>Ga0160461_1001093_pt1 | contig 12347 bp, 7 predicted proteins | sample HID1975I_E6MG_FD_108266 | JGI IMG/M metagenome (GOLD analysis project Ga0160461, IMG submission 108266) | Enriched soil microbial communities from UW Madison campus, WI, USA - HID1975I_E6 MG | ecosystem: Environmental > Terrestrial > Soil > Unclassified | place: USA: Madison, Wisconsin...
ACGCACCTGGCGCATCTCGTCCTCGCGGGTGAACAGCATCGGCAGGAAGATCACCGCCAGCGCCACCAGCACCAACGCACCCACCATGCGCTGTTTCATCCCTTTATCCAGCACTGCCATCTACTCAACCCTCCGGGGCCTGCCGCGCCAACCACTCCAGGGCCTGGGCGACACAGAAAAACGAACCGAACAGCAGGACCTGATCATCCGCCGTCGCCTGCGCGCATTGCCCTTCGAGGGCCGCGTCGACGCTGGCATAAGACTTCACCGCGGCGCCGAGGTTCGTCAAGGCGTCAGCCAGTTCTGCGGCCGGACGGCTGCGCGGCGTGTCCAGCGGTGCGACCGCCCAGTCGTCGACCAGTGCCTGCAAAGGCTCGACAACGCCCGGCAGGTCCTTGTCGGCCAGCAGGCCGAACACTGCCAGGCGGCGCCCCTTGACCGGCCTTGCCGCCAGGCGCCGTGCCAGGTACGCCGCAGCATGCGGGTTATGCCCGACATCCAGCAACAGCTCCACACGCTTGCCCTGCCAGCGCACTTCACGGCGATCGAGGCGACCGGTGATACGGGTATCGAGCAGCGCCTGGCGCAGTTGACCGGCATCCCAGGGCAGGCCCATCAACAGGTAGGCCTGCAGGGCCAGGGTGGCGTTTTCCATGGGCAGGTCTAGCAACGGCAGATCGCGCAACGCTACCCGGCCACCCTCGGCCGTTTTCCCACGCCAGTGCCAGCTGTCGCCTGTGCTTTCCAGGTCGAAGTCACGCCCACGCAAGAACAACGGTGCCACCAGCTCATGGGCCTTGTCCAGCAAGGGCTGCGGCGGGTCAAGGTCGCCACACAGCGCCGGCTTGCCAGCACGGAAGATGCCGGCCTTCTCGAAGGCGACAAGCTCGCGGGTATCACCCAGGTAATCGACATGGTCGACACCGATGCTGGTCACCAGCGCCAGGTCGGCATCCACCACGTTCACGGTGTCCAAACGGCCACCGAGCCCCACTTCGAGCACTACGGCATCCAGCTTGGACTGGTAGAACAACCAGAACGCCGCCAGGGTGCCCATCTCGAAATAGGTCAGGGAAATGTCGCCTCGCGCCGCCTCGACGGCGGCGAAGGCTTCGCACAGACGCTCATCACTGGCCTCTTGGCCATCGATGAGCACCCGTTCGTTGTAACGCAACAGGTGTGGCGAGCTGTACACGCCCACCTTGAGCCCCTGGGCACGCAGCATCGCCGCGACGAAGGCGCAGGTGGAACCCTTGCCATTGGTGCCGGTGACGGTCACCACGCGCGGTGCCAGCTTGCCCAGCGCCAGGCGGGCAAGCACGTTCTGCGAACGCTCCAGTCCCATGTCGATGGCCGACGGGTGCAACTGCTCGAGGTAGGCGAGCCATTCGCCCAGGGATCGTTGTTTCATCACGCGACCGCAGCCGCCTCACGTGCCTGCTCCGGGGTTTCCTGGCCGGTCATCTGGGCCAGCAGACGGGCCAGGCGCGGGCGCAGTTCGCCACGGGAGATGATCAGGTCGATGGCGCCGTGCTCCAGCAGGAACTCGCTGCGCTGGAAGCCTTCTGGCAGCTTCTCGCGTACGGTCTGCTCGATCACGCGCGGGCCGGCAAAGCCGATCAGTGCCTTGGGCTCGCCGACGATGACGTCGCCCAGCATCGCCAGGCTGGCGGAAACGCCGCCGTAGACCGGATCGGTCAGCACGGAGATGAACGGAATGCCTTCTTCACGCAGGCGCGCCAGAACAGCCGAGGTCTTGGCCATCTGCATCAGCGAGATCAGCGCTTCCTGCATGCGCGCACCACCGGAGGCCGAGAAACAGACCATCGGGCAGCGGTTTTCCAGGGCGTAGTTGGCGGCGCGAACGAAACGCTCACCGACGATGGCACCCATGGAGCCGCCCATGAAGGAGAATTCGAACGCGCTGACCACGATCGGCATGCCCATCAGGGTACCGCTCATGGAGATCAGCGCGTCTTTTTCGCCGGTCTGCTTCTGCGCACCGGTGAGGCGGTCCTTGTACTTCTTGCCATCGCGGAATTTCAGGCGGTCGACCGGCTCCAGCTCGGCGCCCAGTTCAGCACGGCCTTCGGCGTCGAGGAAGATGTCGATACGCGCACGTGCGCCGATGCGCATGTGGTGGTTGCACTTGGGGCAGACATCGAGGGTCTTTTCCAGCTCCGGACGATACAGCACGGCCTCGCAAGCCGGGCACTTGTGCCACAGGCCTTCAGGCACCGAGCTCTTCTTCACCTCGGAACGCATGATCGAAGGGATCAGTTTGTCGACTAACCAGTTGCTCATGCTTTCTTTCTCCAGTATCGGCGGGCGGGGGCCGGCGTAACCGGCCTGCCCTGCCCTTGAGCTCAAAATCTTTTATGAAACGATGATGGAACGGCCGCCGGGGCTTCCGGCGCGCCGCGCCACCGTTAATGTGTTGTTCGCCCACCGTATCGGCGGGCGCCCCGCAGGGGCTGCGATAGCTATGGACGATGGTGCGCCGCCAACCGTCACATCCACCGTCACGCCTGTTTCACCGCACGCATGAAGGCTTCGATCTTTGCCGCATCTTTGATGCCCTTGGCCTGCTCCACACCGCCGCTGACATCCACCGCATAAGGCCTGACCTGGGCAATGGCCCGGCCGACATTCTGCGCGTCCAGGCCACCGGCCAGGATAATCGGCTTGCTTAGGCGAGCCGGTACCAGCGACCAGTCAAAAGCTTCCCCCGTGCCCCCGGGCACGCCGGGCACATAGGTGTCCAGCAAGATACCGCGGGCGCCAACATAAAGCTGGCAGGCCGCTTCCAGGTCATCACCCGGGCGCACGCGCAGGGCCTTGATCCAAGGGCGATGGAAGCCTTCACAGTCTTGCGGGGTTTCGTCGCCGTGGAACTGTAGCAGGTCCAGGGGAACCACTTCGAGGATCTCGTTCAGCTCGCAACGCGAGGCGTTGACGAACAACCCGACGGTGGTCACGAACGGCGGCAGCTCGGCAATGATCGCGCGCGCCTGGCGCACGTCCACGGCACGCGGGCTCTTGGCGTAGAAGACGAAGCCGATGGCATCGGCCCCCGCCTCGGCGGCAGCCAGCGCGTCTTCGATGCGGGTAATCCCGCAGATCTTGCTGCGAACGTTGCTCATGGACTGCGAACCCTGCTGTTTCGGTGAAGGCCGGATGTTAGCAAAAGGCTTTTGGCCCGTCAGTCTGCCAATGCCTCGTAGCCGGTCAAAAAGTGTGGGCCGATGTAACGCTGAGGCAGTTGGAAGGCTTCGGGGTATTCCACTTGCACCAGGTACAAACCGTACGGGTGTGCCGTCACCCCACCCTCGCGGCGGTTACGCCCTTCCAAAACTTCCCGCGCCCAGGTGGCGGGCCGCTCACCCGCGCCGATCGTCATCAACACACCGGCGATGTTGCGCACCATGTGGTGCAGGAACGCCGTGGCACGCACGTCCAGCACGATCATCTGGCCATGGCGGGTGACGCGCAGGTGATGGATGTGCTTGATCGGCGACTTGGCCTGGCACTGGCTGGCGCGGAAGGCGCTGAAGTCATGAGTACCGAGCAGGAACTCGGCGGCTTCGGCCATGCGTTCGACATCCAGCGGGCGGTGGTTCCAGGTCACCTCCTCGGCCAGGTGCGCGGGGCGGATCGGGTCGTTGTAGATGACGTAGCGGTAACGCCGGGCGGTGGCCTTGAAGCGGGCATGGAAGTCCGCCGGCATCGGGCGCGACCAGACCACGCTGATGTCGTGGGGCAGGTTGAAATTGGTGCCCAGGGTCCAGGCGCGCTCATCGCGGATGGCGCGCGTGTCGAAGTGCACGATTTGCCCGCAACCGTGCACCCCGGCATCAGTGCGCCCAGCACAGATCACGGAAATCGGCTCGTTCGCGACTTTCGACAACGCCTGCTCGAGGGCTTGCTGGACGCTGGGCACGCCGCTGGCCTGGCGCTGCCAGCCGCGGTAGCGCGAGCCCTTGTATTCCACGCCCAGGGCGATGCGGGAGTAGCCTTCAGCCGCGGATTCGGCGGCGGTGTCGATGATATCCAAGAGCATGAAACCTGTGGTGATTACGCAATGGCGGGATTATAACGACAACGGCAGCCCTGTTGGGCTGCCGTTGGGGGTGGTTACATCTGTTTAGCCGCGAGACCTCAGAACGGGGCTCAGACCAACCGAGACAACATGTCCTCGGCTTCCTGACGCTGGGTCCCGTCGCCGTCCTTGACGACTTCATCGAGGATGTCACGGGCCCCCTGGTGGTCGCCCATGTCGATGTAGGCGCGCGCCAGGTCGAGCTTGGTGGCGACTTCATCACTGCCAGAGAAGAAGTCGAAGTCCAAGTCGTCCAGCGGCTCGGGCTCAGGCTGCTCAACGGCGTCTTCAGCGGTGAAGTGCGGCTCCAGCGAAGGCGACTCGAGGTTCTGGGACAGCTTGTCCAGCTCCGCGTTGACGTCATCCAGCTCCGAAGCAAAGCTCTTGGCAGCCGGCGAGTCATCCTCCAGCGACAGCGAAAGGTCGAAGTCCGACGGCAGGTCCAGTTCGGTGATCGGATCAAACTCTGGCACGCTGTCGAAGGCTGCCAGCTCGGCGGCAACGTCTACCGGCGCCTCTTCGGCGACAGCCGGGGCCACGGGCTCGCTGACGTCGAGGTCGAAGTCATCCAGATCGGCAACGGGCTGCGGCTCGGCCTGCGCCAGCATCGCCTCGAAATCAGCGTCGGCATCGGCGGCAACGTCTGCTTCAGCTTCAGCTTCAGCTTCAGCTTGCAGCTCAGCCTCCACGGCAGCTGGCTGTTCCTCCACCTGCACTTCGTCCAATACAGGTTCATCCAGCACAACTTCGTCCAGCACTGGCTCGTCCAGCAGCGGCGCTGCCAACGGGTCTTCCTCGGGCAGGTCTTCACCCAGGCTCAGGTCGAAGTCGCTGTCCAGGTCCGACGCATCAAGCGATGGAACCTCGCTGATGGCCTCGGCCTCAGGCTCGACGATGTCGTCCAGCGCTTGCTCTGCGACAAAATCGGGCTCCGCCAGCACCTCTGGCTCGGCCTCTGACTCGCCCTCGGGCACGATGTCTTCAACCACCGGCGCCTCAGGCTGATCCTGCAGCAGGCCCTGCACGTACTGCTCATCCATCTCGGCAGCCAACGCTGCCGCACCCAAACCGGCGGCGGCCAGCCCCAGCATGGCAGGGAAACGGCCTTTGAGTTCGTCAACCTGAGCAACATTCTGCTCAGTCGCTGGCAGCACATGCTCCTGCTCGACGAACGCACTGTGATCACCCTGACGGGCATACACTTCCATCAGTTTCAGGCGCAGTACGTCACGCTCAGGCGCTGCGGCAAGGGCCGTTTCAAGCAGCTCGGCGGCATGATTCAGGCGGCCGCTTTGCAGGCTTTGCTCGACTTCCGCCAACAGGGCGGCCGTCGTGTCTGGCTGCGGCGCTGGCTCGGCGAGCGCGACCGCGGGCTTTTCTGCAGCAGTGGCGGCAGCGGCAGACGCCGCGACCACCGCTGGCGACAGCGTTACGCTCGGCGCCGAGACCTCCAGGCCTTCAAAGCTGTCGGCATCGATATCCAGGCCCGCACCCTGCTCTTCCTCAGCCAAGGCCCGCGCCATGCGCAGGTGTTTCTCGGCTTCTTCCTGGGCCTTGCGCTTGCGCATCAACAGCACCAGCAGCAGCAACAGCACGAGGAACGCAGACCCTGCAATCAGCCACAGCAGCAACGGGTTGCCGAGCACGCCGTCAGCGCGCGGCTGGGCGTCAGGCACACTGGCCGGCGCGGTATCGACGGCCGCCGGTGCAGGTTTTACGTCCGGCTCGGCGTTAGCTGCCGGATTGGCCGGCGCAGGCTCGCCTGGCAGAGCAGCGGCGACTGGCGCCTCACCTGCTGCGCCCTGGGCTTCAAGCCGAGCCAACTGGTCGTTTTTCAGTGCGATCAGACGCTGCAGCTTGTCCAGTTGGCTCTGCAGGTCTGCCATGCGGCTCTTGAGCTCATCGTTGTCCCGACGGCTGGTATCGAGGCTTTCCTGGGCCACGGCCAGTTTGTCGTTCAGCCCTTTGGCCGGCGCAGCGCCTGCCTGGTTGCCGGGGCTGACCAGGCGCAGGTTGTCACCCTGGGCAATGCGCTCTGGCGCGGCCTCGGCGGCACCGCGGCGGGTGGCGTCGAGCTGACGGGCACGCGGCCCCAGGCGCCGGCCTTCACGCCAGGCCGCATACTGCTCGGCCACGTCGCGAACCGCCTCACCCTGAGCAATGGCCTGGATTTGTTGCTGGTCGGGCAGGCGCAGCACCTGGCCCACCTTCAACTGGTTGATGTTGTTGCCAATGAAGGCGTCCGGGTTCAGCGCCTGGATCGCGATCATGGTCTGCTGAATCGAGCCGCCCTGGCTGTTGCGCGCAGCAATCTGCCACAGGGTGTCGCGGCGCTGTGTGGTGTAGTTGCTGGCGCCCGTCACTGCGGGTGCGACATTGCCTGGTGCAGGCTGTTTGCCCTGGGCCTTGGCCTGGTCGAGGAGGACGCTGTAGTCACGCAGCAGTCGCCCCTGCGGCCACATCACCTGCACCAGAAACTTGACCACAGACCCCGGCAGCGGCTGGCTGGAGGTGACGCGCAGCACGCTCTTGCCGTTGGGGTTGATCACCGGCGTGAATGTCAGGTCTTCGAGGTAAGTCGCAAAGGTTACCCCCGCCTTGCTGAACTCTTCCGGCGGCGCCAGGCTCGGCGCCACTTCGGCGGCAGTGAGGTCGCGCACGTCGAGCAATTCGATCTCGGCGTCCAGCGGCTGATTCTGTGCCGACTTGAGGGTCAGCTCCCCCAAGCCCAACGCATTGGCCATGCCCGACGACAGCGCCGAGGCAGCAGCCATGGCCAGGACCAGTTTGCGAATTCGAAGCATGACCTCTTCCCTTGTATGAATCGTCCCGAAACCTGCATGCAGAGCAGGACAAAAGTGCTCGCAGTATCTTTTACAGCCTGTGTTTAATCAACAATTGCGCCACTTGCACAGCGTTGAGCGCGGCGCCTTTGCGCAGGTTGTCGGTGGTCAGCCAGAGGTTGAGCTGCTGGTCATCATCGACACCATGGCGTACACGTCCAACATAGACCACGTCTTGGCCCACTGCGTCACCTACCGGCGTCGGATAATCGTCGCGCGCGACCAGTTCGACGCTGTCGGCATTCTCCAACGCAGCATTGACTGCCGCCAGGTCTACCGGTTTACGGCTTTGCACCGCCACACTGAAGCTATCGCCGAAAAACACCGGGACTTGAATGCAGGTCACGGAAATCTTCAGTTCGGGCTGCCCCAGCAGCTCGCGCAGCTCGCTGACCAGGCGCCGCTCAAGGCCAGCATGGCCTTGTTCGTCAACCGCACCCACCTGAGCCAGCAGGTTGAACGCCACCTGGCGGTCGAAGAAGCGCGGCTCCAACGGGCGGGCATTGAGCAGCTCGGCGGTTTGACGGGCCAATTCGTTGACCGCTTCGCGGCCTTGGGCAGAGACCGCCAGGTTGGCCATGACCTGCACCCGCTCGATGTCCAGCAGGCCTTTCAGCGGTGCCAGCGCGACAGCCAGGGCAACGGCTGCAGAGCCAGGGCTGGCCAGGCGTGCAGGCAGCTTCAGGTTGGCGATGCTGTCGGCATTGGCTTCCGGCACCACGGCAAGGGCGTCGTCAAGGCCGCCGGACAGGTCGATGACCGTGCAGCCCGCCTGCTGGGCCTTGCTGGCGAAACTGCGGCTGACGCCAGGGCTGGCAGCGAAGAAGGCCAGTTTGACCTGGGCGAAATCGAAACTGTCGACTTCACGCACCTTGATCTTCTTGCCTGCGAACATCACGCTGCTGCCCGCCGACTCCATGCTGGCCAGCAGGTGCAGGGTCGCGACCGGAAATGCCAGCTCTTCGAGGATCTGTACGAGGGTTTCACCGACGCTACCGGTGGCGCCGACGACGGCGATGTCCAGGGGTTGGGTCATGGAGGGGATCCTTTTGCTGAAACGGCGGGGGGGCGGCACTTTACTCGGATTATGGAACAACGAACACCCTCAATACGCCAGCCCCTCTGCGACCGACAGCCGAACATCAGGCCGGCCAGAATGACAGGCGCTACCTGACATTTTTGCCAGTATCAGAATTTCTCGATCGCACCCAATCTTGCCTGACGTCTATTCATCGAGACACACGTATGCGCCCACTCCTGATAACAACGCTGCTGTCATGTTTGGTCACTAGCGCCTGCGTACCTCAGGATTACGGCCCGACTAACTTCGCGGATGCGCCGAGAAATGATCTGCAGGGCGCTCTGGGGGGGCAGGTCGACTTTGCCCAAACGCATGTGGTAGCGGCGACCCGCAGAATCTTCGACCCGTTTCTGGTGCCGCACAAAGCGGCCCTGGTGCTGTTCAGGCCCAACAAGCCCGTCACTGACGTGGAAATGACCATAACGCTGGATGGCCGCACCACCACCGTACGCATGGATCGCCCGGAAGCACTTCCAGGCACCGCGGTATATGACCAGAAGGACACCTTCTCTGGAAATACCATTGAGGGCAGCTACCCGAAGTTCAGGGAAAACACGTTCAGCTATCAGATCCCCTGGAACCTGTTCACCGCCGATGCGCGCATCAGTTTTCAGCAAGCTGGCAACCCGAGCATTCAAGGCTCGCTACCCGCTGACAAATTCGTGTTCATGACCCCTGAAAGCGAGGGGCTGACGCTGATGAACATCAAGGGCTGCATCTTCAAGGATAAGTCGACGTGCAGGGATACCCTCGATCAGTTCGACGGTGAGTACAACCCCACTGCCGCGCGTATTGCAGCACGGGAAATGCTTTCCGAAGTGCCCACTCAACGCCTTCACCTAGGCACCGGCAAAGCCTACTGGCCACGCATCATTGCCATGGGACCCGACCAAAAGCCGCATGTTTACGACAAGACGAATGGCATGGAGTGGGCTGCGTTCGGCGACAAAACGTTACCAGCCAAAGTGGGCATGGGTCATTTCTGGCGCGCGGCTTCGAACCTGGGCGACAAGAAATCTGGATACCCTGTGGCCATTACGGGGCAATTGCTCGACACGCCAGAAGACATGCCTCCTTTGCCGCCAGGCGTAGGCGCCAGCTGTGGAGGCAACAGCTGCAATTACCCTTACTACCCCAATGGCTTCTGGCATGAAACAGGCCACGCCTTTGGCCTTCCTCACGATACACCCCCACGCTACGAAGACTGGTCGTACAGGGCGTATGACAATGTCTTTCTGCCACACATACATCCTGACCCACACCGCTACAGTCTGCCGGTAGACCATCTGGGCTTGCACTACTTCGGCCAGGTTGTTGGATCACTCTCCGCCCCGCCTTGGGCTTCCGGTCCCGCTTCGGCGCCCTTGATTGACGAGTTCGAAAAGCTGGGCCTGAAATCGACAGAAGGCGCCAGTTGGAAACGCTATATTTCTCCCTATAACCACCAGCAGACGCTGCGTGTACAACAGCGCTTCGGACGGCTGCCGGACGGCGCAAAGTACGCTGATGTGTTTGACGACCACCGCCCGCCGGCCATGGGCGTCACTGCCGTTGCCGCCAAGGAAGGCAACGGCCTTGCGGTGACTGCCCCCTCTCACGGCCTCCCTGACCCTGGCATTCGGCAACCTGCCCCCCTGCCGTCGTTGCTTTCGCCCGCATCAAATCGAGTCCCTATTGAAACTGCAGTGCCGGTACATACCTTGGTGGTGACCTTTTCAGACCCGTCACACAACCGGGATGGCATCAACCAAATCTATCCGGCCATTTTGAGCAACTATGGAAATGTCTTCAGCCCTGCACAGTTATCCGCCAGTGCTGCGACCCGCCCAGAGCGCAGCGCGAGCTATTCCGTATTGATGACGACAACCTTGCAATGCCTCGCCTCGGAACACGACCTGCTGGTATTGAAAGCTTGCGATGACGAATCGGCTCAATTAACCATAGAAACCGCACCCCCTGATAACGCAGCGGAAGCGCCCTACGTGCCGATTGTCATCGTGCGTAACAGGGAGGGTAAATGCCTGGAATTCAATTTTCACTTTCGCAGTTGCGTCAACGCCGAACGACAAGTTCGCTGGCGCGGTCGCATAGACATCACGAATCATTCTCGCCTGCTGAAGCTGCAAGAAAGCAACACAGGCAGATTCATCACCCCCACTGGCACCGGCGACCTAGCCTTGCTCGCCAATAGCAGCGATAACCTATTGCAACATTTCAAGCCAGGCGACGATCGCAACCCGCACACTTATCGGGTCGATATTCATTACGCCAGCGGCGCCATCGAAACACACCCACTCTACGCCGGCCTCATCGCGAAAGACACCTTGAAAACGGCCGTCTTCAATGTCAATTCCCAGCGTAAACCTGTCAAAGCGGTGCTCAAGGTGGATGACGCCGTCGTTTATGAGCGACAGCTGGAAGATAACCGCCTTCCCCTGGTCATTAGCATGGGGGCTGAGCACGGCGAGCAGATAAATCAGGTCTGGGAGCCGCAATATCTGTATTCAAAAGAACGGAACGCCTGCCTAACAGCCACCGATCATGGTTTGAAACTTGCGACCTGCAATGCGTACGCAATTTGGCGCCTCCCCCCCAAGAATGTGTTCCCCCATCAGTTCGACGCATACGAGCCAGTCGACCTCTCGGGCCGTTGCATCAACGCCCGTTTAGCAACCGGCGAATGCCTTTTCCCGCGCAAAGATACCGTTTGGTGGACACGCCAAGACCTGACCCAGACCCCTTCTGACATCTATCTTCAGGAACTGACTACCGGAAAGTTCATCACCACCACCCAAGGTAACGACACCCCAGTGCTGGCCCCGCTGACCTACAGCCCAGGCCAACGTTTCCAGAAACAAGCGCTAGTGAAGCTTACAGTGGTACATAAAAATCGCTGCCTGATAACTTCGGGCGAAACAGTAGCAATGTCGACCTGCGAGCCCAATCACCTGAAACGTTGGTACTGGATCAGCACGACCAACATACCAGGTGGAAGTAACGAGATCACACTCATGAACGGAGCTGGCCAATGCCTGAACGACGAGTTGAAGCTTCAGGGGTGCGCGCAACCGCGTGCGGACAGACTCACCTGGATAATGCGAAGCGGGCAGCTCTACACGATTCGACTTCAGAACAAGAAGACTGGTCAATTCCTGGATGTAGGGCAGGATGGTACGGTTTCGCTTAAACCCTTGGGGGGCGACTCTCAGCTCTTTAGCTACGGACTTGACCTGCCGTAATTGCAGAGAACAAACCGCTCGATCACACATGAGCTGCCCATCGCCAACGATGTGCAAAAAAAGCCCTGCAAGGCCAACGCCTAGCAGGGCTTCGAACGATCAAGCCCGGTTCAACGTTCCAGCAGGATCCGCAGCATGCGGCGCAGCGGCTCGGCAGCGCCCCACAGCAGCTGGTCGCCGACGGTGAACGCGCCCAGGTACTGGGAGCCCATGTTCAGCTTGCGCAGGCGACCTACCGGAATGTTCAGGGTACCGGTGACATTGGTCGGGCTCAGCTCCTGCATGCTGATCTCGCGCTGGTTCGGCACCAGCTTCACCCACGGGTTGTGCTGGCTGATCATGCCTTCGATATCGGCCAGCGGCACGTCCTTGTTCAGCTTGATGGTCAGCGCCTGGCTGTGGCAGCGCATGGCGCCGATGCGCACGCAGATACCATCGACCGGGATCGGGCTCTTGAAGCGGCCGAGGATCTTGTTGGTTTCAGCCTGGGCCTTCCACTCTTCGCGGCTCTGGCCGTTCGGCAGCTCCTTGTCGATCCACGGGATCAGGCTGCCAGCCAGCGGCACGCCGAAGTTCTCGGTCGGGTAGGCTTCGCTGCGCATGGCCTCGGCGACCTTGCGGTCGATGTCGAGAATGGCGCTGGCCGGGTTGGCCAGGTCATCGGCCACAGCCGCGTGGGTAGCGCCCATCTGCTTGATCAGCTCACGCATGTTCTGCGCGCCGGCACCGGAGGCCGCCTGATAGGTCATGGCGCTCATCCACTCGACCAGACCAGCTTCGAACAGGCCACCCAGGCCCATCAGCATCAGGCTGACGGTGCAGTTGCCGCCGATGTAGTTCTTGGTACCGGCGTCGAGCTGCTGGTCGATCACCTTGCGGTTGACCGGGTCGAGCACGATCACTGCATCGTCCTGCATGCGCAGCGACGAGGCGGCATCGATCCAGTAACCCTGCCAGCCGGCTTCGCGCAGCTTGGGGAAGACCTCGTTGGTGTAGTCGCCGCCCTGACAGGTCAGGATCACGTCGAGGGTCTTGAGTTCTTCAATCGAATAAGCGTCCTTGAGCGGAGCAATATCCTTGCCCAC
>Ga0160461_1001094_pt1 | contig 12328 bp, 14 predicted proteins | sample HID1975I_E6MG_FD_108266 | JGI IMG/M metagenome (GOLD analysis project Ga0160461, IMG submission 108266) | Enriched soil microbial communities from UW Madison campus, WI, USA - HID1975I_E6 MG | ecosystem: Environmental > Terrestrial > Soil > Unclassified | place: USA: Madison, Wisconsin...
CGGAAGCCGGTTCCTATGATCCGCCGCGACCCGACCGTTCTTCTAGTCAGGATGATTCCTTGCGCCATACGAAGCTTGTGCCCGCGCTTTTCGCCGCCCTTGTGCTGGCCGGCTGCGGCGGTGACGACATGTTCGACGAAACCGGCGGCATCCGCGTCACGCGGTCGGCCTGCCCGGCGGTGGCGGTGCCCGCCTATACCGGCGACGTGACCCTGTTCGATCCGCCCGCCAGCCGCGATGCCAGCGCGATCGACGTGGTCGCCACGATCACCAACGTCCAGGGGGCCTGTTCCGAAGGCACCGAGGCGATGACCGCCAACGCCAATTTCGAGGTGACGGCGCGCCGCAATTCGGGCGTCGGCGCCCGGCAGGTGGTAATCCCCTATTTCGCCACCGTCGTGCGGGGCGGTTCCAAGATCGTTTCCAAGCAGATCGGCCAGGTCGCGCTGAACTTCGCCGATGGCGAGATCCGCGCCTCGACCCGCGCCTCGGCGACGGCGAATGTCGATCGATCCGCGGTCACCTTGCCCGAGGAGACGGTCAAGCGGATCAACCGCAAGCGCAAGCCGGGCGATGCCGACGCCTCGATCGATCCGCTGGCCGATCCGGCGATCCGCGCGGCGGTCTCCAACGCCAATTTCGAGCTGCTGGTCGGCTTCCAGCTGACCCAGGAGCAGCTTGCCTACAACGCGACGCGCTAAGCGCAGGATCGCTTAACGACCCCGCGAAAAGCCGGGCACCGACGAGACAGGAGACGACGATGGCCGCCGATACGATCTACCCGGTATCCCCGGAATGGGCCGAAAAGGCCCTGATCGATGCGGCGGCCTATGACCGGATGTATGCCGAGGCGGCGACCGACCCGGAGGCTTTCTGGGCGCGCGAGGCGCAGCGGCTCGACTGGATCACGCCCTTCACCCGCGCCAAGGACACCAGCTTCGACGAGGCCGATTTCGGCAGCCGCTGGTTCGCGGACGGGACGCTCAACATCGCCGCCAACTGCCTCGATCGCCATTTGGCGGAACGCGGCGATACCGTCGCGATCCTCTGGGAAGGCGACGATCCCTCGCAGTCGCGATCGATCGCCTATCGCGAGCTTCATGACGAGGTCTGCCGCTTCGCCAATGTGCTGAAGGACGCGGGCGCGCGGAAGGGCGACCGGATCACGCTCTATCTGCCGATGATTCCCGAGGCTGCGGTGGCGATGCTCGCCTGCGCGCGGATCGGCGCGATCCATTCGATCGTCTTCGCCGGCTTCTCGCCCGACAGCCTGGCAGGGCGCATCCAGGATTGCGACAGCAAGCTGGTCGTCACCGCCGACGAGGGGCTGCGCGGCGGCAAGCGGGTGCCGCTGAAGGCCAATCTCGATGAGGCGCTGACCCGCTGCAACTCGGTCGACGGCGTGATCGTGGTCCGCCGCACCGGCGGCGATGTTGCGATGACGGGCGGCCGGGATCGCTGGTATCACGAACTGATCGCCGAAGCCTCCGTCGATTGCCCGCCCGAGCCGGTGGGGGCGGAGGATCCGCTGTTCATCCTCTACACCAGCGGATCGACCGGCAAGCCCAAGGGGGTGCTCCACACCACCGGCGGCTATCTCGTCTGGGCGGCGATGACGCATGAATATGTGTTCGACTATCGCCCCGGCGAGATCTTCTGGTGCGCGGCGGACGTGGGCTGGGTGACCGGGCACAGCTATGTCGTCTACGGCCCGCTCGCCAATGGCGGCACCACGCTGATGTTCGAGGGCGTGCCCAACTATCCTGATTTCAGCCGGTTCTGGCAGATCGTGGAGAAGTATCGCGTCAACAGCTTCTACGCGGCGCCGACGGCGCTTCGCGCGCTGATGCGCGAGGGCGACGACTGGGTGACGAATACCGACCGCAGCTCGCTCAAGATTCTGGGATCGGTGGGCGAGCCGATCAACCCCGAGGCGTGGGACTGGTATCATCGCGTCGTCGGCGACGGCCGTTGCCCGATCGTCGACACCTGGTGGCAGACGGAGACCGGTGGCCACCTGATCTCGCCGCTGCCGGGTGCGACCGCGCTCAAGCCTGGCTCCGCCACCAAGCCGCTGTTCGGGGTCAAGCCCGAGCTGGTCGATGCCGAGGGCAGACTGATCGAGGGGCCGGGCGAGGGCAATCTCGTGATCGCGGACAGCTGGCCGGGGCAGATGCGCACCGTCTGGGGCGATCACGCGCGCTTCTTCCAGACCTATTTCTCGACCTATCCGGGCAAGTATTTCACCGGCGACGGCTGCCGTCGCGACGCCGACGGCTATTACTGGATCACCGGCCGCGTCGACGACGTGATCAACGTCTCGGGCCATCGCATGGGCACCGCCGAGGTGGAGAGCGCGCTCGTCGCGCATGCCAAGGTGGCCGAGGCGGCGGTGGTGGGCATGCCGCACGACATCAAGGGACAGGGCATCTACGCCTATGTCACGCTCAACGCCGGCGAGGAGGGCGACGAGGCGCTGCGCCGGGAGCTCGTCCAGTGGGTGCGGCACGAGATCGGGCCGATCGCCACGCCCGATGCGATCCAGTTCGCGCCCGGCCTGCCCAAGACCCGCAGCGGGAAGATCATGCGCCGCATCCTGCGCAAGATCGCCGAGGGGGACGTGTCGAGTCTCGGCGACACCTCGACTCTCGCCGACCCGGCGGTGGTCGACAACCTCGTGTCCAACCGGGTCGGGGGGCTACCCGTCCCGGCGTGATCGCGCGCCGGGACGGTGGGTGTGCTGGCCGTTACTTCGCCAGCTCGGCCTCGATCGCGCCGGTCACGATCGCATCGTCGGGCGCGATGTCGGGTGAGAAGCGGGCGGCCACGGTGCCGTCGCGGGCGATCAGGAACTTCTCGAAGTTCCACAGCACGTCGCTCTCGCTCTTGGGCGTGACGCCATAGCCGGCGAGGCGCTTGACGAAGCTGTCGTCCTTGAAGGTCTTGGCGGGCATCGCCGCGACCAGTTCGCGGTAGAGCGCGTGCTGCTCGTCCCCCGTCACCGCGATCTTGGCGAACATCGGGAAGGCGACCGAGAAATTGGTGCGGCAGAACTCGGCGATCTCCTCGTTGCTGCCCGGTTCCTGCGCGCCGAAATCATTGGCCGGAAAGCCGAGGACGACCAGGCCCTGGTCCTTGTAGCTCTCGTAGAGCTTCTCCAGCGCGTCATATTGCGGGGTCAGCCCGCATTTGGAGGCGACGTTCACCACCAGCAGCACCTTCCCGGCATAATCGCCCAGCGTGGCATCGTCGTTGGTGATGGTCTTGAGCGGAACGGACTGGATTGCGGTGGCCACGGGCATCTCCTGCAGGATTTAAGAGGAGAGTAGGCGTTCTCCTCCCCTCCCCGCAAGGGAGGGGCCGGGGGTGGGTGCGCGGCCGTCAGCCCCTTTTGCGTCGCCCCGGAATTGATCCGGGGTCTCGCTGCCTTTTTGCCTGTGATCTATTGAGCGCGCACGGGAAGAAGCGGGATCCCGGGTCAAGCCCGGGATGACGGCACCTCCGCTGCGATCCCCTCCCTGCCAGCAGGAAGGAGAGGAATGTCGTTCACGCCGCTGCGGCCAGCGCCGATTCGTCGGCCCAGTTGCCGTGCAGGCCGGAACGGATGCGCACCGGCAGCTTGGCGCGCGCCACCGGGCCTTCCTCCAGCCGCTGCGCGTCGAGGATCACGAGGTCCGAGTAGTTGGTCACCATGTTGTCGACCAGCGCGATCAGATAGCCCTCGCCCTCGGGCGCATCGGGGGTGCGGGGCACGAAGCACGGCTCCTGCACGATCGACTGCGATCCGGCCCACCATTTGGTCTGCTTGCCCGTCGTGAAGTCGATATGGCCGAGCGTGTTCATCAGCAGGCCGGACGCACGGCCGCCCGGCCCCTCGAAGGCCTTCTCCCGGTCCGACACCAGCAGCCAGCCATGCTTGTGCGCCTGCGTGGCGTAGCGATCGTCGATGCGCGGGAATTCGCCGAACATGTCGGTGTACTGCTCGATCTTCTCGAACTCCTCGCCGTTGGAGGCCATGTCGACCGTCCAGCGGGTCATGAAGCTCATCGCCTCCATCGGCTTGAACGGCGCGCCGTGGACGTCGGGGAAGAAGGGGAACATGTTGTTCTTCGCCACCGGGGTATCGAAATACACCTTGGTGCCGTCGTTGAACGCATTCATCACATGGCTCGCGAAGATCGTCTGCGGCGCCTTGAACCAGCGGATGTCGCGGCCGTCGCCATGGCGCGGCAGCACGCCCAGCCACACCGGCATCGTCGTGTCGAAACCGAAATGCGGCAGGCCCTTCTCCAGCCGCTCCCATGACGAGATGATCGGCACGACGTGGAACACGGCGTAATCCTGGGTCACGCCGAAATCATGCATCATGCAGTAATAGGGGATCTCGAATTCGGTCTCGAACAGCAGTTCGCCCGCCGAATCGATCTCGAAATACGACATCGTCGGCGTCAGGAAGCCGCGCGCGGCATAGCTGAACCCGCACAGATTGCCGGTGGCGTGATCGATCTTGGGATGCGCGGTGAAGGTCTGCGCCTTCAGCTTGCCGCCCCAATCTGTATAGCCCTCGGTCTCCAGGGTCAGCGGGTCCATCACCAGCGCCGGGCTGTCCTCCTTCAGCGCGAGCAGCTTGCCGGCGTGGACGATGACGTTGGTGTTGGCGGTGCCCCGGATCTGGCCCTTGACCTTGGGATCGTCGGTCAGCGGGTTGCGATAGGCGCCGAACAGCGACTTGCCCGCCGCATTCTCGATCTTCCACTTGTCGGTCTGCGCGTAGCGCTGCTTGAAATCGATCTTGCCGTTGCGGAAGCGGAACAGGCTGACCATGCCGTCGCCGTTGAAGAACTGGTCGTTCTCGTAATGCGGCGGGAACTGCGCGTCGGGGTGGACGCGGTGGAAGGTGCCGTTCAGCGTATCGGGCACCTCGCCCTCGATCTCGATGTCCAGAATGTCGCCCTGCAGGCGCAGCGGACGCAGGCTGCCGGTGAAACCCGGCGTGTTCGGATAATGGGCCACGGGATCGATCCTCTCACAGTATCATTTGTTAGCAATAGCCTTGCCGCGCATCCTTCGACAAGACCATGTGAATCGCTGCATTGACGAGGATCAACCTGTCGCGGCAAAGCGAACCCATGAAGAGACATACCGGACAGGACCGCAGCGTCACCCAGAACTGGCGCCCCGCCACCCAGGCCGTGCGCGGCGGCACAGCGCGATCGGAATGGGGGGAGACCAGCGAGGCGATCTTCCTCACCTCCGGCTACGCCTATGATTGCGCGGCCGACGCGGCGGCGCGCTTCGCCGGCGACCAGGTCGGCATGACCTATTCGCGGCTGCAGAACCCGACGGTCGAGATGCTGGAGAAGCGGATCGCGCTGCTCGAAGGGGCGGAGGCCGCGCGCTGCATGGCATCCGGCATGGCCGCGATGACGGCCGTGCTGCTGTGCCAGCTGAGCGTGGGCGATCATCTGGTCGCCGGTCGCGCCGCCTTCGGCTCGTGCCGCTGGCTCACCGATACGCTGCTGCCCCGCTTCGGCATCACCACCACGATCGTCGACGGGCGCGACCCCGATCAGTGGAAGGCCGCGATCCGGCCCGAGACCAAGGTCTTCTTCTTCGAGACCCCGGCCAACCCTACGCTCGACATCGTCGATCTGGCGGCGGTCTGCGCGATCGCCAAGGAAGCCGGCATCACGACTGTGGTCGACAACGCCTTCGCCACGCCGCTGCTGCAGCGGCCGCTGGATTACGGCGCGGATATCGTCGCCTATTCGGCCACCAAGATGATGGACGGGCAGGGCCGCGTGCTTGCCGGCGCGGTCTGCGGGCGGGAGGACTTCATCGAGAAGACGCTGCTCGCCTTCACCCGCAACACCGGGCCGACGCTTTCCGCGTTCAACGCCTGGGTCGTGATCAAGGGACTGGAGACGCTCGACCTGCGCATCCGCCGGCAGAGCGAGAATGCGCTGAAAGTGGCGCAGTTCCTGGAGGCGCGGGTGCCGCGCCTGCTCTATCCGGGGCTGACCAGCCATCCGCAGCACGAACTGGCGATGCGGCAGATGACGGCCGGCGGCACGATCGTCTCGCTCTACCTCGATGGCGGGCGGGCACAGGCGCATGGCCTGCTCGATGCGCTGCGGCTGGTCGACATTTCCAACAATATCGGCGATTCACGGTCGCTGATGACGCACCCATCGTCCACCACGCACAGCGGCCTCTCGGCGGAAACGCGCGAGGAGATGGGCGTGGAGGAAGGAATGCTCCGGCTCAACGTCGGTCTGGAGGATGCCGACGACGTGATCGAGGATTTCGACCAGGCGCTGAAGGCGGTGGGGCTGTGAGCGGAACCGGCTTCGCCATGAAGGCGCTGTTCCCGCATCAGGCGACCACGCGCGACGTCACCATCCGCGTCTCGGTCAGCTTCCTGCCCGAACAGTCGGAACCGGGGCGCGGCCACTGGTTCTGGGCGTATCACATCCGTATCGAGAATGGCGGCGAGCATGCGGTGCAGCTCGTCACCAGGCATTGGGTGATCGTCGACGGTCGCGGCGGGCGGCAGGAAGTGCGCGGCGAAGGCGTCGTCGGCGAACAGCCGGTGATCGAGCCGGGCGGCTCCTACGACTATGTCTCGGGCTGCCCGCTCCACACGCCCACCGGCGCGATGGAAGGCAGCTACCGCATGGTCGCCGATGACGGATCGAGCTTCGACGTGACGATCCCGCGCTTCGCGCTGATCGGCCCGGCGGTGGCGGAGTAGAACTATGAACGCGCGAAGCCTTGCGGACAAAAAGGTTGGTGTCGTTGGGCACGCTAAGCCCCTCCCCTTCAGGGGAGGGGTTGGGGGTGGGGGCTGTCCGCCAACGCGACGTCGAATTTCTCGGACAGCCCCCACCCCAACCCCTCCCCTAAAGGGGAGGGGCTTGCAGTGAAGCGCACGCATCTTCCCCTGAACGGCCTGCGGGTGCTCGACGCGGCGGCGCGGCACCTGTCGTTCACGCGCGCGGCCGACGAGCTGGCGGTGACGCCGGCCGCCGTCGGCCAGCAGATCCGTGCGCTGGAGGATACGCTGGGCGTCGTGCTGTTCCGCCGCACCGCCAAGGGGCTGGAGCTGACGCCCGAGGGAGAGGCCGGGCTCGATGCGCTGCGCGCCGGCTTCCTCCAGTTCGAGGAAGCGGTGCGCGCGATGCAGGCGGGCCAGTCCTCCAAGTCGCTGACGATCGCAGCACCGCGCGATTTCACCGCCAAATGGCTGGCGCCCCGGCTGGCCGCCTATGGCCGCACCGACCCGGACCTCCGCTTCATCCTGCTGTCGTCGGACGAGGAGCTCGATTTCACGCAGGCCAATCTCGATCTCGCGATCCGGCTGGTGGACGGGCCGGGCGAGCATGAGGGCGTGAAACTGGCCGAGGGTGGCTATGTCGCCGTTGCGGCCGCCGGCACGGTGGAATCCCCGCTCGAATCGCCGATCGCCTGGCCGGGATGCCCGGACAGCGAAGGCGGTATCCTGCGCGTGGCGGATGCCGGGCTGGCGATCGATGCCGCCGCCGCCGGTTTCGGCCGCGCGACCGTGCCCGCCCTGCTGGCGCAAGGCGATGTCGAGGCCGGCCGGGTGGTCGCGCTGGGCGATCCCGCGCCGAGCCCGCGCGCCTATTGGCTGATCGCGCCGCTGCCCCAATGGCGGCAGAAGAAGGTCAAGGCGCTGGTCTCCGCGCTGGCGGGGTGACGCCCGTCTAGCGCAGATCCGCCGCCGCCGCGTCGAGGCCCGCCTGGGCGCAGCGTTCGTCGTCGCCGGGCATCGCGCCGCTCACGCCGATCGCGCCCACCGTCGCATCGCCGGCCTTCACCGGCAGGCCGCCCGCGAACAGCACGACCCCGGGGGTGAAGGCGGAGGCCGTCGGCTGGCCGGTCTTCTCGTCGAAGCCGAATTTGGCGAGCAGGCTGGTCGGCACGCCGATCCGCGCCGAGGAGGAGGATTTGAGCAGCGCGCCGTCATAGGTCGCGATCGCCGCGCCATCCATCCGCGCGCTCGCGATGACGGCATCGCCCGCGTCCTTCACCACCACCGCCACGCGCAGCCTGTTCGCCTGGGCGAAGGCGACGCAGCCGTCGACCATCTTCTGCGCGGCGGCCAGGCTGAGCACGGGCCGGGTCGGCAGCGCGGCGATGGCGGGCGCGCCGGCAAGGGCCGCCGCGACGGCGATGGCGACCAGGGTGGGAAGGGGGCGGGACATGCGCAGCAGGCTCCATCGACGGAATGATCGCCGGTGATCCTATGCACCGCGCCCGCCGCCGCTTTTGCGAGGGTGCACCGTCGTTTCGCCTGAGAGTGCACCGCCACGTCCGGCCTATCATCCGCTGCCGATCCTGCGCCAAGCTGTGCCGGCGACAGAGGAGGAGAGGGCGCATGAACGGTCGGGGAAGAAGGCTGGGTGGAGCGCTGCTGGCGCTGGCGGCGCTGGCGGCGCCGTCCGGGCCGGCGATGGCTCAGCAACCGCCGCGCCCGCCGCTGGGCGAGGCGACGCGGGTCCGGATTCTGGAGGATCGCGAGGCGATCCGCGAACTGCTCAACGCCTATGGCGCGACGCTCGATGCCCGCGACTTCGACGGTTTCGCCGGTCTCTTCGCCCGCGATGGCGAATATGTCAGCGGCCCGACGACGACCAGGGGAGGGGCCGCCGCCGCCGCGATGCTGAAGGACGTCATGGCCAAGAACCCGATGGGCTTTCGCGAGCCCAATTTCCACGTCTTCTTCAACGAGGATATCCGCGTGGCGGGCGATCGGGCGACGGCCACCAGCATGTCGCTGTTCATCGTGCCGGACGATGCCAACGCGCCCCGCGCCGTGCTGATGGCGCGCTATCGGGACGATCTGGTGCGGGAGGATGGCCGCTGGAAATTCGCGCGGCGGGTGGTGGGATCGAACATTCCCGCGCCGCGCTGAAAACACCTCCCCCGCCGGGCGACGGGGGAGGCAGGTTACATCAGAGGTCGACGCCGGCGGCGATCGCCTCGAGCCGGCGGATGCGTTCCTTCAGGTCGGCGACTTCGATCCGGGCAGCGGCGGAGGGCTGGGCGTAGTCGGCCGCCTTCTGCTGCTGGTCGGTCCGGTCGATCCGCGCTTTTTCCAGCGCCAGCCAGCCGTTCCAGCCACGCAGGCCGGCAAAGGCGAGGATGGCGGTGGCGGCCAGCGCGGCGAAGGCGACGACGGAAACGGTGATCGGGTCAGTCATGACGAACATACCCTTTCGATTGCATGTGCCCCGTGGGGCGAAGCTCCGGAGCGCTCCTCAGGGACGTTCCCTCAGGGCCGCTCCCTCAGCGCCTCGATCTCGCGGTGGAGGGACGAGGAACTGTCGGTCGCGATGCGTTCCAGCGTGGCGACCCGCTCCTTGAGCTGGCGGACCTCCTCGCGCAGACGGATGGCATCGGGATCGGGCTGGGCGGCGGATCCCTGCTCGACCGACTTGTACCGGGCGCGCAACACGCCGGCGATCATCACGATCGCGACGATCAGCACCACCATCTCAAACGGATTCATCGTTCTGCTCCCTTGGTTGCCGTTGCCGCCCGCTCGGGGCCGGCCGGTGAAGCGGATTTCGACAAACGACATTCATGCGTCGACGAAGCTACAGGCCGGCCGGTTCGCTCCGCCCGCGGGCGAGCGTCAGCGCAGGCTCTCGATCTCGCGCGCCAGGCGGCTGTTCGCGGAGGTGACGTGCACCTCGATGTCGGCCAGCCGACGATCGATGTCGCGAAAGCGCGAGCGGACGTCGCGGATCGAGTTGGACGGGCGGGCGCGCACGCCCTGCCAGAACTTCTGCTCCTCGCGATCCTCCCCCACGAATTCGCGCGGCTTGTCGTCGGCGCACCAGGCGGCGACGAAATAGGCGATCACCGTCCAGGGAAATCCCCCCAGGATGGTCAGCATCACCATGCCGATCCGGACCCAGAGGACGTCGACCCCGGTATAGTCGGCGAGACCCGAGGAGACGCCCATGATCTTGCCGTTGCGCTTGTCGAGGTAATATTTCGTGCGGCGGGCGGTCATTGTCGAAAATCCTTTCCCGTTCTGTTCGTGATTGGCCGTTACCGATCGGCGGCGATCAGTTCGGCCGGCCGGGATCGATGCCGGGATCGATGTCGCGATCCACGACCGGACGACCGGACTGGGTGGACGGACGCCATGTGGGGTCGTCGGCCGCGAGGATGCGCTCCAGCGTGCCGAGCCGGTCGTCGAGCCGCCGCGCGGCGTCGTGCAGCTCGTCGAGCAGGTTTTCGTCCTCCACGGTGAGCCCGACGTTGCGCTTCCACTGGGTGATGTAGTGGAAGATCAGCCACGGCAGCCCGATGAAGAGCATGCCGACGATGACGATCGGCAGGAACACATCCTCCATCGGATCAGCCCTCCCTGCTCGCGGCCTTGGCCTTCAGCGCGGCCAGTTCCGCCTCGACCTTGTCGGAGGAACGCAGCTCGGCGATCTCCTCTTCCAGCGTCTTGGGCGCGGCACCCATGCCGGCGGCTTCGGCGCGACCCTCGGCCCAGTCGACCCGCCGTTCGAGCTGGTCGAAGCGGGAGAAGGCCTCGTCGACCTTGGCACCGGCATACATCTCCCGCATCCGGGTGCGGTGCTGCGCCGATTCGAGCCGCGCCGCGATCGAGTTCTGGCGGACCCGCGCCTCGCGCAGCTTGGCCTGCAGCTTGGCGATGTCGCCCTCGTTGGCGGACAGCGTCTCGTCGAGCACGGCGATCTCGCCGAGCAGCTGGTCGGCCATGTCGGCCGCCTTCTGCTTCTCGACCAGCGCGGCCTTCGCCAGATCCTCGCGGTTCTTGCTCAGCGCCAGCTCGGCCTTTTCGGTCCAGCTTTCCTGCAGCTTCTCCAGCTTGGCGACGGTGCGACGCATCTCCTTCTGGTCGGCGATGGTGCGGGCCGCCGATGCGCGGACCTCGACCAGCGTCTCTTCCATCTCCAGGATGATCATGCGGATCATCTTGGCCGGGTCTTCCGCCTTGTCGAGCAGGTCGGTGACGTTGGCGGCGATGATGTCTCGCGTGCGGGAAAAGATTCCCATTATACCTTCACTCCTTCTCTCTCGTCGCGGACGCGGACCCGATCGGTCCGTGGCCGGTTCGCCGGGACGGGCCAAGGGAAGCCCGCCCCGGCTGTCGGCTTCCGCCGGGGGTCATTCCCCCCGGAGGTCGGCGGTCCGGGTTGCATCGGCGTCGACACCGTTCTGGTCGGCGGCCTTAGCATATTTCGTGGCGATATCGTGCAGCCGCGCCGCTTCCACCTGCGAATGCGCGACACCGTAGACCAGCTGGACGGCGATCGTCTGCGGCTTGCCACGCAGGCCCGCCGGCAGCGCCGGATAGCGGATCGTCTCGGCGGTGCGGATCGCGTCGCGATCGAAGGTGAGGTCGCCGGTCGAGGTCGCCAGCGTCGCCTTGTCGAACGCGCCATCCGCATCGAAGCGCACCCTGACGGTCGCGACGGCGGGGGTGTCGGTGCGGCCGGTGAGCATGCGGCCGGTGGTGGTCACGGTCGGCCGGCGGGCGATCTGGTCTTCGACCACATCGCGCCAGTCCGCCATGGTGAGCGGCGAATTGGGGGTGGGGGCGCTTGCGATCTCGGGGGTGGCGGCCTTGGCCGGGCCGACCGCGCCGACGATGCAGGCGGTGGAAAGCAGGATCGCGCCGACCGACGAGACGGCGAGGCGCTGGATATCGGTGACGTCGAGGCTGAACATGGCTAAACTCCTGAACCTGGGCCCATCGGGGCAGTCTGTTTCGCAACCCCGGCCGTTATCGCCGGTTATGCGAACGACACTGCAGGCAGCGTGCCAGTTCGCCGAAACCCAGCTTTTCCGCCGTTTTTTGATGTTTGAGCGGTACAGTCCGGTTGAGGGGTATTGCCAATAGTTGGTGAAATGCGCCAATATACGGGCATGGATCGCGACAATCCCTTTATCGGCCAGTCGCTGGCCTTTCTCGATGCGGTCGAGCTTGCCAGCCGCGCCGCCGCGCTCAACCGGCCGGTGCTGGTGATCGGCGAACGCGGCACCGGCAAGGAACTGGTGGCCGAGCGGCTGCATCGCCTGTCCGGCCGATGGAGCGGCCCGCTGGTCACGATGAACTGCGCCGCCTTGCCCGAGACGCTGATCGAGGCCGAGCTGTTCGGCCATGAGGCGGGCGCGTTCACCGGCGCGACCAAGGCGCGGCAGGGCCGTTTCGAGGAGGCGGACGGCGGCACGCTCTTCCTCGACGAACTGGGAACCCTGTCCGCCGCCGCGCAGGAGCGGCTGCTGCGCGCGATCGAATATGGCGAGGTGACGC
>Ga0160461_1001095_pt1 | contig 12320 bp, 11 predicted proteins | sample HID1975I_E6MG_FD_108266 | JGI IMG/M metagenome (GOLD analysis project Ga0160461, IMG submission 108266) | Enriched soil microbial communities from UW Madison campus, WI, USA - HID1975I_E6 MG | ecosystem: Environmental > Terrestrial > Soil > Unclassified | place: USA: Madison, Wisconsin...
ATCGCCGAATTGAAACGTCACGGCGTCTTCGTAGGGGGCGGGGGGCTTGATGCTGGGTTTGGTCATGGGAAGGGGATGAGGGTTGAGGCGATGGCGTAGACCTTGATCGCATGATCGGCGTCTTGCCAGGTGTAGAGATAGGCAATGCGGCGGGGAAGGTATGGTTCGAGTGCGTGCGCTCGTCTATCCATCAGGCCGCCAGAACCTTTTTCATTGATGGTGCCGGATGCAGCGCATAGTGTTCTCTTTCATAAAAGGGAATCGCGTCCGGCCGCGCATCCAGGAATACGGCAGTCATGCCGCGGGCACGCGCGTCGGTCTCGGCATATTGCATCAATGCCCGTCCCGCGCCGCTTCCCCGCACCGCTGCGTCCACGACCAGGTCATCCACATGCAGATGCGCGCCGCGCGCCAAGGTGTGGACGGGCCGCATGCCCAACACGCCGATGATTTTTCCATCCTGGATAGCGGCGACCAGCTCGTAACCGGAATGCGACTGCCGCCGGACACGCTGCAGGAATTCTGCTTCGTCCAGGGGGCGGAGCTGGGCAATGATCGGGTGCGCATCGCGCCATTCGGCGGGGGATAGCCGCCTGACTTCCAACATGTTCTGGCTTTGTTTGTTCATGGTGCCCAAGATCCTTGTGCGAAGTATTGGGATTGTGCATGAGTTGGGTCGTGGCGTGCGTGTTGAACGGAACCGTGGACGGTCCAGCGTCGAAAACACGGGGCCGAGCAAGGGGACGGCACCGGGGGCGATATCATTTAATAAACACCGTCGCCGCAACCGCGATCGCGCGCCGCGACTTTTTGCCCTGATCGCCTAGGAGATTTATTAGTGGTTCTATCCGCAACGACAGCATCCGTTTCTTTCCTGTTCCGCAACCATGCCGCCAGTCTCTGGCGGCGCCGACGTGAAAGACCGTGGCTGGCGGCCCTGCTGCTGGCGGCGATGCTGAGTTGCCTGTCGTTGCTGTGGCAAGCCCCCGCCATGGCCGCGTTGCCCCTGCCAGCCAAGGAAGCCTCTGCGTCCCCCTCGGCGCTGACTCCCGCCGCGCTGGCCGACCTGTTGGAGAATCCCGAGGCGCGCAAAGCGCTGGTGGACGAGCTGCGCGCGCAGGCGTCCGGGACCAAACCGGCGGCCTCCCGCCCCGCAGGCGCGGCCGAGCCGGCCGAACCCGCCGTACCTGGTTTGCAGGCACGCATGGCAGATGGCGTGCAGCGTTTCCTGACCGGCGTTGCCGCCGACATGGGCCAAGGCGTAGACGATATGCGCGTGCTGGCCTCGGGGCGCAGCCTGCGCATGGACAGCGGCACGGCAGGCCAGGCTTTGCTGCCGCTGACGCTGGCCGCGGTGGCAACCATTATTGCCTTCCTGCTGTTGCGGATGATCGCCATGCGCATCTACACCCGCATCGATCGCTGGGTGGCGCATCAGGGCGCGGGCGAGCCTGTCGCGCCGCCCAAGCGCGGCGTGCCGGCCTCCATGCGCGTGCTGTATCGGCGTGGCGGGGCCATCGTGGGCGCGGTGGCCATCGACGCGGGCGTCGTTCTGCTGGCGGCCATGGCGGGCGGCGCGGCTGCCCTGTGGGGCACGCCGGGGCGCGGCACGCTGGACCCCTTGGCGGCCGTGTTTCTGCAGGCCTTCGTGGCGGTGGAGATCGTCAAGGTGTTGATCCGCACGGTGTTCGCGGTGCGGCATCCGCACCTGCGCCTTCTGCCCATGTCAGACGAACTGGCCAAGTACTGGAACGGCTGGCTGGTGCGCGTGGTGGCGGCGGCGGGCTATGGCACGCTGCTGATAGACCCCGTGATGTCGGCCACGCTGTCGCCCGCCCTGGGTCGCCTGGCCAACATGATCATCATGCTGGCGGTGTATGTGTACGCGGTGCGCGTCATCTGGCAGAACCGCCAGTCGGTACGCGAACGCCTTAGCCGGCGCGCCGCCAATGCGGCCACGTTCATGGGATCGCGGCTGCACTTTCTGTCGCGTGTGTGGCATGTGTTGGGCATTGGGTACTTCACCGTCCTGCTGGTGGTCAGCCAGATCGACCCCACCAACGCACTGCCCTTCATGGCGCGCGCTACCGCGCAGACCGTGCTGGTCATCGGCGTGAGCAGCCTGCTGGTGCTGTTGGTGAACACGGTGCTGGCCAAGCCCATTGTGCTGTCGGCCGACCTGCGGCGACGCCTGCCGATGCTGGAGGCGCGCGTCAACGCCTATGTGCCGGCCCTGCTGAAAGTGCTGGGATGGATCATCCGCATCGTCGCGGTGCTGCTTATTCTTGACGCCTGGCATGCGTTCGACCTGTCACGCTGGCTGGCCTCGGATGCCGGGGGCGCGGCCATCAAGATGGTGCTTAACATCGTCATCGTGCTGCTGATCGCGGCGTTGGTCTGGACCGTGATCGCCAGCGTCATCGAACATCGCCTGAGCCAGAGCGAGGGGCGCGGCATGCCCACCGCGCGCGAGCGCACCCTCTTGGCGCTGTTTCGCAATGCCGCGTTGATCGTGATTGTGACGATGACGCTGATGGTGCTGCTGTCGCAGATCGGCATCGATGTGGGGCCGCTGATCGCCGGCGCCGGGGTGGTGGGCCTGGCGATCGGCTTCGGCGCGCAGAAGCTGGTTCAGGACATCATCACCGGTGTCTTCATCCAGCTTGAAAACGGCATGAACGAGAACGACGTGGTGCAGGTGGCGGGCGTGTTCGGCACGGTTGAGAAGATGACGATACGGTCGGTGGGCATCCGCACGCTGGACGGCGGCTATCACCTGGTGCCGTTCTCGTCGGTGGACGTGGTGGCCAACCACATGCGTGACTTCTCGTACCACCTGGGCGAATACACCATCGCGCATCGCGAAAGCGTGGACGACGCCATCGAGCATCTGCGCGCGGCCTTCGCCGAGCTGATGACGGATTCGGTGCTGGGCCCGGAAATTCTGGAAGAGATCACCATTGCCGGCGTCACGGCGGTCAACGACAAGGGCGTGACCATCCGCATCCTGATCAAGACCACGCCGGGCATGCAATGGGCGGTGCAGCGCGGCTACAACCGCTTGTTGAAGAAGCACTTCGACGCCGCCGGCATCGAACTGCCCTATCCGCACACGGTGGTTTACTTCGGCCAGGACAAGCGGGGATACGCGCCAGCGGCGAACGTGGCGTTGCAAACCGAGCGCCCCGACGAGGGCGAAGACGCCCGCGCCGCGGGACACACGCGCCGCCGCCTGACGCCGGAAACCAGCGGCGACGATGCCGCCGAGGTGCTGGGCAACGAGCTGGAGGCGCGCGAGGAAGCGGAGCTGGATTCGGAATCGTCGGAGACCCATGCCAAGCCGCTCAACCCCTGATCCTCGGCCGCTTGCCGATGCCTCGGCAAGCGGCTCGACCCGGCCCTTGGAGGATGCGGCGCTGCTGCGCCGCCTGCTGCGGGCCAAGGACCGCATGGACGCGGCGTCCAGCGAGGCTTGGCCGGTCAGCCGTCTGGCCGAAGTCAGCGGGGTTTCACAAGCCTATTTCGCGCGCTCGTTCAAGCGCGCCTTCGGGCTTCCACCGCACCGCTACTTGCTGACACGCCGGATCGAGCGCGCTATCGCCCTGTTGCGGGATACCGACCTGAGCATTACGGAGATCGCGTTCGAGACCGGTTGGCAGAGTTTGGGTACCTTCGGCCGCATCTTCCATGACGTTACCGGGCTTAACCCAGGGGGGATGCGCGCCCAGCTTCAGGCTCAGCCTGAGGAACTTGCCCGTGTCCCGGCCTGTGTGGTCAAGGCTGCGCAACGCCCCGTCCTGGACAGTGCAGTTTTGGAGAAGCGCCGTCGCGCCGTCGCCGCTACATTGCGTGAATCCACCAAGGAGGAGTCATGAACGAAGGAATCAATGTTGTCGGCTTGTACGTGAATGATCAGGACGAAGCGCTGGCGTTCTATGTCGAAAAATTGGGCTTTCGCGTTCACACGGATGTGCGCAATGGCGCCTACCGCTGGCTGACCATCCAGCATCCTGACCAGCCCTCGTTTCAGCTTGGCCTGTTCAAGCCCGGCCCGCCCGTCCATGACGAAGCCACCGCGCAAACCCTGCACGCGATGGTTGCCAAGGGCGCCATGCCGCCGCTGGTGTTGGCGGTGGCTGACTGCCGCGCCAGCCATGCCAGATTGCAGGCGCTGGGGGTTGAGTTCACCCAAGAGCCCACGGACCGTTACGGCAGCGTCGATGCCGGTTTCCGCGACCCGGCCGGCAATGGGTGGAAGATGATTCAGGCGGGCTAGCTTCCCCGCCCCTGTTCACCAGCCGTAGCGCCTAAGCGACGCCAGCGGCCAGTTGGATGCTCAGGCCGACCAGCGCCAGGCCGGCAAACCGGGTGGCCAGCAGCCTGGCGCTTGGAAACGTCGCAAGGCGCAAGGCCAGGACGTTTCCGATAAGCACCAATGCGCTTTGATAGAGCAGGCTTAGCACGGTCACATGCAGCATCATCACCACCAGCGTTACCGGGGATGCCGCCGGTTTAAGAAACAAGGGGAAGAACGCGACGAAGAACAGGATCACCTTGGGGTTGGTCAGGCTCACCATGAACGCCCGGCGACAGTACACCCAGGGGGATCGATCGCGTCCGCGCTCCTGTTCCTGCGTACTGGGGCGCGTGCGGATGAGTTGCGCGCCCAGCCATAGCAGATACGCGACCCCCGCCCATTGCAGGCCTTGAAAGACCAGTGGATGCGTCCGCATGATCGCGGCCAGGCCCGCCGCCGCGGCAACCATGAACAGCAAGTCGCCCGCGATGGTGCCCATCACCGCGGCCATGCCGGCGCCTTTGCCATGGCGCGCCGTGGCGTCCAGGATCGCGATGGTGCCCGCGCCGGGAATGGCCTGGAATACCAGGATGGCCAGAATGAAACTGCCGTAGTGCTGGATGTCGAGCATGCTGCATCAGGTTTCGCATTAAGGAGAATCGATTATCCCGTCCGTCGTATCGCCAGATACAGCGCATTATTCTGCCAAATGCTAAATTTAGCCGTCGGTTTTCTGGTGAAAGCGAGCCATGGCAAGAATGGATAAAAATGAACTGGACGACGTGGCGTGGCGTTTGCTGCGCGCCCTTCAGGTTGACGCGCGCGCGCCATTGAAGACCCTTGCCGAGGCCGCCGGCTTGTCCGTCGCGGCAACGGCAGAAAGGCTCAAGCGATTGCAGGAGGCCGGCATTGCGCAACGGTTCACCCTTGAGGTGGATGCGGCGCAGGTGGGCTACCCCGTGAAGGCGATGGTGGGGATCACCGCGACACAGCCCGGCAAGAAAGCCCTGCTTGACCGGCTGCGCCACGCACCCGAAGTGCTTGAGTGCCACCATGTGGCGGGGGCGGATTCCTACATGATGACCGTGGTCGCAACGGGCTTGATGGATCTTGAGCGTTTTATCGGGACCATCAACGGATACGGAGAAACCCGGACGTCCATTATTTTTTCGACCCCCATCGAGCGCCGCGGCCTGGTGCCACCCGGCACTGAAAAACGCCAATAGGGGTTATCAGGGATTATTTAATTCGTGTTTTCGCTTATCTGAAAATGGCATCGAGATTCACCCTCTCCATATGCCTTAAGCCGTATCAAAGCGTAATTGCCCATGGTAATGTTGACGCCAGGGATTGATGTGTATCCCTTGCCTTGCATGTAACGCCCAATATGCTGTTTGCCAGGCCGGCTTGGCCAGAGGGACATGATGCTCCGAACGGAATTTCCCATCGTGGGTCTCGGCGCGTCCGCTGGCGGAATCCAGGCATTGGAAGCTTTTTTCCGTGGCATGCCCGAGAACCCGGGCGTGGCTTTCGTGGTGGTTTCCCATTTAAGCACCAGCCACGAACATCTTCTGCTTGACGCCATCGCGCGCCACACTTCGCTGGCGGCCATGATCGGTGTCGATAATCAGCAGCTTGAACCAAATTGTGTATATCTGCTGCCGCGCGACGCCCTCATGTCTATCGGCCAGCGGCGCTTGCGCGTGATTAAGCGTCCGGCGAATCTGTCGGTTCGCCGCCCTGTTGATTTATTTTTTTCCGCCTTGGCGCAGGACTGCCTGGATTATGCGGCGGGCATCGTATTGTCCGGCGGTAATTCAGACGGCACGCTTGGCATCAAGGCCATCAAAGAGTATGGCGGGTTAACCCTGGCGCAGGCCACGGACGCGGACGGCCCGGTCAATCCTGAAATGCCGGCCAGCGCCATCGCCAGTGGGTGGATCGATTTTGCGCTGCCCGCAAGCGAAATGGCGCGCAAGCTGGCCGAGCTTGGCGTAGGCTTATCGCTGCGGAGCGAGTCGGGTGCCGACACGCAGGAGGGGGGTGACCCAAACGGCCTGGGCGCGTCGGGCACGATAATCCGCGAGCTGCTGCGCGCCGGCATCGGCCACGATTCCAGTGGCTACAACGATCAGGACTTCATGCGCCGTGTGCGGCGTCGCATGCAGATCAAGCAGCTCGGCACCGTCGATGCCTATATCGAGCATCTGAATCAAGCGCCCCAGGAGGCCGTTGCGCTGTTCCACGATTTGTCGGTCGGCACCACAAACTTCTTCAAGGACGCCGAGGCGTTCGACGTGCTGAACCGGCTGGTTATTCCGGAACTGCTGCAAGGCCGGGGGGCGACGGATACCGTGCGCATATGGGTGCCCGGCTGCGCCACGGGCGAAGAAGCCTATGCGCTGGCCATGCTTTTGCGCGAACACATGGACACCATGGCAGCGCCGCCGCGCGTGCGCTTGTTCGCGACCGATGTGGACGACTGGGCGCTGCTTGCCGCGCGCGCGGCAAGATACCCGGGCCAGTTGCTGGAAGGGATGTCGCGAGAACGGCGCGACCGTCACTTTCTTGCGGATGGCGACGGCTATGTCGTGAACAAGCATCTGCGCGACATGTGCATCTTTGCGCCCCATGGCGTGGTACGTGACCCGCCCTTCGCCCGAATCGACCTGATCTCGTGCCGCAACCTGCTTATCTGTTCTGATCGCCAGGTTCAACAGCAGATCATTCCGACGTTCCATTATTCGTTGCAGCCCAATGGCTTTCTGTTGCTGGGCGCGGCGGAAGACGCGGGCGAGGTCGGCAGCCTGTTCAAGGCCATTGAACGCAAGCACCGGATCTTTCAACGGCGCAACGGGCAACCGGTTGCACCTCGCCTGGCGTTCTCGTCGTGGCCCTTGCAGGCGGCCAGCCTGCCCAGTTCCATGCACCGCCCCGGCGAGGCGGTTGGCGCGACGCTGCACGCGGCGATCGAACGCCAGGTGCTGACTCGGCATGCGCCCGCGCATGTCGTGATCAATGGAAACGGCGACGTGCTCTATTACTCGAACGGCACGGGCAAGTTCTTGCAGGCCGAGATGGGCGTGCCCAGCCATCAAGTGCTGACGCTGGCCCGCAAGGGCCTGCGGCCGGACCTACGCGCCTTGCTGCACGAGGCGGCGGAAACCGGTAAGAGCGCGCGACGAGAAACCGTGGCCTTTGAAGACGACGAAGGACGCTTGCAGCGGGTATCGCTTGAGGTCGAGCCGTTGAGCTGGCAGCGGGACACTGAAACGCGATTTCTGGTCCTGTTCTTTCAGCGTGGCATGGATAGTGAGGGCAGCGCCCCTTCCCCCGCGCAATCACCGCAAGACGGCGTTGCCCGACATGTGGAAATCGAACTGCTGCAAGTGCGAGAACGCTTGCAGTCCATGGCTGAGGAATATGAGGCCGCGCTGGAGGAATTGAGCTCGTCCAACGAAGAGCTGCTGTCCGTCAACGAAGAGCTGCAATCCGCCAACGAAGAGCTGGAAGCCTCCAAGGAAGAGCTGGTTTCGCTTAACGAAGAGCTGCATACCGTCAACGACGAACTTCACAGCAAGGTCGACGAGCTGGACCGCTGCAACAATGATCTGAACGTTCTGTTCGACAAGGCGGCCATCGCAACCTTGTTCCTCGACCGCAACCTGATCATCCGCAGCTTCACGCCGGCAATAAGCGATGTGTTCAACATCCTGCCCAGCGACTGCGGCCGGCCCATTACCGATTTGGCCAGCCGCTTCGACCTGCCCGCGTTCGCGAAAGATATCGAGCACGTCTATACCGACTATCGGCCCGTTGAACGCCGCATCGCCAGCCCGATGGACGGAAAGCACTACCTGCTGCGCATGGTGCCGCACAGTGGCGCCGATAATCATGTGGACGGTGTCGTCGTCACGTTCATCGACATCACCGACATCATCAAGGTCGAGCGGCGCCACCGCGTGCTGATCGCCGATCTGCAGCGCCGCACGCGCAGTTTGTTCGCGATCGCGCAAACCGTGGCGCAGTCCCCACTGGTTGATGGCGACGCCTTCAAGCGTTTCAATAATCGCCTATCGGCGCTTGAGCGGGTGCGAGGCATGCTCGACGTCGAATGGCGCATCGAACGCCGAGACGCCACCGATTACCTGCTGCTTGAAATCCCTTTGGATGACACAAGCGCCAGTCAGGAGGGCTCGGAATCGGCGCTTTCCTGACGGCCGGCACGCAGCTTTTTCCACAGTGTCGTTCGTGAAATCCCTAGCCGCTTTGCCGCCAATCCCATATGGCCGCCGGATTCGGAAATGGCTTGCTGGATGGCGCGTTGTTCGGCGTCCAGGCGCGTTGCGGCCAGATCCGGTTGTTCTGCAAGCCGTCTTTCAGGGAACAGGTCGCTGGCATGTAGCGTGGCGCCCTCCATCATGACGAGGGCGCGCGCGATCCGGTTCTTCATTTCCCGGATATTGCCGGGCCAGGCATGGTCATGCATCGCCTGCATGGCATCCGGCGAAAACGTGACGCCCGCCGTGTGTTGTTCGTGCAACAAGGCGTTGGCCAGCACGTCGATCGCCGTCGGCCGGTTTCTGAGTGGCAAGGTCGCAATCCGTGCCACGGCAAGCCGATAGAAGAGGTCGGCGCGAAACGTTCCTTGCGCGATCGCCGCTTCCAGGTCCGCGCAGGTGCTGGCAAGTATCCGGCAATTCGTCTGGCGGCTGGAAGGTTCGCCCAAGGGCCGATACTCTCCATTTTCCAGCACGCGCAACAGGGCGGCTTGCGCTCTAGGCGTCAGCTCGGCCACTTCATCCAGATACAAGGTGCCGCCCGCCGCCTGCGAAAACAGGCCATCCCGCGCCGCGCCGGCGCCGCTGAAGGCGCCCTTTGCATGCCCAAACAACAGGCTCTCGACCAGGTCGGTGGCCAGCGTGGCGCAGTTGACCGCAACGAAGGGGCCGGACGAAAACGCCGAGCGCGTGTGGACGTATCGTGCGGCGCGGTCCTTGCCCGTTCCGGTCTCCCCTTCAAAGAGCACGGGCAACGCGCTGGCTGCAAACCGCTCAAGCTCTTGCGCGACAGCGCGCGTGGCGTCGTCAAGCACAAAGGGATTGTCCTGGACGGCAGCGATGCCGCCCGCGGGCTGGGCGGCGATGACGGACCGGATGCGCGCAACCAGCGCGTCGGTGTCATAGGGCTTGGTCAGGTAATCGTTTGCGCCCGCCGATACCAGGCGCACCGCCTGGGCAATTTCCCCATAGGCGGTGGCAAATACCACGGTGGTGCGCGCCAGATGCGGAATCAGGCGGCGATACAGGTCTTCTCCTGATCCATCCGGTAGCCGGATATCGGCAAGCAGGAACGCGGGCCGCATGCGCGTTCTGCGAAACAGCTCGACGGCCTGCGCGCAGCTTTGCACCCATTGCGCCGAGATGCCCTCCAGCCGCAGGCGCTGCAAGAGCGCCGCGCCCAGCAAGGCATCATCTTCGATGAGCAGCACCTGGATATCGTTCACGGCAATGTTTCCTCTGTGGCGAAGGGCAGGTGCACCGAGATGCGCGTGCCGCTTCCAAAGCGCGTCACGCGCAGACGGCCGTTCAGCGTGGTGATCAGGTCCGCAACGATGCGCAAGCCCATGCCGTCGCCCTCGGACGGATGGCCCGCCAGCGCGCGCCGCGCCGCGATCGGCAAACCGGAGCCACTGTCCGCCACGTGCAGCGTCAACGCGTCGCGCTTGGCGCGCGCAAAGATCCGCACCCATGCACCGGACGGCGACGCCTGGATCGCGTTCAGGACCAGGTTAAGCAAAACCTGGCGGACCGCGCCGGCCGGCAGCGCCAAGGGCTGGTCGTCGTGCATGCCCTCGCTATCGAGTTGCACGCGTACGCCTGCCTTGCCGGCTTGAGCATCCACCATCAGGCGGATGTCGGCGATATCTTCCTGGCGCAACCAGGCGTTTCCGGGGCGGAATGTACGCAGGCTTGCATCAACAACGGCTTGTAGCGCCTGCACGCCGCGTTCGATGAAATCCAGCGACTCGGTTCTGACTTCACGGCGTTCACCGAACTGCCGCAAGGTCTGAACGGCGGTGCGCAGGCCACCCAGCGGGTTGCGAACCTCGTGCGCGAGCGCCGCCGACATGCGGCCCAGCACCGCTTCGCGTTCGATCCGCGCGTTGCGTGCGGCAAGCGCCTCGCGTTGCAGCGCGCCTTCGGCCATCCAGTTGTAGGCCGAGAGCAGTTCCCGGAGTTCCGGGTCTGTGGTGTTAACGCGCATCGGGCGCAGTCGTGCTTCCGGCCCCGCGCGCAGTGCCTCGGTCAGCGAGATGATCGGGCGTTGCAGGCGTCGGGCCATCCCGAAGCACAGCACGGCGCCTAGCAGGCTGATCGCCAGGCCGACCAGGCCAAGCTCAAGGGCCAGTTCCTGGCGTTGCCGATGGAAGTCGCTGACGTCCAGGTTGGCCACCAAGGTGCCAAGCTGGGGCTGGGCGGTGTCCAGCAGGCGCCACGTCCACACCCCTTCCGAACGCGCGCTGATCAGCGTGCCGGACGTGTCCGCCAGCAACGCAAGCGGTACCGGTTCCACCTCGGGATAACGCGCAACGTGCGCCAGCAGACGCTGATCCGCGCCCACCACGGCAAGCGTCCGATCAACCACGCCCAGATGGGTGTCCAGCGCCCGATTCAGCACATCCACCATTTGCTCGGCGTCGTGGGCGCGCACGGCGGGAAGAATCGCGGCGGACAGTCCGTCCAGATACACCTGGCCCAGGTTGGTGATCTGCCGGTCGAACTGCCGTGACACGCCATGCAGCGCCAGGGAAATGAGCGCGGTGGAGATCACAAGAAATAGCAAAGCAACCGCAAGCGGAATTCGCGCGGTAAGAGACAGGCGGAGCATGGTGGCGCTTCTGGACCTCGAAAGCGAAATTATGCCTCGCGTTCTACCCGCCTCGGATTTGCAATATTTAGCAAGTGCGTGACGCTTGGGAAAAATCCGTGCCAGGTGCGCCACACGCGCGCGACAGGCGAGATGTGGAACGGTGTTGTTCACGTTTGTGAACATCGACATTGAACCGCTGTTCACGCTTGTTCATTCGGACTGCCGCCTTCATGCCCACGCCATGGTTATCCCGCATGGTCGCGGCCAAGGCGTGAAAGCAGTTTGCAAGCCCCTCTCCTTAAAGTGCCCGCTCCTCCGGCATGCACGCTTGCATGCCCGGAGCACGTCAACAACAAACCGGGGAGCAAGCCGTGGGCAGCACCATATTCTCTAGAAAGCGCGATCTGTGGGGAGGTGCGTTCATAGCACTCTGCGGCGCGCTCACCATTCTTGAAGCCACGTCATACAACATTGGAGAGATGGCCCGGATGGGCCCAGGCTACTTCCCCCTGATGGTGGGTTGTTTCCTGGTGGCGCTGGGCATTCTGATTCCGCTTAGCCCGGACCCCGACGAGGTGCAGGAGGAGCTCGTCGAAGAGCATCTGCCGCAACCGTCGCGTCGCGATCGCATCCGTGGCATGGCGTGCATTGCGGCGGGCATTGCCCTCTTCATCATTTTGGGCAGCTTCGTGGGCTTTCTGCCCGCGACCTTTGCGCTGGTGTTCGTGTCGGCGCTGGGCGATACGTCGAATTCCATTAAATCCGCTGCCATTCTCGCCATAGCGATGACGGTGTTCGGCGCGGTTGTGTTCTCGTGGGCGCTGCAATTGCAGTTCCCGATGCTGCGCTGGGGGTAGGCCATGGATCTGTTCGATAACGTATTGCACGGCTTTTCCGTGGCGCTGCAATGGGACAACCTGCTGTGGTCGCTGTTCGGCGTCTTCATGGGCAACATGATCGGCGTGCTGCCGGGCATGGGCGTGCTGGCCGCCATTTCCATCCTGCTTCCGCTTACCTACGCGATGACGCCGGTAGCCGCCTTGATGATGCTGGCCGGCATTTACTACGGCGCCCAGTACGGCGGCGGCATTACCTGCATTCTGCTCAACCTGCCGGGCACGCCGTCTCATGCGGTGACCTGCCTGGACGG
>Ga0160461_1001101_pt1 | contig 12215 bp, 12 predicted proteins | sample HID1975I_E6MG_FD_108266 | JGI IMG/M metagenome (GOLD analysis project Ga0160461, IMG submission 108266) | Enriched soil microbial communities from UW Madison campus, WI, USA - HID1975I_E6 MG | ecosystem: Environmental > Terrestrial > Soil > Unclassified | place: USA: Madison, Wisconsin...
CGCTCCAGCCCAGTATGTCCGGGTCCGACGCGATCGCGATGGCAAGCCCTTCGGTGATCGACGGCAGCCGGCCATCGGTCAGCACCGACGGAAAGCGTCGCTGGGATGCGTAGACGATCAGCGGCGGGTGCTGGCCCGGCAGGATCAGCTCCAGTTCGTCCCACAGCGTCCGCTTCAGCTGCACGATCCGCGCCGCCCATTGCTGCGCCGTCATCGTGCCGTCGGGGCGCAGGTCCGGGCCGAACACGGTGTCGTTGTCCGAAAGCGCGCAGACGATGAATGGCACTCGCGCCGCGCTGCACCCCATCTCCCCCATCAGCGCGACCCCGGCCTGCACGCCGCGCACGAAATTGCCGTTGTGATAGGTGCCGGGCTTCAGCTCTTGCAGCGTCTTGCCGCCCTGGCCCGCGCCGAAACAGAACAGCTTCTGGCGCTGTCCAGTGCCCGCGAAGATCACGTCATTGTACCGCTTGGCGAATCCGCTGACCCAGCTTTCGCCATAGCCGGGGCCAAAGGTCTCGGTCACGCCATTGATCGGGTTGATATAAGGCAACGTCTCGCTGCCCAGTTCCTCCTTCAGATCCGCGACGCCGGTGATCGCGCGCGTGCGGATATGCGGCCCGCGCGCCACCCCATCGAGCATCGGCATGAAGGCATAGCCGGGATCTACCGGCGTCGTCGTCAGCACCCCGCCCGCCGCCGTGCCGAAGTTCTTCGAATTGCCGATGAAGGGCACGATCTCCACCACCTGCGTGCCGTCGGGAAAGGCGTCGCGCATCACCGACAGGTCCGGCGACGATCGATAACCCGGATCGGCCAGCGTCACGCCTTCGCCGCGCGGCCCCGCATTGCCCTGCTTGCCGGGCACGCCGCCTGCGCGCACGATCACCCGGCGACCGACCAGCGCCCGCTCCAAAGCCATATTCATCTCCTAAGAACCTGCCAGTCAGAACCTGATCGAGAAGCGCCCCGAAATGACCGTGTCGACGCCGCCCGCCTCGCACAGCACCTGATGCCGCAGCGGCTCCCCGAGCGCGCGCAGCTCGGTCAGCGCCGCGCTGGTGACCGGGGGGAAGGCCACATACGCGCCCCCGTCATCCGCCTCGATCGTGCCCAGCCCGCGCCATGCCTCGATCGCGCTTTCGCCATCGCCGCGCAGGATCACGAAGCGCCAGTCGCCCGACAACTCCGGCAGGACGACCCCGTCGTCATCCGCCAGCGTCACCTCCAGCGCATAATCCTCCTGCGCGAAGACGGTGATATGGCCTGCGGCATCCATCCGCGCGGTCAGCGCGGTCACGGCATCATCTCCGCCTCGGCCGCCAGCGCCGCCAGGAAATCATCCTCGCTGATCGGCGCCGCCGCCTCGCCCTCGCGCAACTGCGCCAGCGCCTCCGCCTCGATCGCCGCGTCGAAATACACGCGCACCCGCTGCCCCGGCTTCCCGATCGCCCACTTCATATGCGTCACCTCTTGAAGTATTCGGCCGCCATCTGGATCTGATAGGCCTGACAATCCGATGGTCCCGGATCGGTCTGGTCGTCGAAATACAGATCGTATACCGTCCCCGCCACCGGCGCGGTGTCGTAATAGGTCAGGTTGACCGTGCACTCATATTCATAGAAATTGGTGATCGACTTGACGATCACAGGCGAACCACCCGGTGCGGTCCGCCGCAGACGGATCAGGAAATAGGCGGTGTAGGGCGGGGGTGACGTATTGTCGCGCACCGTCGCCGTACCCGTCACCTTCACGCAGGTGGCCCCCGCCGGCACCGATCCCACCGTCAGATCCGCGAACACCTGCCCGCCTGGGGTCAGCGGATCGACCAGCGCGAAATTCGCGATCGACACCGCCGTGATCGCATTGGTCGAAACCTTGCCTGTATCGACGCTCCCATCGTCGACCTGCTCCCCGACATAGGCCCAGTCCGCATTGGGCGGCGGATCGCCCGCGTCGCTGATATGATTCTCGACCGCGCGGTATCGCTTTCCCTCCCACGACACGAAGTCGCCGGTCAGGTAATCGACCCCGCCCGCCCATTCGCCGCGCTCGACATTGCGCGTCGCTCCCGGCTCCAGCCCGATCTCGACCGGGTCGATCGCGGGCGAAAGGCTGGCCCAATAGGCATCCCCGCCCGTCCCCACCGGCGGATCGTTCCCGGTCGTCGGCGTCGGGTTGACGTAGAGCCAGCGCGACCCGTCCGCCAACGAAACGATATCGCCCTCGCGATAGCTTTCCGCGCCGTCATACAAGCCTCGCTCGTTCAGCACCGCCGTGAACGCCACGTCCGCCGGCCCGTGCACCGTCCACGCCCGCTCGCTCTCGATCGCGATCCGCCACCATGGCGCGCCCGATCCGGCCTGCGAAACGTCGCCCACCGGCGGCAGCGTCGTCCCGTCGCTGCGCAGCTCCGCCGTCGCGAACAGCCCGAAATCCACCGGCACGACAAACAGCCGCCCCAGCCAGTCGAGCCCCGCCACCGCGTTGACGCTGGCGGCGATCCGCTGGATCAGGTCGCGCGGGGTGACCTGGCTGCCCGACAGATACAGCGATATCGGCCATGGCCGTGCCGCGTCGAGCACCGCCAGCGACGCATCGTTGACCCGGCCCGCCGCACCCGCCAGCGCCGCGATCCGCTTGATCACCGCGCCGGGCAGCCGCACCCATCCGTCGTCGCCGGCATAATCGCCTTCGACCATGTAGCTCTGCTGCCCGGTCAGCGGCGCGCCATGCTTGACGTAGCCGGTCGCGAGGCTCGTCGCCCATCGCCCCGCCGGCACCGTCGCCGCCTTCAGCGCCGCGAAATCGGCATAGTCGGCATAAGCCGCGCCGAAGCGGTTGAGCTTCTCCATCGCCGCCGTCACCGCATGCAGGGGCGTCGCGCTCACCTGCACGATCGTGTCGATCGGATCGACCAGCACGCCGGAAACATAGCGCGGCTTGCCCAAAGCGAGCGGCTTGACGGTCCCTTTCAGTCCCGCCTCGCCCTCCGCGCCGCCGGTACCCGCGAACACATCGAGCAGCGGTTCGTCCATCCACCGGTCGTCGGCCGCGAAGCCGATCGTCGCCATGCCGTTCGCGATCGGCGGATCTTCGGTCACCCGCCCGTCGAAGCGCAGCGTCCAGTCTGCCCAGTCCGCGCCCACCTCGCCGGTCCACAGCCGGAACCGCCCGTCCGCCAGCGCCCAGCGCGGCAGATCGGGAAAGGGCTCGATCGCCAGCGTCAACTGCGAAGAGGGCGCGGTGACCGCCCCGCCGAAGTCGCCGTCGAACAGATCATAGCGCAGCTTCGGGCGGGTCGCGATCGCCGGCCACCATGTTTCGCCGCCCAGATGGCATACCGCCGGATCGTCATGGCTCGACGCGCGCAACGTCACGGCGCTGCCTGCCGCCGGGTCATTGCCGTCGATCCGGATCAGCACCGCGACCATCAGATCCCCCGCATCAGAAGAGGCTCACCAGATTGACCCGCCATTCCCAGCCGGCCGCCGATCGCCAGATCGTCCCCACATCGCCCACCATCGGCCCGAACCAGCACCGCCGCTGCCGCATCGGATCGGCCGCCGGATCGGTCACCAGCGCGATCGTGCCGGTATTGCCCACCGCCTCGATCAGCGGCTGCACCTGCGCCTCCACCTCGTCCTTGAACACCGATGCGAAACTGATCCCGATCGAACGCAGCCGCGCGCCGCGCTGGCGCAGCATCACGCCGCCGCGCGAGAAATCGACATTGCCCAGGTCACGCACCCCAAACGCGGCGCCATAGCTGAAATTGCGCTCCAGCCGCAGCCGCCGGCCCATCGCCAGCCGCGCGACCACCGCCGCCGCGCTCGCTAGCCCGCTGATCCGGAACCGCCAGTATCGCGCGGGCGTCGGCGCGCTCACCCCGTTCAGTTCCTCATCCGCCTGCCACAGCGCGATCCCGCGACCGTTGACCGGCATCTCGCTCCCGCCCAGCAGCGGCATTGTACCGCTCGACCAGTAGTCGCCGGGGCCGAACCCCGATCCCTGCGCCGAAGTCGCCGCCTCGATCGTCAGCGTCCATCCCGGCTGTGCGCCATCAAGGCCGAACAGCATCGCCACGTCGATATCCGCATCAGCGCCCAGGTCGACCGTCAACGTCCGCGTCGCCGTGCCCGTCGGCGATTTCCACACCACCCCGGCATGGTCGTTCGCCACATAGCCCGCCTCATGCCCGCCCGCCGTCGCGCTCGCGGTGATCGCCACGCCGGCCGCGTCGAGCGCCATCGGCGCGAAGATCAGCGCATGCGCCATCAGCCCCGCACCCCCTCCACACGCAACACCTTCACCCGAAAACCTCCAGGCTGGTCGCGTCCGCCTCCAGATCGACCTCGATCCGCGTCGCCATCACCGACAGTTCCGCCGCTTGGGTGGCATCGACCAGATACAGCGTCGGGATACCTTCGCTGGGATCGAACCACAGCAGATCCGCCACCGGCACCGTGAAGCGCCGACGCTCGGTCCCCAGCAGCGCGCCGCGCGCATCCGCCGCCGCCTGTGCGTCATCGTCACTGTCGAAGAACCCTTCGGCCGCCGCCGTCTGTCCGTCGCGCGCGCCCGCATAGCGCGCCTTGATCGCCGCATCCGCCCACGCGACCACATTCGCCGCGCGCATCCCCGCGGCGATATCTTCCGGCAGTGCTGGCATGATCTAGAACCCCCGCGCCCCGCCCACGAACCCGCCCGCCACATTCGTGTTGGCCGCGATCTGAGACAGCGACGCCTGGATGTCCGCCAACTGCTGCGACTGCTGCGACAGTATCTCCGCCGTCGCCGTCGCCGCGCTGGCCGTTCGCTCCGCGAAGGGGTCGCGGCTGATCGGCACGGCATTGTCGATCCGCTCGATCGCCTTTCCGGTGGCGGCCTGCACCTTGTCGAAGCCTTCGAAGAACGCCCCCGTCGATCCGTTGATCTGGCGGTTCAGGTCCAGATATTGCTGGGCAGCCGCGATATACTTTTCCTGATCGACTGCCTTGCCGGCATTGATGTCCGTCAGGAACGGGTTCAGCGCCGCCTCCGCCGTCGCCATCTGGCTGCGCAGCGACAGCGGCGAGTTGCCCCCCGCCGCCAGCGACGCCTGATAGGCCTTGAGCGAGGCCGATCCGGCGATGCTGTCCATCGTGTCCTCCAGCTCGAATTTATAGAGCTGCTGCGCCTGCGCCATCTGCTCCGCCGAAGCGCCGCCCTCCTTGAGCGCCGCGATCAGCGGGTCCCACCGCTCCATCAGATCGTCCAGCGCCGCACCAGCCGGATCGAGCCGCTGCTTGAGCAGATCGGGAATCGCCTCGATCATCGCCGCCTTTTCGATCGCCGCGTCCAGATCCTGCCCCGACTGCAGGATGCGCTTGGCCGCGTCGCTGATCCCCTGGATCGCGCCGTCGGCGATGGCATCGCCGATCGCGAAGCGGATCGCGCTTTCCGCATCCTCGAAATTATACAGCCCCTGCGCAGACTGGCCGTCATAGTTCAGAGCACCGGCATAGCCGTTGGTGTTGACCCGGTAATGGTCCTTATAGGTGCCGATCGACACGTTGAACGCGCCCGTCTCGCCACCGAGCGCATCGGCTATACTCTGCAGCCCGCTCTGCACCGCGCCGCCCATCGACCCGGCATTGCTCCGCCCGTCGTCCGAATTGGCGTCGATGCCGAGCGAGTTGAACCCGGTCACCGTCGCCGTGCTGAACGGCTTCTTCCCGCCGAACAGGCCGCCCACGATGTTGCCGAGCACGCTGCCGATGATCGATCCGACGATCGGGCCGCCGGGCACCGGCAGGAAGCTTCCCGCCGCCGATCCCAGCATCGATCCGGTCGAACTGCCCTTGATCCCGAACAGCCCCGTCGCCGCCGAACCGACGATGTTGCCGATCATCGCGCCGCCGATCTGCGATCCGATGCCCTCAAACCCCGTCGCCAGCCCGCCGATCGGCTGGTCGCCGGGCAATATGCCGCTGGTGACGTTGCCGTCCCCCAGCAGCCCGCCCATGTCGTAGTCCAGCGTTGGCGCGGTCAGCCCCGAAGCGGATTTCCCGCCAATGCCGAGGAGCTTGCCGATCGACCCGAGCAACCCACCACCCGAACCGCCGGGCACTGCACCCATCAGCGATCCCAGCGGATTGCTCCCGCCGCCCAGCAGCGACCCGAGCCCGCCCAGCGCCTGCTGCTGCCCGGTCAGCAGCGACATCGTCCACTGCGCCGCCAGCAACGCCAGCTCGCGCTTGCCCCGCCGCTTGAAGTCGTCCCAGATGCTGCCCGATCCGCCGGTCATGGCATCCTCGTAGAAGTCGGCGAGGTCGTAGAACTGGTCTTCCCAGATTCGCCGCGACTCTTCGGCCGCGCGCTTCGCCGCTTCGGCCTGCGCCTCCATCTGGCGTTCCGCCGCAGCGCCGATCCGGTTGATGTCCTTTTCGGTTTCAGCGGCGATGTCGGGCAGCCCGAAAGCCTCAATCGACTTCTTCATCGCCTCGGCCTGCGCCTTGGCCACCCGATCCGCCTCGCTGAAATAGGCCTCGGTGCGGTAACGCCGCGCCTCTTCCCCGCTCAGGCTGCCGGCCTTCTCCAGATCGGCGATCGTCTTGAGCGTGTCCGCATAATCCAGCGCCGCCTTACGCGCCGGATCGAAGCGGCCGATTATCGTGGTCAGATCCGCCGCCAGTTCGCGCTGTGCCGCCGCCGCCTCACGGGCCTGCTTGTTCAAATCGCGCTGCGCGGCGGCGCTGTCGCGTTTTACATCGGCCGCCGCGCGCTCGGCTTCGCGGTCAGCTTCGTCATTGCGGATACCAGCGTCGTTGCGAACGATCTGACTTAGCTGTATTTGGAGTGTGGCCAGCCGGCTCTCGGCATTCGCCAAATCGCGACGCGCCTGTTCACGAATAATTTGCCCAGCTCGACCACCAGCCGTCGATTCGCCTCGCTCCCGCAGCCGATTTATCTCGCCCTCGGTCACAAGGATCGCTTGCTGCTGCGCGCCGATCTCATTCGCGCGACGCTGCCCCGACGACTGGAAGCCGGCGATTGCATCATTCGCCTTCTTGATTCTGTCGGCGACCATTTCGGCGGCATTTGCGTAAACCGTGAGCCCCCCGCTGGCCTTTTCTGCGTCAGCTCCGCTTTTCAGAAGGTTCGACGACAACAACCCGACCACGGTGACCGCCCCGGTCAGCGCGGCACCCCATGGCCCGCCGAGGAATGTTGCGACAGCGCCCAACCGTCCGCCAAAGCCGGTGGCAGCCGACGCGACTTGGCCGATCTGCTGGCCGAAGATCACGACGGGATTGATGCCCGATACCAGCGACGCCGTGACATCGTTGATCTGGAAGCCGAGCTGCTGCATCGCCGCTCGCTTCTGGCCGACCGATATCGTGCTGCGACCCTGGGCGGTGGTAAGTTGCCTTTCCGCACCTGCGGTTGCCATCAGCTCCTGTTGCAGCCGTTCCAGCGACGCCGCCTCGGATGACAGCGATGCGGCCCGCTGCCGGGCTTCGATCTCGGCCGCCTTCGCCGCCTGGATGTAGAGGCGGGTATTCTCGCTCAGATCGCCGGTATCTTGGGCTGCGCGCGCGGCAGCGGCGGCGATCTGCCCGATCGCAGCCGCCTCCGCCGATGCGGCGGCGGATGCGGCCCGCACGCTCTCGGCGTCGAGGTTCAGCGCGCCGCTTTTCAGCGGCGTCGAAAGCGCTTTCTGCGCCAGCCGCTGAACCTCGGCGAACGAATTTTCAAAGGCCCGCCGCGTGCGCGACGCCGTGTCGTTCGACAGGCGCTCCATCTCAGCGAACGCCTTGGCAGTTTCGGACGAGAACTGATTCGCGTTGAGGCGAAGATAGGCAGCAATATCGACCATCTTCGAACCTCCATGGTATCAATTCAACAACTGGGAAAATACGGAATGGCAGATGATCCTTCGAACGTAACAATTCCCGACTGATCGACCTCAAATCGCTTGAACCCGACATAGGCCCCATACAAATTCTTTGCGTTTACTTCCCCGCATCCTGAGCCATCCGGGCGCGCCTTGACATCCCGCCACTGCGCTGAACCGGCATCATTCAGCTTTTTAGACGCTATCGCCTTGACGCGCGATCTGTCGACCACGTCTGAAACGATGAAATATCCCGGAATTGCCAGGAACACCGCGCCCGCGATTATCAGCAGCAACTTGTCCTTCATCCCCGCCTCCCTGTTGAAAGCAGAGATCATAGGCGGGGCGGGGCGGCTGTCACCCTATGACGTCACCGACCTCCCGGCGGACATTCTGGATTTTCCGCACCTCGCGCTCGAAATGGTCGCGCATCCACTCACCAGCCGGTGCCATCACGTCCTCGATCGTGAACTTCGACCGGAAGTTTCGAGGCGCGATCAGCGCGAAGATCGGCACCGAGCTTTCGCCTCGCTGATAGCCGCGCTTTTCGTCCGTCGCCGTCCGCCGCCGCGTGATCGGACGAAACGTCGCCGACCGCATGTTCAATGTGCCTTTCGCGACCAGCAGGGCAGGGCGGTTGAACCCGCGATACACATATTGCAGCCGGATACCGTGTTGGCGCTCCCATTCGCCGGGCGTGATATCCCGCAGCCGTCCGCGCGACCCGGCAGCCGGCAGGGGAATCGCAAGATACCCGCCATCCAGGCTCGCCACCCGGCCGCTTGTCGTCTGATAATCCAGCGCTTTCCGGGTCCTCTCGCCACCATTGACGTAGATGAAGCCCACCGGTTCGCGCGCGATCTTGTTCTTTGCCTTGGGCCGCACATCGGACGCCCAGGCGCTGTGAAGATTGCCTTTGGTATAGTCCCGTGTCCGCGCCTCCAGACGCTTCTCGAACTCCCGCGAAGCTTCGTTGATCGTCTGTTTCGCCGCCCACAGATAGCCACGGATCAGCAGATCCTCGGCCTTGCGGAGCGCTTCGGTGTCGATCTCGAAATCGATGACACCATTTTTCAGGACTGCCCTAGACATCACGCCGCTCCACCAGTCCGTCGAGTACCGCGAAGGCATCCATCAATGCCGCCGGCTGATCCACCAGCCCCCCGGCGCAGGGTAGCGCCAGCCCGTGCTGGCGCATCCCGCGCAACGTGATCCAGATATCCACCACGCCCCAAATCCATGGCGGCAGCGTCAGGCGGGGGTTTTCGTCCCAGCCTTGGCCTTCGATTTCCCACCCGCCCTCGACCGTGAGCCCGAACGCGAAATCTTGCGCTCGTCTCCGGACGGTGAGGGCGGCGGCGAGTTTTTTTCCTGCCCTCGCGCATAGAGCATCCGATACGCGACATGGCCGGCCTGTTGCATCTCGACGCCCGGCAGCCGCGCCGCCGCGTCCTCCGTGACCATGCCCATCATGTCGCGCGAATAGGGAACCTCCGCCCCGTCCCGATCGGTCGCACCCTCCCATCCGGTGCAGAAACGCTGGAAAGCCAGCACCGGCAGGAACTGGTTGCGCCGGTTCGATTGCGCGATCAGCGACCGATAGGGCTTCCAATGCTCCATCATCGCGTCATGCGCCGCCTCGATCAGCGCGGCCTCCGCGCCGTCGATCGCCTGACCCGACATCTGCGCATCGATCAACGACACCACATGATCCCGCGCCACCGCGTCCTGCGAAAGCGCCATCACGCCGTCCCGCAGCGCGGTCAGCCGTTCGAACGGATAGACGACGCCGGCCCGATACTCGCCGGCCAGCTCAGCCTCCAGCGCCTGCCGTTCCATCAGATCGCCGGGGCGAAGCATATAGCGCGGCGGCGATGGCTCCGTTTTGCGCCATTCCGGCGTCCACGGCACCGACTGCGCCTTTGACAAAAGGATCATCGCTGCTCCCAATCCAAGTGTTGATTCGTCGAACGAGCGGGGTGGCCATGTCTTATCCGGATAACGTCAAGATCATCGGCGATGAAGGCGCTGGCGGCCTGTCGGTCGAACTGCGCTTTTCCGTTCCCGAACCACTACCCCAAGAACGACTGCACCCGATCGCCCGCTATACGGACCTCGCGCGATACTGCCTCGATATCGGACTGACCGAAATCACCGACAGCCAGTATCATGTCATCCGCGCCTGCCACGCCTATGCGCGCGGCGTCGTCGAAGAAGACTTCTATCGCAATAAGACCGCCGTCAAACAGGTTTTCACCAGCATGATCGCAGCCACCATTACCGAAAACGCCGCGATCCGCGCGGATATCGTCGAGTGGGACGAAGCCAACTTCAAACACCACTCCGAAAATCCGCGCGTCGCACGATCCCAATATTACGATCTGATCGTGTTCTGGGGAAAAGCCATGGCCGCCGACATGGCCGCCATCGGCTTCCCCTTCCGCTATCGCGGCTAGCGCGTGATGTGCTTGACGGCCCACATGACCGCCTCTTCCACCCGTTCCGCCGCGATGTTCAGTTCGCGGTCGAAGGTGGCGATGGCGCATCCAATTTCAGTCCCGCCATCGTCCAGCACGAGCTCGGGCTCGCTGCGCAGGCTGTCGATCAGGCGAAGAAATTCGGCCCCCTTGTCTTTGAGCGCGACCATCTGCGCCTTTTCCGTGTCATTCAGGACGCGATACTGGTGCCGGACTGCATTGTTCACGGTGCGCGCGTCGGACGCGCTATCGACAGTGTCGGTCAAATCAACCTCCTAGAAAAAGCAGATGATGGTTTCGCTGTCGCGCGTCTGCGCGTCGAAGCCCGGCGTGAGCGCGCGCAACTGCATCTGCTCCGATCGAAGCTGGCCGCGTGCGCCGGGCTGGCTGTCGACCGGCTGCACCAGCGGATGCGTGATCGCATAGCGGTTGCCCAGCACCGATCCGAAGCGGGCGACGGCGGTATACTGCGTCAGCGCGCCGATCTCCGCGATCGTGTTGCGCACCGCCACCAGCGTCGCGTGCGGATCGACCGTGATCATCGGCACCCGCTCCCCGATCACGCCGGGGCCGAAGCCGTAATCTGTGTTCGGGTCCACCGTATTGTCGATCGCCCCGCCATCCGCCAGCGCATAGCTGCCGATCGGCAACGGCTTGCGGTTGATCAGGAAGGCCGGCGTGCTGTTGCCGATTCCCTGCAGCAACGTCGGCGCGCTCCACCCCTGGCTGGGCAGGTCGCTGGGCAGGTCCGCATCCGTCTTGCCGCCATAGACGCCAGTCAGCTGGAACTGCGCCATCCCCGGCCGCGCCGTCTGCGCGTTCAGGTTCTGCATCACCGCGCGGCATCCGGTGAACTTGTGCAGCGTTCCGTCCTCGAACAGGTACAGCGTGCCCGAAGGATGGTCCGTTGCCCGCGCCGTCGCGCCGCGCGGGCTCGTGCCGGCATAGCTCCAGTTGGCGATCAGCGCCGCCTCGCTCGACGTCGTCAGCGCCGGCGAAAACGCATCCGCCAGCAGCGCGACCTTCGCCGCCGAATAGTCGGTGATCGCCGCAATCCGCCCCGCCCCCGGCCCAGCCGTGATCGAAAGCGGCATGCCACGATAGGCCTGCGGGGTCGCGGAAAAGGCCGCGCCCAGCGTCGCCTGGCTCGCGCCACCCGCCACCAGCGCCGCCGCCGCGACACCCGCCGTGAACTGGGGCCGCTTGCCCGCGATGGCCAGCAGCGCGTGGTGCGGCGGCTTGACCATCGCCGTCGGCGTAGCATTCGGCCCCTTCAGCCGCACCGTCAGGCTGATCGTCGCCGGCTGCCCGATCACCAGCGGCGCGCCCGCCACCAGCGTGCCATTGGCCTCGTTGCTCGCCTCCGTCGTGAACGGCGAATTATAGGAATAGCTGTCTTCCTCGAACGGGAAAGCATCGGCCGAAGTCGGCGCGGCGTCCACGCCCTCGGTCGTCTCGATTTTCAGCAGCATTTCCACGTTGGACGGGCGGATGATCGGATCACCCATGGTCAGGTCTCCTTATTGCCTGGAACTATTGGGCCGAATCTATTGGCCCGGACCTATTGAGCTGTCGGATCGCCGCGCCGCGTCGCGAAGCCGATCTGGAAATCCGCCGCGAAAGCGAGGCGCGGCTTGGACGCCAGCGGGGCGACCGCGATCCGCAGATCGCCCTCGTCGATCGTCTCCGCCAGCCCGCCCAGCGGCGGCTCGCTCACAAGCGCCGCTACGCACACGGCGTGCAGGCTGGCCAGCTCGCGATGGGCATCGACACCCATCGCGCCCTCGACATAGCCTTCCACGATCAGCGTCATGTCATGCCCCACCGTCCACGCGTCATGCGGCACCACGCGATGCCCG
>Ga0160461_1001102_pt1 | contig 12178 bp, 10 predicted proteins | sample HID1975I_E6MG_FD_108266 | JGI IMG/M metagenome (GOLD analysis project Ga0160461, IMG submission 108266) | Enriched soil microbial communities from UW Madison campus, WI, USA - HID1975I_E6 MG | ecosystem: Environmental > Terrestrial > Soil > Unclassified | place: USA: Madison, Wisconsin...
ACGAAATATCGCCGCCTGCCAACAAAGGCGTCGAGGTCCGTCATCGAAAGGCGACATTCGAACGCGCGTTTGCGGACGCTGTCGACAAGCGGCATTCCAGTTGGCTTGGGCGCACGCCGGGGGCGACGATATCCCTTATCGCGGGCCTTCCTCCATATTTGCGAGCGGGTCTTGCCTGGAAACATCTCGAGTAATTCCGACATGGGAATGCCTGCCACATAGGGCTTCCGCAGGCGAATAGCCTCATCGCTGGTCCATATCCGGCGAGAAGGTACGAGCCCCAATTGCCGCGCCTTGTGCATAACAGCCGCCAGGGTTCTGCGCGACAAAGCCACGCAGGCAGCTTTCCTGTCGGGAAAGGCAGCGCACAAACGGGCGATCTCGTCATCAGTCCAGACCGGATCGCCGGCGATGGTGCATCCGGTTCGCTCGATATGACGGAGCAAAACCATGCGCCCGCGTTCGCCGCGACTCTGACCATCAAAAGGAAGCATGCTGCGCCCCGAGCGTTTCCGTCGTCGCTCAGAATTGGGGACAATCTATACGCCCATATGACATCGGCCCCAGAATATGACGCAGCTTGGAAGAAATCAGCTAGCCCAACCGGCGGCACAGGATCTGTAGCTAGGAGCACGGAATCCGGCCCAAAGGGCAGGCGTCGGTACAATCGGCACTTCCGTGCCGTCCCCCTTACCTCGCGAAGCGCCTTGCTGCATCATGATCGTGGTCCAACAGATGGCTGGATGTGCCACAGGCCCTGCGAGGTTCTGAACTGCCAGTCCGACGGGAAGGCCACGGTTGCAAGCATATGGGCGTGCAACCTGCTCCTTGAACATGTGGATAGGGTCAAGGAGCGAGGCGCGATCCTTGACCCATCAGCAGCGGAGGCGCCACAGATTCCAATGAAGAATTCTGAACTGCCGCTTCTTTGCCGATTGGGGGATCAGCTTGCTACCCGATAACGGCCGTATCCGGTCTTCTGGAGCAGCACTTCGTGACACATGCGGGAGAGATAAAAACGAGGGATATCAATGCCTGTGAGGTCCTTGGTTCTCACTTCGCCCCGCTCGCGCACGAAAGCCACGGCACGTTCTCTCAAGGATGCTTTAGGACTTCCTGCTGATTTGATACGTTCCTTACGATCGCGATCACGCTTGCGAACCCCATGCGTGGGTTCTCGTAGTAATGACAAAGGCGCATCCCTCGCAAATTAGTAAGACTGCACCGCCACCTTTAGCAATGAATTTCTTGCTATCGCGCGATATCGTGATATAGTTTTCTTGCCTCATCGGATACGAATATTGAAATTGTTTTAGACGTATCCTGAAATGGGAGCCACTTTAAACAGCCACAACCGGTGCCTTCTGCTTGCATCAATCCGTCGGCGATCGCCGTGTCATGATTGCGGTAGCGCCCCCTCGATATCCGTCTTCTCGAAATCCCCGCCGACATAGAGCAGCGGGCATCCGTGCTGTTTCGCCACGTCATACGCGAAGCAGTGCCCGAAGTTCAGCGCGGCGGGGTGGATGCCCTTTCCCCAGCTCTCATAGGCTTCGGCGATGCGGCGCGAGGCGGCGGGCGTGATGCTGATTATCTCGAAGCCGAGACCGTCGATCAATCGCTTGACCTCGTCGCCGACATTGCGCCGGCCCGCCACGATCAGCGCCTCGGCGACCGTGCCCGCGGAGATCAGCAGGCGATCCGCGACTTCAAGAACGGCGGCGCAGCGATCAGCTTCTGGATCGTTCAGGACGATCGCCAGCAAGGCGGACGTATCGACCGCGATCATCCGGGCAGGCCGTCCTCATCGTAGAGGAAATCCTGGCTGCTTGCGGCCCCGGGTACAGGCACACAACGGGTCGCGGCGGAAGCGCGGACCGCGTCGAGCAGGGCCTTGCGCGAAGCTGTATCCCGAACCGGGGCTACCGGGACCAGCCGGACCGCCGCGTGGCCGTGGCGGGTGAGGATGACCTCGTCGCCCGCCTCGGCGCGGCGGACCAGTTCGGTGAGTTGCCCCTTCGCGTCGGTGACGGAAACGCGCATCGCCCGGTCCTCCGTGCCCCATGTGATGCGCGATATATAGTCCATCGAATGGACCATTTCAACGATGGCGCGATCAGCCGCGCAACGTCTTGCGCCCGCATTCGTATGTCCGGCGATGCGTCGCTTCCTTCTCCTGGTCAGGATCTTCCTGATCCTTTCGCTCCTTGTCGCCATCGGCTTCGGCCTGCTCGTCTTCTCGCGCGAGCGGCCGGAGGATGTGCCGTGGACGGCGCTGGACCTGGCGCAGCCGGTCGGCGCTTTCACCGGGCGCAAGCTGGCCGCGCTGACGGGCGATGCGCCGCAATGCCGTGCGCTGCTCGACAGGGCGGGGGTGCGGACGACCGCGCTGCCGGCGCGCAACGATGGCGCGCGCTGCGGCTATGCCGATGCGCTGCGCTTCGGCGAGGGGGGCGCGCGGCAGATCGCCTTCGCGCCGGCCGGTCTCGGCGTCTCCTGCCCGGTCGCGGCGGCGCTGGCGGTGTGGGAGTGGGAGGTGGTGCAGCCGGCGGCGCTGCGCCATTTCGGCCGGCGCGTGACGCGGATCGACCATTTCGGTTCCTATAGCTGCCGCCGGCTCTATGGGCGCGACGGCGGCAACTGGAGCGAGCATGCGACCGCGGACGCGATCGATATCGCGGGATTTCGGCTCGACGACGGCCGGCGGATTACGGTGGTGAAGGACTGGGACGGCGAACGCCCGAACGCCGCGTTCCTGCGCGAGGTACGCGACGGGGCCTGCGACCTGTTCGCCACGACGCTGTCGCCCGACTACAACGCCGCGCATGCCGACCACCTCCACCTCGACCAGGCGGAGCGCGGCGCGACGGGCTGGCGGGCGTGCCGGTGAGGGCTTGGGCGCCGGGCACCAAACTCGGCGCGTCACCCCAGCGAAGGCTGGGGTCTTGTGGTTGTGGTGGTGCCCGTCGACCGAGAGATGCCAGCCTTCGCTGGCATGACGATCGTTGTTTGGTCGATCGCGACTGAACGCTAGGGTCGTTCCGGATCAAATGGAATCGCGTGCTCCTGCACAAAGCAGGAGCCCAGGGCCATGTAGGGCAGCGCTTGCTGCCCTGGGCTCCTGCTTGCGCAGGAGCACTGGCGCTTCAAACAAAACCGGACAGACTCTAAGCCGCCGGGCGCTCCGCTATCGCCTGAGCCAGCAGCGCGTTGACGTTTTCGATGGTGATCGCCCTGCCCTCTTCCCGCAAGCGCTGGCAGGCGCGGGCGGCGAAGCCGCTGAGCCGGGCGACCGCGAAGCTGATGCCATAGAGGTTGCGCCGCTGCGGCACGCCCTCGATCGCGCGGGGATAGCCGGTGGCGGCGAAGGCGGTGCGGTCGTCCACCCGAAGCTGGCCGTAGCGATCCTCCGGGCAATCCCAGTCGAGATCGACGCCGATCACGCCGGGCAGGCTGCCGGGCAGGCTGGGTTCGCCCCCCGCCTGCCGCGCCGAGACCAGCAGCGTCCCCGCTTCCGCCGCGCGCGCGGCCAGCGCCTCAAAGGCGGCGCGATGCGCGGGGTTGGGCGTGCCGAGGCTGAGGTTGACGATATCCGCGCCATTGTCGATCGACCATTCGATCGCGCGGATCAGCCGCGTCGCGGTGGTGCTGAGCGTCGCCTCGAACACCCGCACGGCATGGCACTCGGCGTCGGGGGCCTGTTCCTGGATCGCCGCCATCACCGCCGTGCCATGGCCGAGCGCGTCGAGCCAATCGGCCTGCGCGTCGCCCAGCGGACCGGCCTGGCCGATCAGCACCCCGCCCGCGATCGCCCGGATATGCGGGTTGGCGGGATGCGCGCCGCTGTCGACCACGGCGACGCGCACGCCGCGCCCGGTGAGGCCGGCCAGGGGTGCATCAGCCATCGGCGCGGCGATGCTCGACATGGGCGCGTCCGCCCTCGATCGTGACGACCATTCCCGCCATCTCGGCCAGTGCGGGCTTGTGGGTGATGACCATGATCGTCGCGCCGGGCAGCGCGGCGCGCAGCGACCCGGCGATGAGCCTCTCGGTCTCGGCATCGAGCGCGGAGGTCGGTTCGTCGAGGATCAGCACGCTCGGCCGGCGCAGCAGCGCGCGGGCAAGCGCGACGCGCTGCCGCTCGCCCGCCGACAAGGCGAGCCCGCGTTCGCCGGTGCGGGTGGCGAGGCCCTGCGGCAAACGGCGGAGCAGTTCCTCCAGCCCGGCCGCGCGGGCGACTTCCTCCAGCCGATCCGGCGAGACGCCGGGCATGGCGAAGGCGATGTTGGCGGCAATGCTGTCGTTGAACAGATAGGGGGTCTGATCGACCAGGATGACCTCGCGGCGGAGATCCTCCAGCCGGATGTCGCGGATGTCGCGCCCGTCGATCAGGATGCGGCCGGCGTCGGGATCATGGTAGCGGACCATCAGATCGGCCAAGGTGGACTTGCCCGCCCCGCTGCGCCCCAGGATCGCGCAGAAGCCGCCCGCCGGGATCTCCAGATCGACATCGCTGAGGACCGCGTCGCGATCGTAGCGCATCGACACGCCTTCGAAGCGGATGCCCTGCCGGACGCCGTCGATCGCCACCGCATCGGGCCGTTCGCGGACGTCGGGCGGGGTATCGAACAGCTCGAAGATGCGCGCCAGCGACACCCGCGCCGAAGCGAGGCTGGACGACAGCCCCATCAGCACCTGCACCGGCGACAGGAGGCGCATGTGATAGGCCATGAAGGCGACCAGCGTACCGATCGTCATCTGGTCGTGCAGGATCATCCAGCCGCCGTAGAGGATGACGCCGGCGGTGGCGGCGGTCATGATCGTGCCGGGCAGCGCGCCGGTCATGAAGGAGGCGACCTGCATCGAGAGCATCGCGCGGATGAAGGCATCGTTGCGATCGCGGAAACGGGTCGCCTCATGCTCGGTCGCGCGCAGCGACACGACGACGCGCATGCCGAGGATGGTGTCGACGAACAGGCTGCCGAGATCGGCCCCCCGCTCGCGCATCTCCCGCGTCAGCAGGGTCAGCCGGCGCTGGAAGTGGACGAAGGTCATCAGGCAGGCGGGCACCAGCACGACGCTGACCAGGAACAGTTTCCAGTTGAGCGCCAGCATCATCGCAACCGAGCCGACGAAGAACAGCAGGTTCGACAGCACCGACAGCAGCGAATCCGCCGCGACCCGCTGGACATCGCTGACGTCGCTGTTGATCCGCGACATGAGATCGCCCAGCCGGAAGCGGCCGTAGAAGCGCGGCGACAGCGTCTGCAGATGGCGCAGCAGCGCGACGCGCATGTCGAACAGCATCGCGGCGGAAACCGAGACGTAGCGGTAGCTGGACAGGATGTTGAGCGCGAAGCCCAGCACCGTCACCGCCACCATTACGCCCGATATCCAGATCAGAGCATCCATGTCGCGGCGGATGAGCGCTTCGTCGATCATCAGCTTGGACATGAAGGGCTGGGCCAGGCCGAGCGCGGTGGCGAAGAGGCTGACTATCAGGACGAGCACCAGCCGCCCGGCATAGGGCCGCAGATAGACGCCGAGCCGGCCATAGCTGCGCCATTCGGCGACGGGCGGCGCATCGGGCGCGGGCGTGGTGGCGGGAAGCTCGCTCACGCGGCGTCGCCGATCGGCACGAGATCGAAATCGACCAGGCGGAAACGCGGCGGCGGGGTGCCGGCCAGACGGTCGGCGCACCAGCGCTCCCCGGCCGCCAGCGCGGCCAGCTGATCCCGCCACCAGCCGCCGGTGCCGCCGCTGCGGTAGAATTGCGCCGAGAGCATCAGGTGGCGGCGCAGGCCGGCCAGCATCACCGCCTCGTAATGCGCGAGCAGCGGCGCGGCGGCCTCGCCCCGCGCGATGCCGGCGACCACGGCGGTGGCGAGGATCGCCTCGCGCACGGCCTGCGCGGTGCCGTCGCCGCAGATCGGATCGAAACCCAGCGCGGCGGTGCCGCAGCCGATCCAGTCGGGGCCGGTGAGCGGCCAGTGGATGCGCGGGCAGGTGTCGAAGGCGGCGGACCCGCTGTCGAGCAGTTCGACCCGCCCGGCGATCAGCCGGCTGTCGGCCAGCAATTCGACCGGCGGCGCGCCGACCGCGAGCAGCCAGTCCACCCCCGCCGCGCCGGGCAGCAGGAACAGCCAGCCCCCCGGCAGCGCCTCGACCCAGCAGGTCGAGCGATCGGCCGGGTCGGTGAGCGCCACCCGGACGGCGACGGCGCGCCGATCCCCGAAGCGGTGCCGTTCGCCGGTGGGCATTGGGGAAGCGGTGTGGATCGTGAAATCGGGCGCGGGATCGGGCGCGGCGTCTTCCTGCACCGCGAGGCCCGCGATCAGCTGGGTTTCCGACAGCACGACCGCGCCATGATCGACCGCGACCGGATCGGCATCCGGCCCCCAGGCGACGACCCGGCGATCGATGCGGGGCAGATCGGCGAAGACCGCCGGGCTGGCGAAGACATCGCACATCAGCGCCAGCGCCTGATCGCTCAGCATGAGGACGGGCACAGGCGGACGGGCGACGCGATCGAAGCCGACCGCCAGCCCGGCCGCGCGCAACAGGCGAACGCCGCCATGCGCGGCGATCCCGTCACCCCGGACGCGCACATGAAAGGGCGGCTTGCTCATCGGCAAGGGGGTGGCGCGGCGGCCCGCCGCGCGCAAGACCCCGCGTCATCCCTCATGGCAATCGAATGATGTCAGTCGACGATCGCGAGGCCGGCACCGGTCGCGTCATGGCCCAGATCCCAGGTCGCCTCGTACTTCAGGGTCTGCGCGTCGTAGACCTCGATGTCGAAGCTGGCACCGTAGATGTAGAGCTTGTCGCCCTTGGACGACATGCCGAACTGGAAGCGCGAGCGGCATTCGAACTCCGCCTTCGCCTCGACCGCGTTGGTGGTCAGGTCGAAGCGCCAGAATTCGCAGCGCTTGTTGCCGTACAGGCCGTTGGTGACGACGGTGTAGGCTCGCTTGCCATCGGGCGCGATCTGGAGCCCCGCCATCGTCGCGGGGGCCGGGCCGATCGGCGTGAAGGTGAATTCACGGCTGTTGAGGTTGAACCGGCCGACGCCGAACACCTTGTTGTGGATATAGGGGTCCGACGAGGTGAACAGCGTGGTGTATTCGCCCGGGCGCGAGATCGTGTCCAGCGTACCGCCGAAGCGCGCGCTGTCGAAACCCGCCGTTTCCGGCTTGGCGAGATCGATCCGTTCGACGACCTTGAAGTTGTCCTGCGTGTCGATCACCAGCACCTTGTCGCGGAACTGGTAAAGATAGCGCCCATCGTCCGACATCATGAAGGTCGCCCGGCCGCCGCCGCCCGAGGGCGGATCGTCCTCCCTGGCGACGTCGACCTGCTTGACGATCTTCTTCTGGACGAGATCGATCACCGTGTACTGGGGCTTCGACACCTCGTACCGGTCCGCGCCCTTATCGTAATGGGTCGCGATCGTGTAATACAGCTTGCCGGAGGGATCGGGCACGCCATCGCCGAAACGATAATGGGTCACCTCGTCGTTCAGGCTGAACTTGTTGATCACCTTGCGGGTCGCGGTGTCGATTACCTCGATGCCGCCGGTCGTGATCGTCGACACATAGAGCCGCTTCTTGTCGTTCGACAGGCGCATGCTCCTGGGCAGGCCGGTATCCAGCTTGATCTTCTGGGTGACGGCACCGTTCACGTCCTCCGCCACCAGGATGGCGTCCGGATAGGATCCCATGAACAGCGTCGCGGCCTGGGCCGGCGCGCCGACCGTCGCGATCGCCCCCAGCGCGGCCCCGCCCAGAGCAAGGCCCAGGGCGGCAGCCCGGGGCGTCATCGCGCGCAGCTTCGTCATCACCATATCCCGTTTCCGATCCCCCATGGCGCGATGCCGCGCCTGTCCTTCCACTCGCCCGGCTTGCCGCCGGATCACGGGAAGATGATGTCGAGCTTGCGCCAGTCCTTGGTCGCCGCCGCGCAGTTGCTCGCCCAGTCGGGCGAGTTGTTGACATGGTCGGGCACCTGCACCGGCCAGAAGCAGGTGACGTAGCAGTCGTAGATGTCGCGTTCCGCCGGCTGGCAGAGACCCGCCGTCCCGCCGCCGCCATCGACTTCCCAGCCGGGCGAGAAGGACAAAGTGCAGCCCATCGGCACATGCGGCGGCGGCGCCTGCTGCAACGCGACGACGTCGGCCACTTCCTCTTCCTGCGAAGCGCCGGCCCCAATCATTTTGGCTGCGGTCACCTCCACCGGAGTCACCGGCGACAGCATTTCCTCGATACGACGCGCCTTGCTGTTCAGCGGCTTCAGATGCTTCATGACTGCGCCTTTCTAGCGGCAAATCGTTCCAGGAATTCGGGATTGCGGGCGCTGAGCACGCCGTAGACCTTCAGGCAGACATCAGTCCATTCGCGGATCCAGTCGCAGTAATGCAGGTTCGCATGGCCGGTATCGCCATAGCGGACGAAGGCCTCGTGATGGCAGCCGCCCGCGCAGAGCGGGCGCGCCCAGCAGCTCTGGCAATCATATTTCGACGCGACATGGCCGCGCGTCAGGAAGGCTTCCTGCTTCGATCGATCGATGCCGGTCGCGATGTTGCCCAGGCTGTGAGTGTCGGCATCGGTGAAGCGGTGGCAGGGCGACAGATCGCCCGACGGCCCGACCCCGAGCAGGCCGATGCCCGCGCCGCAAGGATGCGACTTGTTGACACCCTGGATCAGCTCGCTGATCGTCTCGCTGACGTTCGAGAAGCCGTGCATCTCACCGCGCAGGGCATATTCCAGCCACTCGTCGGCCAGCAGCCGGAACTGGGCGAGCATCGAATCCATGCCCCCCTCGCCCAGCGCATAGGCCTGCTCGCTGGAGGTGACCGGCGCGAAGCCGACTTCGTGGAAGCCGAGATCGTCCTTCAGATGGCGATAGATGCGCATGACATCGTTGACGCCATCGGTCAGCGTGACGCGCGCGGTGATCGCGCGGGTGCGGTGGTTGGCGATCAGCGCGCGCAGCCGCGGCTCGATCACCGCATAGCTGCCCTTGCCGCTGCGATAGACGCGGCGCTTGTCCTGCAGGTCGGGCGGGCCATCCATGCTGACCGTCACGCCGATCGCGTGGTCGGACAGGAAGGCGATGATCTCCGGCGTCAGCAGCGTGGCGTTGGTGGTCAGGCTGTAGCTGACCGCCTTGCCCGCCGCCGCACCCTGCGCATCGGCATAGAGAACCACCTCCTTCAGCAGGGGATAGTTCATCAGCGTCTCGCCGCCGAAGAAGGTGATGTGCACCGACTTGCGCGCGGCCGACTGCGCCAGCAGGAAATCCACCGAGGCCTTGGCGGTCTCCAGACCCATATACTTGGGCTTGCCCTGCGGCGTGGCGATCTTGTCCGCGCCGAATTCGTAGCAATAGGTGCAGGCGAGGTTGCACTGGTTGGTGATGTTGAGCACCAGCGCGTTGAGCGGGAAATCGGCCGGTGGGTTGCTGAGTGGGGCTGCCACCAGTTCGCCGCTGACGATCACATGCGCCAGCCGCAGTTCGCGCACCAGTTCCTCGGCGTCGGCGCGATCATGGCCCTCGCCGACCAGCCGGTCGATCAGATCGCGATGGCCGAGCGTGCCGGTGCCGAGCGCGTCGATGACCTGCCTGGCCGCCCCGTCGAGCTCGAACACCGCGCCCGCCGGCATGTAGACATACTCGCGCGATCCCGCCGCGAAGGCGTGGAACTCGCCCAGCCGATAGGGTGCCGGTGCCGTAACTGCGTTCACTGCGATACCTCCGGCTGATCCCAGCGCAGATAAGAGGGCACCGACACGACCAGATAGGAACGACCGGTCAGCGGCTTGCCGAACTTGTCCTTCTCGTTCTTCGCGGTCGCGACGGCCCAGACCTCGCCATAGTTGTTGCGGCCGAAGCGGCGCTGGGGATTGGGTCCGTCCGCAGCCGGATCGAAGAGCGCGGACGGCCCGAGCTGGCCGACGAACTTCACGTCGTCGTCGTAATAGACCGACATGAACTCTTCCATGCTCCAGGTCACGTCGATCGGGCCGAGCGCCAGATCGTCGGCGGTGCGCGGCTTGCCGTCAGGGCCGTTCTCGAAGCCGATCGCCTCGAACTGCTGATAGCCCTTGGGGTGGCTCTCGCTGCCGAGGCGCGCGATCGAGGTTTCCGGCGTGACCTTCAGATAGTCGACCTGATGATAGACCGGGAACGCCTTTTCCAGCACCGCGCCTGCGACCGAAACGTCGCGCATGCCCGAGATCGCCTTGGCCGCGACATCCACCTCGACGACCAGCGCGGTCGGCGACTGCGAGACGATCCGCTTGACGGTGACGCCCTCGCCCAGATCGACCGCCGCCGGGGTGATCCCGGCCGGCAGGCCATCGCCCAGCAGTTGCAGCTGCGCGCCCTTCGTGCCCGCCTTCAGATGGTCTACCGACACGGCGGCGATGGTCGGGCCGGTCGAGCGGACCAGCTTCACGTCGATGCCGAATTCCTGATACTCGCCCCAGAACCAGCGGCCCTGCGCGGTCGCCTGGTCGGGCGAGAACCACAAGGTCTCGCGCGCCTCGCTGGTCAGCGCGTCGGGAGCGGCCGCCCCCGCGCCCTTCGACCGGCCACGCCACGAATAGCCCGCGTAGACGACGCCGGTGCCGCTGCGCGTCAGCACCGAACCGTCGGTCACCGAACGCAGCGCGGTGGTGGTGGTGAACTCGTCCTCGACCGGACCGGCCCCGATATCGAGCGTGCCGGTGTAGCGGCCCTTGCCCGGCACCCATGCCGACACCAGCCAGCGACCCGCCAGCCGGGGCGTCCGCATCCGGCCCTGCCACGCGGCCCATTCGGGGGTGTGGAGCGGCGCGTTCTTGCTCATGTATTCGAGCGCGATCTCACCCGGGCGCTTGGCCGGAGATCCATCCGGCCCCGGCGCTTCGCCCGGATATTCGCGGCGATACTGCGCCTCGGCCTGCGAATAGAGCGCGACATGGAGCTTCTGGAGGAGCTGCCAGTCGGCCTTCGACCGGCGCCACGACATCGGCTGCGCGAAGCTGTGGCACGACGCGCAGGCGGTGCGTATTCCCTCGTTGGGGATGTTGGTCTCGTCGATCGTCCGATGCTCGGGCAGGTACATCACCGGCTTGGCTTCCTCGGGTGCCAGGCCATGCCGCGCCGAGAGATACTTCACGACCGACTTCGCCTCGGCCGGGGTGATCTGCAGCCCGTTGAGGCGCACCATCCGCTTGATCGCCTGCGACCAGCCTTCCGGCGTCGCGCGCTCCCAGGAAATGCGCGACAGGTTCCCCTTGTCGTCGGGCGCATGGCACGATCCGCATTTCGCGATCACCAGCTGGCTGGTCACCGGGATACCCGGCTCCGTCTCCTCGACGGGGGCCGAAAGATCCCAGGCGGCAAAGCCCGCCCCACCCGTCACCAGTCCGATCGACGCCAGGACGCCAAGCGACGCCATCCGCCAGCCACTCAAAATGTGCTTCACGCGCGATTTCCCCCAGAACATGACGAGCGGCTCTGCTTATGCGGCCATTTCTGCCATGGGTGCTTCATCACCAACTAGAAGAGGTTAGCAACCAAATCCCATGGGCCAAATGACGCAGTTGGCACCACGGATCCGATGTCACCACCCCGCTTCCGCAGGCGCTTGATCCTTAAGACGCAGCAGGTGGCGCTGGCCGAACAAGTTTCGTATCGATACGGGAATATTCATGTCCACCGCGCTCATCATCCTGCCGATCTTCGCGATCATCCTCGCGGGTTTCCTGTGCGGCCGATCGGGCCTGTTCGGTGCCAATGCCGCGTCGGAGCTCAACCGTTTCGTCGTCTATCTCGCGCTGCCGGCGCTGCTGTTCCACGCGATGGCGACCGCCGACTGGGGGCAGCTGTGGCAGCCGGGCTTCATCGCGGCCTTCGCGATCGGCACCGCCGCGATCTTCGCCGCGACGATGATCGCGCAGATGATGCTGCTGCGCCGATCGATGGGGGAATCGGCGCTGGATGCCCTGAACGCCGGCTATTCCAACACGGCCTATGTCGGCATCCCGCTGTGCGTGCTGCTGTTCGGGCCGCAGTCGCTGCCGCTGCCGATCATCGCCACGATCGTCACCGCCTGCGCGCTGTTCGCGATCGCCTCGATCCTGATCGAGCTGGACCTGCATCGCGGCCCCCAGGCGGACAAGGCGCGCGCGCA
>Ga0160461_1001104_pt1 | contig 12156 bp, 10 predicted proteins | sample HID1975I_E6MG_FD_108266 | JGI IMG/M metagenome (GOLD analysis project Ga0160461, IMG submission 108266) | Enriched soil microbial communities from UW Madison campus, WI, USA - HID1975I_E6 MG | ecosystem: Environmental > Terrestrial > Soil > Unclassified | place: USA: Madison, Wisconsin...
GCTGGTGCTCCGTTTCGTCGATTTCAGGATAGCAACTGATCGATCACGGGCGCGGCGCCTGTCGCGATCGGATCGAAGGCGGGAAGCCCGGTTTCGGCGGTCGCCGCCGCGATCGCCGCCGCGCGCTCGCCCTCGTCCATTCCGCTGGTGTCCAGCGCGATCCCCACGCAGCGCGCGTCGCGGTTGGTCAGCCGCGCGGCCGCCAGGTTAGCCTCGATGCAGCGCGCCAGGCTCGGCAGCGGATAATCGGGATAGCCGTCGATATGGTGGCGGCGCGGATCGTGGCAGACGACGATCGCGTCCGGCTGCGATCCGTGCAGCAGCGCCAGGCTGACGCCGGCATAGCAGGGGTGGAACAGCGAACCCTGCCCCTCGATCACGTCCCAATGATCGGGCGCGTTGTCGGGGGAGAGCAGCTCCGCCGCGCCCGCCGCGAAATCGGCGACCACCGCGTCGATCGCGATGCCGCCCCCTGCGATCAGGATGCCGGTCTGCCCTGTCGCGCGAAAGCTCGCGTCGATCCCCCGGTCGCGCAGCGCGGCGTGGATCGCGAGCGCGGTGAACTTCTTGCCGATCGCGCAATCGGTGCCCACGGTCAGCAGCCGCCGGCCGCCCCGCTTCCGGCCCGTCGCGATGGGGATGCGCCCGCTGGCGTGGCGCACGTCGTGGAGCGCGCGGCCATGTTCCCGCGCGGCGGCGGCGATGCGCGGTTCATCGGTCAGCCGGCTGTGCATCCCCGATGCCAGGTCGAGCCCGCCGGCCAGCGCATCGACCATCGGGTCGATCCAGTCGGGCGCGAAGCCGCCGCCGAAGGGCGCGACGCCGATCACCATCGTCCGCGCGCCCGCCGCGAAGGCCTCCGCCGGGGTCATATCGGGCAACCCCAGGTCGACCGTCTCCGCATCGAGCCGATACTGGCCGATGCACAATTCGGGCCGCCATTGCTGGATGCCGCGCGCGGTCTTGGCGTCGAGCAGTGCGCGTTCATGCCCCAGGAATAGCAGATAGCCGGGGCGGATCGGGGAAAGCGGCGCGCTCATCGTGCGCTGACCTCGCGGCGCAGCACCTGCCCCGGATGCGCACCCGTCGCCTTGCCCGCGGCATAGGCCAGCACGCCGTTCACCCAAACGCGGTCCACCCCGGTCGCGACCGCCTCGGGTGCCTGCGGTGTGGCGTGGTCGGCGATCGTCGCGGGGTCGAACAGCACCAGGTCGGCGCGTGCGCCCGGGCGGATCACGCCGCGATCGGAAAGGCCCATATGTGCCGCCGAGCGCCCGGTCATCTTCGCCACCGCCTCGCCGACGCTCAGCAGCTTCGTCTCGCGCACATAATGGCGCAGGATCCGGGCGAACGCGCCCGCCCCGCGCGGGTGCAGGCTGTCGAACCCGCCGTCCGAACAGATGTTGGCACCATGCCAGGCGATCAGCCGGGCGATGTCGCCCTCGTTCATGCTGGTGCCGATCACGCCGATGTCGCCGCCCTTGGCCTGCGCGGCGGCGATCATCGCCATCGCGGTGGTCGCCGGGTCGGTCCCTGCCTCCTGCGCGATCTGCGCGATCGTCTTGCCGACATGGGTGGGGTCGCCGTCGTCGGACGACACCAGGATGCCTTCGGGCGGGGCCAGATGCGTCAGGATGAATTCCGTCGTGGCGCGGTTCTGGAAATCGCGTTCGGGCCACAGCACGGTCAGCGTGCTTTCCCAATTGGGATAGGGATAGATGTCCAGCGAGACGTCGATCCCCTCGGTGCGGGCCGCGTCCAGCTTCGCGATGAAGCGGTCGGCCTGGCCCCAGATGTCGGTCATCGCCAGCTTGGCGTGGCTCACCTGCACCGGCAGCTTCGCCTGCCGCCCGATCTCGATCAGCTCGTCCAGCGCGGCCCAGACCTGCCGGTCCTCGCTGCGCATATGGCTGATGTACCGCCCGCCGAAGCCCGCCGCGACCTTCGCCAGCTCGATCACCTCGGCCGGGGCGGCGTAGATCGCGGGGTCGTATTCCAGCCCCGTCGAAAGCCCCAGCGCGCCCGCCTTCATGTCCTCGGCCAGCAGTTTCTTCATCCGCTCGATCTCGGCCGGGGTCGCCTTGCGCTTGAAATCCTGGCCCAGCACCGCGTCGCGCAGCGTGCCATGCCCCGAATAGGATGCGATGTTGACCGCCGCCGGCGCAGCCTCCCGCTCGGCGAACAGCTTCGATACCGGCGTCACCGATCCGCCGTCCTGCCCGACGACGATCGTCGTCACCCCCTGCGCCAGCAACTGCGTGGCGTCGAGATGCTTCTCGATCCCGTATTCGTGATGGCTGTGGGTGTCGATGAACCCGGGTGCCAGCGTCAGGCTATGGGCGTCGACCTCGGCCTCCCCCGGCTCGGGGCTGAGCGCGCCTATCGCCGCGATCCGCCCGTCGCGAATGCGCACCGCCGCCGCGAAGGGCTGTCCGCCCTCACCGTCGATCACCTGCGCGTTGCGGATGAGCAGAGCCTGGCGCGCGTCCTGCGCCGGGGCGGGGACGGCCAGCCCTAAGGCGGCGGTGGCGAGCAGCGATGCGGCGATCCAGCGGGTCATGGCCGATGAGTATTTTAGCAGCTTCGTTGTCGCAACGAAAAAAATCTGTCATCAAGACTCGCACGGGATATAGGCATAAATGCTGGAAAATCGCGGAAAACCATAACGAATTGCATTGAGCTCGCATTAGCGAAAATGGGCTGCAGGGGTTTTTGCATGGCACGTCGCGTTGGAAGATCGGTGGTTTCGGGCGGATTCCTGTTTGGTCGGACTGAGGGGCACCGCCCATGCGCAGACGGTCGAATCGCCGGACAATCCGAACGAGACCATCATCGTCACCGGCACGCGCATCCAGCGGCCGGAGATCGCGGCGGGTCGTCGACGCCGATCATGTCGAAGATGGGCGATATTCGCTTCACCCTGTTCGGCGGCGTCAACAACTTCACCAACCAGAAGCCCCAGGTCGCGACCTGGAGCAACCCTGTCAGCATCGTCGGCCGGACGATGTACATGGGCGCGCGCGTGAAGATACATTGATCGCATGGTCGATGGCCCAACGATCGCGACACCGCTGACCGCCATGCCGGTGGCGGGGCGCGCCTGGCACGAACGCTGGGCGATGACCCAGCCCTTCGTCATCGCCGGCCATCGCTATGACGATGCCGATGTCGTCGTCGTCGAACTGCGCGCCGGCGACGCGATCGGCCGGGGCGAGGCGAGCCCGACCAGCTATTACGGCGAGACTGTCGACAGCGTCCTCGCCCAGTTGGACAGGATGCTGGCGACGCTCGCGACCGATCCGTGGGATCGCCTCCACGATACGCTGCCCCCCGGAGCGGCGCGCAACGCGATCGACTGTGCGATGTGGGATCTCCGGGCCAAGATCGCCGGCCGGCCGGTCTGGGAGCTGGCCGGCCTGCCGCGCTGGCAATCGGTGCGCACCGCCTTCACCATCGGCATCGATACGCCCGCCGGAATGGCGGATCGCGCCCGCGCCTGCGGGCATGAGGTGATCAAGCTCAAGCTGGGCGAGGGCGACGACGTGGCCTGCGTGGAGGCGGTGCGCGCGGCGCTGCCCGGAGCCGTCATCGCGGTCGACGCCAACCAGGCTTGGGATGCCGCGCAGCTCGCCGAATTCATGCCGCATCTCGCGCGGCTGGGCGTTGTGATGATCGAACAGCCGCTGCCGCGCCACGCGGATGCCGCGCTCGCCGCCATGGCCCGCCCGGTACCGGTCTGCGCCGACGAATCCTGCCATGTCGCCGCCGATGTCGCGGGGCTGCGCGACCGATACGACATGGTCAACGTCAAGCTCGACAAGACCGGCGGCCTCACCGAGGCGATCCGCCTGGTCGGCCGCGCGCGCGAACAGGGCATGGGCCTGATGATCGGCTGCATGGAGGCGACATCGCTCGCCATAGCCCCCGCGCTCCTGCTCGCGCCCCAATGCGCGATCGTCGACCTCGATGGCCCGCTCCTGATCGGCCATGATCGGCCCCACGGCCTTGCCTATGCCAGCGGCCGGGTCCACCCGCCATCCCCGGCGCTGTGGGGTTAGGCACGGAACTCTAAATCTGGCTCGTCACCAAATCTGATTCGTCACCCCAGCGAAGGCTGGGGTCTTTTTCCGCAAAACGCGCCTACCGAAAACGATCCCAGCCTGCGCTGGGATGTCGATAGTATGTCGTCAGTAGTTCCACTGGATCTGCGTGCGGATCAGGTCGCCCTCGGCGCGGCCGGTGCGGCGTTCGTCGGCCTCGCTGCGCTTCATGTTGGCATAGGCGACCGTGAATTCCAGCTCCTTCATGATCTGCCACTCGACGCCCAGTTCCAGCTCGTCGGTCTCCAGCCGGGGCGCGTTGGTCGATGCCTTCCATCCGCCGCGATAGCGCTGCCACCGGCCATAGGGCATCATCCGGCCCATGCCGACATCGCCCAGGTCGTACATCAGCTGGACGTAACCGCCGCTCAGCTTCTTCTCGAGGATCGCCTGGACGCTGGTGTCGAATTCCGGCCCGCGACCCCAGTTCCATTCGGCCTGCACGCCGAACGGCTGGGGATAGAGGATCGCGTGGACGCCGACGCGGTTGTCGTCATAGTCGATCGCCGTCACCCCGCCGGTGCGGACTTCCGGGCGGAACTTGTTGAGCATCGCCGACCCGCCGAGTTCGAGCACCTGTCCCTCGAATGCGCCGCCCAACCCGTCCAGCTCGAACGGCCAGGTCGCCAGCGCCACGGTCATCAGATTGCCGTTCTGCTCGGTGCGGTTGGTGCCCTGGCCGTTATAGGCCGCCACCCCAAACGCGCCGTAATTGCCGAACAGCTTCTGCCCGCCCTTCGAAAGCCGGTCCCAGATCGCCTGCACATGCGGCGGGGTGTAATAGGCGGCGATGCCCAGGTCGCGTTCGCTCGGCACGCCGCTGTTCATCGCGTCCGACCGGTCGAGCGTCAGGCGGTTGGAGGAGGACTGCAGATTCTCCCAGCCGAACGGCACCTTCGACTGGCCGAAACGCAGGCGGAAGCTGTGCTCGTCGTCGAGGAACCAGTCGACATAGGCGTCGCGCAGCTGCCCGTAATGCTCGCGCCGCTCGCCGTTCGACTGGTTGTTCACCGCCGATCCGAAGTCGTGCTGCAGATAGAGTTGCAGGTTGTCGGTAATGTCCCCCTGCAGCACCAGCCGGACCCGGCGCAGCGAGAAACCGCCATTGTCGTTGATCGACGCGTCGTGGACCGAACGCAGCCGCGAAAGCCCGCTCGGCGCGGTGTCGTCCCCGCCGACGAAAGCGTTGTAGCGCATCTGGGTATAGCCGCGCAGCTGGAGCCGGTCGTACCAGTGCTTCTTCGGCGCGACCCAGCCCGGCGCATTCGCGGGGGCGGTCTGCGACGAGGCCAGCTGCGTCCCCGGCTGCGCGCTCCCGGTCTGCGTGCCGGCGGCGGCAGCCTGCGTGGCGGACGTGGCGGCGGAGGGCGTAGCGGTCACCGGAACGGCGGTGCGTGCCTCGGTCAGCGCCTTCACCTGCGCCTTGAGCTCGTCGATCTGCTGCTGCAATTCCTCGACGGTCTGCGCCTGCGCCGGCGTAGGGACCAGCATCCCCAGGGCGAGGGCGGCACAGGATACTCGTAACATCATGACTGGCAGCCCCCATCGCTTCCCGCAGAAATAAGACAATTGGAAGTCAGTTACGGGTCATTTATATTGCATTTATGTTACAATCGGCAGGCAGCGCCCCCGGCGGGGCAACCGATCCCTGCACGATAAATGTGTCAGTCCTTGTATCGCTTGTGCCCGCTCGGCTAACCCGGCCTCGCCGGCGGCGCGATCAGCGCGGCGGTCAGGAAGCGGACGATCTCGTCGATCCCCTCCGCCAGATCGGCCCGCTCCTCGGTGATCTCCACATAGCGCCGGGTGCGGAAGCCAAAGGCCTGGACGTGGAGAACGGTGCCCAGCACCCCGTTCAACCGCCAGAAGAACGCGGCATCGTCGAGGTGGTCGCACATCGCGCGCAGCATGCGCACGAACTGTCGGCTCATCTCCTCCATCAGCCGGGTCGAGACCTCGCGGACCTCGGGTGCGGGGTCGGCCGCCATCCGGGTGTAGAAGCTCTGGAACTGCTCGCGCGGGGAAGCTGCCAGCAGTTCGGCGAAAGGCTCCAGATGATCGCGCAACAAGGCGGCGATCCGGTCCTGGCGCTTCTCGGGCAGCGATCGTTCCAGCAGCGCGAAACGGCGTAGCCGCTCCTCGACCACCGGCCCCATGCGCCGTTCGCACAGTTCCTGGATCAGCGCTTCCTTGTTGCCCCAGTAATAATGGAGCGCGCTCAGATTGGCGTTGGCGGCGTTGGCGATGTCACGGATGCGCATGCCGGCATAGCCGTGCTCGGCGAACAGCCGTTCGGCCTCGTCCAGGAAAGCGGTCCGGGTATCCGGCTTCTGCTTGGCGTCCGACAATTCACCTACTCCCGCCTCTGCCCTGACCGGCGGCGCGGCGGCTGTCAACGCGCTCACGCGACGATCACGATCGTTAGCATATTGACTAGATCACACGACCGTGTGAATAGCCGATTCAACAATGGGGTCGGCACCAGTTCAAGGGCCGGCCGGATCCAGGGGAGGGGATTGCCGATGTTGATGCTTTGCAGGCCTGTGCCGATGTTCGCCACGATCTCGGCGCTGGCGCTCGCCACCGCCACGATGGCTTCGCCCGCGGTGGCACAGGCCACCGCCGAACCGGCCGGGGCTGAAGCTGGGGCTTCCGCCCCGGAAGCGGCGGATGTGGACAGCGCCCAGGATATCGTCGTCACCGCGCAGTTCCGCGCGCAGAACCTGCAGGATACGCCGCTGGCGATCACCGCGATGTCGGCGTCGATGCTCGAATCGCGCAGCTTCGGGAGCGTCACCGACGTCGGCCAGAGCGCGCCAAGCGTCACGCTGCGCCTCGGCAGCGCGGGCTTCGGCAAGTCGACCCAGGCCTATATCCGGGGCATCGGCCAGTCGGACTACAATTTCGCGCTGGAACCGGCGGTCGGCTTCTATGTCGACGATGTATACCATGCCAGCCTGTTCGGCTCGACCTTCGACCTGCTCGATCTGGAGCGGGTCGAGATCCTGCGCGGGCCGCAGGGCACGTTGTTCGGCAAGAATTCGATCGGCGGCGCGGTGCGCCTGATCTCCAAGAAGCCGTCGAACAAGTTCGAGGCTTCGGTCGAGGGCACCTATGGCAGCTTCGAGCGGCTCGACCTGCGCGGCATGATCAACCTGCCGCTAATCGACGACGTCCTCGCGCTGCGCATCTCGGGATCGTCTAAGCAGCGTGACGGCTATGTCGACCGGATCGATTTCGCCTGCGCCAATCCCGCGCTCGCGGGCACGCTCCAGCCGACGGTCACGCCCACCGGCAGCAAGGGTTGCAAGGTCGGCACGCTGGGCGGCGAAAAGGTCCGCGCCGGCCGCGTGGCACTGCGCTGGACGCCCGATACTGCGGTCGAGGTCAACCTCAGCGCCGAAATTGTCCGCGATGACTCGGAGGCGGCGGCGGACTCGCTGATCCACGTCAACACCAGCGCCCCCGCGCTGGTCGCCTACAACAACAACCGGCTGATCCCGGCCTTCGGCATCCCGTTCGACAACCGCTTCGCGACCGATCCCTATGTCAGCTACGCCAGCTATGACAGCAAGTTCATCGGTCGTTCGGTGCCGGCGGTGAACACGCTCAATTCGGACAGTTTCTCCGCCGATATCGCCTGGGATGCCAGCGACAGCATCCAGATCAAGTCGGTCACCGCCTATCAGAAGTCGTCCGGCCGCTTCACGCAGAACGCCAATAATTCGCCGCTGCCGGTCGCGCTGGTCGACAACCAGGTGTTCTTCAAGCAGTTCACGCAGGAAATCCGCATCCTCGGCGAGATCGGCGATTTCCTCGAATGGACCGCCGGCGGCTTCTACTTCGAAAGCAAGAGCGGCATCGGCGGCGGCGTGACGCTGGCCGCATCGGGCATCGCCTTCGATCAGAACGACCGGGTCAAGGCGGACAACAAGTCGGCTTTCGTCCACGGCGTCTTCCACCTGACCGATCGGCTGAACGTCACCGCCGGCCTGCGCTACAGCAAGGAATCGAAGACCTACACCTTCGATCGCACCAACCAGCCGGCGGGCACGCCCTTCTTCCCCGGCGGTGCCTTCACCGCGCCCGAGGCCAAGTACGATCGTTTCGACTACAAGATCGGGGCGGACTATGCGCTCGCCGACGACTTGATGGTCTATGCGCAGTTCTCGACCGGCTTCAAGGGCGGCGGCGTCAATCCGCGCCCGCTGCGTCCCGCGCTCGCCGTCACCTTCGGGCCGGAGACGATCGAGGCCTATGAAATCGGCGTGAAGAGCCAGTTCCTCGATCGCCGCGTGACCCTCAACCTCGCCGCATATCAGAGCGACTATTCGGATCTGCAGCTCAGCGCCAACGGCGTCGACAATCTCGGGCTGCCCAGCATTATCATCGCCAATGTCGGTTCCGCGCGCATTCGCGGCTTCGAGGCCGAACTGCGGGTCGAGCCGGTCGAAGGGCTGCTGTTCGATGCGAGTGCCAGCCACACCGATTTCCAGATCAAGGATCTGGGGACGGCGGCGGGCGTCGCCGGCGGGCCGAGCCTCGACAGCCAGCCGCCCGGCACGCCGAAGTGGAAGCTGACCGGCGGTGTCGAATACACCCTGCCTTTGGGCGACGCGGGATCGCTCACCCCCCGCTTCGACGTCTATTATCAGGGGCGCATCTACAACGAGTACACCAACAACCCGATCGCTTCGGAACCGGGCTACACCGTCGTCAACGGTCGGCTGACCTATCGGTCGCCCGAAGACGACTGGTCGGCGGCGTTGGGCGTCACCAACATCTTCGACAAATTCTATTACGTGAACCGCTTCATCCAGGCCGGCAGCTACATCTTCACCGGCCAGCCGAGCCGGCCGCGCGAATGGTCGGTCACCCTGCGCAAGCGCTTCTGATCGTCGCGCGCGACGTCCGGAACTCGACGATGGAGACCATCCTTCCCCCCGGCATGACCGCCGCCGCGTTCGATGCGGCGCTCGTCGGCCTCCGGCGGCTCGTCGGCGATCGCTGGGTGCTGGCGACGGATGACGACCGCGCCACCTATGGCGATGCCTATGCGATGGGCGACGGCCAGAAACACGGTCAGTATCACGCCCCCGCCGCCGCCGTCGCGCCGGCTTCGGTGGAGGAGGTGCGCGCCGTCGTGCGCTTCGCCAACGAACATCGCCTGCCGCTGTGGCCGATCAGCCGGGGGAAGAATTTCGGCTATGGCGGTGCCGCCCCGGCGATGCCGGGCACCACGGTGCTCGATCTCGGCCGGCTGAACCGGATCGTCGATATCGACGAAAAGCTCGGCGTCGCCGTGCTCGAACCCGGCGTCGGCTTCTTCGATCTCCACGCGCATCTGGCGCAGCGGCGCATCCCCTTGTGGATGTCGATCCCGGGCAACGCCTGGGGCAGCGTGATCGGCAATGCGCTCGAACGCGGCTTCTCCGCCTCGCTCTACGGCGAGCATGTCGAAAATCTCTGCGGGCTGGAGGTCGTGCTGCCCGATGGCGATCTGGTCCGCACCGGCACCGGCGCGATGGCCGAAAGCCGCACCGGACCGCTGTTCAAGTACGGCTTCGGCCCCGGTTGGGATCAGATGTTCGTCCAGTCCGGCCTCGGCGTCGTCACCCGCGCCGGTTACTGGCTGATGCCGGAGCCGGAAGCGTCGCTCACCATGTCGCTGGCCTTGCCCGATCCGGACGATATCGGCTGGCTGGTCGACGCGCTGACCCCGCTTCGGCTGCGCGGCATCATCCATCAGAATATCGGCATCACCAGCTACATGGCGGCGGCGACCACGCGGTCGCAGCGCAGCGAATGGCACGATGGGCCCGGCGCACTGCCCGACGACGCCATCGCCGCGATCCAGCGCAAATACGATGCCGGCTGGTGGAACCTGTCGATCCGCCTCTATGGCCTGCCCGAGGTGGTGGAGGCGCATCGCGCGGCCGTCGAGGCGGCGATCGCCCCCCATACCGAACGGCGTTTCGCTATCCGGCGCTGGCGGCGCGGCGATACCGGCAGCGATCCGTTGGCCGGCCCGCCCAGCCCGACGGTGTTTCCGCTCCAGATCGTCAACTGGCATGGCGGGCGCGGCGGCCATGTCGGCTTCTCGCCGATCCTGCCGGCATCCGGAAAGCTGGTGCTCGAACAGTTCCGCCGCACGCGCCGGCGCTTCCAGGAATTCGGCATCGATTATTCCGGCACCTTCTACGTGAACGGCCGATACTGCATCAACGTCAACCTGATCCTCTACGATCGCGACGATGCGGAGATGACGGGCCGGGTACGCGGTCTCTTCAAGGCGCTGATCGCGGATTCGGCGGCGCATGGATATGCCGAATACCGGACCCATCTCAGCTACATGGATGCGGTCGCCGCAACCTTCGATCACAACGACCATGCGCTGCGCCGGCTGAACGAGCGGGTGAAGGACGCGCTCGATCCGGTCGGCGTCATCGCGCCGGGCAAATCGGGAATCTGGCCCGCGCGCTATCGCGCCGGACGCGACCAGCAACAGGGAGAGGTTTGATGGGGCGGGACGAAGCTGTCGGCACGCCGCCGGCACAGGATCGGCGCGGCTTCCTCGGGGCGCTCGCCACCGCCGGAACGGCCGCCGGGATCGGCGCGGGCCTGGGCGCGGCTTCCCCGGCCGATGCCGCCCCGGCGGGCGACGCCAAGATCGGCGGTGTCGGCATCGTCGAACGGCTGACGATCCTCGACGAGATGGCCCGCTATTCCTGGGCGATCGATACCGGCGCGATCGACGATTATCTCGATCGCTTCTGGCCCGATGGCCATATCCTCCATCCGAAGCCGGATGGCAGCCCGGGCCGGTTCGATGGGCATGAAGCGATCCGCGGCTGGCTCGGCCCCAACTTCGCCCAGCGCCCGAACCAGACCTTCGGCCATCAGCACCAGTTCAACGCCGCCGTGCTGTCGCCGGAGGGGGAGGGCGTTCGCGTCAACGCCTATATCGTGATCATGCGGCACGAATTTCACCGCCAGTACTGGCCGGGCGGGCCGTCCTGGCGGATGGGCAGCTGGCACGCGCTGTTCACCCGACGCGCCGATCGCTGGCGGATCGCCTCGCTCGACGTGCGGATGTGGACCGACACCGCCTTCGGCGCAGGCGCGGCGATCGTCGACCGGCAGCCCGGCATGCCCGGCACGCGATGACGATCGGCGCTTATCCCGTGGTGATGGCCTGCGGCATGCTGGCCGGCGCGCTCCTGCTCTCCGCCGCGCCCGGCAGGACCACGCCCGGCACCCCGCCCCCGGTCGACGGCGAGGCGGTTTTCGCGCGCGAATGCGGCATGTGCCACGCCAGGGGCGGCACCGGCACGATGATGCTGGGCCGGCGGTTGGGCGCGGAGAACGCGCTCCTCGCCGACCGGCGCGATCTCGATGCCGATTATGTCGCGGCGGCGGTGCGCGGCGGGATCAACAGCATGCCCGCGATCACCCGCGTCGAGGTGACCGACGAGGATCTGGCGGCAATCGCCGGCTATCTCACCCGCGATCGGAACGGGGAGGGCGGGCGATGATCGGCAGGCGCGATCTGCTGCGGCGGGGCTGCCCCTTCGCCCGTCCCGCCGTGATCCGGGCGGCGAGCTGACCGATGGGCAACAAGCGTTATCGCGTGCTCGCGGTGCTCTGGCTGGTCAGCCTGTTCAGCTTCCTGGACCGGCAGGTGCTCGCCGTGCTGCTCGAACCGATCAAGGCCGAATTCGGGTTGAGCGACACCCAGCTCGGCCTGCTCGGCGGGGTCGCCTTCGGCAGCTTCTACGCGGTCTTCGGCCTGCCGATCGCGCGGCTCGTCGATCGCTTCAACCGGCGCAACCTGCTCGCGCTGTCGATCTTCCTGTGGAGCGGGATGACCGCGTTGTGCGGCGCGGTCGGCAGTTTCGCGGGGCTGTTCGCCGCGCGCGCGGGCGTCGCCATCGGCGAGGCGGGGGGATCGCCCAGCACCGCATCGCTGCTGTCCGATTATTTCGCCCCGCGCGAACGCGCCCGCGCCTTCGCCGTGCTGACGATGGCGATCCCGGTCAGCATCATGACCGGCTAC
>Ga0160461_1001105_pt1 | contig 12155 bp, 8 predicted proteins | sample HID1975I_E6MG_FD_108266 | JGI IMG/M metagenome (GOLD analysis project Ga0160461, IMG submission 108266) | Enriched soil microbial communities from UW Madison campus, WI, USA - HID1975I_E6 MG | ecosystem: Environmental > Terrestrial > Soil > Unclassified | place: USA: Madison, Wisconsin...
ACGAGGCGACCCGTCACCCCGTCGGCAACGAGGCTCTGGCTGCCGGTCGCGATCGCCGCGACCACGGGAAGCCCGGCCGCCATCGCCTCCAGCGTGACGTTGCCGAAGGTTTCGGTGACCGAGGGATTGAACAGCATGTCCATCGACGCGACGGCTCGGCCAAGCTCGGGCCCCTTGTGGAAGCCGGCGAACACCGCGTCGTCGGGCAGGCGGCGCTCGAACCAGTCGCGCGCGGGCCCTTCGCCGACGATCAGCACGCGATGCCGCACCCCGCGCGCCCGAAGCTGGTCGATCGCGTCGGAGAAGACGTCGAGGCCCTTTTCCATCACCAGCCGGCCGACGAAGCCGACGACAGGCTCGTCATCGGCGATGCCGAAGCCGCGCCGCCAGTCGAGGTCGCGACGTTCCGGCGCGAAGACCTCGCGGTCGACCCCGCGCGACCAGATGCCGACATCGAAGCTCATCCGCTGTTCGCGCAACAGCTGAGCCATCGAATCGGACGGCGCGAAGATCGCATCGCAGCGGCGGTAGAAGCGGCGCAGGGCCGCCTCCACGATCGGCTCCAGAAAGGTGAGGCCGTAGTAGCGCGGATAGGTCTCGAACCGGGTATGCACCGAGGCGACCGCCGGCAGATCGTGGCGTCGAGCATAGGTGACCGCGCTGTGGCCCAGGATCTCGGGGCTGGCGACGTGGACGATGTTGGGCGCGAAACGCTTAAGATCCCGCTTGGCGGCGGGCGGCAACATCAGCGGCGCGCGATATTCGGAACGGCCGGGCAGGGGGATGGCCGGTATGTCGACCATCTCCCCCGTCGCCGGGAAGGCGGGGTTGTTCACGACCGGCGCGTAGATGCGCACCGAGGCCCCCTGCCGCAGGAGATAGCCCACCAGCCGATTCAGCGCCTGGTTCGCCCCATCGCGGACATAGTTGTAGTTGCCCGTGAAGAGCGCGATGCGGAGATCGGTGGTTTCCATTGCGGCGCCCGAATAATGGCCTCTTGCCGAAAACACCATGGGGCGTCGACGCCTTCGCGATCTTCTTCAGATCAGTCCGAGCGCGCGCAGGCTGCTGTTGCCGTTTCGCCCGATGATGACGTGATCGTGGACGCGGATGCCGAGATGGCGGCCGGCCTCGATGATGTCCTTCGTCAACGCAATGTCCTGCTTGCTCGGCTGCGGATCGCCGGAGGGGTGATTGTGGACCAGGATCAGCGCGGCCGAGCCCAGATCCATCGCCCGGCGGATCACCTCGCGCACATGCACCGCCGCCTCGTCGATCGATCCTTCGGAGACCAGTTCGTCGCGCAGCAGCATGTTGCGGCCGTTCAGATGGAGCACCCGGACCCGCTCGATCTGGATATGGGCCATGTCGGCCTGCAGATAGTCGATCACCGCCTGCCATCCGGCGAGTATCGGCTGGATTGCCATCTCCACCTTGAGCATCCTGAGCGCCGCCGCCTGGACGATCTTGATCGCGGCGGCACTGGTCTCGCTCAGGCCGCCCTTGCGGATCAGCGCCGATTTATCGGCGGCGAGGAGCGGACCGATCCCGCCGAATTCCTCGATCAGCCGCTTGGCGATCGTCTTGGTGTCGCGGCGGGGGATCGCGAGGCCGAGGAGATATTCGATCAGCTCGTGGTCGAGCAGCGCCTCGGTGCCGCCATCGAACAGGCGCTGACGCAGGCGACCGCGATGGCCTTCGCCGTCATGCCGAGTTGGAGCCGGGGCGGAGGATGAGTCGGGCATCGTCCGTGAACCTATTTGCGGCTCGCGCGTCTCGCAATCGGATGGGCTGGACAAAGCGCGCGTTCGGCCCGAAAAACGTTCGGCTAATTGCGGTTCAGGGGCGGAGACGACGCGACATGCGGCCGATTGGCCCCCGGGAAGCCCGCCGCCGATGATGGCCCGCCGTTCCTTGCGCGTGGTCGGGCGTATCCTGCTGATCCTCGTCGTTCTGCTGCTGCTGGGCGCGGTGGTGCTGTGGACGCAGCGCCGGCCGATCGCGATCGATGCGATCGATCGTGCGCTGGCCGATCGCGGGGTGCGCGCGGAATACCGCATTTCGGAACTCGGTTTCCGCCGTCAGCGGCTGGCCGACGTCCGCATCGGCGATCCCGCGAATCCGGATCTGGTGGCGCGATGGGCGGAGCTGGAGCTGGGATACGGGCTGAACGGCGTGATCGTGAAGAAGATCACGGCGCAGGGCGTCCGGCTGAGGGGCCGTATCGTCGACGGCAAGCTGTCGCTGGGCGAGATCGACCGGCTGATGCCGCCGCCGTCCGACGCGCCGTTCACGCTGCCCGATTTCGACACCGAACTCTCCGACGCGCGGATGCGGCTCGACACACCGGTTGGCGCCTTCGGCATCACGCTGGATGGACGCGGGAGGCTGTCGAACGGTTTTTCGGGCAAGCTGGCGGCGGTCGGCCGCAATCTGACGATCGGGGGCTGCATCGTCGATCGGGCGACCGCCTATGTGAACCTGGCCGTTGCCGATCGCGCGCCGACGTTGGACGGGCCGGTCAGGGTCAGCGGCGTGCATTGCCTGAACCAGGGCATCCGCCTGTCTTCGGCCGGGGCGGCGCTCGACGTCCGGCTCAACGAGGCGCTGGATCACTGGCGTGGAGGCGCGCGGATCGAGATGGCGCGCTTCGTGCGCGGCACGACGAGCCTGTCGGGCGTCATCGGCCAGGTCGGGTTCGACGGCGGCGCCGCCGGCACGCGCGGCCAGGCGACGCTGGATGCGGATCTCGTCGAGGTCAGCGGGGCGTCGATGCGCGATACCACGATCGATGGCCGCTATCTGGTTGGGCCGGATGGAATGATCCGGCTGGCGGGTCAGGCTGGCTTTCGCCGCGCGCGCGCCGACGACGCGACGCTGGCGGCGATCGACGGGGTCGCCGCTTCGGGTCGGGCGACGCCGCTCGCGCCGCTGTCGCTGGCGTTGGGCCGCGCCGTCGGTGCCGCCGCGCGCAATGCCGATGTCCGCGCCCGCATCACGCTCGTCCACCGGGCAGGGCAGGGGGGGCTGCGCATCGGGTCGCTGGAGGGCAATGCCGCCAGCGGCGCGGAGATCACGCTCAGCGGGGGAAGCGGGATCACCTATTACTGGCCGACGGCGGCTGCACGCATCGATGGCGACCTTGCGACGACGGGCGGGGGATTGCCCGATGCCCGGATTCGCCTCCGCCAGCCAAGCGTCACGGCCCCGATCGAGGGGGAAGGGCGGATCGAGCCCTATCAGGCGGGCGGTGCGCGGATCGCGCTCGGGCCGCTGAGCTTCGGCGCGGCACGGGGCGGTGGAACCCGCTTTTCGACCGGCGTCACGCTGGACGGCCCGCTCGGCGATGGTCGGGTCGATGGGCTTGCCATGCCGGTGGTGGGACGTTTCGACAGCCGGGGCGGTTTCCGGCTGGGCGAGGGGTGCCAGCCGCTGGGTTTCGCGGCGCTGGCCGTGGCCGGGATGCGTCTGGGCGACAGCCGGTTGCGGCTTTGCCCGATCGACGGCGGCGCGCTGGTCTGGCGCAATGCCGGCGGCGCGCTGCGTGGCGGAGCGGCCATCAACGGACCCCGGCTGACCGGCCAGGTCGGTCAGTCGCCGCTGACGCTTGCTGCTCGCGATCTGCGGGTCGAGCTCGGGCGGACAGGCTTCCTGGCCAATGAATTGTCGGTGAGGCTCGGGACGCCGGATTCGCAGACCCGCCTCGACGTCATCAAGCTCGACGGGCGGGTCACGCCCGCCGGCCTGGCCGGCCGCTTCGAGGAGGCGGAGGGCAAGATCGGCGCGGTCCCGTTGATCCTGTCGAAAGCGTCCGGAGACTGGACGCTGGCCGGCGGACGGCTCGATCTGGCGGGCGGGCTGACCGTGGCCGACGAGGCGACCGAGCGGCGCTTCCTGCCCATGATTTCGGACGACGTTCGGCTGCGGCTGGTCGACGGCGTGATCACCGCCAGTGGCCATCTGCGCGAACCCAGGACGGGTACGAACGTGGCCTCGGTCGACATCGTCCATGACCTGTCGAACACCACGGGGCAGGCAAAGCTGGTTGTCGATGGCCTGACTTTCACCGAGCGCTTCCAGCCCGACGCGCTGACGCCGCTGACTTTGGGCGTGGTCGCCAATGTCGCGGGCACGGTGAACGGTCGCGGGGATATCCGCTGGACAGCCGAAGGCGTGAAGAGCGACGGCCTCTTCAGCACCGACACGATGGACTTCGCCGCCGCCTTCGGCCCCGTCAACCGACTCAAGGGCACGATCCGGTTCAGCGATCTGCTGGGGATGGAGACCCTGCCCGGACAGGAAGTGACGATCGGCGAGATCAACACGGGTATCGCGGTGCTGGACGGCGTCGTGAACTATCAACTGCTGCCGGGCCAGCGGATCAAGGTCGAGGGGGGGCGCTGGCCCTTTTCCGGCGGCGAACTTACGCTGGAAGAGACGACCTTCGACATGAGCGAGGCGGCGGAACGCCGGCTGACCTTCACCGTCGTCGGGCTGGATGCCGCGCGCTTCATCCAGCAGCTCGAATTCGAAAACATCGCCGCGACCGGCATATTCGACGGCACGATGCCCATGATCTTCGACAAGGATGGCGGGCGGATCGAAGGCGGGCGGCTGGTCGCCCGCCGCGGCGGGGGCACGCTGGCCTATGTCGGCGAACTCTCCAACGCCGATCTGGGGATGTTCGCCAAGCTCGCCTTCGATGCGCTCAAAAAGCTCAAATACGATAATCTCTCGATCCAGATGAACGGTCCGCTGGACGGCGAACTGGTATCGAAGGTGGTTTTCGGGGGCATCAACGAGGAGCCGCTGGAGGGCGAGAAGAAATCGCCCTTCGTGAAGAGCTTCATCGGCCTACCGTTCAAGTTCAACATCACCGTCACCGCGCCGTTCCGCGGGCTGATCAATTCGGCCCAGAGCTTCGTCGATCCGAGCGGGTTGATCCGCAATTCGCTCCCCGAAACCGAAACCCCGGCTGAACCCGTCATTCAGCCCTCCGCAAGCGAGACCGTGCAATGAGAATGCCTGTGTTGACGAGGGGGCGTCGCGATGCGAGGCGTTCGGCCATGAACAAGCTGGGCATGATCGCGGGCGGCGCGACCTTGATGGTTTTGGCGGGGTGCATTCAGGTGAAGGCACCCGACAAGCCGATCGAGATCAACCTGAACGTCAACGTCAGGCAGGAAGTGGTCGTTCGCCTCCAGAAGGATGCGGAAGACCTCATCACGAACAACCCGGAGCTGTTTCCGCAATGACACGCAAGACCAAGATCCTTCTGGCGCTGAGCCTCGGCGCGGCGCTGCTCGTCGGCGGCGCCGGCTATGCCTATGCGCAGGGCGGCGATCCGGCCGTCCAGTCGGCGATCGCCAGCGGTGCTGTCGGCGAACAGGCCGACGGCTATCTCGGCTTCGCCAAGGCACCGTCGGGCGATCTCCAGGCGAAGGTCGAGGCGATCAACATCAAGCGCCGCGCCGCCTATACCGATCTTGCCGCCAAGCGCGGAGTCTCGGTGAAGGAAGCGGCGGCCGCCACGGGCTGCCAGATCCTGCAGCGGCTGGGCAACGGCCAGGCCTATCAGCTGCCCGGCGCGGGCTGGGCGGTGAAGAGCGGCGCGATCGCGCTGCCGGCTTACTGCGGCTGAGTTTTGCCGGGCGGGATCACCCCGCCCGGAACGCGCCCCGATAGGCGGGCTTCATCGCCTGGATCAGTGGGCGGGTGACCGGCAGGGACAGTTCGTAGCTGCCCTCCGCATAGGGGCCGGCCTCATAGGGGCCTATCAGCACGCGCAGGCGGCTGAGCGGCGCGCCGGGGTCGCCGGCGGGCACGATCACCTGGCCGGTGATCGGTGGGCAGGCATCGAAGGGATCCTTCGACCCCATCGGCACCGTCTGCCCACGCTTCCTCGCGCGTTCGGCGTTGAGCGCCTGGCAGTAGCTGCGGGTCAGCGGTTCGAGCGCGTTGCGGGGACGCTGGAACAGATCGACGAAGGCGATCCGCTTGGCCGCCTTGCGATCCCACAGCAGCGCTTCGAAGCCCGACATGCCATGCGCGCCGCCGGTGAAGACGTAGAACTCGGCCGAAAGGCTGAACAAGGCGGGCGTATCGCCCTCCACCTTCCAGCCCTTTTCGAAGCTGTGCGGATTGAAGGGCGCGTCATTCGCGCTCGCGGTCTTCTGGTCTTCCGCCGCCTGTCCGATCGCCTCGCTGCGCGCGACGGCGGATGCGGCGCGCAGCAGCGCGGCGATGCCGGATTCGCTCTCCGCTTCCTTCGGCCAGCTATACTTGAAGCTCAGCGCTTCGCTGTCCTCGATCCGCATCACCGTTCCGTCTTCGGCGATGGGGGGGAGGGCGACGGGCGTCGATGGCGCGGTTTCGGCGGCCAGGCTAAGGTCGGGCGCGACGTCCTTCGCGCAGCCCGCCAGCATCGCGACGAACGCGAAGCCGCAGATCCATCCCCTCACGGGATGAAATCCGCCCCCGAACCCCGTCATTCCAATCCCCCGCAACGTTGCCACCCCGTGAAGCGCCCCTTAAGCGCAACGGCAACCATCCATCAACGGAGTTCCCCCATGGACCTCGACAAGATCGTCGCCATCGACATTCATACCCATGCCGAGGTGTCCTGTCGCCAGCCGGAAGACCCGATCATGGGTGAATTTTTCGATGCGGCGACCAAATACTTCAAGGCCGACCGCAAGCGCCCGACCATACCCGAAACGATCGCCTATTATCGCGAACGCAACATCGCGTTCGTGATGTTCACCGTCGACATGGAATCGGCGCATGGCATCAAGCGCATCTCCAACGAGGAGATCGCCGAATATGCGCGCGACAATGCCGACGTGATGATCGCCTTCGCGTCGATCGACCCGCATAAGGGAAAGATGGGCGCGATCGAGGCGCGGCGGATGATCACCGAATATGGCGTGAAGGGCTTCAAGTTCCATCCGCCGATGCAGGATTTCGACCCGCGCGACCGGATGTGCTGGCCCCTCTACGAGGTGATCGCCGAATTCGGCCTGCCCGCGATCTTCCACACCGGCCATTCGGGCATGGGCACGGGGATGAAGGGCGGAGGCGGCGTACGGCTGAAATGGGGGCAGCCTATCCTGGTCGACGACGTCGCGGTCGATTTCCCGGACATGAAGATCATCCTCGCCCATCCCAGCTGGCCGTGGACCGACGAGTCGCTGTCGATGGCGCTCCACAAGTCGAACGTGTTCATCGACCTTTCCGGCTGGTCGCCGAAGTATTTTCCGAAGCAGATCATCACCTATGCCAACACGCAGCTGCGCCACAAAATGCTGTTCGGCAGCGATTTCCCGCTGATCACCCCGGACAAGTGGATCGAGGCGGCGCGGGAGGTGGGCTTCCGCGAAGACGTGATGCCCGGCATCATGAAGAACAACGCGGCCAAGCTGCTCAGGCTGGCCTGATCCGATCGACAGGGGCGGCTTTGGCACTGGACGGAGACGGCCCTGTCGTGCCATTTGCCGCGGACCACGATGCCTCCGGGGCGGGGCGTCATGCGGGCGTGGTGAAACTGGTAGACGCGCCGGACTCAAAATCCGGTTCCGAAAGGAGTGTCGGTTCGAGCCCGACCGCCCGCACCATTCGATTTCCTGAGCCCCTTGCCGAAGCGTCGCAACGATAGCCGACAGGAGAGCGATCATGCCGATCAGCGATTTCACCGGGAAGGTGGCGTTCGTCACCGGCGGCGCATCGGGCATCGGCCTGGGCATCGTGCATGCGCTGGTGGCGCGTGGCGCTCAGGTGGTGATCGCCGATCTGCGGCCCGATCATATCGCGGCGGCGCTTGCCGGGTTCGCCGGCGGGAGGCGGTCGAACGCGGTCTCGGCGATCGAGATCGATGTCACCAATCGCGCCGGATATGCCGAGGCGGCGGCGCGGATGCAGGCCGAACATGGCGGGGTCGATATCCTGATCAACAACGCCGGGGTCGGATCCGAAGGGCCGATCCGCGACGCGGCCTATGTCGACTGGGATTTCGGGCTGGGGGTCAACCTGGGCGGCGTGGTCAACGGCATTCACAGTTTCCTGCCGCAGATGATCGCGCATGGACGCGGCGGGCATATCGTCAACACCGCCTCGCTGGCGGCGACGGTGCTGATGCCGGGGCAATATGCCATCTACGCGGCTGGCAAGGCGGCGGTGCTCAACCTGTCGGAAAACCTGCGCGGAGAACTGGCCCCGGCCGATATCGGCGTGTCGGTGCTGCTGCCGGGCTTCGTCAAATCCAACATCCACGAGGCCGCCCGCAACCGCCCCGCGCATCTGCGCGATGGCAGCGGCTTCGGCCAGTCGGAGCAGACGCTGGGCGAGCGGCAGGTCGGCGACAACTGGATGGATCCGGCGCAGGTGGGCGAGATGGTCGCCGATGCGATCCTCGCCGACCAGCTCTACATCGTCACCCATGGCGAATTCCGCGATCGAATGCGCGATCGCTTCGAGGCGATGATGGCGGCCGTGCCGCCGGCCGAGGTCCAGCTCTGAGAGGAAAGGGGGCCGATGCGGCGAGCGGCCCCCGTAATTCCTTACAGCTTCGATCGCAGCGTCAGCCCATATGTGCGTGGCGCGCGGATGGTGGCGTAGAACAGCGTCGGATCACCGCCGGCCGCCACGCCCCGCGAGAACGGAAAGCGGCCGCCGCCGGTGTAGATCGCCTGCTTGGTGAGGTTGCGTCCCCAGGCACCGATCGAGAAATGGCGGTTGAACTCATAGGTCACGTCGGCGCTGAGCGTGACATAGCCGTCATCTCGCCCGGATTCGATGAAATCGGGCGAGAGATACTGGCTCGACGAGAATTGGGCGTCGACGCCCGCCACGATCCGCGAATCGCCGCCGACGTGGAAGCTATGCTGGTATCCCGCCGATCCCGTCCATTTGGGCGCTCGGACCAGCGGCTTGCCGGAGCAGTCGAGCACCTGGGTCGAATCGAAGCGTAGCGGCGGCACGAAGTCGTTGGCGGTGTAGGGAACGACCGGCCCCAGCCCGCAGCTGGTGCCCTGCGCGGGATAGCTGTTGATCACCGGTGGCACCGAGGCGTTGTAAACGCTGTAGGTGAAGCTGTCGTATTTCGTGTTGAGATACTCGACCGCGAAACGCAGCTGGCCGTCGCGGACGGGCTTGAACAGCACGTCGATGTTCGCGCCCCACAGCGTCGCCTTGCCGGCGTTGGCGGTCAGCAGGCCGGTCGTGCCCGAGGGGGTCGCGCCGAGATAGCGTTCCTGCTTGTCGTCATACTTCCAGTAGAAGCCCTCCAGGTTGATCTGAAGCGTCCGGTCCAGGAACTGGTTGCGCGATCCGATGGTGAAGGCGGTCAGCTTCTCCGGCTTGAAGCTGTTGTTGGGGAAGGGGACGCTGGGGAAGAAGCCGCCCGCCTTGTACCCGGTCGATGCGGTCGCGAAGAGCATCGAGTCCGGGCCGATGTCGGCCTCGGCCCCGAGCCGCCAGCTGAAGTTCTCGAAATTGCGCTCGCCGAAGTTGTTGGTGGTCGCCGGTGCCGGCAGCACCGCATTGGACGCGCCGGTCTGGCGCTTCTCGTCGCGCGAATAGCGCCCGCCCGCGATCAGCCGGACGGTATCGGTCACGCTGAGCGTCGCCTCGCCGAAGGCGGCATAGGCGGTCGTCGACAGGTCGGTCTGGGTGATGCCGAACTGGATGGGCAGCGCGCGCAGCGTGTAGAGCTGGGTCTGGTCCTCGTCGAAGTAATAGACGCCCGCGACCCATTTGAGCCGGCTGCCGTCATTGCCGATCCGCAGCTCATAGCTCTGCTGCTGCGAAGTCTCGGCTGTGTCGAAATAGAATCCGGGGGTGTAGGTCAGGTAGTCTGCGGTGGTGTCGCGATAGGCCGGGATGAAGGTGATCGTCGCGCCCCCGAGATCGATGTTGAGCTCCGCGCTGATCGCCTTGACCGAGATGTCGTTGAAGCCATCGTTTCTGATCCGGGTGCCGCCGGGGATGAAGGCGGTCGGCGGCTGCTGCCCATTGCCGATCGAGGGGCCTTCCCAGGGGTTGTCGGGCCGGCCGGTGAGGGTCGAGCGCTTGATCGTCGCGGCACCCTGGTTCTGGGCCCTGGAGTATTCGCCGGTGACGAGCAGCTCGATCGCCTCGCTCGGCCGCGCCAGCAGGGTCAGGCGGGCGGCGATGCTGTCCTGATCGTCATATCCGTCGGTCAGATAGCCGTCGTGATAGTTGTATTGCGCGGCGGCGCGGAAAGCGAACTTGTCGGTGCCCTCGCCGATCGCGCCGGTCACCTTGACCAGATCGTAATTGCCGATCTCGGCGCTGATCTCGCCCGACGGCTCGGCGGTCGGGCGCTTGGTGATCAGGTTGATCGCCCCGCCGGTCGCGTTGCGCCCATATAGCGTGCCCTGCGGCCCTTTCAGCACCTCGACGCGGTCGAGATCGAAGAAGATCGGGCCGATGCCGTTGGGGCGCGAGATGTAGACGCCGTTGATGTTGTACGCGATCGCGCTTTCGGCGGCGGCGTCGGTCGCGAAGCTGCCGACACCGCGCAGGTAGGTCTGCACGGTGCCACCCCCGAAGCTGACGGTGAGGCCGGGCACGACTGCGCCGAGGTCGCTCGCCTGGCTTACGCCCTGCTGCGCCAGTTGATCGCCGCCGATCACTGCGATCGACAGCGACGAATCCTGGACGGATTCGGCGCGGCGGGATGCGGTGACGATGATGTCCTGGATCTGCCCGGCGTCATCGACGGCGGCAGGCCCGGTTGCCGTCTGCGCCTGCGCCTGGACCGGCGCGGCGAATGCGATGACGGCCGCGCTGGCCGCCCAAAGCGTCCTTCCCATTCTTCCTCTCCCCTTTTTTGATGTGCTGTCTGTTTTCTTGAAGGGGCGGTCTTATGCCGCCCTGATATCGTCTGGTCGGAGCTTGTAGGGATAGCGCCCCGTCTCCAGCGCCTCTTCGGGCACCCAGGTGCCGTGGAAGGTCGACCGGACCCTGATCGGCAGCCTGATCGTCGCCACCGGCCCGGCGGCGAGGTTGCGCGCATCGAGCACGACGAGATCGCTGCGCGCCTGCGACACCCGCGACACCGGCACCAGCAGCCAGCCGTCGCCTTCCGCACTGTCGGGCGTGCGCGGCACGAACTGGCATTCCTGCACGGTGTCGCCGGGGCCGGGCGACCAGACGTCGAGCTCCCCCGTCTTGAAATCGATCCGCCCGGTCGAGCTCGATCCGTCGGCCGATCGATAGACGATCATGAACCCGTGGTTATAGGGCCGCCCCTGATAACGGTCATCGGTGCGCGGCATCTCGCAGCTGACGTTCAGCAGGCGGTTCTTGTCGAAACCCTCGTCGTTGCGAGCTAGGTCCATCGTCACCCGGGTCAGGAACGGCGGCACCATCGGCGTCGTCACGCCCTCGGGCGTCTTGAAGAAGGGAAAGCAGTTCCCCTCATACAGGCAGAGGTCGAGGTGGATCTTCGATCCGTCGCGATGGGCGTTCATCATGTGCCCGGCGCTGGTGGTGGGGCCCCGGAACCAGCGGATATCGGCCGCCGTGCCGTAACGCGGGACCAGCGCGATCACGGTTTCCTGATCGGGGTTCCACTGGAAATAGGTGCCACCCGCCTTCACCGAGTCGAGATCGGTGATCAGCGGGAAGAAGGGAAAGACGATCCATTCGTCGGTGATCGCGAAGTCGTGGACGCAGGCCGCATAGGGCATCTCGAACCAGACCTCGTTGATCTTCCGCCCGTCGCCGTCGAACAGGTAGAACACGATGTCCTTCGTGCCGTCCCCGCGCGCCTGGTAGGAGAATGCGAGCAGTTCGTTGGTGATGGGATCGACCTTGGGGTGGGCGGTGAAGCTGGTCGAGGTGATCTGCCCGCCCATGTCCGTCCGGCCGACCGTGTCCAGCGTGTCGGGATCCATCTCGTAAGGATGGTCATCCTCCTTCAGCGCATAGAGGCGGCCGGCATGGAACATCGCCGTCGTGTTGGCGGTGCCCATATGGACGTCACCGGCGGCGGGATCGTTGGTGTAGCGGTTGCGGTAGCGACCGAAGATGCTGCGCCGCGCCTTCTGCTGTGCCTCGTAGCGCGCGGTGCGGACCCAGCGGCTGCGATAGTCGACCTGCCCGTCGCGGAAGCGGAACATGTGGAACATGCC
>Ga0160461_1001107_pt1 | contig 12103 bp, 8 predicted proteins | sample HID1975I_E6MG_FD_108266 | JGI IMG/M metagenome (GOLD analysis project Ga0160461, IMG submission 108266) | Enriched soil microbial communities from UW Madison campus, WI, USA - HID1975I_E6 MG | ecosystem: Environmental > Terrestrial > Soil > Unclassified | place: USA: Madison, Wisconsin...
CTTGATCAACTGGTGTTCCATCTGAACGGGCAAGATTTGCAGATGCAGCGCTTGCTGGAAGTGTTGATGGGGCACACGGTGGCGGTACTGGGTCACGACACGGCGCGGCCGGTAGCGTGGATCAACAAGCTGCCGGCTACCGCCGTGCATCACGAAGGGTTTGCCGACGACCAGGCGCTGTTGCCGGGCGATGCGCGTGTGTTCCAGGGCTATCGGCTGCTGCAGGAGTACTTCGCCTTTGCGCAGCGTTATCTGTTCTTCAGTGTGAATGGGCTGAAAGCGGGCTTGAAGACGGGGGCGAGGGCGGGGTCGGGCGCGGGCTCGCCCGGCGCGGCGCAATCGCCATCGCAAGGCACCCCGCGTGACACCCGCGCATTCGATCTGACCTTCCTGTTCTCCGTGGCCGCGCCGGAGCTGGAAGGGGCGATATCGGCCGACAACCTGGCGCTGCACTGCACGCCGGTGATCAACCTGTTCCCCAAGCGCGCGGACCGCGTGGCGATCACGCCGCGCACGTCCGAATATCACGTGGTGGTCGATCGCAGCCGCCCCTTGGACTACGAAGTGTTCGGCGTCACGCGGGTGACGGGTCACGCCTCCGCGCAGCAACAAGAGCAGGAGTTCCGTCCGTTCTATGGGTCCCTGGGCAGCGACCCCGATGACTACGGCGCGTACTACTCCGTGCGCCGCGAGCCCCGGCTGATTTCTGACACTGCCCAGCGCAACGGTACGCGCACCGGCTACACCGGCAGCGAAGTATTCCTGTCGCTGGTGGACCGGTACGAAGCGCCGTTCTCCGGACAATTGCGCCATGTGTCGCTGGAAACGCTATGCACCAACCGGGACATGGCGATGCTGTTGCCCTTGGGCACCGATACGGACATGACGCTGCGCGTGTCGGCACCCGTGCGCGCGGTGAAGGTGCTGCACGGCCCCACACGCCCCTGCGCGGCGCTGGCCGAGAACGCCGCCACCTGGCATCTGATCAGCCACCTGGGGCTGAACTACCTGAGCCTGACGGACCTGGACACGGAGCAGGGCGCGCAGACGCTGCGCGAGATGCTGCACGTCTACGGCAACCTGGCCGACCCGGTGGTGCGCAAGCATATTTCCGGGCTGCGACACGTCAGCGCCAAGCCTGTATATCACCGCTTGCCGGTGCCGGGGCCCATTGTTCACGGACGCGGCGTGCGCATCGCGCTGGAAGTGGACGAGGGAGCCTTTTCCGGCATCAGCCCGTATTTGTTTGGCGCCGTGCTTGAACAGTTTTTCGCGCGCCATGTCTCGATCAACATGATGTCGGAGCTGGTCTTGTCGACCCTGCAGCGCGGCGAGCTTGCCCGCTTCAAGCCCCGCATGGGACGCCGGCCCGCGGTCTAGGCCAGTCCCCCGTCACGAACCGGAGCGCATGATGAAATCCGCTGCTAGTTTGAATCGCATTGCCTATGACCCCGTGCATCTGCTGGGCGAAGTGCTGCGTTGCGAACCCGACGGCCGTTACGCCATCGCATGCGATGGCCGCACATGGATCGCGCCGCGCGCTGCGAGTTGCCTGCTGGCGCCGCAGCCCGGTGATGAAGTGCTGATCAGCGGGCCGGATCCGTCGCGCGTGTATCTCATCGCGGTCACGGTGCAGGCCGAGCCCACCCACACCTTGCTGGAGACGCAGGGAGACTTGGTGCTGCGATCAACGGGCGGTGTGCGGGTGGAAAGCGCGGGCGATCTGACGTTGCAGGGTCAAGACGCCGTGCGCGTCCGTGCGTCCGAATACTCGGTTGAAGCCGCCGACGAAAGCCATGCCTGCAAGCGTGTGCGCATGGTCGCCGAACAGTTGCACGCCACCATCGGCGAGACGCGGCTGGTGGGCCGGAACTACGAAGCGGTGCTGGACCGCATGACGCTCATGGCGCGGCTGTCGATGCGCAGCGTCAGCGAGGTGGACCAGTTACGTGCGGGCTCCATTGATTTCCAGGCCGACCAAAGCGCGCGGCTGCATGCGTCGTACACGCTTGTGACGGGGTCCGACCTGGTCAAGGTGGACGCCAAGCAGATACACATGGGGTGACGCGGTGGACGTCACGCAACCCGTCGCCGATCCGGTTTCCCAACACGCCGCTGCCCCGAATGACGCGCAGGCGCAGTGGTGGCGCACGCTGGAACGCGAGCCCTACGCGCATGACCTGTTCCATGCCCTGCGCTGGATCGACGCGCATTGCGGCGCGCGCAAGCCGCTGGGGCGCGACACGGTGGCGCGTTATGAGCCCGTGCGGTTGCGGCAAGAGCCGTCGATGGCGTTCGCGCCGTCCACCGTGGCGCGGGTGCGGGCGGCCCAGGGCGACCGGCCCGCGGAGCTGTCGATTTACGGCTTCGGCCTGTTTGGTCCGAACGGCCCCTTGCCGCTGCACCTGACCGAACACGCCCACGAACGCATGGCGCATTACGGCGACCGCACGCTGGCCGCCTTTGCCGACGTGTTTCATCACCGGCTCATCCTGCTGTTCTACCGCGCCTGGGCCGACGCGCAAAGCACGGTCAGCCTGGACCGCAAGGACGCGCGCTTCACGCGCTATGTGGCCAGTTTGTTGCACATGGGTGAGCCGTCCATGCAGCGGCGCGATGCCGTGCTGGACCACGCCAAGTACTTCATGGCGGGGCATCTGGTGCGCCAGACCCGCAACCCGGAAGGCCTCAAGCACATCCTGCAAACATTCTTCGGCTTGCCGGTACGCATCCGCGAATTCGTGCCGCAATGGATACGCCTTGAGCCCGAGCAGCGGCTTGGCCTGGGCAGCGCGGTGGGCTTGGGGCGCGACACGGTGCTGGGCGTGGCGGTGCGCGATGCGCAGCACAAGTTCCGCATCGAGATCGGACCGCTGGCCCTGGACGACTACAAGAGCTTCCTGCCGGGTGGCCCGCGCGCGCAACAACTGACGCATTGGGTCAGGCACTACATCGGGGTGGAGCTGGCTTGGGACGTGCGCCCGGTGTTGCGTGCAGAGGATGCCGTCGGCGTACGCCTTGGCGCGGCAAGGCCGCTGGGGCTGTCGGCTTGGCTAGGCAAGCGCCGGCCCGCGCAGGGCGATGCCGGCGATCTGCTGCTGGACTATGAACGCCGGGAACAAACCCCGGCACGTGGCCGCTCGCCGGCTCAACCTGCCAGGACACCACGCGCTTGAACGCGCCATGACGCCATGTCGGATATCGGTCGTATCGAACTCTTCGGAAAGCTCAATCCGCTGCTCTACCAGGCACTGGAAGGCGCGACCGCATTCTGCAAACTGCGCGGTAATCCCTACGTGGAGCTGGTGCACTGGGTGCATCAGATCCTGCATGCCCAAGACAGCGATCTGCATCGTATCGCGCGCGCGTTCGAGCTGGACCTGGGGCAATTGCAAGCCGACCTGACGGCCGAGATGGACCGCCTGCCGGCCGGCGCCGGTTCGGTGTCCGATCTGTCGGAACATATCGACCACGCCGTTGAGCGCGCGTGGGTGCTGGGGTCCTTGCGTTATGGCGCGACGCGCATCCGCAGCGGCCATCTGCTGGCGGGCCTGGTCAGGACCTACGCGCTGCGTCACGTGCTGCTGGGCATGTCACCCCAGTTCTCGCGCATCGTGCCGGACAAGCTGCTTGAGCAGATGGACGAGATGGTGCAGGGCTCGCCGGAAGCCGCCACCGCGACGGCCTCGGCGGGGGACGATGCGCAGGCGCACGGCAAGGATCGGGCCGCGTTGGAGCGGTTTGCCGTTGACCTGACCGCCAAGGCCCGCGCGGGCGAGATCGACCCCGTGTCCGGCCGCGACGAAGAGATCCGCCAGATTGTCGACGTACTGATGCGCCGTCGGCAGAACAATCCTTTGCTGGCCGGAGAGGCCGGCGTGGGCAAGACCGCCGTGGTGGAAGGCCTGGCGTTACGACTGGCCGCGGGCGATGTGCCGCCGCCCTTGCGCGACGTGTCGCTGTATCTGCTGGACATCGGCCTTTTGCAAGCCGGGGCGGGCGTGAAGGGCGAATTCGAACAGCGGCTGCGCAGCGTGATCGATGAGGTTCAGGCAAGCGAGCGCCCCATCGTGTTGTTCATCGACGAGATCCACACGCTGGTGGGTGCGGGTGGCGCGGCCGGGACCGGGGACGCCGCCAACCTGCTCAAACCCGCGTTGGCGCGGGGTCAATTGCGCACCATTGGCGCAACCACCTGGTCGGAATACAAAAAGCACATCGAGAAAGACCCCGCGCTAAGCCGCCGCTTCCAGGTGGTGCAAGTGCACGAGCCGGACGAAGCGCGCGCGTTCAACATGTTGCGCGGCCTGGCTGACACCTTGCAGGCGCATCACGGCGTGCTGCTGCTTGACGAGGCGATCACGGCGGCGGTGAGCTTGTCGCATCGCTACATCCCCGCGCGGCAATTGCCCGACAAGGCGGTGGCGTTGCTGGACACGGCTTGCGCGCGTGTGGCGATCAGCCAGCACGCCGTTCCGCCCGCGTTGGAGGATGCGCGCCGTCGCATTCAGGCGCTGGAGACTGCGCTGCGCATCGCACGGCATGAAGTCCATCTTGGCGCGGGAGACGCGCAGCGCGTTGAACGCCTGGAAGCGGAACTGGCCGAGGCGGCGCAAGCGGAAGCGACGTTGGCGTCTGGCTGGGAGGCCGAACGCGAGTTGGCGGCAAAGGTGTTCTCACTGCGCGAGACCCTGACCGAGCCGACGGCGCCGGCTTCCGAACACGCGTCTCAGCGCGAGGCCTTGGCGAGCGCCGCGCGCGCCTTGGCTAGCGGCCAGGGCGAGGCGCCGATGATACATACCGCCGTGGACGCGGCGGCGGTGGCGGCCGTGGTGGCGGACTGGACCGGCATCCCCGTGGGCCGCATGGTGCGCGATGAGGCACACGCCGTGCTGGCGCTGGCGGACACGCTGGAAAAGCGCGTGATCGGTCAGCGCGACGCGCTGGAGGCCGTGGCGCGCCGCATCCAGACATCGCGTGCCCGGTTGACCGATCCGGGCAAGCCGGTGGGCGTGTTCCTGTTGTGCGGCCCCAGCGGCGTGGGCAAGACCGAAACCGCGCTGGCCCTGGCCGAAGCGCTGTATGGCGGCGAACAGAACCTGATCACCATCAACATGAGCGAGTTCCAGGAGTCGCACACCGTCTCCACGCTCAAGGGCGCGCCGCCGGGATACGTGGGCTACGGCGAAGGCGGCGTGTTGACCGAGGCCGTGCGCAGGCGGCCCTATTGCGTCGTGCTGCTGGATGAAGTCGAGAAGGCGCATCCCGACGTGCATGAGATTTTCTTCCAGGTCTTTGACAAGGGCTGGATGGAGGACGGCGAGGGCCGCTACATCGATTTCCGCAACGCCGTCATCATCCTGACGTCCAACGTGGGCACGGAGCGCATCGCCGCGCTGTGCCGCGACCCGGCGCTGATGCCGGACGCCGAAGGGCTGGCGGCCGCGTTGCGGGAACCCCTGTTGCAGGCGTTTCCGGCGGCGCTGCTCGGTCGACTGGTGGCAGTGCCTTACCTGCCGCTGTCGGACGACATGCTGGCGCGCATCGTGGACTTGCAGTTCGACCGCGTGCACCGCCGCTTGCAAGAGCATCATGGCGTGGCATTGGACGTGGCGGAGGAGGCGACGGCGCTGGTCGTGGCGCGCTGCACGGAAGTGGAGTCCGGCGCGCGCATGGTGGACGCCATCCTTACCAACACGGTGCTGCCGCAGATCAGCCGCGAACTGCTGGGCGCGTCCATGCAGGACCGCAAGCTGCAAGGTGTGCGCCTATCCGCCGATGACGGGGAGTTTCGCTATGACTACACCTAAGCCTGTCGTGCTAGCGGCCCTTGTCGTCCGGCGCTTTCTTCACGGGTGCGGGGCGCATGAAGCCGCCGATCTCGCGCAAGTGATCGGATGCGGCGCGGCCATCCGTGGCCTCGCGTGGCCCGCGCAAGGCGTCGTCCACGGGATGGGTCCGGTGTTCAGCCAGCGGATCGTGGGCGGGCAGGGTGGATGGCGTGGCGTCGGTGAAGACACTGGGCGATCCATCGCTGGGCGTGTCGAACAGGGCCAGCGGATCGGTGACCGGGCGCGACACCATGGCATCGCCGCGCGGCAGATGGCGCAGGGGATCGTCGGGGTTGCGTGCCGCGGCGGAATCGAGGTCGAAGGGGTGGGTGGACACGTCCGGCGCGCTGCCCACCGGCAAGGTGCCGGGGCCGATCAGGTCGCCGAAGATGTCATCGGTATTCGCGGCGGGCAGGGGGTCGGGATCGGTCGCAACCGTGACGGTTTCCGCCCGCAAGCGGTAGGCGCCGATCTCCAGTTCGTCGCCCGGGTTCAACGGCACTTCCTGATCGCACGCCACAGGCTGTCCGTTGACGCTCACCGCGCTCATGCTGCTCAGGTTCATCAGGAAGCCCGTGGCGCCCGCGTCATGGATGCGGATGGCCGCCTGCACGCGGCAGATCTCGCGCGCGGCATCGGGCAGGGAAAGATGATTCTCGGGGCTGCGGCCCAGCGTGCCGCCGGGTGCGGTGAACTCGGCATGCATGGGTTCGAAGGCCGGATCGCCGGCATGTTGGAACACGGTGAGCTTCATGCCTATCTCCTGGGCGCCGGCGGCGCGTCAACGGGTCTGGGCTGCCTTGGCCGACTTGAAGACCGGGCCCCATTGGGGATGCCCCGCTTCATTGGGGGCGAGTTCGAACGAGGGCTGCAATTGCAGGATGCGGGTGAAGCTGTCTTCGCAAAGCTGGTGGTAGCCGATGACGCAGTAGCTGAAGGCTTGAAGTTTCAGCGCCTCGACCCGAATGGACGTGGGCGCGCTGGCCAAGGCATCGGACGTGGCCACGGTGCGCGCCACGTCGCCAAAGCGGCTGGCGGCGTATTCCTCGCGAACCTCTTGCAAGGCATCGGCGGCTTGCGGAGACGGCGAGGAACTACAGGCCGCAAGCACCGCAAAGATGGCAATCAGACTGAGACGGACGGGCTGTTTCATGGCACGGGCGCGTCGATTCACGACGAATTGGCTTGGATATTCCGCCGATGATAGCGGCCCTGCGCCCAGGGGTTGCGTCGTGGCGTAACAGACGTGTGTGTTTTATTTCCGAGGGCTTATGAACGCTTTTTTTCACCGGACAGGCGTGACGAGAGGGGGTGCCGTGGGGCGTTGGCGGCGCATCGCGGCATGCCTGGCCATAGGCGCGTTGATCGCCGGGTGCTCGTCGACCGCCAAGCGCGTGCCGGCGCCTTACGCCATCGAACTGCGTGCCGACCCGAAGGTGAACGCCAACGCCAGCGGCAGGCCTTCGCCGGTGCAGGTGACCATCTATGAATTGAAATCGGCCAGCACCTTCGAAGCCAGCGACTTCTTCACCTTGCAGGCCGATGCGCGTGCGGCGCTGGGCACCGAGCTGCTCAACACCGAGCAGGTGATCTTGAAGCCCGGTGATACGAAGGTGCTGCATTACCCCGGCAACCCCGACGCGCGCGTGGTGGGGGTGGTGGCGGCGTATCGGGACCTTGAACAAAGCAAATGGCGCCTGCTGGTGCAGCTACCCGAGCCGCAGAACACGAATATCTACAAAGTCTGGCAGTTTTCGCCGAACGAGGAGACGGTGAAAGTCGCCGTGACGCGCGCCGGCCTGGAAGAGGTGGACCGCAGCCGTTCATGGTGGCCCTTCTAGAAACACAAAACCAAACGAGAACAAGAGAACCTGAGCATGGTGAGCAGAGACAAAGTGATCTGGTCGGAGGGTATGTTCCTGCGACCCCAGCATTTCCAGCAGCTTGAGCGCCATGTGCTGCACGCGGCGACGCGGCGTGCGGCGGCGGCGCAAGGGTTCTTCTGGGGATTTTCCCATCTGTCCTTGGACCGCGATGCCCTGGCGATCGGCAAGCTGGTACTGACTGAAGCCGCGGGCGTCATGCCCGACGGCACGCCGTTCGATTTTTCGGACCCCGCCGCCGCGCCCGCCGCGCTGGATGTGCCGCCGCAGGCGCGCGATGCGCGCGTCATGCTGGCGATTCCGCGTGCGCGGCCCGGCGCGACCGATGTCATCTACGAAGGCGAAGAGGACACCCTGGCGCGCTATCTGGTGCACGAGGCAGATGTGGAAGACACCGGCTCGATGGGGCTGGAACCGGCCCTGCTGCAACTGGGCCGCCTGCGGCTGCGGCTGATGCTGGAAGACGAGCTGACCGACGATTGGCTGGGCCTGGGGGTAGCGCGCGTGGTGGAGCGCCGGCAGGATAACCGCGTGGTGCTGGACGATGGCTACGTGGCGCCGTGGCTGGCGGCGGGTGAACATCCTGTGCTGCGTGGATGGGTCAACGAGCTCTATGGCCTGCTGGGCGCGCGCAGCGAGGCGCTGGCCGAGCGCTTGTCGCAACCGGGGCGAGGCGGCGTGTCCGAGGTATCCGACTTCATGCTGCTGGAAACCGTCAACCGATACGTGGGCGCGCTCTGGCATGCGCGTCAGAGCGCCGCCCTGCATCCCGAACGGTTGTTCCATGACTGGCTGATGCTGGCGTGCGACCTGGCCACCTTCACGTCCACGACGCGGCGTCCGGAAGGTTTGCCCGAGTACGCGCACGATGATCTGCAAGGCACCTTTGCACCGCTGATGCACGAGCTGCGCCGTTCGTTGTCGGCGGTGCTGGAGCAGCGCGCGTTGCAGATTCCGCTGCAAGACCGGGGCCAGGGCGTGCGGGTGGCGCAGATCACGGACCCCGAGCTGTTGCAAACCGCCGGCTTCGTGCTGGCGGTACACGCGGACATGGGCACCGATACCGTGCGCGCGCGCTTTCCCGCGCAGGTCAAGATCGGCCCCGTCGAACGTATCCGCGACCTGGTGCACTTGCAGCTACCCGGCGTGGTGGTGCGCGCGTTGCCGGTGGCGCCACGCCAGATTCCCTACAGCGCGGGGCACGTGTATTTCGAACTGGATAAAAGCGGGGACTTCTGGAAGCAGTTGGAGCGCACCGGCGCGCTTGCGCTGCACCTGGCCGGCGACTTTCCCGGGCTGACGATGGAGTTCTGGGCGTTGCGGGATTGAGCGCGGAGACAGCTATGCATGCATCGGATCACACCCTGTCCGCACCGCCGGGTGGCTTGGGCGACAGCCCTGGCCAGGCTTCCAGCCGGTTGCGGCCTCACGACTACGTCATCAGCGGCACCAACCCGCTGGTGGCGGCGGCCAACCCCTTGCTGGACCTGATTCCGCAGATCCGCGCGACGGCAGCACATCCGTCGCCCGCGATGCTGCGCGAACACTTGCTGGATGAAGTGCGCCAGTTTGAGCTGCGCGCGCAGCAGGCGGGCATATCGAACGAAACCATCCTGGGTGCGCGCTATTGCCTGTGCACCGCGCTGGACGAAGCCGCGGCGCTGACGCCGTGGGGCGGGGGCGGCGTGTGGTCAGCGCATAGCTTGCTGGTGACCTTCCATAACGAGACCTGGGGCGGTGAAAAATTCTTCCAACTGCTGGCCAAGCTGTCGCAGAACCCGGCCCAGCATCTGGACTTGCTGGAGCTGCTGTACTACTGCCTGCTGCTGGGCTTTGAAGGCCGCTACCGCGTGATGGACAACGGCCGCTCGCAACTGGAAACGCTGCGCCAGCGCCTGCTGCGCATTCTGCGCGGTGCGCGCGGCGAGTACGCGCTTGCCCTGTCGCCACATTGGCGCGACGAGCCCGCGCAGACGCCGTTGCGCCGCTTGCCGGTACCGCTGTGGGTATTCGGCGCGTTGGCCGCCGTGCTGGCGCTGGCCTTGTACTGGGGGCTGGGTTGGCGGCTGGGTAGCCAGTCGGACGGGGTGTTCGCAGCCATCAGCCAGCTTAAGCCGCCCGTCGTGCAGATTGCGCCGGCGGTGGTGAAACGGCCCGCGCCCACGCCGCGCCTGGCGGTGTTTCTGGCGCCCGAGATCCGCGACCAGTTGGTCAGCGTGCGCGATGAAGTGGATCGCAGCGTGGTGGTGCTGCGCGGAGATGGCGTGTTCGAGTCCGGCGCCAGTTCGGTTCGTGATCAGTACTTGCCGGTGCTGGCGCGCGTGGCGGACGCGCTGCGCGAGACGCAGGGCAATATTCTTGTGCGAGGCTATTCCGACAACATACCGATGCGCAGCGCGCGCTTTCCGTCCAATTGGCATCTGTCGCAAGCCCGCGCCGACGCCGTCAAGGACATGCTGGAACAACGCCTGGGGCAGTCGGCGCGCGTGCGGGCCGAAGGGCGCGGAGACGCCGACCCGGTCGCGCCCAACGATACGGCGGCAGGCCGCGCGCTGAACCGCCGCGTGGAAATCACGGTGCTGGTGCCGCCCGCCCCGCATGAGGGTGGCGCACAAGGAGGCCAGGAATGATCTATCGATTGTTCGGATGGTTCTTCAGCCGGCGCGTGTGGAATTTCCTGGGCCTGGTGGCGCTGGCGCTGCTGATCTGGATTGCGGGGCCGCTGATTGCGGTGGGCTCCGTGCGGCCGCTGGAAAGCCAGGCGGTTCGCATCATCGTGATCGTGGTGATGTTCGCGATCTGGCTGCTGCGGTGGTTGTGGCGCAAGTGGCGCGAAGGGCGCTTGAACGCGCAATTGCTGGGCCAGTTGCGTCCCCGGCCGCGCGCCGAGAAAGCGGTGGAAGACGTTGCCGAGAACGACGAGATCCGTCAGTTGGAAGCGCGCTTTGATGAAGCCGTTGAACTGCTGCGCAAGACGCGCTTCGAGAATCGCGGCAAGCGTCGCCCGCTGGATCGCTTTTCGAAACAGTATCTGTATCAACTTCCCTGGTACGTGATCATTGGCGCGCCGGGGGCGGGCAAGACCACGGCGCTGGTGAACTCGGGCTTGAACTTTCCCTTGGCCGAACGCTACGGCAAGGTGGCGCTGCGGGGCGTGGGCGGCACGCGCAATTGCGATTGGTGGTTCACCGACGACGCTGTGCTGCTGGATACGGCGGGGCGCTACACCACGCATGAAAGCGATCCCACCGGGGACGAGGAAGAGTGGCGCGGCTTTCTGCGCCTGCTGACGAAGTACCGTGGCCGGCAGCCGATCAACGGCGCCATGTTGACAGTCAGTGTTGAAGACTTGCTGTCGGCGTCCGATGCGCAACGGGCGCAGCATGCGGCGGTGTTGCGGCGTCGCTTGCAGGAACTGCGCGAGCAACTGGGCATTGCGTTTCCGGTTTATGTGCTGGTGACGAAGACGGATCTGTTGTCCGGCTTTGAAGAGTACTTCGCGTCGTTCAGCCGCGACGAGCTGGCGCAGGTGTGGGGCTTTACCTTGCCTTATGCGCGCACGCAGGAGCCCGACTTCGATTTGTACGAGGCCTTCCATGCCGAGTACGCGCTGCTGCAACGGCGGCTGGACGACGCCTTGCCGGAAGTGGTGGCGGCCGAGGAAGACCCCTCGCGGCGAGCGCTGGCCTACATGCTGCCGCAGCAGTTTGCCGGGCTGCAAAACATCCTGGGCCATTTCCTGAGCGATGTGTTTGCAACGTCGAAGTTCGAAGCGCGCGTCATCCCGCGTGGCGTGTACTTCACAAGCGGCACGCAGGGCGGCGAGACCTTCGATCAGGTGACCGGGCATCTGAAGCGCTACCTGCGCATCGATGGCGCGGCCGCGCCCGCGCCCAGCGTGCCCGGCGAAGGCGAGGGCCGCAGCTACTTCCTGAAGAACCTGCTGCGCGATGTCATCTTTCGCGAGGCGGGCCTGGCGGGCCGCAACCTGCGTTGGGAACGTCGTTATCGGCAACTGCATTGGGCGGGCTATGGCGTTGTCACGGCGATGTTCGTGGCGCTGATTGCGGGCTGGGCGCTGAGCTACCGCAACAACTCGGGGTATGTGGACGAAGTGGCACGCCGCGTACCAGCGGTGGAAAAGCTGACGCGCGACATCAAGATCACTCGCACGGGCGACGTGCTGGGGCTGATGCCGTTCCTGGACAGCCTTTGGTATCTGCCGCGCCACGAGAGCTTTGAAATCGACCAGCCGCCGCTCGCCTACCGCTTCGGGCTGTATCAGGGCTTCAAGCTGCAAGCCGCCGCGCAGGGGGTGTATGACAACACGCTGGATCAGGTGCTGTTGCCGCAAGTGGCGCGGCGCATCGAGGCCGCGTTGCGGGATGC
>Ga0160461_1001108_pt1 | contig 12084 bp, 10 predicted proteins | sample HID1975I_E6MG_FD_108266 | JGI IMG/M metagenome (GOLD analysis project Ga0160461, IMG submission 108266) | Enriched soil microbial communities from UW Madison campus, WI, USA - HID1975I_E6 MG | ecosystem: Environmental > Terrestrial > Soil > Unclassified | place: USA: Madison, Wisconsin...
GGAGCAATCGGCCTCCCCGGAAGTGCTTCTTGAACCTGACGAGAATAACCTCTCTCGCCAGGCCAGGCACAACATACAAGGAGCAGCCTTGTGCTGCGAAGCGCCGCGCGGGCGGCGCTCGATCTCAACAGCACCAAAAGAGGTGCGTCATGCACTTCAAATCCAAACCCGCTGTCATCGAACTGCAACGTACATCCCGCAACCTTTCTGCCATCAACCTCAATGCCTCATTGCGAGTTCGAATGGGTCATCCCGCGCTGCATCCGCAACAGGACCATGACCTGTTCGGCCTGCTTTATGCTTTTGCCTTCCGCCCAGGCCAGCCCGGTCGCGAGATCGATTCGGCGCAGTTGCTGCGCAAGCTCGGCGAACCGCCTGAGCCCGACGAATTTTTATGGCTGCACCTGAACCTGGCCCATGCCGCTTGCGAGCGCTGGCTGCGCGCCCACCTGACGCTGCCCGAGGCGTTTTTCGAAACCTTGCGCGAGGGCTCCCGTTCGACCCGTATCGAACATGCCGATTCGGCCCTGTTGGCGGTGGTCAACGATGTGGTGTTCAACTTCGGCCTGGTGTCGTCGGACATTTCCACGCTGTGGGCCTGCGCCAGCAGCCAGCTGCTGGTCAGCGCGCGTTTGCAGCCGTTGCATTCGGTGGACAAGCTGCGCTCGTCGGTCAAGCGAGGCGAGCGCTTCCATTCGTCCATCGAACTGCTGGTGCATCTGCTGCGCGACCAGGGCGATGTGTTGACCCAGATCGTGCGCGAAACCACCACCAGCGTCGATCGCATCGAAGACCAGTTGCTGTCCCAGCGCCTGAGTGACAACCGCGCCGAACTCAGCAGCATGCGTCGGGTACTGGTGCGCTTGCAGCGCCTGCTGGCGCTCGAGCCTGGGGCCCTGCTGCGCCTGCTCAACCGCCCACCAGACTGGCTGCAGGAACAGGACATGCGCCAGCTGCGCGCGGCGACCGAAGAGTTCACCCTGGTGATCAGCGACCTCACAGCCCTGGGTGAGCGGATCAAGCTGCTGCAGGAGGAGATCGCCGCCAAGCTCAACGAACAGACCAACCGCACCCTGTTCACCCTGACGGTGGTGACCGTGCTGGCGCTGCCCATCAACATCATCGCCGGCTTCTTCGGCATGAATGTCGGTGGCGTGCCGCTGTCGGACGACCCACATGGCTTCTGGGTGCTGGTGGCACTGGTGGCGACCTTCACCGTGCTGGTGGGGCGTTGGGCGTTTCGCAAGCGGCGTGAATACTGACGGCGGCATGCGCCCCGACTGACGGTCTCCGCCATGCCTGATCCTTGCCTACGCTGATACTCCCCATCTGCTGATGCAAGGAGCTTCACCATGGCCTTCCAATACAAGCGTCTGGACAAGAACAACGCCGCAGTCCTGCTGGTCGATCACCAGGCGGGTTTGCTTTCGCTGGTGCGTGACATCGACCCGGACCGCTTCAAGAACAACGTCCTGGCCCTGGCAGACCTAGCCCAGTACTTCAAGCTGCCGACCATTCTCACCACCAGCTTCGAAACCGGCCCCAACGGCCCGTTGGTCCCCGAGCTCAAGGCGCAGTTCCCCGATGCCCCCTACATCGCTCGCCCCGGCAACATCAACGCCTGGGACAACGAAGACTTCGTCAAGGCCGTCAAGGCCACGGGCAAGAAGCAACTGTTGATCGCCGGTGTAGTGACTGAGGTCTGCGTCGCGTTCCCGGCACTGTCGGCACTGGAGGAGGGCTTCGAGGTGTTCGTCGTCACCGACGCCTCTGGCACCTTCAACGAATTGACCCGCGACTCGGCCTGGCGGCGCATGGAGGCTGCCGGGGCACAACTGATGACCTGGTTCGGCGTGGCCTGCGAGCTGCACCGGGACTGGCGTAACGACGTCGAAGGGCTGGGGACGCTGTTCTCCAACCACCTTCCCGATTACCGCAACCTGATGACCAGTTACGACAAGCTGGCCAAGTAGCGCCCTGCCTCGCACGGCGGACGGCTCTGTGTAGGAGCAGCCTTGCGCTGCGAAGAGGCCGGTGTAGCACAGAGAATCTTTCAGGCAGTCACCGGCCTCTTCGCAGCGCACAGACCGAGCAAACCATTCACCAGTAAGGCTCGGCGCGGGAGTAATAAGCGAAGCGGCAAACCGCCATGGATCGACCATACTGAGTCTTCATTCGCCAGCGGGAGCGAGCCATGTCGAAGTCAGCCAAGAAGAAGGACCCTCAGGCACAGCCCGAAAAATTGGGCGGCAAGGCCTACGAGAAGGCGCTCAAGCACCTTCACGTCGAGTTGGTAAAGCTGCAGGAATGGGTCGTGGCCAAGGGCCTGAAGGTGTGCATCGTCTTTGAAGGCCGCGATGGGGCGGGCAAGGGCGGGACCATCAAGGCTCTCACCGAGCGGGTCAGCCCTCGGGTGTTCCGTGTGGTGGCGCTGCCGGCACCGACCGAGCGGGAAAAAACCCAGATGTACGTGCAACGCTACCTGGGCCATCTGCCTGCTGCAGGCGAGGTGGTGATCTTCGACCGCAGTTGGTACAACCGCGCCGGTGTCGAGCGGGTGATGGGGTTTTGCAGCGATGAACAGGCCAACAAGTTTCTCACTGTGGTGCCGTTGTTCGAGAAGATGATGGTCGAGTCGGGGATCATCCTCATCAAATACTGGCTGGAGGTCAGCGCCGAAGAGCAGACCCGCCGCCTGCAGGACCGCATCAATGACGGCCGCAAGCTGTGGAAGCTGTCCCCGATGGACTTGAAGTCGTATACCCGCTGGGATGACTACACCAAAGCCCGCGATGACATGTTCGCCGCGTCGGATTCTTCCTGGGCGCCATGGTTCATGGCCCACTCCAACGACAAGCGGCGCGCACGGCTGAACATCATCAGCCACCTGCTCGGCCGCATTCCTTACAAGGACATCACCCGCGACCAGGTCGTGAAATTGCCCAAGCGCGGTAAGGTCGGCAAGTACAAGGCGGTGAACTACCCGTTCAAGGTTGTCGAAGCGCGTTACTGACCCCATCCCCTCGGGGAGCCTACAGGGTGTAGACCTATGCCACATGACGGCAGCTTGCTCCAGGCAACGGTGGTGTTCCTCCTGGCCGTGGTACTGCTGGTGCCACTGGCGCAGCGTTTGAAACTGGGGGCTGTGCCGGGGTATCTGCTGGCCGGCATCCTCATCGGCCCTTCGGTGCTGGGTTTGCTGGGTAACCCTGATAACGTCGCACGCCTGTCAGAGATGGGCGTGGTGATGCTGCTGTTCGTCATTGGCCTCGAGCTTTCTCCACGCCGCCTGTGGACCATGCGCCGGGCGTTGTTCGGCGTTGGCTCGTTGCAGGTCGGGCTGACCGCCGCGGTGCTGGGCCTGCTCGCCTTTTGGCTGTTCGGCCAATCGAAGGCGGCGGCCGTCGTGCTGGGGCTGGGACTGGCCCTATCGTCGACGGCGTTTGGCTTGCAGGTGCTGGCCGAGCGCAAGGACCTGGGCAAGCCGCACGGGCGCCTGGCGGTGGCGATTCTGCTGTTCCAGGACATTGCCGCCATCCCCCTGATTGCCGTGGTGCCCTTGCTGGGCGGGGATGTCAGCCGCGCCGATGAAGGGACGTGGCCGCTGGTGGGCGTGGCGGTCGGCATCGGTGTGATCATTGTGGGTGGCCGCTACCTGATGACCCCGATATTCAAATGGACGGTCGGCTCTGGGTTGCCGGAGCTGTCCACCGCTACCGCGTTGCTGGTGGTACTGGGTACCGCTTGGGTGATGGAGCATGTCGGCATCTCGATGGCGCTTGGTGCGTTTCTCGCTGGCGTGTTGATGGCCGAGTCGCCGTTCCGTCACGAGCTTGAAACCCAGATCGAACCCCTCAAAGGCCTGTTGCTTGGGCTGTTCTTCGTCGGCGTGGGCATGAGCGCCGACTTGCGCCTGTTGTTCGGCATGCCCTTGGCGGTGTTGGGGCTCACGCTGTTGCTGGTGGGCGTCAAGCTGCCGCTGTTGGTGGCTTTGGGTCGTACGGCCGGTGGGCTGAACCGGCCCCAGGCGTTGTGCCTGGGGGTGGTGTTAGCGTCTGGCGGTGAGTTTGCGTTCGTGGTGTTCAAGCTCGCGCTTGCGCACCAAGTGCTCGAGCAGCAGGTGCATGACCTGTTGGTGCTGGCCATCACCCTGTCGATGGCGGTGGTGCCGTTGGTGATGATGGCCCTGAGCCGACAGTTGCGCGACCCCGACGCCACCCGCCCCACGCCTGAAACCGACCACTGATTCGCGCCAAGACGGCGTACGACTGTTCGGAGGTGAAGCATGCAGCCGAGTTTCAAGCTGGACAGTGCCCTCTCGCAGGGCTTGCTTGATGTCTTGATCAAGGCAGGCTTGGTGGCTGCCCTGGTGATCTTCTCCTTCCAGGTGTTCCAGCCGTTCCTCGAGCTGATGCTGTGGGCGGTGATCCTGGCCGTCACGCTGTACCCGCTGCACTGCCGCATCACGCGGCGCTGGGGGCTCAAGGACGGCTATGCGGCAACGGTGGTGGTGCTGCTGGTACTGGTGGTGTTGCTGGTGCCGATCTACCTGGTGGTGGTGTCGATCACCGAGTCGGTGGACAGCATGCTGACGCTGCTCAAGAGCGGCGCCTGGAGCGTGCCGACACCCCCCGAGTCGGTGGCTTCCTGGCCGTTGATCGGGCCGCGCCTGTATGCCTTGTGGCTGGCAGCATCCGAGAGCCTGAGCGAGGTGCTCAACAGCATGATGCCGCAGCTCAAGGACGCCGGGCGTGTGCTGCTGGGGGCTGCGGCCAGTGCCGGGGGGGCGTTTTTGATGTTCATCGCGGCGATCATCATCTCGGGGGTGATCATGGCCTTCGGCGCGCGTGGCGAGCTGGCGGCGCAGCGCATTGCCATGCGCGTATCCGGCGAGCAGCGCGGCAGGTCGATTGCCAAACTGTGTACCGCCACCATTCGCGCCGTTGCCCAGGGCGTAATCGGCATCGCCTTCATCCAGATGCTGCTGATCGGCGTTGGCTTTGTCATCAAGGGCGTGCCGGGGGCGGGGATGTTGGCGATTGCCATCCTTATGCTGGGTATTGCCCAGGCGCCGGCCACGCTGATCACCTTGCCGGTGATCGCCTACGTGTTCCATGCCGAGGGCTTCACCCTGGCGACCATCGTGTTTGCCGTCTACACCTTCGTCGCCGGCCTCGCTGACAATGTGCTCAAGCCCCTGCTGCTGGGGCGCGGGGTCGATGTGCCGATGCCTGTGGTGCTGATCGGCGCGCTGGGCGGCATGGTGGTCAAAGGCATTATCGGCCTGTTCATCGGCCCGGTGATTCTTGGCGTGACCTACGTGTTGTTCTGGCAATGGGTCGCGCTGCAGGTACCCGAAAACCCTGTCGAACCGTCGGCCTGAGCCGGGGCCTGGCATGCCTGCACCTTCCTGGCGTCGCGCCTTGGGCCTGGTTGCCTTGCTGTCAGGCTGCACCCAGGTCGGGCCAGACTTTCACCCCCCGCAAACGGCCTGGCTGGACCCGTGGAGCACACCCCTGCTGGAGCAGGCCGGGCGGCGCGATGCAACGGTGGACTTTCGCCAGTGGTGGCAGGTGTTCGCCGACCCGACACTGGATGCGCTGATCGCCGAAGCCGACGCCCACAACAGCAACCTGCGCGTGGCCGGCCTGCGTATCGCCGAGGCACGTGCACAGCTGGCCATCGTGCAGACTGGGCGTTACCCACAGTTGCAGCAGGTGCGGGCGCAAAGCCTCTACCTCAAGCAGGACCAGTCCGGCACCGACACTGCTCGCGATTCGGTGTTCTGGCAGTCCAGCGCAGGGTTCGACATCGCCTGGGAAATTGACTTCTGGGGGCGCTTCAGCCGTGCCATCGAGTCTGCCGATGCCCTCTATTTCGCCTCGCAGGCCAACTACGCCGATGCCATGTTGCTATTGCGTGCCCAGGTAGCCGACACCTACTTTGCATTGCGTACCGCCGAGGCGCGTCTTGCCATTGCCGAAGAAAACGCCAAGCGCCAGGCGCGCAGCCTGGAGATCACCGAGCGGCTGTTCCGCCATGGCGAGCATGACGAACTCGATTGGCAGCAGGCCCGCACGCAGTACTTGGCGACCCAGGCGACCATCCCCGAGTTCGAGAACCAGCTCAACGCCCTGCGCAACGTGCTCTGCTCGCTGCTCGGGCGCCCCCCCGGTCCACTGCCGGAGCTGCAGTCGCAATACGGCCAGTTGCCACTGCCGGACCGCGCACTGCTGCAGGACGTGCCTGCCCGCCTGTTGCAACGGCGCCCAGACATCCGCGTTGCCGAACAGGCCGTGGCGGCACAATCGGCACTGGTCGGTGTGGCCGAAGCCGATCTTTATCCACAACTGAGCCTGTTGGGCAGCCTCGGCTGGACGTTCGTCTCGGCTAGTCACCTGCCCAACACGCTCGACCTCGCCGCCGGGCCCAGCCTGATCTGGAACCCGTTCGACTACGGCCGGCGCAAGAACGCCGTGCGTGTCGAGGACGCGCGCTTGCAGCAATTGATCGAGCTGTATCAGCAAAGTGTGCGCGAAGCCGCCCGTGAGGCTGACGATGCCGCCAGTGGCCTGGTGCGCTCGCTGCAAAGTGCAGGCATTCGCGATCAAGCCTCGCAAGCCGCGCAGCGCTCGTTGAGCCTGGCCATGTCGCAATACCGCGAAGGGTTCGCTGATTTCCAGCGGGTGCTCGACGCCCAACAGTTGCTGCTGCAACAACAGGATGGCTACCTGGTCAGCCGCGGCAATGCCGTCAGCAGCCTGGTGACCTTGTACAAGGCCCTGGGGGGTGGTTGGGACCCAGGCCGTGCGCCGATCGACCCGGCCACGCGTCGTCAGATGCAGCAACGCACCGATTGGGGAGACTTGCTGGATGAACCAGCCCCCAGCGCACAGCCACCAGGTGAGCAAAAATGACCGACACCCCGCAAACACCGCCTGCGCAAGCGCCCGACCGTGGCCTGCGCTGGGTATTGCTGCTGATTGCCGTGAGCCTGCTCTGGTACCTGCTGGCCGACCGTTTTACACCGTACACCCAGCAGGCTCGCCTGCAAGCCTACGTGGTGCCGGTGAGCGCCGAGGTGGCCGGCCAGGTCAAGCGCGTGGCCGTGGGTAATAACCAGGAAGTGCGCAAGGGCGAAGTGTTGTTCGAACTGGACCAGGAGCAATACCGCATTGCCCTGGCTCGCGCCGAAGCCGACTTCGACACGGTGGGCCGGCAGATCGGTGCCCACACTGCCGGCATCGACTCGGCCCAGGCGGCGTTGATGGCGGCCCAAGCCAACGAGCGCAAGGCCCGGCAAGACGCCGAGCGGCTGAAGCGGCTGATCGAGGAAGACCCCGGCACGGTTTCGCAGCGCCGCCTAGAAGGCGCGCAGGCCACGCGCGACCAGGCCATCAGCCAAGTCGCGGCAGCCCGTGCCGAAGTGGTGCGGGCACGTGAGCAGCAGGGTGGGGCGCAGGCGGACAATGCGCAGGTGCGCAGCGCGGCGGCGAATGTGCAAAAGGCCCGCCTGGACCTGGAGCGAACGGTGGTGCGCGCCGATACCAACGGGTTGATCACCGACTTGCGCACCGACGTGGGCCACTACGTGGGCGCCGGCAGCCCGATGATGACCCTGATTGCGATCCATGACGTGTGGATCAGCGCCGACCTGACCGAGAACAACCTCGGCCGCCTGCGCCCCGGCACACCGGTGCTGGTGGTGCTCGATGCGCTGCCTGGCACGGTACTGAAGGGGCGCATACGCAGCATCGGTTATGGTGTCAGCGTGGGCCAGAGCAACCCACCGGGCACGCTGCCGAGCGTGCAGAACAGCCGTGAATGGCTGCGCTCGGCTCAACGCTTTCCGGTGATTGTCGAGCTTGAGCGAGACCAGCTGGAAGACAAGTCCGGCTTGCGGGTGGGTGGCCAAGCCGAGGTGATGGCGCTGCCCAGCGAGGGCAACCCGCTGAACGTGCTTGGCCGGGTGTTCATGTGGCTGATGAGCTGGCTCTCGTATGCCTATTGAGCTGCGGCGCCAGCGTGCGCTTCGCCTGGCCTGGGGCGTGGCGCTGTGCCTGGCGGTCAGCTTCGGTTTTGGCCTGCCGGTGCCGATTTTGGCACCGGTGTTCGCGGTGCTGCTGTTGGCCATGCGTAGCCAGCCACTGCCGTTGCGCGCGGCACCGGCGTTGGCCGTGCTGGTGCTGCTGAGTTGTGGCAGTGGCCTGTTGCTGATTCCTTTGCTGCGCCATGCACCGGTAAGTGGTGTGCTGCTGGTCGGCGTTGGCGTGTTTCTAGTGCTGCGTTATGCCCTGAAGGGCGGCAACGGCCTGTTGGCCAACTTGCTGGTGATCGGCCTGACCATGATCGCCGCAGCCGGCACCAGCGATTTCACCTTGGCGCTGTCGGTGGTCGAGGCCTTGTCCAAAGGCATGCTCCTGGCAACCTTGGGCACGGCGCTGGCGCATGTGATGTTCCCCGAACCGGTTGACGCACCTGTGCAACCGACACCGCCACCGCTCGCCGCTGAACGGGCCAGTTGGGTCGCACTGCGCGCCACGCTGATCGTCATACCGGCCTTTTTGCTGGCGCTGATCGCACCGGACGCGTTCATGCCGCTGATCATGAAGTCAGTAAGCCTCGGTCAGCAGGCCAGCGAGACCCATGCCCGCAATGCCAGCCGAGAACTGATTGGCTCGACCTTGCTGGCCGGGCTGCTGGCGATCCTGCTGTGGGGGGCATTGAGCCTGTTCGTGCACCTGTGGATGTTTTTCCTGTGGGTGCTGCTGTTCACGCTTTGGCAGGGCCGGCGGCTGTACCACGCGGTGGCGACGCGGCACAGCCCGGCCTATTGGGTCAGTTGCCTGACTACGATGTTGATACTGCTGGGGCAGTCGGTGCAGGACAGCGCGGCCGGGCAGGATGTCTACCGCGCGTTCGCCGTGCGCATGGCGCTGTTCTTGGCGGTGTCGGTGTATGCCAGTGCCCTGCTGATCTGGATCGACCGGCGCAGGGCACGGCAGTGGGTGCATTAGGGGTGCCAGTCGACCCCGGTGTCCTCCAGGTAGGCATCCACCGCAGCGCCGACGGTAGGGTGAAAGGCTTTTTCCCCCATGTGCTGGAACAACTCAAAGCGCTTCATCTTGTCTTTCACCGGGTCTTTCATCTCCGCGAACTGCAACTCCACGCCGCGCGCCTCCAGTGCCCGGTCCAGCTCAGCGAGCATGTCTGCAGAGGTCACGTCGATGCTGGTCACAGGTTCCGCGGCAATTACCAAACGTTGCACGGGGGTAGAGGACTGTTCCACAGCCGCCAGCACGGTGCTCTGGAACTGCTCGGCATTGGCAAAAAACAGCGGCGCATCCCACCGCAGCAGCACCAGGCCCGGGATGCGCCGGGCTTGCGGGTAGCGCTGCACATCATGGTAGCCGCGGGTGCCATCCACCCGGCCGAGCACTGCAAAATGCGGCCGCCAGCCATCCCAGAGAAATTCGATGACCGAAATCGCCACGGCAATGCAGATACCCGGAATGGCACCAAACACTGCCACCCCGACAAAACAGGTAAACGACAGCCAGAACTCCCATTGCTGCATGTGGAAGATGCGTTTGAGGTCGGCGAATTCGAACAGCCCCAGTGCGGCGGCGATCACCACGGCAGCGAGGGCACTGTTGGGCAGGTAATGCATCAGGTTGGGCGCCACCAGCAGCAGAACGGTCACGGCCAGCGCCCCGATGATGCCGGTGAGTTGGGTCTTGGCCCCGGCAGCTTCAGCGACAGGGGTGCGTGACGAACTGCTGCTGATCGGGATGCCCTGGAACAGCCCGCTGGCCAGGTTGGCCACCCCCAGGCCAAACATTTCCTGGTTCGGGTTGACCGGCATCTTCAGGCGGGCCGCGTAGGAGCGCGACAGCACGCTGGTGTCGGCGAATGACACCAGCGCCACCGCGATGCCGCCGAGCAGCACTTCCACCAGGTCGATATCGCTCAACCAGGGGAAGACCAGGTCCGGCAGGCCCTGGGGTAACTGGCCGAGGACTTTGACGCCGCTCTGGTCCAGGTCGAGCAGGCTCACTGCCAGTGTCGCCAGCACCACGGCGATCAGGATGCCGGGCAAGCGCTTGAAGGGTTTGAGCAGCAGGATCAGCGCCAGGCTGCCGGCGCCGATGACGAAGCTGGGCCAGTGCCCCTGGCCTGCAAGCAGGGCCTGGATCAGGCCCCAGATGTCACGCAGCGGGCCTTGGCTGTCGATGGATAAGCCGAACAGTTTGGGCAGTTGACTGATCAGCACGGTCAAGGCGATGCCGTTCATGTAGCCATAGCGGATCGGCTTGGACAGCAATTCGGTGATGAAGCCCAGGCGCAGCAGACCGGCGACCATGCAGAACACCCCAGCGACCAGGGCCATCATGCTGGCGATGGTGATGGCGCGCTGCGGGTCGCTGGCGGCGTACTGCACCACTACCGCCAGGATGGGCGCGGCCAGTGCCGAATCTGGGCCCAATACCAGGATGCGGCTGGGGCCGAACAGGGCATAGGCCAGCAGCGGAATGATGGTGGCGTAGAGGCCGTAGATGCCGGGTACGCCCGAGGCTTCGGCGTAGGCGATGCCCACGGGCACCAGCATGCTGGTGAGCACCAGCCCGGCAGCGATGTCCCTGGGCAGCCAGGCACGCTGATAGTGAAGCAGGGTGACAACGCCAGGCAGCCAGCGTTGCCAGTCGAAGCGCGGGGGAGGGGGTGTTTCGGGCATGGTGCAGGCTCCAGGGGGCGGGGGCATGAACCGCTTGAGGTCCCGTTGGAGAAAGCTTAGTTGGTGGTCGCGAACGCGGGCCCTGTGGGAGCGGGTTTACCCGCGAACACCGGCGAAGCCGGTGCCATAAACCACGTTGCATGCTTCGCGGGCAAGCCCGTGCCCACAGCGTCTGTAACGCTGCAGAAACACAAAAGCCCCCGTTCGGAGGCTTTTGTCGGCGGGCAAACGCTGAACGTCAGACGTTGAAGCGGAAGTGCATCACGTCACCGTCTTTGACGATGTAGTCTTTACCTTCCAGGCGCCATTTACCGGCTTCCTTGGCGCCGCTTTCACCCTTGAACTGGATGAAGTCGTCATACGCTACCACTTCGGCGCGGATGAAGCCTTTTTCGAAGTCGGTGTGGATCACGCCGGCGGCCTGTGGCGCGGTGGCGCCGACGCGGACGGTCCAGGCGCGGACTTCCTGCACTCCGGCAGTGAAGTAGGTCTGCAGGTTCAGCAGCTCGTAACCGGCACGGATCACGCGGTTCAGGCCAGGCTCTTCCAGGCCCAGGGCCTCGAGGAACATGTCTTTCTCTTCACCGTCGTCCAGCTCGGCGATTTCGGCTTCGATCTTGTTGCAGACCGGCACCACGACCGCGCCTTCTTCTTCGGCGATGGCACGGACTACGTCCAGGTGCGGGTTGTTGTCGAAGCCGTCTTCAGCGACGTTGGCGATGTACATCACCGGCTTGCTGGTCAGCAGGTGGAAGCCACGGATGACGGCCTTTTCGTCGTCAGCCATGTACTTCATCAGGCTGCGCGCGGGCTTGCCTTCGGTGAAGTGCGGGATCAGCTTTTCCAGGATGGCCTTTTGCGCCAGGGCTTCCTTGTCGCCGCCCTTGGCGTTGCGGGCAACCTTCTGCAGTTGCTTCTCGCAGCTGTCGAGGTCGGCGAAGATCAGCTCGAGGTCGATGATCTCGATGTCACGCTTGGGGTCGACGCTGTTGGAAACGTGAATCACGTTCTCGTCTTCGAAGCAGCGCACCACGTGGGCGATGGCATCGGTCTCGCGGATGTTGGCGAGGAACTTGTTGCCCAGGCCTTCACCCTTCGAAGCGCCCGCCACCAGGCCTGCGATGTCGACGAATTCCATGGTGGTCGGCAGGATGCGGTTAGGCTTGACGATTTCCGCCAGTGCAGCCAGGCGCGCGTCGGGCATCGGCACGATGCCGCTGTTCGGCTCGATGGTGCAGAAAGGGAAGTTCTCCGCCGCGATGCCAGACTTGGTCAGGGCGTTGAACAGGGTGGACTTGCCGACGTTGGGCAGGCCGACGATGCCGCAATTGAAACCCATGGGTATTCCC
>Ga0160461_1001113_pt1 | contig 12039 bp, 11 predicted proteins | sample HID1975I_E6MG_FD_108266 | JGI IMG/M metagenome (GOLD analysis project Ga0160461, IMG submission 108266) | Enriched soil microbial communities from UW Madison campus, WI, USA - HID1975I_E6 MG | ecosystem: Environmental > Terrestrial > Soil > Unclassified | place: USA: Madison, Wisconsin...
CGCCAACGATCCCAACTGGACCCTGATCGAGACCGACGAGGCCGCGTGAGCTTCGCCCGTTTCGCCGGCGTTGCGCTCGCAGCGCTGGCCTTGTCGAGCTGTACGGCGCGCGTCGTTCCGCCGTCCAGCCAGCCCGCCCCGCCCGTAACTCCCACGCCGCAGCCGGCCCCCGGTCGCCCTGCTGCCGCGCCGGTATCGATGATACCCCCCGGCCCGGTGCGGCAGGCGCGCGCCGTCCGGCCACCGCTGCCGTCGCCGCTGCCGATCCCCGCCGCCGGGGCCAATGCGCGCGCGCAGGGCGTTCGTCCTGGCCCCGCCGTGACCCAGCTGGGGATCACGACCGAAGAGGCCAGGTCCGCGCTGGATGCCTTTCGCCTCAGCTGCCCCTCTCTGGTCCGCCGTCCCGATGTCAGCGGGCTCGTCAGCCCCGGCGACTGGCAGGCGGCCTGCAGCGCCGTCGCCAGCTGGAACGGCGACCCGATCGGCTTCTTCGCGCGCTATTTCGAAACGGCGGTGGTCGGTGACGGCGTCGCCTTCGCCACCGGCTATTACGAACCGGAGATCCGGGGTGCCCGGCATCGTTCGGGCAGCTATCCCGTTCCCATCTATCGCCGTCCGCCCGATCTGGTCGAAGCCGATCTCGGCCTGTTCGCGGACGACCTGAAGGGCCGCAAGGTCCGTGGGCAGGCGCTCAACGGCAAGCTCGGCCTGTATCCCGATCGCGCCGCGATCGACGCCGGGGCGCTCACGGGCAAGGGGCTCGAACTGGCCTGGGCGGCCGACCCGATCGAGTTCTTCTTCCTGCAGATCCAGGGATCGGGCCTGCTGCGGCTGCCCGACGGCGGCATCATGCGGATCGGTTACGATACTCAGAACGGTCGCGAATATGTCGGCATCGGCAAGCTGCTGCGCGATCGCGGCCTACTCCAGCCGGGGCAGGCGTCGATGCAGGGGCTGAAGGCGTGGCTGCGCGCGAACCCGGGCATGGCGACCTCGATCATGCAGGAGAACAAGAGCTTCGTGTTCTTCCGCGAACTCACCGGACCCGGACCGCTCGGCGCGCTCGGCCTGCCGGTCGCGGGGCGGACGACGGTGGCGGCGGACCCTGCCTATATCCCGTTGGGCGCGCCGCTGTTCCTGTCGCTCGACCGGGTCGAGGCGAGTGGCCTGTGGGTGGCGCAGGATACCGGCGGCGCGATCAAGGGCCCCAACCGCTTCGACACCTATTGGGGATCGGGCGATGCGGCGGCGGTCACGGCGGGCGGCATGTCCGGTCGCGGCAACGCCTGGCTGCTCCTGCCCATCGGGTCGATCGCGAAATTGAAGACGGCCGCTTGGTCCGCCGCGCCGGCGGCTGCGCCAAGGGCCGCGCCGACGATCCCGATGACGTTGCCGAAGGACGGCGATGACAGGACGACGGTTAAGCGCTGAGGAAGCGGCGCTCTGGGCTCGGCTGGTCGAACAGGTTCGGCCGATCTCGGGCCGCCGGCCAGCCACCGTGCGTGCGACGCCACCCTCGGTGACCAAGGCGGCGCCGGACGTCCGGCCGGGCAGGGGGGCACAGCCTGCGCCAGCTCCCGCGACCGTGACCAAGGCGGACCGGCCCGCGCCGGCTCCGCCGGCCAACACGCTCGATGGCGGATGGGACCGGCGATTGTCGCGCGGCATCGTCGCGCCCGATTTCAGCATCGATCTCCACGGCCATACCCTCGACAGCGCGTGGAGCGCGCTCGATCACGGCCTCGCTCGCGCGATCGCCAATGACGCGCGCGTGCTGCTGCTCGTCACCGGCCGGCCGCCGCGTGAGGAGCGCGGTCATTGGGGCGATCGGCCGCGACGGGGCGCGATCCGTGCCGCTGTCGGCGACTGGCTGGCCGGTTCGCGCCATGCCTCGCACATCGCCGCCGTGCGCAACGCCCATCCGCGACATGGTGGCGCGGGCGCGCTGTATATTGTGCTGCGCCGCCGAAAAAACATCGGCGACCGTTAGGGATCATTAACCCCGATCCTTCAATGTCCGCCCGAAGGTCCGATGACGGATCTGTTGCGGCGGGATGAAGGGGGGATTGCACGAGGCGATGGAGCATCTGTCGCTGAAGAGCCGCGCGATCGCCTTTGCGATCTGCGCCGGCGCGCTGGTGTTCATCCTCGCGCTGATCGCCGGCACCGGCGCGAATGACGGCGCGGTGCATGTCGCCCGCTCGCTCGTCGTCGCGATCATCTGCGGCGTGATGACCTGGGGATCGGCCGAGCGCGCGGTCGCGGGTGTCGCGGCTGCCGTCGACGCCGTCACGGCGCGGGTCCGCGACGCGACCGAGGGCGATCTCGTCTCCCCGCTGCCGGCCGATGTCCTCCAGAATCTGCCCGATCTCGCCCGCTCGCTCGATGGTCTGTTCGTGCAGACCCGCTCCAATCTCGAAAGCGTCCATGCGCTGGCGATGTACGATCCCGTGACGTCGCTGCCCAATCGCACCCATTTCAGGCGTGAGGCCGAGCGGATGCTGGGCGAGATGCCGCTGCGCGCGCCGGCGGCGATGCTGTTCGTCGATCTCGACCGGTTCAAGCAGGTCAATGACAGCCTGGGCCACGCCCATGGCGACCAGCTGCTCGTCATGGTCGCCAACCGGCTGCGCATCGTGACCTCCAGCGACAACGCGAACCGCCTGGCTGGCGAGGCCGAAGTGCTGGTCGCGCGTCTGGCCGGCGACGAATTCACCCTGCTGCTACCCACGCCGCGTTCTTCCGAGGATCCGATGCGCGTCGCGCGGCGCATCCTCTACGCCTTGTCAGAGCCGTTCGAGCTTGCCGGGCAGACCATCGAGATCGGCGCGTCGATCGGCGTCGCGCTGCGCCCGGCGCATGGCATCGACCTCACCCAGCTGATGAAGGCGGCGGACATCGCGATGTACCACGCCAAGGCGATGGGGCGCGGCCAGGTGCAGCTCTACACCGATGCGCTGGCCAGCCAGTTCGAGGACCGCCTGACGCTCGAGCGCGAACTCCGGCGCGCGCTGGAGAACGACGAGTTCGAGCTTGCCTTCCAGCCGCAGATCGACGCCCGCAGCGGCACCGCCGTCTCGGCCGAGGCGCTGATCCGCTGGCGCCACCCGAGCGAGGGCCTGCGCCTGCCAGGCAGCTTCATCGCCGTCGCGGAAGACAGCGGCCTGATCGTCGAGATCGGCGACTGGGTGATCGATGCGGTCGCGCGCACGCTGGTCCATTGGGAAAGTCTCGGCATCACCCAGCGGCTGGCCCTCAACGTCAGTCCCCGCCAGCTCGACCGGCCGGATTTCTTCCCGCGCCTGTCGGATGCGCTCGCAAGCCATGGCGCCAATCCCCGGCTGCTGGAGCTGGAGATCACCGAGTCGATCGCGATGGATTGCTCGGAAGCGGTCATCGAGGGGATCGCGGCGCTGCGCCGACGCGGCGTCTCGATCGCGATCGACGACTTCGGAACGGGTTACTCGAACCTGGCCCGGTTGAAGGACATGCCGCTCGATCGCGTGAAGCTCGATCGCAGCCTGGTCGCCGACATCGTGGGGTCGCAGGAAGCGCGCACGCTGTGCCATGCGGTGATCAACCTGGTCCACGGACTCGGCTACACCGCCGTCGCGGAAGGTATCGAGCATATCGCGCAGTTCGACGTGCTCCGCGTGATCGGCTGCGACGCCTTCCAGGGCTATGCGATCGCGACCCCGATGGAGGAGGCCGCGTTCTGCGCATGGGTTCGCAGCGACAAGGCCGAGAGCTTCCGGCCTCGCGAACTGGTTAGTCGCTAGATCCCATTTTGATGACGCGGCGGTAGATTGCCGTCAGCGCATGGAGGTCCGCCACCGCGACCGCCTCGTCCAGCTTGTGCATCGTCGCGTTGCAGAGCCCGAACTCCACGACGGGAGCGATCCGGGACAGGAAGCGCGCGTCGGACGTGCCGCCGGTCGTCGACAGTTCGGGCGTCACGCCGGTTTCGGCGCGAATGGCGTCGGCGACCAGCGTGGACAACGCACCGGGTTCGGTCAGGAACGCCTCGCCCGAGATCCGCGCGATGAGTGTCGCGCCGGGCGCTTCCTCGGCCAGCACCTCGCGCACCCAGGCAACCAGATCCTCGCCGCGATGCCCATCGTTGAAACGGATGTTGAGCCGCGCCGAGGCGTGGCCGGGGATGATGTTGGTCGCCGGATTGCCGACGGTAACGTCGGTGATCTCCAGGTTGCTCGGCTGGAACCAGGCATTGCCCTCGTCCAGTCGGCGCGCGATCAGCCGCTCGATCGCGCGTATCAGCGGCGGGATCGGATTGCTGGCGAGGTGGGGATAGGCGACATGGCCCTGCTGCCCCGGCAGGTCGATCCACATGTTGACCGATCCGCGCCGGCCGATCTTGATCGTGTCGCCCAGCCGGGCGGAACTGGTCGGCTCGCCGACGACGATCATGTCGGGGCGGATCGCGTTCGCCGCCATCCATTCCATCAGCGCCACCGTGCCGAACACGGCCGGGCCTTCCTCGTCCCCGGTGATGATCAGGCTGATCGTGCCGACCTGTTCGTTGGCCGGCGGCAGCGCCGCGACGAAGCAGGCGATCGCCCCCTTCATGTCGACCGCGCCGCGCCCATAGAGCAGCTCGCCCCGGATCTCGGGCAAGAAGGGATCGCTGGTCCAGCCGGGGCCGGCGGGCACCACGTCGGTATGGCCGGCGAAGGCGAGGTGCGGGCCGCCGCTGCCCCTCGTCGCGAACAGGTTCTCGACCGGGCCGTCGGGGGACTCGCCGTTGACGAAGCGATGCACCGTGAAGCCAAGGCTTTCCAGCACCTCGGCGAGCACCGCCTGCGCGCCGGCGTCGAGGGGCGTAATGCTGGGACAGGCGATCAGCCGCGCCGTCAGGGCGACGGGATCGACCGGCGATGTCGTGGTCATGCGGGCAGCGGACCTTCGAACTTCTCGATCACCCAGGGCTCGTCCTGCGCGTCGCTCAGCCAGTCCATCATGAAGGGATGGGCGATGATCGCCTCCATGTAGCTGCCGGCGAAGCGCGGGACGGGGATCGAATAGGTGATGAATCGGGTGACGACCGGCGCGAACATGATGTCCGCCGCGCCGAAGTCCCCGAACAGGAAATCGCCGCCGCCGCCGTAGCGGGCACGCGCCTCGGCCCAGAGCGAGAAGATGCGCAGCACGTCGCTGGCCACCGCCGGCTCCAGTTCCTGCGGCGGGAACTGCTTGCGCACGTTCATCGATCGCGTGCGGCGCAGGTTGGCGAAGCTCGAATGCATCTCGGCGGCCATCGAACGGGCCATCGCGCGCGCGCCCTCGTCCTCGGGCCAGAACTTCTCGCGGCCGACCCGATCCGCCAGGAAATCGATGATCGCCAGGCTGTCCCAGACGACGATATCACCGTCCCACAGGATCGGCACCTTGCCCGATGACGGCGCGAATTCGTCGCCCTCGCGGGTCTTGTCCCATGCGTCGTCGTAGAGCGGAACGACGATCTCCTCGAAGATCAGCCCGGACTGGCGGACCGCGAGCCAGCCGCGCAGCGACCAGGAGGAATAGGCCTTGTTGCCGATGAAGAGCTTGAGCATGGCGTTCCCTAGCCGCTCGCCATGGCCGAAGTCGAGGCCGGATAGGCGTGGAAATCGGCTCGGCCGCACAGGAAGCGGCACGCGCGACTTCCCGATCCTCCCCTGCAAGGGGAGGTGGCATCGCGAAGCGATGACGGAGGGGTATTCCGCTGTCGGGATGCGCTATGCTGGAAAGGGGATACCCCGCCGTCGCGCTGCGCGCGCCACCTCCCCTTGCAAGGGAGGATTTTTGTGCCGCTCCACAAACCCCGCCCCGGCATTCCATCGCCGAATCTTTACCATCGCCCGCGCATAGCCGGTCGCGATGAGCCCGATCCGCATCCTGCACCTGCACTCGACCTTCTCGCTGGGCGGCAAGGAGGCCCGCGCGGTGCGGCTGATGAACGCCTTTGGCGATCGGGCGCGGCATGTGGTCCTCTCGGCGACCAGCGATCTCGCCGCGCGCGACGCGATAGATACTGCGATCGCCGTCGAATTTCCCGGTGAAGAAGCTCCGTCGCTGGCCGGCTTGCCCGCGATCGGGCGGTATCGGCGGATCGCCCGCTACATGGCGGGCTTCGATCTGGTGCTCAGCTACAACTGGGGGTCGATGGATGGCGTGATGGCGCATCGGCTGTTCGCGCCGGTGATGCGCCTGCCCGCGCTGATCCATGCCGAGGATGGCTTCAATGCCGACGAAGTGGTGCGGCAGAAACCCAAGCGCGTCTGGTTCCGCCGGCTTGGCCTGCCGACCGCGCATGCCCTGGTGGTTCCGTCGCGCGTTCTGGAAGGGATCGCGCTGTCGACATGGCGACAGCCCGCCCGCCGGCTGCGGCGGATCGCCAACGGCATTCCGGTCGATCGCTATGCCTCGCCACCCGCCGATGTGATTCCCGGTTTCGCGCGCCGGCCGGGCGAGGTCGTGATCGGCACGCTGGCGGGGCTCCGCGAGGTCAAGAACCTGCCCCGGCTCGTGCGGAGCTTCGCCGCTGCCGGTGTCGCGAACACGCGGCTGGTGATCGTGGGGGAGGGGCCTGAGCGCGCGGCGATCGAGGCCGAGGCCATGCGGCTCGGCATAGCGGATCGCGTCCTGCTGCCGGGGTTTCTCGCCGATCCCGCTCGTTATGTCGGTCATTTCGATATCTTCGCACTCTCCTCTGACAGCGAGCAGTTTCCGATATCGGTGGTCGAGGCGATGGCGGCCGGCCTTCCGGTGGCATCGACGCGCGTCGGCGACGTCGCCGGCATGGTGGCGGACGCCAATGCGGAGCATATCGTCGATGACGAAGCCGGCCTTGCGTCGGCGCTCCGCCAGCTTGCTTCGGATGGCGCGCTGCGCGAAACGATCGGCGCGGCGAACCGCGAAAAGGCCCGGCGGGAATATGACGAAGCCGCGATGATCGCCGCTTACGCCACGCTCTACGGCGACGCAGCCGGAGCGTCGAAAGCCCTGCTGTAGGCGGCTCCAGCATTTGTGCGCGCATTTTTGCGCAGAGTTGCTATAGGGTCGCGCTTTCCGCATCTGGAGGAATGATGTTCAAGGGTTTGCGGCCGATCCAGTATGGAGGGCGCGAGGTTTGGCCGCTCATCGAGGGTGGCAAGGGCGTGGCGGCGACCAATCATGCCAGCTCCGGTGCCTGGGCTGCGGCCGGTGGCATCGGGACGGTCTCTGCGGTCAACGCCGACAGCTACGATCCCGACGGCAAGATCATTCCGCAGGTCTACCACGCCTCCACCCGCCGCGCGCGACATGACGAACTGGTCGAATACGCGATCGAGGGCGCGGTCGAGCAGGTGAAGCGCGCGTTCGAGATCGCGGGCGGCAAGGGCGCGATCAACATCAATGTGCTGTGGGAAATGGGCGGTGCGCAGCGGGTGCTGCACGGCGTTCTGGAACGCACGCGCGGCCTCGTCGCCGGTGTCACCTGCGGCGCGGGCATGCCCTACAAGCTGTCCGAGATCGCGGCGTCCTACAACGTCAGCTATCTGCCGATCGTCAGCTCCGGCCGCGCCTTTCGCGCGCTGTGGAAGCGTGCCTATTCGAAGGCGGCCGAATGGCTGGCGGGCGTGGTCTATGAAGATCCCTGGCTGGCGGGCGGGCATAACGGCCTGTCCAATGCCGAAGATCCGTTGAAGCCCGAGGATCCCTATCCGCGCGTCAAGGCGCTGCGCGAGACGATGCGCGAGGGCGGCATTTCGGACGATGTGCCGATCGTGATGGCCGGCGGCGTCTGGTTCCTGCGCGAATGGGATCATTGGATCGACAATCCGGAGCTCGGTGCGATCGCCTTCCAGTTCGGCACCCGTCCGCTGCTGACCCAGGAAAGCCCGATCCCCGATGGCTGGAAACATCGGCTGACCCAGCTCGATGAGGGCGATATCCTGCTCCATCGCTTCTCGCCGACCGGTTTCTATTCGTCGGCGGTGCGCAATCCGTTCCTGCGCAACCTCGAGGCGCGGTCCGAACGGCAGATCGCGTTCTCCACCCAGGCGGCGGGCGATCACCAGTATCAGCTCGATGTCGGCGTGAAGGGCAAGAGCTTCTGGGTGACGCGCAACGATCTGCTGCGCGCGCGCGAATGGGTCGGCCTAGGCTTCACCGACGCGCTCAAGACGCCCGACAACACCGTCGTGTTCGTCACCGACGCGGAAAAGCGCGAAATCCGCAAGGATCAGGCCGATTGCATGGGCTGCCTCAGCCATTGCGGCTTCTCCTCGTGGATGGACAGCGAAGACAACTCGACCGGCCGGCTCGCCGATCCGCGCAGCTTCTGCATCCAGAAGACGCTGCAGGACATCGCGCATGACGGCGATGTCGATCAGAACCTGATGTTCGCCGGCCACGCCGCCTATCGCTTCAAGCAGGATCCGTTCTACTCGAACGGCTTCGTGCCGACGGTCAAGCAACTGGTCGATCGCATCCTGACCGGCGACTGAGCCAGCCCGCTCATGCCCAAAACCGCGCTGATCATCCGGCATGTGCCTTACGAGGGCGTGGCGGGGTATCGCGTGCCGATCGAGGCGGCGGGCTATGCGGTCGATCGGGTGGACGTCTCCGATCGGGCCTTCGTCACCATCGACCTGTCGGAACCCGACCTGCTGGTGATGATGGGCGGCCCGATGGGCGTCTACGAGACTGCAGAGCATCCGTGGATACCCCTCGCGCTCGCCAAGCTCTCCTACCGGCTGGCGCGCGGCAAGCCGACCTTGGGTGTCTGCTTCGGTAGCCAGATGATCGCGGCGGCGCTGGGCGGCCGGGTCTATGCGGGGCCGGTGCGCGAGGTCGGTTTCGCGCCGGTGGAGCTCAGCCCGGCGGGCCTGGCCTCGCCGCTGCGCCATATCGGCGAGACGCCCGTGCTCCACTGGCATGGCGACAGCTTCGATCTGCCGCCGGATGTCGAACTCCTGGCATCGACCGCGACCTATCCGCACCAGGCTTTCCATCGCGGCCCGAACATCCTCGCGCTCCAGTTCCACGCCGAGATGGGCGAGGATCCGCGCTTCCAGGCCTGGCTGGAATGCGGCGTCGACTACATCACCCGCGCCGGCCACGACATCGAAAGCCTGCGCACGCAGCATGACCGCCACGGCCCCGAGGCCGTCAGGGTTGGCCGCGCGATGATCGGCGAATGGCTGGCGGGGCTGACGGGGTAGGGCAGGCGTCGCAGCCGATGCCTAAAAACGCGCGCCCTCACCTTACCCGCACCACCGCGGTCGGCGCATCTTTGGTCAGCGGGGTGATCCGCCAGGTCAGCACCTTCATGCCTCCCGATTGCGTCACGCCGGCTTCGTTGTTGTGCATCACGATCTCGGCATCGGTCGAGAAGGTGAAGCTGCCGTCGCGCTGGTCGGCCGAGTCGGGCATTCCCGGCATCGATTCCATCCCGCCGCTGCCGCCGGACGGCTTGCCGAAGGCGGGAGCCTTCACGCGGATCGTGCCGTCGCCGCGCAGTTCGGCGGCGATGAAGGGAAACACCACTTCCGCATCGGTGTTGAACGGATAGACGAAGCCATGGTCGAGCCGGCCCTGGATCGCGAAATCGATCATGTAGCGGCCGCCGCCCAGATAGCGGACCGATCGATAGCCCGCTTCCTTCGCCAGCGCCTCCGCCACGGCGCGACGCTTGGTTTCCAGCTCGGCCGCCTTGCGTGCCTTTTCCGTCCGGCTCGCTGCCGTTTCCTCGGCGGAAGTCGATGTGGAGAGGCCGCCGGTCATCGATTCGCCGGGGTCGATCGCGATTACCTCGCCCTTGTAGGCGAAGCTGAAGCTGCGATCGGCCCGTACCGTCATGTCCGACGTGAAGCGTCCGGGCGTGAGCAGGCACCCGGCGAGCAGCAGCGGTGCCGCCACGACGATCGCGATCCGGGACCAGAACCCCATGCCCATCTCCCCTCGCAGCTCGTCGGCGGTCGTTACTGCCGCGCGGTCAGCGCGCCGCCGCCGCGTATAGCGCGATCGCGGCCGCGTTCGATACGTTGAGGCTTTCCATCAGCGGGCTGATCGGCAGCTTGGCCAGTTCGTCGCAATGTGCCTCGGTATTGTGGCGAAGGCCCTCGCCCTCGGCACCGAGCACCAGTGCCGGCCGGGTCTGGCCCAGCGTATCGGCCAACGTCTTGGGTGCGTGGCCGGTCAGGCCGATCCGCCAGAAGCCGGCTTCGGCGATCTCGCCCAGCCCGCGCCCCAGGTTGACCCCGCGCACCCAGGGAATGCTTTCCAGCGCTCCCGATGCGGCGCGGGCGATCGTGCCCGATTCGGGCGGCGCGTGGCGGTCCTGCGTGACCAGCGCCAGCGCGTTGAAGGCGGCGGCGGATCGCAGGATCGCACCGACATTGTGCGGATCGGTGACCTGATCGAGCACGACCAGCGGCCGGCGATCGTTGCGCCCGGTTTCCAGCACGTCGCCCAGCCACATGTCCTCGAGCGGATCGACCTCCAGCACCAGCCCCTGATGCGGCGCATCGGAAGGCACCAGCCTTCCGAGATCGGCAACATCGGCGATCGTGACGGGCAGCACGGGCGGCAGATCGAGCTCGGCCAGCGCCTCGCGCGTGCCCCACATGCGTCGCTTGACGCGGTCGGGGTTGGCCAGGGCGGCGGTTACGGCATGGCGGCCCCAGAAGCGGGGGCGGCCGGAAGCGGGGGCGGAGGGGCGGTGACCTTTTCTCATCGGCGCGCTTTTCCATTACACGGCGTTGACAGGCAAGCGACCTTTCGTCATTGAGCCGCCTCGCCGTGACGGTGCCTCTGGACAGGTGGCCGAGTGGTTAAAGGCAGCAGACTGTAAATCTGCCCGTGAAAGCGTACGCTGGTTCGAATCCAGCCCTGTCCACCATCCCCCTGCCAGACCAAGCGCCGCCAGCCCCGCCGGGGCAGGCGCAACGGGAATTGCCCTCGCTCCGGACCGAAACAGCGTTGCCAAGCGCAACGTATCATGATCCTGTATCCCGATTTGGAGCAGCCGAGGTAGGACATGGCCGAATACGTATCGTCGCGCGTCGCGGTGCTGACCGACCTGGGCGACGGCACCTACGAAGTGATTTTGCGCAACAACGGTCTTACCTACACTGCCACGGACGGCGATGCGCTCGACCAGAATTTCGTAGTCGGCGAAGCGATCACCGCCGTTCAGGACAACAGCTTCACGCTGAACGTGACCTATCTCGGTCGGTCGGGGGAGGGATGGATCGGCGACCGCGATGGCCAGACGCTCTACTGGTTCACCAACGAACCGATCACGATCGGGCAGATCGTGATGCTGAGCGCCACCGACCTGGCCGTCTGCTTCCTCGTCGGCACGCGGATCGCGACGCCGGATGGCGAGCGCGCGGTCGAGAATCTCGCGATCGGCGATCTGGTGACGACCCCCGAGGGCGCGGCGCGCCCCGTGCGGTGGATCGGCCGGCAGGCGGTCGCGCGCGCCTTCGCGGATCCGCTGCGCAGCCTGCCGGTCACGATCCGCGCGGGGGCGTTGGGGCAAGACGTCCCGCTGCGCGACCTGCATCTTTCGCCCGATCACGCGCTGCTGGTGGATGGGCTGCTGGTCCACGCCGGCGCGCTGGTGAATGGTCGCTCGATCATCCGCATGGCGGACGTCCCGGCGCATTTCACCTATTATCACGTCGAGCTGGCGGATCATGCACTGCTGCTGGCCGAAGGCGCGCCTGCCGAGAGCTTCGTCGACAACGTCACTCGCCGCCGATTCGACAACTGGTCGGAATATGCTGCGCTCGATGGCGAGGAGGCGGACACCGGTGAGATGGAGCGACCCCGGGTCAAGTCGACGCGCCAGATGCCCCGCGCGATGCTCGATCGTCTGGAGCGCCGCGCCGACCTCCTCTCCGGAGAGATCGCCCGCGCGGCTTGAGCGGCATCGCCCGGCCCCACCTGTCCGCCCCGCGCATATCGGGTTACACTCGTAGGCGATGAACGCTACCGCCCGCCGCCACGCGCCCGCCACGCTTCGCAATCGCGATCCCATCCTCGCGA
>Ga0160461_1001114_pt1 | contig 12036 bp, 10 predicted proteins | sample HID1975I_E6MG_FD_108266 | JGI IMG/M metagenome (GOLD analysis project Ga0160461, IMG submission 108266) | Enriched soil microbial communities from UW Madison campus, WI, USA - HID1975I_E6 MG | ecosystem: Environmental > Terrestrial > Soil > Unclassified | place: USA: Madison, Wisconsin...
CATGGACGCGGGACCATGCGCTGGACGTGTAGATCACCCCGTCGACGACCAGCGGGGTGGCTTCCTGCCCGCGGTTGGAATCGAACTCGAACGACCAGGCCAGCCCGAGCTGCCCGACATTCGCCTCGTTCATCTGCGCGAGCGTGCTGTATCGCTGCTCGTCATTGGTGCCGCCATAGGTGAGCCAGTTCTGCGGTTCGCCCTCGGCAGCGTTCAGCCGGGCCTGATCGATCGCCGCCACGCCGCGCGGCTCGGGCGCCTGTGCGGTCGGGCTGGAGGATATGCTTGCCGCGCAGGCCGCCACCAGGAACAGGCACAGCCCTGTCGTGCTCTTCAGAATTCGCTTCATCGCCACCCCTTTTTGGGGCCGGCCCGCGCGCCGGCCCCGTATCCACCTGCATCAATACCGATAGGACGCCGTCAGTCCGATCGTACGCGGCTGGAAGGTGCGGGCGAAGTAATTCACCCGCGTATGCGCGTAGGTCAGGTAGTCGGTCGAATTGAGCAGGTTGCTCGCGAAGACCGACAGGTCGAGCTTGTCGAGCCGCACACCGACGCGCGCGTTGACGACTTCGGCCTTGGGCAGCGCGAAGATGTTGCGATCGAAGCTGGTGACGCCCGGATCGGTGTTGCCCGTACGGCGGTGGCCACTGGTATAGGCATAGTCGACATGGGCATAGGCATCGACCGTGTCGGAGATCGGCATGTTGTAGTCGCCGGTCAGCGTCAGGCGCCAGGGCGGGCCGGAGGCGGGGATCGCCGATCCTTCGGTATAGACCACCGACGAACCCCGGATGGTGGCGTCGTCATAGCTGATCTTCGCGTAGCCGGCCTGGACGCCGAGCGTCAGGGCGGACGTGACGTCGACCGCGAGATCCATGTCGAAACCCTTGCCGGTCGCCCCGCCGAGATTGGTCACGAACGCCTGGTTGCAGGCGGTGATGAACACGCTCGACTGGATGTCCTTCCACTTCATCAGGAAGGCGCTGGCGTTGATGCGCGCCCGGCCGCCGAAGAAGCGGTTCTTGGCACCCGCCTCGTAGCTCCAGACATTGTCCGGCTGGTAGGTTTCCGGCGATGCGCCGCGACCGTTGGAGTCCACGAAGCCGAGCGCCGCCAGGCCGCCGCTGCAACCCGCACCCATCACGCCCTGCGCGGCACCCGGGCGGAAGCCCTTGGACGCGGAGACGTAATACATGTTCTGCGGCGTGGCCTGGAATTCCAGGCCGACCTTGGGCGTCCACGCGGTCGCCTTCTGCTTGGTGGTGCCGTTGTTGAAGGCAGGGGCGAACGGCCCTTCACCGGGTGCGTACTCGCCGATCTCGACGGGCACGCAGCCGCCAGTGCTGCCGAACGTGCCGGGCAGGCAGGGGCGACCCTGCGGGGCGTTGGCGTTGTTCTCCGGGCCGTCATAGATCGACGCGAAGGACGTCTTGTTGTGCGAGACGCGGATGCCGGCGGTCAGCTTCAGCCGGTCCACGAACTCCCAGTCGGCCTGCGCGAAGGCGGCGTACTGCGTGTCGACCGCGAAGAAGTTCGCGTAATAGCTCTGGGTGCCGTTGATCGGGTCCATGCCGAAGAAGTTGATATAGGCGCTGGTGCCCGGACCGAACGGCGCGCCGCCATTGGTGGCGATGCCCACCGTGTCGCGCAGCGACAGGTAGTTGGTATCGACGCCCTGGATCGAACGCTGCTTCTTCTTCTCGTAATACAGGCCGCCGACGAACTGGAGCGGGCTGCTGGCATCGCTCGTCTGGATGCGCAGTTCCTGCGTGATGTTCTGCTGGCGCTGGTGGTGGTCCGACACCGCATAGTCGTAAAGCTGCGGCGCGGGCTTGAGCGCATAGGCGACCGCATGGTTGACGTTGTAGTCGCTCAGCTGCTCCACCTTGCGCTTCAGATAGGCGGTGGTCGAGGTGACGGTGAACGCGCCGACCTCCCAGTTGATGTTGAGCGAGGGGAGGACGAACCAGTCTTTCTGCGGATAGACCAGGCCCAGGTTGACCGATCGGTGATAGGCATCGACGCCCGGCAGATACTGGACCGCGCGGAACACCCCGTTCTCCGGATCGGAGATGCTGGGCGAGAAGCTGTTCGCGATGTCGTGCGAATACATGTCCTGGTAGAAGATAGACGGCGTGATCGTCAGGGTGTCCGACGCCTGCCAGGTCAGCGCGCCGCGCAGCACTGTCGCGTCGACATAGTTGCTGTTCTCGTCATACACGCCGCTCGGCGTGAACGAGATCGAATCCGGCCCGCTGTTCGATGTCGCATCGAGAACATTGATCTCGCCGGCGACGCGATCGATCCAGCCGCCGGTGTGGCGGAAGAAGGCGCTTGCGCGGAAACCCAACACGTCCTCGACGATCGGCCCGCCCAGCGCGGCACCGACTTCATAGGAGTTTCCGCCGCTGGAGATGCTCGAAAGCTCGCCGCGTGCGTATCCGCTCCATTCGGTCAGGCTCGGCTTGGTCTGGATGAAGCGGACCGCGCCGCCTTCCGATCCCGCGCCGAACAGCGTGCCCTGCGGCCCGCGCAGCACCTCGACGCGCTCCAGATCGAACAGCACCGGGAACGCGCTGCCCGATGCATAGGCGATGACGCGGGTGTGGATCGGCACGTCGTCGACGTAGATGCCGGTCGTGGCCGCGCCGGCGGCGGCGTTGAGGCCGCGAATGGTGATCGATCCTATGCCGTTGGCCGAAGAGCCGGGATCGAAGGAGACGCCGGGGGTGAGGCGGATGACGTCGGCGATCGTCTTGACGCCCTGAACGTCCATCCGCTCCTGCGTGACGGCGGTGATCGACGTCGGAACCCTGGTGATGGATTCGGAACGACGCGATGCCGTCACCAGAATGTCCCCGTTCTCCACGGTCGTGTCAGCGGCCGATGCAGTATCCTGCGCCTGAACGGACGTGGCGGGAATAAGAACCGCCGCCGTCGTCAAAAGAATCCGCTGTATGCCGCCAATAGTTCTCGTTCGCATATGAAGCCCCCATCTATTTTTATCAGCAACGCCCGCTCAACTTCGAAAGCGAAAGTCGCTTCGAATTGAAGATTGTGTTCGATATTATTTTTTTATGATTCGAGCCGCCGCAAGGATCGGAGCGGGCCGCGATTATTTCTGGGATATGTGAGATGCTATCAAAAGGTGTAATCGACAACGGAGGTGTTGATACACCGTCAACGGTTCGCCGCGCCGATACGGCCCGCTCGCTGGAGCACCCGATTAGCGCGACATCGCAAGGCGTCCCCACGTCATCACCTGTGGTGATCGAGCGTCAACACCAGGGCGTCAGTTGTCCGACAAAGAATGATTCGATCGGCAACGACGCTTGACGCTGCGAGATCGTGGCCCCCATAACGCGCACGCAATTTACGGAAAGGGCCTGGGGAGGCCCGTGTTCGTTTATGCCACGTTGGAGAGGACGCCGAAGGTCAACAGCTCGCCGGACGGCTTGGGTTCGCGGCTAGCCTTTGGGGTGCACTTAGTAATGTCGCATGCGAACGGAGGGGCCGCAGTGGTGCTGCCCTGGTCCTCCAAGGCCGAAGGGCCGGACAGTACCGCCAGCCGCTGGGTCACGCGGGCCAGCTACAACCTGGGTGATATCGAGGCGATCTCCAACCGGAAGTCGTTTCCGCCCTTCGCCTCGCTCAAGGCGTTCGAGATGATCGGCCGGCTCGGCGGCATCCGCAAGGCGGCGCTGGCGCTCGGCATCGATCACGCCGCCGTCAGCCGGCACCTGCGCTCGCTCGAACAATGGGCGGGCGTACCCCTCGTCGATCGCAGCCGTGGCGGTGCCGGGCGGCTGACGCAGGAAGGGTTGCGCTATCACACCCGCATCTCGGCGGCGTTCACCGAGATCAGCAGCGCGGGGATGGACCTGATCCAGAACAGCGATCTGCAAAGGCTTCACCTCTGGTGCTCGCCCGGTTTCGCCTATCAGTGGCTGATGCGCGGGCTGGACAAGTTCCGGCGCATCCACAGCGATATCGACATCGATCTGCGGCCCACCGATTTCGGCCCCAATTTCGCGCGCGGCGAGGCGACCGGCGACATCCGCTTCGTCGGCGACTGGCTCCCCCGATCGCCGAGCCACGGCATCCAGACCGCCGAACTCGCCCGGCCGATCGTGATCCCCGTGGCGAGCCCCGCCTTCCTGGCGAATGCGCCGCAACTCACCAAGCTCGACGACCTGCTCGGCCTGCCGCTGCTGCACGAGGAGGATGACGAGCAGTGGCGCGCATGGTTCGCCAACCAGAGCATTCCGGTGCTCGGCTATATCCGGGGTACGCGGATGTGGCACGCGCATCTCACCGTCGACGCCGCCCGGCGCGATCAGGGGGTGGCGCTGGCCAACCACTTCCTCATCGCCGAGGAACTGCGCCGGGGCGATCTGGTCGAGCTAAAGGTGCCGGACCGCCGTTATCGCCGCGCGCCGATCGGCAGCTATGTCCTCGCCGCGCGCGAAGACCGCTGGCGCACGCCCATGCTGATGCGCTTCCGCAACTGGCTGAAGGACGCGATCGACACCGAGATGGAGACGACGATCGTCTCGTGACGTGTTTCAATAGCCGGTCTCGCGTTCGGCCGGTTCGATAGCATCCGGAAAAAAGTTGGGTGGAGGCGGTGACCGCAGGGGCCTGAACGCCGAATAAGCGATCATGGCCATCAACCCCATCTCGAAACTGGTGTCTTCACCGGCTTCTACGGCCCGGCGACGGGGCGATGCCTCGTCGCCGGGCGCGGCGGGCGAATGGGGGGCGCTGATGCTGGCCGCGCAGGACGGCCATGGCGGCGCCTATCAGCGATTGCTCGGCGAGATATCGGCGTGGCTGTATCGCTATTTCCAGCGGCGCCTGCCGCCGGGGGATGTCGACGATGCCGTTCAGGAAACGCTGCTCGCGGTCCATCGGCGGCGACACACCTATTTGCCCGAATATCCTCTGGGCCCCTGGCTCGCGGCGATAGCCAAGCGCAAATGGATCGACCAGCTTCGCGGCATGGGCCGTCGCCCGACCGAACAGTTGTCGGATGATCTGGCCGTCGGCGATCACGAGGCATCGGTGATGAGCGCCTCGGTTCTCGCCAGCCTGCTGGAGGAGCTTCGGCCGGCGCAGGCGCGGGCGATCATGCTCGTCAAAGTCCAGGGCTACAGCGTCGAGGATGCGTCGCGGGAGACGGGGCTGTCCCCGTCGGCCGTGAAGATGAACATCCATCGCGGCCTTGCCCGCCTGACCACCTTCATAGAGAACAGCCATGACGTCGACTGATGCCCTGATCCTCGATCTGTCGGCCGATCTCGCCCCGGTGAAGCGACGCAGCATGGCGCGGGATGCCCTTTTCCTGCTGGCCCTGGCCGCCGTGGAGCTGGCGCTCGTCTTCGGCATGGGAGCCATGCGGCCGGACATGGGCATGGTCATTCTCTCGCCCTACATGATCTGGAAGCTGGGCAGCCTCGCGCTTCTCGCGAGCCTGAGCAGCGCGATCGTGATGCGGTCCTTCACCCCGCCGGCGTCTGCGCGCCACGGTGTAGCGCTTATGCTGGGCATCGCAGGGCTGATCATGGTCGGCGGGATCTTCGTGACGTCCGCGCCGGATGCCGGTCGCTCGTTGATCGATCGGCTGTCGCCCGCGCACGGCCTGATCTGCACCGCGGCGATCGTCGTCCTGGCACTGCCGATGATGGCGATGCTGGCCGTGCTGATGCGGCGGGCCGCCCCTGTCCAGCCGAGGGACAGCGCGATCGCCGCCGGCATTTCGGCATCCACCATAGGGGCGCTGGTCTTCGCCTTCTGCTGTCCGGCGAACGATCCGCTCTACATCGTCGTCTGGTATTCGGCCGGCGTCGCGATGGTCACCGCCATCGCACGATGGCTGCTGCCGCGACGCTTCCGCCTGTAGCCTGAAGGTCCGCGCGATCGCGGGCCGATCATCGCCTTCCCGCCCACTATGCCGCCACGCTTCGGATCGGAGCCGCGCGCCTTCCGAACATGCCCGAAACCGCCTGACAAAGGAGCTTCCCATGACTGCAACCAACGCTTTCGCCGCCACGCCCTCGGTATCGCCATCGCATTGGCTGAAGCGCTATTACGGCGTCCGCGCGCTGGTTTCCGCGCTGTGGGTCGCCCTCGCGCTGACCCTGGGAAAGGGGCAGCCGCTCTTCGGAATCGCCCTGCTCATCGTCTATCCGGCCTGGGATTCGCTCGCCAACTATGCCGATGCCCGGCGCAACGGCGGCCTGCGCGCCAATCCCACCCAGGCGCTCAATGCCGTCGTGAGCGCCACCGTCGCGCTGGCCGTCATCATCGCCATCGCGATTGCCGCCGGTCGCGATCTCCACGCGGCGATCGGGGTGATCGGCGTCTGGGCCACGCTTTCCGGCATTCTGCAGCTGTCGACGGGCATTCGCCGCTGGCGCGACGCCGGCGCGCAATGGCCCCAGATCCTCAGCGGCGCGCAGTCCGCCCTGGCCGGCGTGCACTTCCTGGTGAAGGCGCTCGACCCGTCGACCGCTCTCGGTGTCGCCGACGTCGCTCCCTACGCCGCCTTCGGCGCGCTCTATTTCGCGCTCTCCTTCGCGGTGCTCGCCCTCAGGCGATAAGCGCGTCAAAGCCCCGTCATCTTGAGCACCGCCTCGGGCAACCGAGCGCCCTCGACCGTCACATTCGCCAGGCCCGCATCGATCTCAGCGAGATCGACTGCTGTCAGGTCAAGGTCGATCGCACCGAGATTTTCTTGAAGGCGGTGCGGCTTGGTGGTGCCGGGGATCGGCACGATCCAGGGGCGTTGCGCCAGCAGCCACGCCAGCGCCACCTGGGCCGGCGTCGCGTGCTTCCGCTCTGCGACGGTGCGGATGACGTCCACTAGCGCCATGTTGGCCTTGCGAGCCTGGGGGCTGAAGCGGGGAACCGCGTTCCGGAAATCGCTCGCGTCAAATGTCGTCGTCTCGTCGATCCTGCCGGTCAGGAAACCCGCGCCCAGCGGACTGAACGGCACGAAGCCGATGCCGAGCTCTTCCAGCACGTCCAGCAGCTCGGTTTCCGGACCTCGCCAGAACAGCGAGTACTCGCTCTGCACGGCCGTCACCGGCTGCACCGCATGCGCCCGCCGGATCGTGTTCACGCCGGCCTCGGACAACCCAAAATGCTTGACCTTGCCTTGCGCGATCAGGTCTTTGACCGCGCCGGCCACATCTTCGATCGGCACGTTGGGGTCGACGCGATGCTGGTAGAACAGGTCGATACGGTCGGTGCGCAGACGCTTGAGCGCCGCATCGGCGACAGCCTTGACATGCTCGGGCCGGCTGTTGGTGCCGCCCCGTCGCTCACCGGTCTCCAGATCGATGTCGAAGCCGAACTTGGTGGCGATCAACACCTCGTCCCGGATCGGCTGCAGCGCCTCGCCCACCAGATCCTCGTTGACGAAAGGGCCATATGCCTCCGCCGTGTCGAAGAAGGTGACGCCCTGATCGCGGGCGTTGCGCATCATCGCGATCATCTCCGCCTTGTCGGCGGCGGGGCCATAGGCCGCACTCATGCCCATGCAGCCAAGGCCGAGCGCGGATACATTCAGGCCATTGCCCAGAATACGTGTCTTCATCGTCATTCTCCCTGGATCCGGCCGAGCCAGTCCTTGATCTGGTTGAGGGTTCTACGCTCCTGATCGGCTTCCATCACGAACGGCTCCTGGATCCGGGCGCCGGGCGCATGGCTCGACAGCACGGTCAGGCTCCTGCCGACTCCGTATCCGCCATGCGTGATGAACGGCCGAAGCGTCTTGCCCCGCAGGTCATGTCCCTTGAGGAACGAGCGGACCGGCGGCGGGGCCGTCTCGCCCCAGATCGGAAAGCCGAGGAAGATCTCGTCATAGCCGGCTATGCCGTCGACCATCGCGGCAAGCGGCGGTTCGAAGCCGCTATCGCGCTCGCGTGTCGCCTGCGCGACGTGCTGCTCATAGTCCTCGGGATAGGGCTGTGCCGTCCGAATCTCGAACAGGTCCGCGCCCAGCTGGCGACGAAGCGTGCCGGCGATCACGCGCGTGTTGCCCGATCGGGTGAGATAGGCGACGAGCGTCTTCGAGCCGCTCTTTCCCGGATCTCCGCCGTCCTGGCCGCTGTTCTGCGCACAAGCCGCCGTGCTCGCGAAGGCAAGTAATGCGGGCGTGGCCAGCATCACCCTTCGGGACAGGCCGTCCGCCCCGCTCATGACGCCCTCGGCGGCGCTTCGACCCCGGAAAACGCCTGGACGGCGGGCGGAAGGCGCTCGCCCTGGACCGCGATGGCGGCAACCGCGGCGTTCAGTTCCTGCGCCTCGGCAGGGGTGAAGCGAAGCTCCGCGCCTCCGGTATTCTCCACCATATGGGCCATCTGGGTCGTGCCCGGGATCGGCACGATCCATGGGCGCTGGGCAAGCAGCCACGCCAGCGCGATCTGGGCGGGCGCGGCCTGCTTCCGATCCGCCCAGCTTTTCAGCAGCGAGACCAGCGCGAGATTGGCGGGCAGATTCTCACGCGCGAAACGCGTCTCGTTCTTGCGGATATCGCCGTCGGGGAAGCTGGTCTGCAGATCGATGGCGCCCGTCAGAAAGCCCACGCCCAGCGGGCTCCACGGCACGAACCCGATGCCGAGCTGTGCGCACAGCGGAAGGACTTCCGCCTCGGGCCCGCGCCAGAGCATCGAATATTCGCTCTGGACCGCCGCGAGCGGAAGTTCGGCATGTGCGCGGCGCAGGGTGTTCAGCCCCATCTCGCAAAGCCCCCAGTTCAGCACCTTGCCCTGCGCCTTCAGCTCTTTGATCGCCCCCGCGACATCCTCGATCGGCACCTGCGGATCGACGCGGTGCTGGTAGAGCAGGTCGATGCGGTCGGTGCGCAGGCGTTTCAGCATGGCGTCGACGACGGTGCGGATGTGATCGGGACGGCTGTTGAGGCCGGGAAGTCGCCGCCCGGTCTCGGGATCGATGTTCCAGCCGAATTTGGTGGCGAGCACCACCTTGTCGCGAAACGGCTGCGCGCCTTCGCCGAGGATCCGCTCGACCTCCAGCGGGCCATAGGCTTCGGCCGCGTCGAAGAAGGTCACACCGTGGTCGAAGGCGGCGCGGATGATGCGGATCATCTCCGGACGGCTCGGGATCGTCGTCTGGTAGGTCCGGCTCATGTTCTGGACGCCGAGCCCGACGCTGGACACGTCGAGCGTGCCCAGTCGTCGGCGGCCGGTCATCGGGCTCGATCCGTTCGCCGGAGCCGCTGCGCCGCCCGAAGGCAGGGCGACAGCGGCAGCGAGTGCGCCGCTCGCGGCGAGAACGGCTCGCCGGCCGATATTGCGCGGGGCATCTGCCTCTTTACGATCCACTGGACATCCCTTTCATCCTCGGTTGGTTGCGGCTTCGCGGTTCAGCATCTCGTCGCGAAGACGGGCGGCGCGTGCGGGGCGTACGATCGCCAGCACCACGATCGCGAAGCACAGGATCAGCATCCCGGTTCCGGCGTCGAACGCCTGGGAGACGCGGCGGGCCATCAAGCCGGGGCCGACGAGCGCTCCCGTGCCGATCGCCGATACCGCGACGAGCACGCTCAGGCCGACGGAACTGCCGATCTGGTGAGCGGCGTTGACCGCGCCAGAGGCGGCGCCGGCGTGGCGCGGATCGACTCCGGCCACGCCGGCGGTCGTCAACGGACTGAGCGTGAGGCCCTGGCTGATGCCGATCAGCAGCATCGGCAGGGCGACCGACATGATGTAGCCCGATCCCGCCGATGCACGGCTAAGCCATGCCATTCCCGCAACGCCGATCGGGATGCCGATCATCAGGAGCTGCTCGGGCGCGAAACGCTTCACGAGGCGGGGGACGGCAAGCGCGAAGGGGATATGCAGGATCGTCGCCGGCACGAACGCCAGCCCGGAGAGCGCAGGCCCGTACCCCACCACCTCCTGCAGATAGAGCGTCGTGAAGAAGAAGAAGCCGACCATCGCGCCGAGATAGAGAATGCGCGCCGCATAAGCGCCGGAGCGTTCGGCGCTGGCGAACAGCCAGAGCGGCAGGATCGGCTGCGCGGCACGGCGCTCGATGGCGACGAACAGCGCGAGGCAGACGATCGCCCCGCCGATCGTCGCGATGGTGACGGGATCGCCCCAGCCGCTATGCGCCGATCGGATGAAGCCATAGACCAGCCCGCCCATGCCCATCGTCGAGGCGAGCGCGCCCGCGATGTCGAACCGCCCCGAATGGCGCGGCGTCTCACGGATGTGGCGTCGCGTCGCGGCGATCAGCGCGATGCCGATCGGCAGGTTGACGTAGAAGCCGGCCCGCCAGGACACCCATTCGGCGAGCACTCCGCCGAGCACGAGGCCGACCGTCGCCGAGATTCCGGCGGCTGCGCTGTAATAGGAAACGGCGCGTGTCCGCTCCTCGCCCTCCGCGAAATTGGTCTGGAGGAGGGCGAGCGTGGAGGGCGCAAGCACGGCAGCGCCGACCCCCTGGATCGCCCGCCATGCCAGCATCCACGCCGCCGTCGTCGAAGCGCCGATCGCCAGCGAGGCGGCGGTGAAGATCGCCAGACCGACGATGAACATCCGCCGTCGGCCGAGCAGGTCGCCGGCACGCGCACCCAGCAAGAGGAGCCCGCCGAACGTCAGCGTATAGGCGCTCGATACCCAGGCGAGGTTGGCTTCCGAAAAGCCGAGTTCATGGTGGATCTTCGGCAGGCCGGTCAGCACGACCGATATGTCGAGCACGATCATCACGTAGCTGACCAGGATGATCGCGAGGATCGCGCTCTTGTTCCCTGTCGCCTGTGGCATATGGCTCGAAGCCGACATCATGATCCTTTCGTCGAGACGGTCCGGCGGACGCTCTCGTGAAGATGCAGATAGGCCTCGCCAGGGTCAGCGATTAGAACCTATAATCGGCATGACCGAATTAGACTGGCTAATGAATGTCCACCGAGAACTTCAACAACCTCGCCGCCTTCGTCGCCGTCGCGCAGCAGCGCAGTTTCACGCGCGCGGCCGCCAGGCTGGGTGTCTCGCAATCGGCACTCAGCCAGACGATCAAGGGGCTGGAGGCGAGGCTGGGCGTGCGCCTGTTGACGCGCAGCACCCGCAGCGTGCTGCCGACCGAGGCGGGCGACCGCCTCCTGCGCACGCTGGCGCCGCGCTTCGAGGAGATCGAGCAGGAACTGGGGGCGCTCACCGCGCTGCGGGAGCGGCCGGCCGGGACGGTCAGGATCACGGCCGGAGAACATCCCGCCATCTCGATCCTCCAACCGGCGCTCAAGCGCTTCCTGCCCGACCATCCCGATATCAACGTCGAGCTGGTGGTCGATTACGGCCTGATCGATATCGTCGCGCAGGGGTTCGATGCCGGCGTCCGCCTTGGCGAACAGGTCGCCAAGGACATGATCGCGATGCGGATCGGCCCGGAGATGCGGATGGCCGTGGTCGGAGCGCCCGGCTATTTCGATCGTCATCCCCGGCCCGCGACGCCGCAGGATCTGACCGGCCACAACTGCATCAACATCCGGCTTCCCACCCATGGCGGGTTGTATGTTTGGGAATTCGAGCGGGACGGACGCGAGATGCGGGTCCGCGTCGAGGGGCAGGTCGTGGTCAATCACGCCGGCCTTCGGCTGGATGCCGCGCTGGACGGGCTGGGCCTGGCCTTCGTTCCGGAAGATCAGGCGCTGGAGCATATCGCGGCCGGGCGGCTCATCCGGGTGCTCGATGAATGCTGCGCCCCGTTTCCGGGCTATCACCTCTATTATCCGAGCCGCCGCCATGCCTCGCCTGCCTTCGCGGTCGTCCTCGAAGCGTTGCGCTATCGGGGGCTTGCGTGAAGGCGGGCGGCGTGGGCGGCGGCTGTCTGTGGCTCAGGGCCTGAGCGCCGTGGGCATCGTCATTGGGCTTTCTGGGATGTCACCTGGTCGATCCCGCCGCCGCCGGCGTCGCCCAGACCGGGATCTCCCACCGGGATCTTCAGCGGCTCCCCGGTGATCGGGTGCGGCCAGCGGAAGGGGTTGAACTGGCGCCCCAGCCCCTC
>Ga0160461_1001118_pt1 | contig 11990 bp, 10 predicted proteins | sample HID1975I_E6MG_FD_108266 | JGI IMG/M metagenome (GOLD analysis project Ga0160461, IMG submission 108266) | Enriched soil microbial communities from UW Madison campus, WI, USA - HID1975I_E6 MG | ecosystem: Environmental > Terrestrial > Soil > Unclassified | place: USA: Madison, Wisconsin...
AACGACCGCCTGCGCCGCGCCGCCGCGCCCACATAGCGGGGCGAAAGACCCGGCGTTCGTTGTCGCACAACGGGTATGGCGCATTTGACAACCTGCGCACGGCGCGTTGCCGACAAGTCGTTGTTTAGGCGATGTTCTTTTGAACGCGGCCCAAGGTGACAGCTGTCGCGTGACAGGCCGCTGGTTGACACTACGCTCGGGACGGGCCGGTTGTCCGGGCTGGAAGGTGGTTGAACAGGGCATCCGGCTCCTCCGGGCGAGGTGGGGAGCGTTGAGTTATCTGGGACGGGGCGTGTAGGACAGGGTATTGTTCTTATTTTGTTCCAGTGCAGCTTGGAGCTCTTATGTGTTCGCGCAAAGGCGCGGGGGCGCAAAGAGGGTGCGAGAGCAGCTGGTCTTTTCGGACACGGAAATCATCCTTGTCCGCGTTCTCCACGGTGCGAGAGATATCGCCGCCATCGTCGGGCGCGGTGGCTTCGATTAGGACAAGTCCACATCCAACGTATCGCAAGGTTGGACTACACATCATTCCGCCATCCTGACACAGGTCAGGATCCATTCGGAACTCCATCTGCGGGCGTAGCGCGAATGGATGCTGATCGTCATCAGCATGACGGCGCTTTGGAAATTCCCAGCGCAGCATAGCCCAGATGTCGGCCGGACCTGGCGCAGATTTACCCAAGCCGCCCCTCCCGCACCCATCCCCTACCGACAGGTCGTCATGTTCCCGATGTGATTGCAGATCACCTTGTATCCGCCGGGCGGCGTGATCGGCTGGAGCTGGGGTGGTTGCCAGTTCTGGATGCCCTGCAGGGTCTGCTGGGTCTGTTGCTGGAGCATCTGGGCGCCCTGGTTGAGCAGCGCCCAGCCCTGCTGGTCCTGCTGGCGCTGCATCATCAGCTGCTGGACGGCGAACTGTTCCTCCATCTGGCGCTGCTGGCGCGCGGCGGCGGCCTGCTGGTTCAGCTCGGCGAGCTGGCGCTGGTAGTTGGCGGAGGCGGTCTGATAGGCCTGGCTGAACTGGTCGCGCCAGTGGCAGATGCGGGTGTATTCGGCATCGTCGAGGCCCTTGAGGCCGCTCCTGCCGTTGCACGCCTTGAACAGATATTCGCGCTCGATCCGCTGCGCCTGCTGCAGGCCGATATCGGCCTGCGCGGCGGCGGACTGGATCGCCTGGTATTTCGCCATCAGGTGATCGGTATAGGCCGGCGGGAGCGAGACCGGCTGGCTGCGGCCGTCGACGACCGCGAACTGGCCGATCGAGCCATTGGCAAAGCGTAGCGCGGCGACGCCGCCGGGAATGTTGCCGGGCATGCCGCCGCCTTGGGGATCGAGGATTTCCGCCGAGAACGCCACCGCGTTCGGATCGGTCGCGGGAGCCGCCGAGGCATCCACGAACCGGAAGGCGATCGCGCCGTATTTCTCGACGAGGACGTAATGGCGCTGCGGCTGGAAGGCCGCGCTCTGGACGGTCGCCACGCCGCCGAAGCCATCGGTCAGGCTGAGCGTGCGAAGGATGTCGAAGCCGCCGAGCGTGGTTTCCATCTTTTCCACGAGCGCGACCTGCACGGGGAATTGCGGGCCGCCGACGACATGGGCGACGACGTTGTTCACGAAGTCATAGGCGACGCGCGGCCGGGACCAGCTGTCGCCGGTGCCGTCGTGGACGGTGATCTCCTCAAGATGATGGGTGTCCGAGATCGCGATGTCGCGGCCGAGGCCAAAGGCGAAGCCGTTGCGGCATTCGCCATCCCAGAACGCGCGGAAATTGGGGCGATCGAGCTGGTCCTGCGTGGTCGGGAGCCGGCACGGCTCGGCCTTGTTGATCGGCTGCACCTGGAGGCTGCGGGGCGGCATGGGCATCGGCGGGTTGCGGGCCAGCAGCGCAGCTTCGAAGGCCGATGCCTCCCGGTAGCTGATCTTCTTCGGCTTGGGGGCGGCGTGGCCGGCGGTCGCGGTGGTGGCGGCGATCAGCATGACGACCAGCGGGATGAGTTTGTGCACCTTCGATAGACCCCTTCGCGCTGCTGCATTGGTCAGGAGTGGTGCGTAGCGGGGAGGTGTCGTCGAAATGTTAAGGTGGGGGTGGGGTGGTTACGCGGCGGACCGATGTGTCGAAGCTCGTTTCCCTGACGACGGCGTGTCGAGAGTTTTGCAGCGATCTTCGAACGGCAAAGGGTGGAGGAAGGATGGCCGGCGGGCAGGGTCCGCGATCCGGAGAGCCACCCACCCCTAACCCCTCCCTTCCCGGAATCGTTGCGAAAATTCATCCGGGCATAATAGGAGAGCAGTGCTCCCGCGCAGGCGGGAGCCCAGGGCAACAAGGAGCAGCGTTTGCGGCTCTGGGCTCCCGCCTGCGCGGGAGCACTGGCTTGCCGGACAGGCAATTATGCAACGCCCCCTTGCAGGGAGGGGGACAGGTTGTGGCTTTCGCTGGCGTTTGCCCCCTACCCCTTTTTAGCTGATCGGGCGGTCGCCGGCGATCTGGACTCGGAAGCCGGAGCGGAGTTGGGGGTAATAGTCCCAGACGGCGAGGTGCTGGGTGCAGCGATTGTCCCAGAAGGCGACCGTTTCGGGTTCCCAGGTGAAGCGCGTCGACCATTCGGCGCGCTCGCAATGATCGCACAGGAAGCGGAGCAGCGCGTTGCCTTCTTCGGTCGGCAACTCGTTGATGTGGCTGGTGAAGCCGCGGTTGACGTAGATGCCCTTGCGGCCGGAGACCGGATGGGTGTTGATCACCGGATGACTCGCGATGGGATATTTGCCGTCCGGGTTGTAGCGGCGGAAGGCGAGCGCGCCGTCATGCGTGGCGGTGAGCCCTTCGAGATAGGCCTTCATCCGGTCCGACAGCGCCTCATAGGCGGCGTACATGCTGGAGAAGGCGGTGTCGCCGCCGGCGGTCGGCACGATCTTCATGTGGAGGATACTGCCGAGCGGCGGGACCGGATCGCAGGAGAGATCGCTGTGCCAGACCTCGCCGTTGACGTGCCTGGTCTTCTCGTCCGAATAGATCGCGGTGATCTCGGGATGTTCGGACATCGACTTGATACCGGTGTGGAAATGGAGCGTACCGAACTGACGCCCGAGCCGCTTGAGGCTGTCGTGATCGAGCGCCTGATCGCGGAAGCGCAGCACCCCGCGATCGGCCAGCGCCTGGCGGAGATCCTCCACCTGCTGCGGCGTGAGTTCGCGGGTGAGGTCGATGCCCGAGGCGTCGCTGCCGACATGCGGGCTGATCGGCTTCAGATCGAAGGAGGCGTAGGTCATCGTCATTCCATCCCGAACAAGGCCGTGAGATTTTCGCCGCCGCGCACCCGGCGCAGACCGCGCACGCCGAGGCCGCCATCGGATTCGATCACCGTGCCGGTCATGATCCGCGCCTCCGGATCGGCGGCGAGGAGGACATAGGCGGCGGCGTGGTCGGCGGGATCGGCGTGGAGGCCGATCGGCACGACGCTGGCGATCGCAGCGCTGATTTCGGGCGCGGTCTGGTCCATCGGGCCGCCAAAGGCATCGGGCACGCCGATCGGCGTCTTCGTGGCACCCGGCGCGACCGCGTTGACCCGCACAACCGGGGCGAGCTCATGCGCGAGCTGCCTCACCACGCCGAGCGCGGCATGCTTGCTGGCGACGTACATGATGCCGCCGCCATCGGGGTAGAGCGAGGAATTGGACAGGGTGACGATGATCGACCCGCCGCTGGCGACCAGCGCGGGCAGCGCGGCGCGGCAGCCGAGGATCAGCGCGCGGACGTTGACATCGAACAGCGGCGCGAAGCCCTCATCAAGCTGTTCGAGCGAGACCGAGGCGAAATCGAAGAAGCCATCGAACATCCCGGCATTGGCGACATAGCAATCGAGCGAGCCGAAGGCATCGAGCGTCGCGGCGATCGAGCGGACATTGCCCTCCACCCCGCGCAGATCGGCCTCGATTGCGATCACGGCATCGCCATGCGCCGCCGCCACGGCCGCCAGCGCATCGGCGTTGATGTCGACGACGGCGACCCTGGCGCCTTCGGCCACGAAGCGATCGACGACGGCGCGGCCGATGCCGCTCGCCCCGCCGGTGACCAGCGCGACCCTGCCGGCGAGACGACCGCCGGTCGCCTCGAACGCCTCGATCGAGGGCGGCCCCGCCGCCAGTGCCTGGACCGCGCCGAAGAACACCCCGGCCGAGGGCGTGGCCGCGCGCAGACGATGCGCGTCCGCCGAGGCCCAGCGGACGATCACCACGACCTCGTCATCGCTCGACGAGACGTCCGCGCCGAGGCAGGCGGGCGGCGCGAGATAGCCGGCGCGCGCGGTTTCCATGGCGGCGAGCAGCGCCGGCCGGTCCTCCGGCGCGACCGGGATGCGGACGATCTCGATCTCGGCCACGCGGCGCTCCCTTAGAAGAAAATGCTGAGATTGTAGGATTTGAGCACGGTCTGATCGAGCAGCAGCGTCCGCCGCGCGAGCAGGAAGCCGTCGCCGTCGCGGCGCAGCACATCGCGCCGCTCGCCGGTGAACAGGTCATAGGGCAGGTCGCTGCGGATGCGCGTGACCAGGAAGGCCGACGTCGCGAGAAATTCGCCACCGCCCGGCCCGTCATCCAGGGCATCGACAAGCAGGTTGCTGACGATGTGGCGGGTGCGCGAGCCCGGCTGCTCCGCCCAGGCCTGATCGGTGGCGAGCCGCTTCACGCGGGTTTCGAGCGAGGAATAATTGTCCGCGAAGAAGCCGAAGCTGGTGGTGAACCCCTCCCCGTCCTTGGGATAGACCGACTGGCGGGTGGGCATCTCATAGGCGATGTCGGGGGCCATCAGCCCGAGCCAGCCGGCGAAATCGCCGCGATCGAGCATCGCCGCCTCGCGATAGAGCCATTCGGCGATCGCGTTGTAATCGGCCGAGCCGACGGGAACCGCTGCGCCGCCCATCAGCCGCGCTCCCCGGCCCAGGGGTGTGCGACGGTGATCCAGCGCTTCCATTCGTCATAGAAGCAGAGCTGCGTCCGCTCGCCATAGCTGCCGGGCCAGGCGGTGCCGGGGCCGACGAAGTCCGGATCGGGCGGCAGGTGCAGCGCCATGCCATGATGCAGGTTATGCCTTTGGGCGACGGCACCCTTGTTGACGCGGGTGCACTCCTCCCAATTCTCCATGTCGTCCTGCTCGAAGATGCCGGACGGGCCGAAGGTGCGGACATAGGCCTCGTAAGTAGCCTGGCGATATTCGGGCGAGGCCTCCTTCTCGACCAGCAGCCAGGACCAGACCCTGGTCGTGGTCGGGCCGGTCGGCTGCCAGACGCGCAGGCTCATGAACGGGGTCGGCGGGCTGTCCAGCGATCCCTGCACCATTACCTGCATGAAGGAGAGGTTGGGGAAGACGGTGCCGACGCTGAAGCTGTGGTTGCGCGCAAGCTCGGCCTGAAGCGGGTTCAGCGTGTCCTCGATCAGCGGGCGCAGGTCGTTCGGCACGCCGAAGAACTCCGCCTGCGGGATCGGCGGGCCGGGGACGATGTGGAGCACATGCCCGCCCTGGACGTGGACGAGATTGCCGAACGCCAGCGACATCGGATCGGGCGGGAGCATGCCGAGCTCCGCCACCGATCCATGCGCGGTGTAGAGGTGGAAATTGTCGCCGGTGAAATTGTCGGTCGCGAACTTCCAGTTGGTGTGGACCTCCCACACCTGCGGCGGGCCGACCACCTCCGACCCGGCGGGCGTGCGCGCGACGAGGATGTCGAGGTAGAAGCGCATGTCGCCCAGGAATTCGGCGAGCGGCGGGGTCTCGGTCGACCAGCAGCCGAAGACCAGCCCCTTGTAGCTGTCGAGCTGGTCGACCGGGATCAGCCCCAGCGTCGACTTGTCGAGATGCTCGGGATCGTAGAGTTCCTCGGCGAAGACGCTGACCAGCCCGCCGTCGCGGCCATAGGACCAGCCGTGATAGGGGCAGCGCAGGAAGCTGGCATTGCCCTTGTCCGCCCGGCACAGCCGCATGCCGCGATGGCGGCAGCTGTTGAGGAAGGCGCGGACCACGCCGTCGTCGCCCCGGATGACGATGACATGCTCGCCCGCCAGCTGGCGTTCGACATAGTCGCCGGGGTTGGGCAGCTCGCTCTCATGCGCGAGGAAGCCCCAGGCGCGGCGGAAGATGCGCTCCTGCTCGAAACCATGGATGCCGGCATCGGCATAGATGCGGCGGGCGACATGGCCGCCCTCGGCATCCACCAGGTCGAAGACGTCAGCGCCATCGGCGAGGGTCGCGTCGAGGCGGCCTTCGGCCAGGCTGGTCACGGTGGCACTCATCCCCAATTCCCCCATTGCGCCGCGGACGGGCGCGCACCCGGTTTCGTCGATGTCGCCGCGGCCGCGCCCGCCGCGGCCTTTTCGGCCGGCGGCTCGCCCGGATCGACATGGATCATGCCGTCCACCACCCGCACCTCATGCACCGCCAGCGGCACCGTGGCCGGGCCGCATCGGACCGATCCGTCGAGCGGCGAGAACATCGCGCCGTGCATCGGGCATTCGATCAGCTTGTCGGCGGTCAGCCGGCCAGGCGCGAGGAAGATGCGCGCGTGGGTGCAGGTCGCCTGCACCGCCCTCACCTCGCCATCCACCCGCGCCAGCACGATCCGCGCATGATCGGCCCGCGCCAGCTTGACGACGCCATCGAGAAGCTCGTCCACGGCGAGCACGGCAGGCATCGGCCGCCCGCCCGAGGAGATGGGCAGATCGCTCACGCGCGAAAGCCGGCGGCAGAAAGGATGGACATTCCAATTCCCTGGACAGGAGTCGCTGGTCGACTGTGGCGTCGATTCTGGGCTCCAGTCTGTCCGGCGGTTGCCGGGCTGTCAATTATTGTCTGACGATTTTTGCGGGTGGAGGTGCTGGCTCGTCCATGATGATTGGCGAACGCCTTCTTCGATCAGGCGTCGCGGACGGCTCGGTAGAGGATGACCCCGCCGCCCAGCAGGCCCAGCACGATGCAGGCCATGTGGAGCCTGCCTACGGAAATGACGCCCAGCAGGGGGTTGCCATAGGCGACTGGCCAAAAAGGGTTCATGTCGGCGTGCATCACGGCATCCAGGCCGATATGCGAAAAGGTGCCGACCAGCGCGCTGGCCAGTGCGACAGGCCAGCCGATGACATGCGCTCCTATCCCGGAAAGCCGAAGGACGGCGTTGCTTATCGGGCGACCGATCGCCGCAGCGACCACCGCCACCACGAGCGCGCCCAGGATGGTATGGCTGATGCCGTGGAGAATGGCATCGCCCCGGATCATCCTCGCGAGCGGCTCCAAATCCATGAGCACCTGCGACCCGCCGAAGATCAGGAAGCTGAACCGTTCGCCCCCGATCGCCTTGAAGGCTGAGCCCGGCCCGAGATGAAAGGGTGTGAAGGGCACGGTCGCTCCCGTCTGCAAAGGTAGACGATGCGCTAACATTGTCTGCGGATGCTTTCCACACGCGGAAAGACCGATTGGGCTGCTGGATGCCGGCTCCGCCCTCTCATCACCCCGTCATCCTTACTTTCGTCAGGATGACGAGGGGGCGTCGGGCGCGAATAATGATGGTGACGCCCCTCCCCCTACAACGCGAAGGCCGGGGGGAAGAGGTTGGTGGGGTCGTAGCGTTGGCGGACGGCGGCCAGGCGGGCCCAGGCGGCGGGGGTGAAGCACATGCGCTGGCGTTCGGGGCGGCGTTCGAAGTCGGTTTCGTTGAGGTAGCAGCCGGCGCCGAGTGGCTGGACCGTCTTCACCACGCCATCGACCCAGGCGAGGTTCGCCGCGTCGGTGGTGGGATCAAGCCATTGGCCGGCGAGCGTGGTGAAGGTGGACGCGGCGGGCATTGGGGCGTCGGCGGGGAGCGTGGGACGGCCCCGGAAGTTGACGATCGCGATGCTGTCCGGCGAGGGGGCGTCGCGGAACAGTCCGGCGAGCTTCACCGCCATCTCGACCCCGCGATCGGTCCACAGCGTGTCGTTGGCGATGCGCAGCGACGGGCCGGTGATGCTGCCGGCGTAGAGTTCGTCGAAGCTGGCCGGGATCGGCCCGGCCATGGTGGTGTGGCCGGCCGGCGCGCGCGCCGCGATCTGCCCTAGCAGCGCCTTCGCCCGATCGGCATCGGTGTCGTAGCAGAGAAGGTAGACGCGGCAGCTGTCGACCTTGCGCCCCTCCCCGCTTTCCTGCGACGCCTCGATCGCGAGGAAATTCTCGACATTGCCATGGCCGGCGCTGCCGACCCCCTGCAGCCATTCGGCCACCTCGGCCACGCGATCGAGCGGATAGATGAACATGCTGCGGTGCATGCCGGTGGGATAGGGGCGGGTGCGGACGTGGAAGCCGGTGACGATGCCCGGGAACACCGCGCCGCCGCCGCGCGCCGCCCAGAACAGCTCGGGATGCTCGCTGGCGCTCGCCCTCACCTGCTCCCCGCTGGCAACGACCACGTCGACCGCCTCGATGTTGAAGCAGGCGAACTGGCCCCAGTTCTCCCCGTTCCAGCCCATGCCGCCGCCGAGCAGGAAGCCGCCGATGCCGACATCGCCATTGTGCCCGGTGGGAAAGGCGCGCCCCTTTTCGGCAAGCGCGAGCGCGAGCGGATGGGACTTGATGCCCGGCTGGATATAGGCGGTCTCGCCATCGATGCGAAGATCCTGCAGCCCGGACATGTCGAGCATGATGCCGCCATCGCGCAGGAAGCAGGACAGATAGTTGTGCCCGCTGCCCTTCGCAGTGACGCGCGTGCCGGTGGCACGGGCATAGCGGACGACCTCCGCCACATCGGCCGGGGTCCGCGCGCGGACGATGCGATCGGGAAAGCGATCAGGCTTGAACTGCGACCAGATCGCGTCGAGCCGGGCCTGTTCGTAATCGGCCTCGCCCCGCGCCACGCCGGACCGAACGATCGAAGGAACGGCGGTGTCGGTCGACATGGCCGCCACCGGCGCGGCACCGCCCAACGCCAGCGATGCGCCCGCCACCGCGCCGGCGGCGAGCACCTCGCGCCGCGCCATGTTCATCGAACCCTTGGAACCGCCATCCTGGACCGCCACGATCATATCCCCCGAACCGGAATTTATTGTCGGACAATAGCGTATGAAAGAGGCTTTACAAGCATCGGCGTCGTCGATAGCCTCCTTCACGATACGAGAGGGGCTAAGATCTGAGATCTCCCAAAGCGACGGGGTTTTCCGCCCTGCCTAAGCCCCCGGAAGCACCAGTTTCAGTTGGGATCGCGGTGACGCGCCTGCCTGAAAGCCGTTCATGCGGGCGTGTCTTCCGGCTCCTTTTCCCCATGGCGCATCGATAGCGCGAGATAGCCGGCACACCGCCCCCTGACGCTTCAGGTTACAACGCTTCAAGGCCCGATCCCGTCGACCATGCGGAGGGCACATGTCGGACGAATTCGAGTTCAGGCGTATCGCGGTAAAGGGCGGCGAGATCGCGGTGATGGAGGCGGGCGCGGGCGATCCGCTGCTGCTGCTCCATGCCGCCGGGCTGAGCGACCTCTGGTTGCCGGCCTATAGCCGCCTGGCCGAGCGTTTCCGCGTGATCGTGCCGCAGCATCCGGGCTTCGGCCAGTCGCCCACGATCGACGCGATCGAGACGGTCGAGAATCTGGCCTATCACTACGACGACCTGCTGACGCTGCTCGGGCTGGAGAGCGTGAAGCTGGTCGGCGTATCGTTCGGCGGGTGGGTGGCGGCCGAGCTGGCGGTGCTTTCGCCCCAGCGGATCGAGAGCCTGGTGCTGATCGACGCGCTGGGCCTGCGGGTACCGGGAAGCCCGGTGACCGATACCTTCGAAATGGCGGCCGAGGCGCAGCTGAAGGTGCTGTTCCACGATCCCGCCGTGCCGCAGGCGCTGTTCCCCGCCGAGCCGGACATCGATTTCCTGATGAAGCTCTATCGCGACGAGGTGGCCTTCGCGCGCTACGCCTGGGTGCCGTTCTGCAACAATCCCAAGCTGGCCGGGCGGCTCCACCGCGTCGCCGCGCCGACGCTGGTGCTGTGGGCGGAGCATGACAAGATCGTGCCCGCCGCGCATGGCGCGCGCTATGCCGAGCTGATCGCGGGCGCTTCGCTGGAGATCATCCCCGGCGCGGGCCACAGCGTGCTGATCGAACAGCCGGTGCCATGCGCCGAGGCGATCATTCGCTTCGCGACGCCCGCTGCCGCGACCATCGCCTCCGCCGCCGCCTGATCGGGAGAAGAGACATGCGATTCAACGTGTTCCACAACATGCCCTATGGCGAGTTGCCCGACGACTTCGACGAGAAATACGACACCGCGTCGCTGGTGTTCCCGAACCGGTATTACGATCCGCAGAAGGGCGCGAAATACTATGAGCGCTATCTGGACGAGCTCGAATATTGCGAGCGGCTGGGTTACGATTCGGTCTGCATCAACGAGCATCACCAGTCCGCCTATGGGCTGATGCCGTCGCCCAACATCATCGCGGCGGCACTGGCGCGGCGGACCCACAAGATCCAGATCGCGGTGATGGGCAACGCGATCGCGCTGCGCGATCATCCGCTGCGGGTGGCGGAGGAGATCGCGATGCTCGATGCGATCACCAACGGGCGGATCATCTCCGGCTTCGTGCGGGGCATCGGATACGAATATTATGCGCAGAGCCTGAACCCGACCAAGTCGCTGTCGCGCTTTCGCGAGGCGCACGACCTGATCGTCAAGGCGTGGACCACCCGCGAGCCCTTCGAATGGGTCGGCGACAATTACGAGTTCCGCTACGTCAACGTCTGGCCGCGCTGCGTGCAGGAGCCGCATCCCCGGATCTGGGTGCCGGGGACCGGCAGCCGCGAGACGATGGAGTGGGTGGCCAAGCATCGCTACGACTATTTCACGGTCTATGCGCCGCGCCGGGTGCTGCACAGCTGGTTCGGCACGTTCCGCGACGCCTGCGCGCGCGAGGGATACGAGCCAGAGCCCGAGAATATCGGCCTGTCGGTGCCGATCTACGTCGCCGAGACCGACGAGCAGGCCGAGGCCGAGGCGCGGCCGCATCTGGAATGGCTGTACAGCAAGGGGCTGCGCATCCGGCCGAAGCACTATTTCCCGGCGGGCTACATGTCCGAAGGATCGTGGCGGGGGCTGCTCTCGAACAACTCCAAGCAGCTGCACGAATTGTCGTTCGAGGAACTGCTCGACCTGGAATACGCCTTCATCGGCAGCCCGAAGACGGTGATCGAGCGGCTGGGCGATTTCCTGGGCGACCTTGGCGTGGGCAACATCAACGCCGTCCTGCATTTCGGCGACATGCCGCATTACAAGACGATCAAGAACCTGGAGATGTTCGCCAACCATGTGATGCCGGTGCTGAAGGCGCAGGCGGGTGCGGCGAAGAGGCCGATGGCGGCGGAATAAGCGGCTTGGGGAAAGGTCGGATCGACGGCCCCTACCCTCGTCACCCCGGGCTTGACCCGGGGCCCCGCTTTTTCCGGACGAGCCGATCCACGGTCGAAGCAAGGAAGCGGGATCCCGGATCAAGTCCGAGATGACGTCGGGAGGAAGTTATTCGGCGGAGACGCAAACAAGGGGAGACCGATCATGCTCGAACAGATCAGCCCGAGCGCGGGAGTGACCGTGGCGGTGGCGGAACGGCTGGCGCGGGATACCGGCCGTGCGGAGGGGCTGCCGGGCAGCTTCTACGTCGCGGAGAGCTTCGGCGCGGAGCAGCGCGACCTGTTTCCGGGGACATGGTGCGCGGTGGCGCTCGGATCGCTGATCCCCCGGCCGGGGGACATCTATCCGGTCGAGCTGGCGGGATGGCCGCTGATCATCCTGCGCGACGGCGAGGGGCAGATCCGCGCCTATCACAATGTCTGCCGCCACCGGGGCATGAAGTTCGTGACAGAGCCCTGCCATGCCAAGGTGATGCGCTGCCCCTGGCACAGCTGGGGCTACGGGCTGGACGGTCGACTGCTGGCGACGCCGGACCTGGGCGGCGCGAAGCTGTCTCAGGCGGAGGGGTTCGATCGGGGCGAGCTGGGGCT
>Ga0160461_1001122_pt1 | contig 11956 bp, 11 predicted proteins | sample HID1975I_E6MG_FD_108266 | JGI IMG/M metagenome (GOLD analysis project Ga0160461, IMG submission 108266) | Enriched soil microbial communities from UW Madison campus, WI, USA - HID1975I_E6 MG | ecosystem: Environmental > Terrestrial > Soil > Unclassified | place: USA: Madison, Wisconsin...
GTTGATGTCAGCGACGAAATGGCGAACATTTTGGATCTCTCTTTGTTGAGCATAGCCTTGATTTAACATAATATGCATTATGCGCGCATTCGTATGGAGCTATCGGGACCGTGGATGGGCAGATTTGAAGCCAGGCTCACGAAGCCCCAGGCTCCTTTCCCGCTTTGGGCTGGAAATCGGCCGGCGTCATTCCATAGCAAACGATGAACAAATCGCGGCAGCCTTGCTTGCGGTACCACATCACAATCAGCGTGTCGTCAAACCCGCCCGGCGAGCTAGTTTCGTACGGATAACGAGCGTTTGTGAAAACGTTACGGTAACGCTCGATCCATTCTTCCTCCTGGTCGAATCGAAGTCGCGACCGGACATCTGCAGGCACTGAGTAAAAAAGCGTAAGCAGATCGTGCTTGTCGACGCGCTTGTGGGCCGCAATCTTTCCGGCTCGCCGCAGTTCGCGATGCGCGTCCCTGATCATTTCGCCGTCAAGGTCGTAGGTTTCATCGACCTGGCCATGGTTGCCATTGGGCCGAGCCACGAAGCTTTTCAGCAAAATCTCCATGCCGATCGCCGCGTTTACCAGGGCAACAGCCAGCATGTCGTGCCCAGTAACCAGGTGTTTGGCCGCTTCCCACTAGCGGTAAGCGCTTTCAACCATCCGCTGAATTCGTTAGCGAGTGGCCTGTACTGCCGTTGGGCAAGAGATTTTTGACGGATTGATCTCGCGTTTTGAGAACCGAAATCCGCATCACAAGCTGCTTGCCCAATACCTAACCTGCCCTGGGTACATCGAGAACGAAGAGCAAGACTCATAACAAAATAGAATAACTATACTAAATATTCATTTAGTTTAGTTATAAATATGGCTTGCCTGAAAATTGGCCTGCACCCTCCCCTCGATTGTCATCGTCACCATACCCGCTCTTCGAAAGTTACCGGCGCTCTTTGGAACTTTCCACGGGCGTCTACTCCTGCTCAGCAAATGCTTGGCGTCACCACACAAGCGCCCCCCAGTCCAAAGCCCTCGATCAATTAATTCGCTCGCGATCGGTGCCATACCGGCGCGGCCGCCTGCCAACGTGTGTTGAACCCATCAACTGCCAGGCGTGGCTTCAGGAAACCGCCAGCTGCCATCCAGTACGCTTGCTTGTGGTTTATACAGTCGCACCATGTAGTTCCACCCCGGTGTAACAGGCAGGCAGTTGGCGACGCTTTCAGCGCAATCGCCGAATTGCACGGCAATGCTGCCGTCGCTTTCACGTTTGGCGGTCAGGTTGTTGAGGGTGTAGAGATTCTGCGCATTACGTTCAAAGTAGCCGGCGGCGTTGTACACGCTGATGGACCAGAACGCGTCGACCGGCACGTCCTTCACCGTCAGGTTGTACCGGGTGGCGCCATCATTTCGTGCTGGCGTCACATTGAGGTAGTAAGCATCTTGCTCGGGGTTTCCGCCCCAGGCAGACGCAGTGCCGATGTAGTGGCGTATAGGGTCGACATCGGCGGCTTTACCGAACATTCCTCGGGAATCCGGCACCGTTGCAGCCAATGACAGCAATGAACCACGTATCGCATCGAGGCGTGCCTGGTCCCACTGTGGCACTTGAAACTGCCCCGTCCCATTGGGCTGATCCACTTTGATCTGGTCTTGAAGTGCCCGGCCGCGCTGCATGTCATCGGCCGAAGCCGGGTCTACCAGCGTACGCACACCCAGCAGGACATAGCGGGTTCCGACCGACTCACGGGTGAAGTGGTAGCTGCCAGGTTTGTACATCAACGGTTGGGTGTACTGGTCTTCGTTGATAGCAATCATCGAGAAGTAACGCTGGCCGGGATCAGGGAGCGTGACGGTAACCGGCCCCGCCTCCAGGTCAAACACCGCTGATGAATATAGCGTGTCTCGGTTCGGCCGAATGACCACCTGACTGTCGATCGGCACCAGTTCGCGGTTGTGCACGAACTTGCCGAACCCGCCCCGCCCAACGACCCGATTGAAGAATTTGTCGGATTCGGCGCGGACGAAGTTGTCCGCAGTGACTGGCACGGTCATTTTCGGCGCCACGGTGCCGAAGCACAGCGGCGCGATAAGAATGAGCCCAAATACAGGCGCTTTTAACATGTACATGGTCTGGATCCTGTGATGTAAGTCGCGAGGAAACATTCAATCGATGCGCTGTACCTTCGGTGCTTGCCACCGACCGTCAAGCGCTTCGGGTTTCGGCCAGTAGAGACGACCTGCGATGTAAAACGGGCCGTTGGGCGCAGGCAACCAGTTGGCTTGTTGTTCCTTGTCCGGCTGTTGATGCTGGATATACAAAGTGACGCCGCCATCGGGGTCGCGCTTGAGGTTCGCCAGCATCGGCGAATTGATCAGGTACCGATTCAACGGGTTGGCCACCAACAACCGCTGGGCGTCGTACAGGGTCAACGACCAGAAGGCATTGACCGGTGGTAGCTGGCCCGGTGCGAAACGCAGGGTGTAGCGATGCTGCGAAGCGTCGAGTTTTTGTCCGCTCGCGTCGAGATAGAACGGAGGATAGAGGGTCTCCTCCCGGTCATTGCCGTAGAGGCCGGTGACGGTTGCTCGCATGCGGTACAAGTAGTTGCTGCCGAGATATTCGCGGCTACCGAGGAAGCGCGAAGTAGAAACCTCCCCTCGGGCGACCTGCTGACCGAGCGCGTCGAAATCTTTCCAGGCGTCAGCGATACCGGCCTTGACTGCCTCACGGATGTCATCGGGCAATGTGTGCTCATCAAAGGTCAGTCCTGGACCGATGCCCAGTTTTGCAAACCCCTTCATCAGCTCGACTTCCGATGGATGAGTCGGGCAGAAACCGAGGACAAAGTTCAACTGGTTGAAGAACGCGAGGCTGGTTCGTTTTGCCTCAGCGCTGAGCGGGACAAGGAAATCGACGGGGGGTGCCGCTTCCGGCGCCGGGTTGCCAAGGAACGCGGAGAGTGGCTGAACTTTGTAGCCGGCCTGTATCCGCTTGACGTTCTCAAGGTCGTCCGCGCCCTCCAACTGGGTCCGGTAGAAGACGAAGGCAAAGCGGGTTTCGGAGCGAAACACACGGTCGATGCCCGCCGGTACCGTGCCAGTCCAATCGGGCCCGGCAAGCAGGAAGGTGCCACCGCGATTACCGGTCGTACGGCTGCCGACGTAACCGAAGTTATAGGTATAGGCATCGACAAACTGCGCCGAGTAGTAACGCCCCGCCTCCACCGCCGGCAAGGTCAACACCAACGGTTCGGTGCGCAAATCTGCACCAAGCTGGGAGTATGGGGTATCGGCGTTGGGTGTCGGAAAAGCCTTGTCGTCAGGGGTGTAGATGCGTGCCGTGTTGTGCAGGGTGTTCCACGGCGCCTTGTACTCGGGGTGCTTCTGGTCCTGAAAATAGGCGTACTGGACGCGGTAGTGGTCCACCAGGGGGAAGCCATAAATGTAGGCTTGCTTGGCGATGTCACGGGCTTCGGCCGGTGTCAAAGCATCTGCAACGGAAACTTGGGTTTGGGCGAGCATTGCCAGCAGAGCAACCATGACAACGCGTTTTATAGTGTTCTTGTTCACGAGGAAGTCCTTGTAACGAGCTGACGAGGCTGCAGCAGTGAATGCTCGCCTGCCGCAGCACACCAATGGTTACCTGCCGCGGCAAAAGGATGTCCCCCTCATGTCGAGGGGGACGTGCGGGCAGGGATCAGTCGGCCACCCGGCGCAATGCTCATAGCACCTCCCGGTAGATAGCCCGGACGTCCGCCAGACTGACCTCTCGCGGGTTGTTGCCGAGCAGGCGCGATTGCTTCATCGCATCCTCTGCCAGAGCCTCGATATCGGCCTCGCCGATACCCACATCGCGCAAACGGGTCGGCAGGCTCAGTTCACCGGCCAAGGCGCCCAGGTGATCGACCAGGGCGCGAGCCCTCTCGTGTTCGCTGCCGGTCACGTCCGGTAGCACGATCTCGGCCAACTGCGCGTAGAGAGGCGCCGCTGCCTCTAGATTGAAGCGCATCACCGCACCGAGTACCAAGGCGTTGGATACCCCGTGCGGCACATGGAAACGTGCGCCGATCGGGTAGGCCAGCGCGTGCACCGCCGCCACCGGCGAATTGGCGAAGGCCATCCCGGCCAGGCATGCACCCAGCAGCATGTTTTCCCGAGCGGCCAGATCAGCACCATCGTGGCAGGCGTGACGAAGGCTGCCGGAGAGCAAGCGCAACGCATCCCTCGCGAGGCAGTCGGAGATTGGATTTTTCAGGTGACGACTGGTGTAGGCCTCAACCGCATGGACCATGGCATCTATGCCGGTCGCAGCAGTGATAGGCGCTGGCAATCCGAGTGTCAGCTGGGCATCCAGCACCGCCAGATCCGGCAGCAGGGTTGGCGAGATAACCACGTTCTTCTCACCCGCGCCGGTGGTGACCACCGAGACGGCCGTGACCTCGGACCCAGTACCGGCGGTGGTCGGTACCAGGATGAGCGGTAGGCGCGCGCCCTTGCTCTGGTTGATGCCATAGATTTCTGACAGCGCTTCGCCACCGCGCAACAGTAGCGCCGCCAGCTTGGCCGCATCCAGCGAACTGCCACCGCCAAAACCGACCACGCAATCCGCGCCACACGCCCTGCCCGCTTCAACCGCTGCAAGGATCACCGCCTCCGGCGGGTCGGCCAGGACCTCGGCAAATACCCGTGCAGGGACGCCCGCTGCGGCAAAACCGGCCAACACCGGATCGAGCAGCCCGGCAGCCTTGACACCCGCGTCTGTCACCAGCAATACCGAGCTGGCCCCAAGGTTGAGCACCTGCGCGGCAAGGCGGCTGGCGGCACCGCGCTCGATGATGATCGAACGGGTGGTATTGAATGCCATCGATAGCATTGGAAGCGATCTCCAAGTGGTGGATTTGACGACCTCCGCTTGTCTGGCGTGAGGCTACAGGCCGTCACCCTAGACGCTCGCCTACGCATCCCATCCCCCTCCTTTCGAGTGGGTGCCGGGAAGAACCCGGCCTGCCCCACCCAGTGTTACCGGCCGCAATACCGATCCATCAATTGGCCCATGCGTGCCAGATACGCACCCCGGCCCAGGTGCAGGATGTGGTTGCCCGGAAACCAGTGCAACGCGCTGCCAGGCCAGTGCTGGTGCAGCAGGCGCAGGTGGCGTGGCATGGTGACCCGGTCTCCTGCGCCACCGACGATCAGCATGCGCTCTCCGTCCAGGCATGGAACGTAGGTCAGCGGGTTGTGCACGGCCAGCAATCCGCGCATCTCGGCCACGCCAATGCCCTGGCTGCGCATCAGCCTGGAGAGCAGCAACCCCGTGGGCTGCCACTCAAGGAAGACATCGACCGGGCTGACCGCGGGCACGATCGGGATGCACCAGGACAGGCGCTCATCAACGGCCGCCAGCAGCGCCGCGGTGTATCCGCCGAGGGAAATGCCCGTCACGCCAATATGCTCGACACCGCGCGCTTGCAGGTAATTGATGAACACCCGCAGGTCGTGGATCGCATGAAGCGGCGCCTCGTTGAACGCCACCAACCCACTGCCGAACAGTCCCTGACCGCTGAACAAGTTGCCGGGTTCGGCGCGCGAGCCGTGGTGCGGATAGGTGAACAGCAGGATGTCGTAGCCGCGCCGATAGAAGTCGGCCAGCGACAGGGCGCGGGCGTTCAGCCAGTGCGGGTCGGCGGCGAAACCGTGGATGACGATCAGCGTCGGTCGCGGCCGATCGCCATGGCACCAGTACTGGGCATGGGCGCAGGCGTTGCGCTGCATGGCCTCGAACTGCGGGCGAGCGAACGGATTGAGTGGCTTGAACGGGCTTTCGAATCGCAGCTGGAGACGGCGGATGTCCTTGTCGGGCAACTGGCGCTGGGAAATCACGATGTGCTTCGGCGGTGGCAGGAATACTCGCGCGGCGTCTCCAGCGCGCGCGAACGGTTCATAGAAGCTCAGTGCCTCGAACTCCCTCTGCAGACGGCCAGGTTTGGATAGCGTCGCCATAGCTGACGCCGCCACCGTTGCCGACAGCGAGGTGCGCATCACTCGCTCGAGCGCGGCGGTGCCATGGATCTTCAGGCGGTGTCGGGCATCCAGTTCGGTGCCATCGGCCTGCCGCCAGAAGTCTTCGGACAAACGCTCCCACCAGGGGCTAGGTGATTCACCTGTCCCTGCGTCACTTACGCACTGCTCTTCACTCAACACGCAAACCCCCTCTCCGGCCGAGCATCCTTTGTGCACCTCGGCGGCGCGCCCAGGACCCTCCGATAGCCTCCAGAGTAAAGACCGCGCCAGCCGCGCACGCCCCCCCATTTGCAGGGGGACGAGGCAGTGACAGATCGGGGAATCTGGCGGGCCTCGACCTTCGTCGCATTGACGGGGCCCGGATGAGCTCGCAGGGCAGCTCTCGGGATTGCGCCAGTTCACGTCCACCACCTAGCGAGAGCTTCAACGATGAGCAAACTGAGCGGGCAAGACGCCCTGTTCCTGAAAGTCGATCGTCCGCATGCCGCGTCGCACTGCACCATGATCTACATCTACGATCAGTCCACGGTAGAGGGCCAACGCCTCGGCTTTCGGGAAATCGTCCACCATATCTCGGAACGCCTCGACGTCTCGCCGGTGTTCAAGCGCAAGATCGTCCAGGTGCCCTTCGGTCTCGGCTATCCCTATTGGGTGGAAGACGACCTGTTCGACATCGACTTCCACGTTCGCCATTTCGCGCTGCCCAAGCCGGGCGACTGGCGCCAGTTCTGCATCATGGTGTCGCGCATCCATGCCCGCTCGGTGGATCTTTCCCGGGCGCCCTGGGAGATGTACGTGATCGAGGGCCTGGACAACATCGAGGGCATCCCCAAAGGTAGCTTCGCCATCCTCACCAAGACCCACCATGCCGCGATGGACGGCGCCGCCGCAGCAGAACTGACCTGGGCCTTGCACGACCTGGCCGGCGCGCAGGGCAATCCGGTTGCCGTGGTTGATAAAAAGCATGCGAAGGCGAGTGTACCGCGCCGATGCGGCCCGCTGGACACGGTCAGCCGCATGCTGACCGACAATATTGCGGCCTCCGCGCGCATGGCCATGCCGCTGGCCCGCGTGCTGCCCAAGCTCACCGTGTCCAGTCTGCGCAGAATGGCGCGATCGGTACTTGGTTCAGAAGGTGGCGCACCGCGCACCCGCTTCAACAGCAACGTGACGTCCAGTCGGGTCTGGGATTCGGTCACCTTCGATCTGGGCGTAGTCAAACAGATCAAGAACCTTGTGCCTGGAGCAACGGTCAACGACGCGGTCCTGGCCTTGGTCGGCGGGGCGATGCGTCGCTACCTGATTGCCAAGGATGAACTGCCGGAGAAGTCATTGGTGACCCTGGCACCGGTCAACACCCGCCAGGGCAATGAATCCGTCGCCGCCGGCAACACCGTGTCGATGCTCACCTTCCCCCTGCGCACGGACATCGAGGACCCTGTCGCCCGCCTTGAAGCATTGCAGGCCGCGACTTCTGAATCCAAGGCGATCCAGAACGCGGTCGGTGCGCATGACCTGACCAATCTGCAGAAATTCGCGCCCCCGGCCACCCTGGGTCTCGCCGGCCGCCTGGCGACGGCGATGGGTATGGGTGGCAAGGGCCCGGTGGTGCTGCACAATTGCATGGTGACCAACGTCCCCGGCCCCAATGTGCCGCTCTACATGCTCGGCGCCAAGTTGGTGTACTGGTGCGGTGTCGGCCCCTTGGTCGACGGCCTGTCGTTGATCTGGAACCCCACCAGCTACTGTGGAAAGATGTTCATCTCGCTGACCAGTTCACCGAACGTCGTTCCCGACCCGGACTTCCTCGCGCAATGCCTCAGGGATTCCTACGAGGAAATGCAGGCCGTGGCAACGCAGGCCGAGATGCCAAAGGCTGCCAAAGCAAGACGCGCCAGCCGAAAAACCACCGCGCAGAAGGTTGACGACAAACAGGCGCTCTAGCCCCATGTACCCTGCTCTCGACCACTCTGGTCGGGAGCTCGTACAGGGAAAGCATGGTTGCGGTCAGGAAACACGCCTGGAAGGCCTCATTCCTGGGGTAGGCCTGCGAGCGCATGACAACTGCCTATTCAGGCCTGCGAAGCGTCATCGCCGGAACGCCACTGATTGACGCGGCGTGCGGCATCGCCGTCGGGGTGATAGGCATGGCAGGTGCCGATCACCCAGTGATCCGGCATCTTGAAATCCGGATCGGCGGCGGCGCGCTGGCGCAGGCGTTTGCGCATCACGGGGGCCATGGTCTGGATCGCAGTGGTGGCCATCGGGCCCAGCATTTCAGTGAGATGGGTACAACCCTTCACTCCGCCGACGCGCTCGGCGACTCGCTTCTTGAAGCCGGCGCTGATGCGCAGCCCGATCAAGGCCGCGTAGGCTCGGTTGACGTGGCTGCACACGGGTGTAGGGGCCTGCTCGGAAACGGCCTTGAACTGGCGGATTTCCATGTTCTGGTCGATGGTCATGGTGATGCGCATGTAATGCAGCACACCATCGGCGGGAACCGTTCCATAAACGAACTCGGTGTCGACGCCCTTGGTATCGAGCAGGCACCCTTCTATATCGAAAAGGCCGTCATCGCGCTCATAACCGGTGCAGACCACCTTGCGGGTGTGCAGCAGGCGTCGTTTGGGGGTATCGGAAATTGGCACTGTCATGTCCATGCACTCCAGGATGGCGGAGCGCCGAGACGCCCCGCCCGATTTTCAGACGTTACCCAGACCACCGCCGCAGATCAGGACCTGGCCACTGACGTAGTCCGATTCCGGGATGCAGAACAGATACACGGCGCCGGCAGCCTCTTCGGTATTGCCCGGACGACCCAGCGGAATCATGTTCTTGGACTGCTCGACAATGGCAGGACTGATGCCCACCTTGATCTCGCGACCTTCGATGTTGATGAAGCGCGGATCGCCTTCCACCGGCTGCGTCTGGCGGGTCTCGATATGGCCGAAGGCAACGGCGTTGACGTTGACCTTCATACGCCCCCATTCCTTGGCCAGGCACTTGGTCATGCCCAGCACGCCGGCCTTGGCCGTGGAGTAGTTGACCTGGCCCGGGTTGCCGCCAGCGGACGTCGACGCGATGTTGACCACCTTGCGATTGACCACGCGACCTTCGGCGGCCTCTTTCTTGGCCATGGCGCTGATGATCGGCTGGGCAGCGCGCAGGATGCGGAACGGCGCGGTGATGTGGCAATCGATGATCGCGTACCACTGCTCGTCGCTCATCTTCTGGATCACGTTGTCCCAGGTGTAGCCGGCGTTGTTGACGATGATGTCGATGGCACCGTAGTTGTCGACTGCGGTCTTGACGAAGCGATCGGCGAAATCAGGGGCCGTGACGCTGCCGACACAGGCGACGGCTTCACCGCCAAGGGCACGGATTTCAGCAACCACTTCTTCGGCAGGACCAGCGTCCAGGTCGTTGACTACGACGCGCGCGCCGTCACTGGCCAGTTTGAGGGCGACACTGCGCCCGATGCCACGGCCGGAGCCGGTAACCAGGGCGACTTTACCATCGAGTTTTTTCATGGGGATAGTCCTTGTTCTTGTGAGATTCAGATGAGTGCAACGGTGGCTTCGCCGACCAACTTCTCGTCGCCGTATTGATTGATGCAGCGAATAGCCAGGCGCAGGCGTCGCTCGCCGTCGACCTCGAACAGCTCGACGACTTTGCCGTGGCACGTAGGGATGTGACCGAGTTGGGTGATGCCGGTGAATCGCACCGCCAGGCTGCGGATCTGCTGCTGCGGTACCCAGGCAGTGAGCAAGCGGCCGAGGTAGGCCACCGAGAGCATGCCGTGGGCGAAGACATCGGGCTGGCGGGACTTGCGGGCGAAGTCCAGGTCGATGTGCACCTGGTTGTGATCGCCCGAGGCCCCCGCATACAACGCCAGCGTGGTGCGGTTGATCGCAGGTAGAACCAGCGGCGCAAGCTCGAAGCCGATCTGCACGTCACGCAGTCGAGATAGATTCATGACGGGCTCCTCAGCGCTGCACGAGTGACGAGCGGATATCAGCGATGTGCTGACCTTCCTGGTTGGTGACACGGGTCTGTTGCACCACGAAAGTCAGCGCCCCGCCCTTTTTCTCGTACACGTCGACAACCCGGGTATCGAAGGTGAGCACGTCGCCGGCATACGCCAGGCCGTGATACTCGAAACCCTGTTCGGCATGCAGGATGCGCCCCAGGTCGAAGCCGAAAATGTCCTGGACGATATGGTCGCTGTCACGCCCTTCGGCTTCCAGGCACATCAGGAAACTGGGCGGTACCGGCAATGACCGATGCCCCGCTTCCCGGGCGGCGTCTTCATCGGTGTACACCGGGTCGGTTTCGTTGATCGCCTTGGCGAAAAAGCGCAGGCGGCCCTTTTCAACTTCGCAAGTGGTCACGCCCAATGAGCGGCCGATCAGACTTTTGTCTGGCATGTCGCGCAGTCCTGTCAGTTGATCCATTCAGTCAGGGAAACGGCGCGCCCACAACGGGCGCGCCATGTCATCAGCCGCGGCCGAACAGGGTCACGATGCCCGCGCCACCCAGCCCCAGGTTGTGCTGCAGGGCGTGCTGGAGGTTCTCCACCTGGCGCTTGTCGGCAGTGCCGCGCAGCTGATGGGTCAGCTCGTAGCACTGAGCCAGGCCGGTGGCGCCCAGCGGGTGACCTTTGGACAGCAGGCCGCCCGACGGGTTGATCACCACTTTCCCGCCGTAGGTGTTGTCGCCGTCCATCACGAATTTTTCGGCGCCGCCTTCCGGACAGAAACCCAGGCCTTCATAGGTCAGCAGTTCGTTATGGGCGAAGCAGTCGTGCAGCTCGCAGATGCGAATGTCTTCGGGGCCGACGCCGGCCTTTTCGTACACTTCGGTCGAAGCCTGACGGGTCATGCCAACGCCGACGATGCTGATCAGCGACGGCGGATCGAAGGCGTCCGGCTTATCGGTCACCAGGGACTGGGCCAGGATGCACACGTCGGTACGCAGGCCGTGCTGCTTGGCAAAGCGCTCGGAAACGACGATGGCCGCCGCGCCGCCGCAGGTCGGCGGGCACGCCATCAGGCGGGTCATGACACCGGGGAAAATCACCTGGTCGGCCATGACTTCTTCGGTGGTCAGTACTTTCTTGAACACCGACAGCGGGTTGTTGGCGGCATGACGACTGGCCTTGGCGCGAATGGCGGCGAAGGTTTCCATCTTCGTGCCGTATTTCTCCATGTGCTCTTTACCCGCGCCACCGAAAAATTTCAGGGCGTCCGGCATTTCACGGCCTTCAGGGAAAATCGCGTCGGCCACTTCATGGCCCTTGCCGTAGGTGATCGGGCGATCAACCCAATGGGCTTTCAGTGCACCGGGTTGCATCTGCTCGAAACCAAACGCCAGGGCACAATCCACGGCGCCGCTTTCCACGGCCTGGCGTGCCAGGTAGAGCGCGGAAGAGCCGCTGCCGCAGTTGTTGTTGACATTGATCACCGGAATCCCGGTCAGGCCTACTTCATAAAGCGCCGACTGGCCGCTGGTGGAGTCGCCGTACACATAACCGGCATACGCCTGCTGCACCTTGCGGTAGTCCAGGCCGGCATCCTGCAGTGCCTGGCGAATGGCTTGTGCGCCCATCTCGATATAGCTACCGCTCTGGCCCGGTTTGGCGAACGGGATCATGCCGACACCGGCTACGTAGACTTTCTGCGACATCTTCTTCTCCAGGGTGGGGTGACGAGGTTTGGGGAGTGACGCCACTACGGCGCATCCCGGTAGAACCCTGGAATCGATAGTCCTGCAACCAGGCCCGGCACCGCCCCCTCGTGTGGAGGGGGATCGCCTGAACCCGTTTCGTCCACTACCCGTACGCCCCCCCTTACTGGAGGGGGGGGAATTCGCGCAACCGGAGAGAAGGTGTACCCGCCGGTCAGGCACCGGATCGGGGCACTACCGGCCCATAAGAAAACCAGA
>Ga0160461_1001123_pt1 | contig 11954 bp, 9 predicted proteins | sample HID1975I_E6MG_FD_108266 | JGI IMG/M metagenome (GOLD analysis project Ga0160461, IMG submission 108266) | Enriched soil microbial communities from UW Madison campus, WI, USA - HID1975I_E6 MG | ecosystem: Environmental > Terrestrial > Soil > Unclassified | place: USA: Madison, Wisconsin...
CGCAGCATGCGCGCCGAACTGGGCATCGAATACGATCACCTTGAACGCGGCATCCTGAACTTCTATCGCGATCCCCATGAATTCGAGAACTCGCAACGGGCCGCGGGCCTGATGCGCGATTTCGGCGTCGAACGCCGCGTCGTCACCGCGGACGAAGTCATTGCCATTGAACCGGCGCTGGCACCGCACCGACAGACCATCGTCGGCGGCGACTACACGCCCGAGGACGAGAGCGGCGACGTCCATTTGTTCACGGTCGCGCTGGCCGAACGTTGCGCGCAAGCGGGCGTTGAGTTCCGCTACAGTACGCGGGCCACCCGCTTGCTGACCCAGGGCGGCGCCGTGCAAGGCATTGAAATCATTGAACCCGATGGGCGTTTCGGCATGGTCTCCGCCGACGCCTACGTCGTGGCGTTGGGCAGCTTCAGCCCCAATCTGCTGCGTCCCTTGGGCATCCCCTGCAACGTTTACCCGGCCAAGGGTTATTCGGCGACGTTCCCGGTTATACAGCCGGACGCCGCACCCACGGTCAGCTTGACGGATAGCAGCCACAAAATCGTGTTTTCGCGCTTGGGCGACCGCCTGCGCATGGCGGGTACCGCAGAGCTGTCGGGATATTCCCGCAGCCTGAACACCGGTCGCTGCGAAGCCTTGACCCATCTGGCGCAAGAACTCTTTCCCGACGCGCTCGATTTTGGGCGCGTCAGTTATTGGTCGGGCCTGCGCCCGTCCACCCCCTCGAATGTGCCCATCATCGGCCGCAGCCGTATCCCGAATTTGTATATCAATACGGGGCACGGTACGCTTGGCTGGACGATGGGTGTTGGCTCAGGCCGGGCTTTGGCCGATCTGCTCAGCGGACGGCGGCCAGAACCGGAATTCCCTTTTCTTGGTCTGTGAACCTATGAAGAATCTGCAATTGGCGGGTGTTGCCCGCGCGATGTTCGCCAGCCGGCGTGCATGGGTATTCGGCGCTGCCATGGCGCTGGCGGGCGTGGCGAATGCCGCTCCGGTGGAAATCCAGGTCTGGCACGCGCTGTCGGACGCCAACAAGGCCGAGTTCGAAAAACTGGCCAAGAAGTACAACAAAGAGCAGGACCAAGTCAGCGTCAAGCTGCGTGGTTTCAGTTCGCAAGAAGCCTTGGATCTGGAAGCCGTATCGGCCGTCAAGGCCAAGAAGGCGCCGAACCTGGTGCAACTGACCGACAACCATTCACCGGAAGTCGTGGCGCAGCACAAGGCCATCCTGCCGATGTACGAACTGCTGGCCAAGTACCCCATCAAGGACTTGAACTGGTTCGTGCCGGGCACCAGCAGCTTTACGCGCGACGGCAAGGGCCGTCTGCTGGCATTCCCCTGGATGGCCGAGGTGCCGGTGATGTTCTACAACACCGCGTCCTACAAAAAGGCAGGGCTGGACCCGAACAAGCCCGCCCGCACCTGGAACGAGCTGCAAGCCGAACTGCTCAAGCTGCGCGACGTGGCCGACATCGACTGCCCCTACGCGTCGAGCGACCAGGTCACCGTGCACCTGGAGAACCTGGCCCCCATCAACGGCCAGCAGTTCACCAGCAACAACAATGGCCTGGACGCCGTCACCAAGAAAAGCGCCGCGCCCGCCATGCAGTTCGACACGCTCTACATGCGCCACATTTCGTTGATGGTCAGCTGGAAGCGTTCGCTGCTGTTCATGGCGCACACCGGCGACGCCTCGGCCGACAAGCTCTTCGCCAAGGGCGAGTGCGCCGTGTTGACCGCGAATTCCGGTGCGTTCGGCACCTTCGTCAACACCAAGTCGCTGTCGTTCGGCGTGGCGCCGCTGCCTTACTACGACCAGGCTACCAAGTCGGCCGGCCAACCGTTTGTCAGCGGCTCGGCACTGTGGGCGCTTGAAGGCCGTCCGCAAGCCGAGGAAAAGGCCACCGCCCAGTTCCTCGCGTGGTTGTCCAAGCCGGTCGTCGCCGCCGAATGGCATCAGCGTACGGGCTTCCTGCCGCTGACCGAAGCCGCGTTCCGCGCGTCCGATGTGTCGTTCTACAAGAGCATCCCGGGCGCACAGTCCGTGATCGCCTCGATGAGCAACCGTCCGGCCAGCAACAGCCGCGGCTTCCGCATGGCGAATTACACGCGTATCGAACCGGTGTTGAATCAACAACTGAACGATGCATTCGAAGGCAAGGTTCCGCCCGTGGCGGCCTTGAACAACGCCGCCTCGCAGGCACGCAGCATCGCCGCGCAGCGCTGATCTACCGCCGTGCCCGGCAGCGGATACGCTGCCTGTCGCGCCCCTCGAAACCCGGTCCCCAAGGACCGGGTTTTTTTTCGTCTGTGCCCCTGCTCGTCGCGGGCGGGATCAATTCATCCATGCGTACATGCCAGTCTGGCGGCACCCCCAGCCGTCGTCCACCATGCCGTTCATGCGTACCGCTTCCGGTGCGCCTTTCGCTTGCGGTGAGGCATGGTTCGAATCTTCTTCCTGGTGGCAGGCCTGTCCTGCCTGGGGGCTTGCACTAGCTGGCCCGCCAATGGCGGCGCTGCGTCGGCCTGGCAAACCACCGGATCCGCCGCGCGCGGCTTCCGTTTTGACTGGCGCTTGTCGGGCGACCCGGCGGTGGCGCCCATGCAGGTCTTTGACGATGGCAAAGAGGTTTGGCTGCACTTCGCATCCGGTCAGGCCTTGCCGGCGATCTTCGGCATGCGCGATGCGCTTGAATATCCGTTGCCGTATACGAGGCGCGAGCCCTACGCAGTGGTTGCGGGTTCCTGGAGCGCGTTGCGGTTTCGCGGGGGCAGGCTGTCGGCTCGGGCTGAGCGTGATGTTGAAGCGTCCGTCATGCCGCCTGCGTCAGCGTTTGCACCTGCGTCTGCGTCTACGCCTGCATCCGCATCCGCATCAGGATCCGCATCGACATCAGCCTCCGCTTCCGCGTTGCCTGATGCCGCGCCTCCGGTAGCCATCCCGCCGTCGGGTGTCGGTGATTTGGCTGCACGTGGCCCCATGGGCAGCGCTGGTGGCGCGCCGGCAAAGGCGGATGCGACCGCGCTTGATACGGGCGCCGACCTGACTTCGTCGCATGCCGCTCCTGCCATGGCCGCTTCCGTGCCGGCCATATCCCGTGATGCCAGCGCACCGGCTCAGTTCTATCGGGCCGCGCCTCCCGACACCACCCTGCGTGCCGTGTTGGCGCGCTGGGCGGGCGATTCCGGCTGGACGTTTCATCCGCAGCATTGGGCCGTGGACGTTGATATTCCCTTGTCCGCCTCGGCCGAATTTTCCGGGGACTTCAAGTCCGCTGTCCGTGAGTTGCTCAGTGCCACTGAACTGGCCGATAAGCCCTTGCAGCCTTGCTTCTACGCCAACCAGGTGCTGCGCGTGGTGCCCTTGGCCCAATCGTGTTCTCGCGCGGCCATCACCCAAGGAGCAGGGGCATGAGCATTTTTCGAATGATCTGCGTTGTCGTTACCGGGGCGCTGGCGGGCTGCGCGGCGTCTCAACACGCTGCGGATCTGAATCGCGCGGCGAAGGATCGGCTTGCCGACGTCTCGGGCCGTCATCAGGCGTTTGCCCAGGGGTTATCCGACCGGCAAGCCCGTATCGCCGCGCAGGACGTGGCCGCGCCCTGGGTCGCCGGCGCGCCGCAGCCGTTGGCGCGCGAGGTGTCGTTGCCACCGGCCTTGCGCGAGAACGTGCCCACCACGCTGATGCTCGCCGACGAGACCGACCTGTTTGCCCTTGCACAGCGCTTGGGTGCCGCCACTGGCATCCCGGTTCGCGTGCAACCGGAAGCCTTGCTTCCCATTGAACAGTTCTTGCCGCGCCTGGCCGTCACCGGAGGCGTGTCCCTGCCCGCGCCCGTTCGTATGGAAGTCCGCGATGGCCCCTTGCCGCTTGCCGATTTGCTGGACGCGCTTGCCGCGCGTTTCTCGGTGCATTGGCGGTACGTGCGCAACGCGCTGGAATTCTATCGAACCGACACTCGGGTGTTTGACGTGCGCGCGCTATCGCTTGCCAGCGCGGTCGATGTGCGGCTGGGCCGTTCGGGCAGCGAAGACGGCGAGGGCTTTGAAAGTACGTCCAGCACTACCTTGTCGGCCAAGGAACACCACGCCCTGGCGGTCCTGCGCGCAAGCATCGTGCCCTTTCTGACGCGCTCGGGCCTGGTTGCCGACGCCGTGGATGGCGCATCTTCCATCGTTGTCACTGATACGCCCGAAGCGCTGGAGCGCGTGGCGCATTACCTTGAGCGCGAGAACAAGGCCATGACTCGCCGCGTGCGTCTGGTCTTCGAAGAAATCACCGTCATCGTCAAGCAATCGGCAACTGGCGGGCTGGACTGGAATGCGCTTTACGCCGCGGCGGGTTCGTCGGCGCGCTATGTCGCGCCCGCGGCGGCGGCTTTGGGGGCTGGCACGCTGGAAGCCTCGGTGGGCAGGGGCCCGCTGCAAGGGTCGCAAGCCATTGTTTCCGCGCTCAGCACCATGGGCGCGATCGTGCGGCACAGCAAGGTTCCTGTGCTCACGTTGAACCGGCGGCCGGTCACCCACGCGGTCCGCACCACGTTCTCGTACATCGATCGTGTGCAAAGCACCGCCGTGCCAGGTACGACGTCGGGCGGCGCCAACGGATCGCTGCCCGCCGTGTCCATTACCCAGAAAGAAGAAACCGTGGGCTCGTTCCTGACGCTCGTGCCCGACATCCAGCAAGACGGCCAGATCTTGCTGTCCGTCGCGTACGACAACGCGGTCGCGCAACCCTTGAAGACCATCACCTTCGGTGAGCGCGGCAACCAGGTCCAGGTGCAGCAGATCACGATCGACGGCAATGGCACGGTGCAGCAGATTGAACTGCGCCCGGGTCAGCCCGTCATTCTGTCCGGCTTTGATCGCAGCACGGATCAGCACAGCCGTCAGCGCCTGGCGCCCGGCATGCCCCTGATCGCGGGCGGCCAAGACAGCGCGGCGCAAGAGCGCGAGACCACGCTGATGCTGGTCACGGCGCAGGTTGAAGAAGGGTATTAAGGCGCCATGAAACGAGCCCCGCTTCCCTTCCTGCTTGATTGCCCCGGCGCCAGCCACCAATTGGCGTTCGGCCTGCGATGGCTGGCGCTGATTGGTTCCGATGTTCCGGCGTTGGCGCGCGCTCGCGGGCGCAGGCTTCGGGCCACGCATTACATCGTGGGCGGATCTCCCGCCACCATGGCCGGCTTTGGCCGCTTGCGCTCGTCGTGGCGCATCAGGGCGCGGGGCGAGCGGGCGCGGCATGACGGCAGCCTTCGGATCCAGGCAGCCGCGCAGCTTTATGCACTGTTATATCCGCTGGGTGGGCATTGCCTGATCGACCTTCCTGGCGGCCGCTATTGGCTGGCCGCCGCGCAAGACGGCGTGGTGCTGTCGCAGGCGGACCGGCTATTCAGTTCGCGGGACGATGCGGTGCAGGCACAGGCGCGCTTGCGGGAACAGCGCCCCGGCCTGGTCGAACACGATGCCGATGCGGTATGGGCTGCGCTATTGCGGGCCGTGGACCCCGGCGCCCGCTTGGCGCGCCTGCCTTCGCGCTGGGTGGCGCTGCCGTTCGCCCTGCGCCTGTTCCTGGCGTGCGTGGCCGTGTCGGCTCTTGCGCCACCGCTATGGCGCGCCGCGTCGTCCTATGTTTTTTCCGAGCAACGGGGCTCGCGTGCCGAGGAGGCCGTGTCGGCGGGTCAGCAAAACCCGTATCAGTCGATGATCAGCGCAATGGCTGCGCATGGGCCTCTTGAGGTTTCTCGGCTGTTGCGCAGTGTGGGAGAACTGCCGGTTCAGGTGCAAGGCTGGGCGCTGCGCCGCGCGCAGTGCGATGCCCAAGCCAGCGGCTGGAACTGCGCGGCGGTCTATGTGCGCGCGCATCCCCAAGCCACGAACCGTCGGCTTCACGCCCGGCTGCCCGTGGGGTGGCGGGTGTCATTCAAGCCCTTGGACGAAGCCACCTTGGCATGGCATATCGCGTCACCGCCTGTTCCCTTGGCGCGCTTGATCTTGCCCAGCGCATTGCATGTCGACACCGAGCTTGTCGCCATCTTGCAGCGTTTGCGGCCCGCTTTTTCGTCCATGACCTTGGCGCCCGCCATCGCGTTGGCGCTACCTGGACCCATGTCCGCACCCATGCCCGATGCGGTTGGCGCGGACACCGCCAATGTTGCGCTGACGGACCCCTTGCCCGTATTGCGGCGGCGCGCATTGCGCCTGCAAGGGCCTTTGCGTTCGCTCGCGTTGTTGCCCGCCGCCATCGCGCCAGCGCGATGGTCGCGCCTGGTGCTTGATGTGCAGCCTCAACACCGGCCCACCTTGGTCGCCAGCACGCTGGTCGCCGAGCTTCAAGGAGATTTGTATGAACAGGATTAGGCGCGCCGTAGCCCTTGGCCCGCGCACGGCGGTTTGTGTGGCTGTGGTGTTGTGTGCGGGTGCGCCTGCGCAGGCTTCATCACCGGTTGAAGAGGCGCAGGCGTGGCCAGAAGTGGAGACCGTGCGCACCTTGCTGCGCGCCGATGCCGCCGCCGCGCTGGCGGATTGCAATGTGCCGGGGATCTGCCGGCCCGGGGCGGAACGCGCGGACCCGGGCGAGCCCGTGTCACAGCGGGAAGACGACATTCGCGTTGCGGCCATCTTCGGGTCCACCCGGCGGCTCACCATCGACGTGCTTGTCAACGGCGCGTTGCTGCGCTATCGGGCGGGCCATAGCGCGCCCGTGGCGGGTGCTGTGTCGACTGGCGGGTACCGCTTGCTTGCCGTGGAGGGCGCTTGCGTGCATCTGCGCCGCGATGCACTCAAGCGTACCGCTTGTCTTGATGTGCGCAGGGCCTATCCATGAATTCGTCGACCATGCCGCTGGAAACCCGCGTGCCGCCCGCCCTGCAAACCGCTGATGACATCGCTCGGCTGAACCCGTCCTTTGTGCGTGCGCTGGCACGTGAATTCGATCTGGCCTCGTTGGCCGGCAGGCTCTGTCCGGTGATGCTGGACAACGGCGACGCGGCGATTTTCGCCGTCAAGGAATACGTTCGGAGCGATGCCGTCGACGAACTGCAACGCATGGTGATTGCGGCGGGATACCGCTTGGCTGATCCGGCGCGCTATACGCTGCCTGCCCCCTTGCTGCTGATGATCGCCCGTGGGCAATTGACGGCGGCGGGATTGGGCCGGCGCGGCGCGGGCCCGCAGGCTGAGCGCACCTCGGGTTTGGCCGCCTTGTTTCTGGATATCGTCCGCTGGGGCGTCGCAGAAGGCGCCAGCGACGTACACATCAATGTGAATCGGCGGCAAGAGGCCTGCGACATCCGCTACACCATCAACGGCGACTACGTCGGCACGCAGCGGTTTGCCGGGCTGTCCAACGACACCTTGCTGGAGGTGCTTGCGGTGGCTTGGATGGATGTGCGCGGCGGCAACGGCGCTGTATTTGACCCCACCGTCGAACAGCAAGGACGCATCGCCTTTAACGTCGACGGTATACCCGTCGTCTTGCGGTGGGCGTCGCTGGCCACCGACGCCGGGCCTTCGGTCTGCCTGCGCATCCTGCGTCTTGACGCCACCGCCGACGGTGACCTGCAAGCGCTGGGATATCCGCCCCAGCAAATTTCAACTCTGCTGCGCGCTCGAGACCGCGATGGGGGCGCCATTGTATTGGCAGGGGTGGTGGGGTCGGGCAAATCCACCACCATCGCAAGCTTGATGCGCGGCATTGCGTCCACGCGCAAGGTCATCACGCTGGAAGACCCGGTGGAATACCTCATTGCCAATGCCTTGCAGAACACCTTGGGCAGCGCGCTGTCGGAATCCGCCTGGCCCGCGTTCGACGCCAAGCTCAAGACGATCAAGCGATCCGCAATGAACGATCTGCTGATCGGCGAGATCCGCGATGTCAACACCGGCCGCGCATTCATGGACCTTGCGAGTTCGGGCGTCAGCCTGTACGCCACCACGCACGCGGGCACGGCCGCCATGATTCCCGAACGTCTTGCGTCCGACGCCATCGGCGTGTCGCGGGACGTATTGGCAACGCCGGGCATTCTTAAGCTGCTGATCTATCAAACCCTGTTGCCACGCTTGTGCATGGGCTGCGCGTTGCCGGTAGACAGCCTGTGGCGGGGGCGTGAAGCGGCTGCGCTGTCCGAAGGCGCGCCGGATTGGCGGGCGTGGATAGCAGGCATCTTGAACGCTTATCAACTGGATGGCGCAGCGCTACGGGTCAGGAACGCGGCGGGGTGCCCGCAATGCCAGCGCGCGCAGCTACCGGAATTGAATGGCACGGCAGGTCGGTGCGTGGCCGCCGAAATGATCGAGCCCGAACGCACGGAAGGTTTTCTGGAACGCGTGCGCGTGCGTGACAACCTGGGCTTGAGCCAACTGGCAGGTAAAGCGGCTCCAGACGGCGGCGACTGGCGCGCATCGGCGCTGCGCGGCACGCGAGCGCTGGACTGCGCATTGCACAAGGTCAGCATCGGCGACGTTGACCCGCGCGCGCTGTTGCGCCGCTTCGATCTACCGTTGACGCCCGGTGTGGTCGAAGCGCGCGACCCGCTCAGTGGCGTCGCCCGGGGGCGCTCATGAACCGGCCGATGCCACCGACGCGCTTGTGGCCAAGCATGGCGTTCGCGGCCATGTCGTCACGGCTCGACGCATGGCGATTTCGCCCGCTGCGCGCGGACTATTTCGCGTATCTGGCGGACCTGATTGAAGGAACACAAGGGCGAAAGAGCCTGCGCGACATCTTCGAGGACGACGCGCGACGCTACGGGCCGGGAACGGTGCGGGGCCGCCTGTCGCGCCATTGGGCGGCCGCTTACCAGGAAGAGGGGGGTGACTTGGGGGTGGCATGGTGGGGCACGCTGCCACCGGCCGAATGCCAACTGCTTAGTTGCGTGCAAGAAGAAGGCGGTGACCTTGCCGCCGCGCTGCGAGACCTGGCGGGCGCCGTCCGGCTGGCGGGGCAGGCGTGGTTGGCGGTGGTGTCCGCCGCCGCGGCGGGACTGGTGGCGGCAGCGGTTGCGTTCGCCTTGCTATGCGCGATCCCGTACTTCAGTGTGCCGCGCTTGCAGTCGGTCTTTCAGATCGTGCCGCCCGAAGACTATGGACGCCTGACACGCAATCTCTTTCGCCTGGCTCAGGCATTGGATCAATGGCTCTTGCTGTGGCTCGTGCTTAGCCTCGGCGCAGCCATCTTAAGCCTGTGGTCGCTGCCGAACCTCACGGGGGGCTTGCGGTCCGTGTTGGATCGTTGGCTGCTGTGGCGCTTGTATCGCGATTTTCAAGCGATCCGCTTTTTGTGCCTGCTGTCGGTGCTGGTCCGGCAACGCGGCGCGGCCGACACCCGGCTACGCCGCGCCCTGTCTGTGCAAGCCCGGGGGGCGCCGCCGTGGATGCATGCCCATCTGCAGGCCATGTTGGAGCACGTTGACGCGGGTGAAAGCGGCCCGGAGATATTCGCCACCGGCCTGCTGGATAAGGAAACGTGGTGGTACATGGCCGACATGATGGACGTGCTGGGCCTTGAGGCCGGTCTGGCGCGGGTGCGCGAGCGGGTCGAACTGCGTCTGCTCGCGCGCGTGCGCCGACAGGCGGCCGCGTTGCGCTGGTCACTGTTGATCCTGTCGCTGGCGACGGTCTTGGGTATCACCCTTTGGCATTACGGCGTCATCGACGAATTGCGTCACGCCCTGACCAATTTCTATGCAAGTCAGTAGCACTTCACGCGCGGGTCTGCGGGCTTTGCCCGCGCGCACATACCTTATCAACCCACGGAGGCAGCGATGCAGCAGGTAAAGACTATTCATTCGGGCGCCAGGCGCCAGCAGGGCTTTTCCTTGATGGAGGTGTCTATCGTGACCGCCATTGTCTTGTTGATCGCAATCGTCGGTATTCCGGCAATCGGTTCGTATGTCATTGAAAACAAGGTCCCGAAGGTGGGAGAAGAGATCCAGCGGTTCGTCGCCAGCATGAAGATCAACGCCCAAGGAGGCGGCGTCACGCCCTACCTGGGATTGGACACGGGCGCGTTGGCGAATGCGTTGCGCGATTCAAGCGTGCTGGCGGTTCAGGGCAGCGGCGCGTCGGCGCGGGTCGTGCACGGTCTGGGGGGCAGCGGTACGGGGCGTAATGGCGTTGTGGAAGTGGCCGCGGCCTCAGCGGGTGGAGGGGGCCTTGGGTCTGCGTTCGTCGTTACGTTGACGAACGTCAGTCAGGCGGCTTGCCCGGCGCTGGCCTCGGTATTGCAGCGGGTCTCGGACGTCATTTCCATTGGCGGCGGCGCGGGCGCGACGGTCGTGAAGGATGCGCTGGCGACGCCCGCTGTCCCCTACCGCGCCGCGTCGGCGCAGGTGCAGTGCAGCCAGGGCGAGGTCAACACTTTTGCGTTCACGGCAAGATGATGTCGCCCATCGTTGCGGGAAATTCGGCAAGGCGCACGGCGGCGCGTCCGCGCCAGCGAGGCTTTTCGTTGTTGGGCCTGGCGTTGACGCTGGCGTTGACCTCCATGGTTGCCATCTGGGCGTCTAGCCAGCTTGTCCAGCGCATTGAGGACGCGGCTGCCCGTTCAACGGGAGTTTGGCTGACGCAGGTCAGGCAGGCGGCGGCGGACGTGTTGAAGCAACACTTTGCCGCGCTGGCCAAGGGCGAACCTTTGCAGGGCGAAGCGGGCGTGCCGCTGTTTGCAGACCCCTATGCGCCTACGGTTGCCGAATTGCGCGCATCGGCACATCTGCCTGCCGATTTTCCGGAGCGCGCGGCCATGGGATTCGCCGCACGAATCAACATTGCCAAAAGCGAAGCCTGTCCGGGCGAGCGATGCCGGATCGACGCATTGGTCTACAGCGCCACCCCCGTGCTGAAAGCCGGAACGCGTGCTCCCGACCTGGCCAGCATTGCCGCCGTCATTGATGCCGCCCAGGGGTATGGCGGAGCGGTGTGGCCAGAAGCGCCGGGCCGTGTTCGAGGCGCCGCCTTCAGCTTTCCGAATCCCTGGGGGGCGCACGCGCCCGCGCTGTCGGCGGGCACCGTGGCGCTTTGGGCTGGGGTGGGGGCACAAGCCGAGGCGGACCGCCCGCCGGCCATGCCGGACCTGAGCGCCTACGTCAAAATCGGTGACGCGCGCGACCCCATGCTGGGCGGAGCGCTGACGGTCGCCTCGTCCATCAGCGCGGGGGCGTACCTTTCCGTGGGCGCGCGCGCCGTGGCACGCGAGCCTTGCCACGTAGCCACCGGCACGATTGCGTCTACGCACGACGGCGAACTGCTGAGCTGCCAATTTGGCATCTGGCAACGCGCCAGCAGCAGCTTTGGCGGCGCTTACAGCGTCAATCATCCGCTGGGGTGCAGGCATTACACCGGCGTTTCCACCGCAAACCCCGTTACCGGACAGTGCTCCTGCCCCCCGGGCTTTGCGAGTGTGATTGTTTCCGCAGGCGGGAAATGGTCCGAAACCGAGGGGTGGACCACGGGGTACGTTTGCGTCCGGTAAAGCGCCATCAGGGACCTTTTCCGCGCTTTCGCGCTAACCCTCTATAATCAAAGATTCGCCTAAATCTGCGTCATCCACGATGAAATCCTCCGAGATTCGCCGCCAGTTTCTGCAATTCTTCAAGTCGAAGGGACACACCATTGTTCCGTCGTCCTCGCTCGTTCCCGGCAACGATCCGACCCTGCTTTTCACCAATTCGGGCATGGTCCAGTTCAAGGACGTGTTCACGGGCAAGGAATCGCGGTCGTACACGCGCGCCACGTCGTCGCAGCGCAGCGTGCGCGCGGGCGGCAAGCACAACGACCTGGAGAACGTGGGCTACACCGCCCGCCACCATACGTTTTTCGAAATGCTGGGTAACTTCAGCTTCGGCGACTACTTCAAGCGCGACGCCATCCAGTACGCCTGGGAACTGCTGACGCAGGTCTACAAGCTGCCGGCCGAGAAGCTCTGGGTCACCGTGTAC
>Ga0160461_1001127_pt1 | contig 11937 bp, 11 predicted proteins | sample HID1975I_E6MG_FD_108266 | JGI IMG/M metagenome (GOLD analysis project Ga0160461, IMG submission 108266) | Enriched soil microbial communities from UW Madison campus, WI, USA - HID1975I_E6 MG | ecosystem: Environmental > Terrestrial > Soil > Unclassified | place: USA: Madison, Wisconsin...
ATCAACCGGATCGCGGACGAGAGCTTCGCGCATGGCCAGGTGATGCAGACCGCCGCCTATCTGACCGACCGGATCGGCGGGCGCCTGACCAACTCGCCGGCGATGCGACAGGCGGAGGCGTGGACGCAGCAGCAGTTCAAACAATGGGGGCTCTCGAACGTCCATGCCGAGGGCTTCGAGTTCGGGCGCGGCTGGTGGATCGAGCAGGCCAGCGTGCGGATGACCGGGCCACGCCCGCTGACGCTGCGGTCGATCCCGATCGCGTGGACGCCCGCCACCAACGGCGCGCTGACCGCGCCGATCATCGTCGCGCCGATGGCCAAGGAGCGCGATTTCGCCGAATGGCGCGGCAAGCTGGCGGGCAAGATCGTGCTGGTCACCTACCCGGCCCCGCCCAAGGACGACACCGAAGCCCCGTTCCAGCGGCTGAGCGAGAGCGACATCGGCAAGCTGGACGCCTATGAACAGCCGAGCTTCGATCCAGAATTCGACAAGCCGCGCTACGAGCGGACCGTCTTTCCGCGCCGCCTCGACGCGTTCCTCAAGGCGGAGGGCGCGCTCGCCTGGGTGCGGATGTCGGCGCGCGACAACGGCCTGATCCACGGGACGGGCTACCGCTATGCCGTCGGCGACACTGCCGCCCTGCCCGCCGTCGAGCTGGCGGCGGAGGATTATCGCCGGCTCGCGCGGCTGGCGAAGACCGGCCCGGTGACGCTGGAGATCAATTCGCGGGTCCATTTCGACGACAGCGACACCAAGGCGTATAATGTGCTGGCCGACCTGCCGGGCAGCGACCCCAAGGGCGGCTATGTGATGGCGGGCGCGCATCTCGACAGCTGGGTCGCGGCCGACGGAGCGACCGACAACGCGGCGGGCAGTGCCGTGATCATGGAAGCGGCGCGGATATTGAAGGCGATCGGCGCGCGACCGAAGCGCACGATCCGCTTCGCCCTGTGGTCGGGCGAGGAGCAGGGCATCCACGGATCGGACGCCTATGTGCGCCAGCATCTCGCCACCAGGCCGCTCAACCCGGATGCGGAGAAGGCGGCGCTCGGCCCCTCGTTCAACAGCCGCACCTATCCGGTGACGAAGCTGCCCGGCTATGCCGACCTTGCGGGCTATTTCAACATCGACAACGGCAGCGGCAAGCTACGCGGCATCCACGCGGAGGGCAATTTCGCGGCGGTGCCGGTGCTCAAGGACTGGCTGTCGCCGTTCAAGGGCTTCGACGCGACCGCCGTGGTCGCGGCGCGTACCGGCGGCACCGATCATGTCTACATGCAGTCGGTAGGCCTGCCCGGTTTCCAGTTCATCCAGGATCCGCTGGATTACGACAGCCGGACGCATCACACCGATATCGACACCTATGACCATCTGCGCGCCGAGGATCTGCGCCAGGCGGCGGTGATCCTGGCGAGCGTGCTGCTTTCCGCCGCGAATGCGGACAAGCCGCTGCCGGCGAACATCCTGCCGACCGCGCCGGTGGACAACGATCCCTTCCGCTATCGCGACCCGGCGAAGGACTGACGCACCATCGCCAGCTAGCCTGTCATCGAACGGAAACATCGCCGGCCCAAGCGCGGGCCGGCGGTGCCCCTCGCCGATCGGGCCGGGGCGTGGCATATCGCAACGGCCCCGTGCCGTTCTGTTCGCGTCGGAAGGATACTCCCTTGAAGTCTCGCCTGTTCGCCGCCCTGCCCCTGCTCGCAGCGGTCGCCATTCCCGCGCTTCCCGCCATCGCCGCGCCCGCGGCCGAAGCCACCCCCCGGCCCAAGCTGGTCGTGATGATCTCGGTCGACCAGTTCTCGGCCGATATCTTCGCCGAATATCGCGGACGATATACCCAGGGCTTCAAGCGGCTGGCGGATGGCGCGGTGTTCCCGTCAGGCTATCAGAGCCATGGTGCCACCGAGACATGCCCCGGCCATTCGACGCTGCTGACCGGATCGCGGCCGGCGCGGACCGGGATCATAGCCAACAACTGGTTCGACCTGTCCCTGCCGCGCCCCGACAAGCGCGTCTACTGCGCCGAGGATCCGGCCGAGCCCGGGTCGTCCTCCGAGGATTATGTCCCCGCGACGCAGTATCTGAAGGTGCCGACGCTGGGCGACCGGATGAAGCGCGCCAACCCGGCCGATCGCGTCGTATCGGTGGCAGGCAAGGACCGCGCGGCGATCATGATGGGCGGGCATGCCACCGACCAGATCTGGTTCTGGGGCGGCAAGGGCTTCGTGACGCTGAAGGATCACGCCGCGACACCTGTTCCCGCCGCGATCGCGCCGGCGAACAGCGCCGCCAACGCGCTGATCGCGCGCGACGAGAAGCAGGCCCTGCCGACGGTCTGCGCCGCCAAGTCGGTGGCGGTGCCGGTCGGCAACCGGACGGTCGGCACGCTCGACGTGCGCAAGGCGGGCAGCGAGCGGGGATTCCGCGCCAGCCCCTCCTTCGACGCCGCCATCGGCGGGCTGGCGATCGCGCTGATCGACGAGATGAAACTGGGCCGGGGCCAGGGCACCGACCTGCTCACCATCGGCCTGTCGGCGACCGACTATGTCGGCCATGGCTTCGGCACCGAGGGGGCGGAGATGTGCGCGCAGCAGATCGCGCTCGACGCGACGATCGGCCGCATCCTGACGGCGCTCGACAAGACGGGCGTGCCCTATGCGGTGGCGCTGAGCGCCGATCACGGCGGCCATGACCTGCCCGAGCGCAACCAGCAGCACGGCTTCGACGACGCGCACCGCATCCCCAACGGCGAGAGCGCGTCCGCGATCGGCGAGGCGCTGGCGAAGGAATTCGGGCTGAAGGGCGCAACGCTGTTCGCGGACGGACCCGCCGGCGACATCTATCTGGCGCGCGATATTCCGGCGGCGATCCGGCCGCAGGTGCTTGCCTCGGCCCGCGCGCGCTTCCTGGCGGATCCCGACGTCGAGGCGATGTTCACCGCCGACGAGCTTCGCCGCGTCCGTCCGTCTGGCCTGCCGATCGAGGAATGGCCGCTGGCCGAGCGCTTCGCCGCGAGCTTCGATCCCGAGCGGTCGGGCGACCTCGTCGTCGCGCTCAAGGCGCGGGTGACGCCGATCGCCAAGCCGACCGGAACGGTGGCTACGCATGGCAGCCCGTGGAACTACGACCGGCGGGTGCCGATCCTATTCTGGTGGCCGGGCATGCGCGGTTTCGAACAGCCGAACGGAATCGAGACCGTCGACATCATGCCGACGCTAGCGGCGCTGATCCACGTGCCCGCCCCGCGCGAGGAGATCGACGGCCGCTGCCTCGATCTCGATGCCACGGCGGCGACGACCTGCGGCAGCGTTATGCGCTGAACGCCCGCGCGCTGAAGAGCGTCGTCATCCGCCTTGCCCCGGCGCGGGGCGGGTGACGATCCAGCCGGCGCACGCAGCCATCGCAATCGCGACGCCGCCGGCCAGCGGCAAGGCGGGCCGCGCGGCCAGGAAGAACATGGCATAGCCGATCGCGATGCCAACGCAGGCGGCGATCTTGCCCTGGCGCGGGATCGCCCCCTCCGCACGCCAGGCCCGGAGCGAGGGGCCGAATCGGGGGTGATCGAGCAGCCACGCCTCCATTCGGGGCGAGGACCGCGCGAAACAGCCGGCGGCGAGGATCAGGAAGATCGTGGTCGGCATCAGCGGGAGAAAAGCGCCGATCACGCCCAGCGCCACGCAGAACAGGCCGAGCAGCAGCCACAGCCACCGCACCACGCCCTGCCCCGCGCCGCGCCCCGCCGCCATCTAACCTAGCAGCCCATCAGGCTCAGCACTTCCTTGCGGCTGCGCTCATCGGTGCGGAACACGCCCATCATGCGGCTGGTGACCATGCCGACGCCGGGCGTGCGGACGCCGCGCGCGGTCATGCAGGCATGGCTGGCATCGATCACGACCGCGACGCCGCGCGGATCGAGCTCGCGCCAGATGCAGTCCGCCACCTCGGCGGTCAGCCGCTCCTGGATCTGGAGGCGACGGGCATAGCCGTGGAGCACGCGGGCGAGCTTCGAGATGCCGACCACGCGATTGCGCGGCAGATAGGCGATGTGCGCCTTGCCGATGATCGGGGCCATGTGATGTTCGCAATGCGACTGGAAGGGAATGTCCTTCAGCAGCACGATCTCGTCATAGCCGCCGACTTCCTCGAACTGGCGGCTGAGGTGGATCGCCGGATCCTCGCCATAGCCCTGGCAATATTCCTTCCACGCGCGCGCGACGCGCTTGGGGGTATCGACCAGCCCTTCGCGTTCGGGATCGTCGCCGGCCCATTCGATCAGGGTACGGATCGCCTGCCGGACGTTTTCGGGAACGTCGATCTTCGGCGCGGGATGCGTCTTGCCGCCTTCATCCGGCCCAGCCGTGTCAACCATCTGTTCTCTTATCTCCAGTCGCCGACCGTCTGCCCGCCCGGCGCGCCGCCTAGGTGGCGCGGGAGCGGCGAAGGATCAAGGGCGTTGATCGGGTGCGGCCTGCGGCACGGCGGGGGCTGCGGGCGCTTCGGGCATGCCCATCTGCCGTCGGACCTGATCGATCGCGATCAGACGCGCGCGCAGGTCCACCACCCAGGGCGCGCCTTCGGGGCTGCGCGCCAGCAGGCCGCGCCAGGCGGCCTCGGCTTCGTCCAGCCGGCCGGTCTGCGCCAGCCCCAGGCCGGTGAAGAAGGGCGGGCCGGGATGCATCGGATCGATCGCCGCCGCGCGTTCGAAGGCGAGCTGCGCCGCCGGCGTCATCATGCCGCCCGACTGCTGCAGCAGCGCATTGCCCAGGCCGACCCAGAGATCGGCGCTCGGCTTCTCGCGCTGGATTGCGTTGCCGAGGATATCGGCCGCGCCACGCGCGTCGCCCTGCCGCAGATAGGCGTCCGCCGTGATCAGCCAGCGCGCGGCAGTATCGAAACCGCGCGTCGTGCCGCCGCGCTGCTCCTCGGGATCGATCGCGGCGGCGCGCACGGGCTGGGCCGCCGGCTGCCCGGCATAGCCCGGATTGCCCTGCCAGGCGTAGCCGGCGATCGCGAGGCACAGCGCCATGCCGACCAGCTGCGCCGCGCCACGGGGCAGATGCCCCCAGCGCCACAGCAGCCCGACGGTCACCACGACGAGCAGCAACAGGAACAGCCAGCCCATCAGCGCCTCCTCCGGAAACGACCGCGGCCGACCCATATCCCCGCCGCGAGCAACAGCACGGGCGCCGCCCAGAGCGGCCAGGTGACCGGTGCGGTGGTCGGCTTGTAGCTTACCCAGTCGCCATAGCGTTCGATCAGCCAGGCGCGGATATCCTCGGGCTGCTCGCCCGCCTCGATCCGACGACGGACCAGCGCGCGCATGTCGCCGGCCATCTCGGCATCCGAATCCGCGATCGACTGGCCCTGGCAGACCAGGCAGCGCAAGGTCTGCATCAAATCCTGCGCCTGCTTTTCCTGCTTCGCATCGGGAAGCTGACGATAGGCGTATTCGGCGGGGGCCATCTTCGAATCGGCAAGCGCCGGGGATAGCGGCAGCAGTGCCGCGAGGAGGAGGACGAGGCAGGCATTCCTCACCGTTCGGCATCCTTCAGCGCGGCGAGGATCTCGGGCACGTTTTCGGCGCGGATGTCGCCGATGTGCTGGTGGCGGATCACGCCCTTGCCATCGATCACGAAGGTTTCGGGGACGCCCGACGAGCCGAGAGCGAACTGGATGCTGCTGTCGACGTCCGATCCGATGCGCGCGTAGGGATTGCCCCAGCGTCCCAGGAAGCGGGCGATATCTTCCGGCCGGTCGCGGATCGCGACCGCGTCGATCTCGACACCGGCGTCGGCCAGTTGCTTGAGCACCGGCGCTTCGGCGGCGCAGGGCACGCACCAGCTGGCGAAGATGTTGAGGAGGCGCGGCTTGCCGGCGCGAAAATCCGCCGCAGTCAGGCCGGGCTGACCGGCGACGCCGGGGGGCAGCGCGAATTCGGGCAGCGGCTTGCCGACGAGCTTCGACACCAGGGTGACATTGGCGGTCGGCTTGAGCAGCCCGCTCGCCACGAGGCCGACAAAGGCGACGAAGGCGATCAGCGGCACCCAGAGCAGGATGCGGACCTTGCGCGTGGCAGGCGAGGTCATGCCAGAACTCCCGCCGCGCCATCGCCGGAAGGGGAATGCCGACGTCCGCGCGCCAGCCGGCCGATCAGCGCCAGCAGCCCGCCGAGCCCGATCATCGCCCCGCCCAGCCAGATCAGCGTGACCATCGGCTTCCACCACAGGCGCAGCTGCCAGCGATCGCCGCCTTCGGTCTGGCGGCCGAGCACGGTGTAGACCTGACCATCGAAAAGCGTCTTGATCGCGGCCTCGTTGGTCTCGGTCGGCGGGGAGCTGAACATCCGCGCCTGCGGGCGCATCACCCAGGGTGTGCCATCGCCGCGCGAGACGGTGAGCGTCCCCTCGATCGCGGTCCAGTTCGGCCCGGCGATCGGCATCACGCCATCGAAGCGGACCTTGAACGGCCCGACCGTCTGGGTCTCGCCGATGGCGGCGGCGACGAGCGTCTCGCGGGTGAAGGCGCTTTCGCAGGCCATGCCGACCACGCTGACCGAGACGCCGAGATGCGCGATCACCATTCCCCAGGTGAACAACGGCGTGCGCCGCAGGTTGCGTTTCCACAAGGGCGCGACGCTGGCCACCCCGACACCCGCCGCGAACACCAGCCCGAGCAGCGGGAAAATGCCGATGCCCGGCGCGGCGACGAGCACCGCGCCAAGCGCCAGGACCAGGACCGCCGCAGGCGCGGCCATCCGCCGGGCCAGCGAGCGCCAGTCGTCCCGCCGCCAGCGCAGCAACGGCCCCGCCCCCATCGCCGCCATCAGTAGCAGCGCGATCGGTGAGGTAGCGGCGTTGAAATAGGGCGCGCCGACCGACAGCGCCTCGCCCGTCGTCGCCTCCACCGCCAGCGGATAGAGGGTGCCGATCAGGACGATGCCGAGGATCGCGGAGAGCAGCAGGTTGTTGAGGACCAGCGCCCCTTCGCGCGAGACGATGTCGAAGCGCGACCCCTCCCGCACGGTCCCCACCCGGAGCGCGAACAGGGCGAGCGCGCCGCCGATGTAGATCGCGAGCAGGGCGAGGATGAAGCTGCCGCGCGTCGGATCGACCGCGAAGGAATGGACCGAGGTGAGGATGCCCGAGCGGACGAGGAAGGTGCCGACCATCGACATCGAGAAGGCGACCACCGCCAGCATCACCGTCCACGCGCGCAGGCCATCGCGCGTCGCCACTACCGTGACCGAATGGAGCAGCGCCGTCGCGGCGAGCCAGGGCATCAGCGAGGCGTTCTCGACCGGATCCCAGAACCACCAGCCGCCCCAGCCGAGCTCGTAATAGGCCCAGTAGCTGCCGGCGGTGATGCCGAGGGTGAGAAACACCCAGGCTCCGAGCACCCAGGGACGCATCGCGCGCGCGAAGGCCGGGCCGACATCGCGCGTCACCAGCGCGCCGACCGCGAAGGAGAAGGCGACCGACAGGCCGACATAGCCGAAGTAGAGCGTAGGCGGGTGGAAGGCGAGGCCGGGGTCCTGCAGCAGCGGATTGAGCCCGTTGCCTTCGGCCGGCGCGGGGGAGACGCGGGCGAAGGGGTTCGAGGCGAAGAGCAGGAAGGCGTAGAAGCCGAGGCCGATCGCCGCCTGTGCCGCGAGCGTGGCGACCAGGGTGCGTTCGGCCAGCTGCCGTTCGAACAGCGCGACCGCGCCGCCCGACACCGCCAGCACCATCACCCACAGCAGCATCGACCCTTCGTGATTGCCCCAGGTTCCGGCGAACTTGTACAGCCAGGGCTTGGCGACATGGCTGTTCTCGACCACCAGCAGCACCGTCAGGTCGGTGCGCAGGAACAGCAGGATCAGCAGCCCGAAGGACAAAGCGACGAGGGCCGCCTGCACCATCGCGACCGGGCGCAGCGCGCGCATCCAGTCCTCGCGCTCGCCGCGCAGCGCGACGATGCCGAGCAGCAGTTGCAGCAGCGCCAGCGCCGCCGCGAGCCAGAGGGCGGCCAGGCCGGCTTCGGCGATCACTTCTCCAGGGTCTCCGTCTTGTGCATCTTGCCGTCGAGCTGCGGCGGCATGTAGCGCTCGTCATGCTTGGCGAGGATATTGTCCGCGACGAAGCTGCCGTCCGGCTGGAAGCGCCCTTCGGCGACCGCGCCCGAGCCTTCCTTGAACAGATCGGGCACGATGCCCTTGAAGCGCACGGGGACGCTGTCGATCCCGTCGGTCAGGCGAAAGGCGATGCTGACGCCATCGGGCTGGCGGACGATCGACCCCTGTTTGACCATGCCGCCCAGCCGCACCGCGCGACCCAGCGGCAGCCCTTCGCGCGCGACATCGGCGGGAGCGTAGAAATAGGCGGCCTGATCGCGCAGCGCCGACATCGCGAGCAGCGCCGCGCCGATGATCGCGACGAGCGCGAGCAGCGCGAGCACGAGCCGTTGATGCTTGGCCTTCATCGCCCGGGCCTCATCGTTCCGGCCTGTCGCGGCGCAATGAATCAGCCCGGCGCTCGGCCGATCGCATCCGCAGCCAGCTCCACAGCAGGAGCCCGCCGGTGCCGCCGACGGTGATCGCGTAGGCCGCGATGATGAAAGGCCAGTGCTGCATCGCTTCGCTCAGGCCTCCGCCATCCGCTTGAGCCGTGCCTCGATGCGATTTTCGGCGAGGAGCGCGCGCATCCGCATCAGCACGATCGCCGCGAACAGCAGGGTGAAGCCCAGCACCGCGATCGGCAGCGGCCAGAGGATCGAGCGATCGATTGTGGTGCCGGTCAGCGTGATGCTGCTGCCCTGATGAAGCGTGTTCCACCACACGACCGAATAGCGGATGACGGGAATGTTGATCGCGCCGACCAGCCCGAAGATCGCCGCCGCCTTGCCCGCCGATCCCCGCTCCCCGCTGGCACCCGCGAGCGCCATGTAGCCGAAATAGAGGAACAGCAGGACGAGCATCGAGGTCATCCGCCCGTCCCATTCCCACCAGGTGCCCCAGGTGGGCCGGCCCCAGATCGATCCGGTCATCAGGCAGATGGCGGTGAACAGCGCCCCCGGCGCGGCCACGGCGCGGGCGGCGACGCCGGCGAGCGGATGACGCCACACCAGCTGCATCAGGCTGGACACCGCGATGCCGGTCCAACCCGCCATGCCGAGCCAGGCGGCGGGGACGTGGACGTACATGATCCTGACGCTTTCGCCCTGCAGATAGTCCGCCGGCGACAGCGTGAGCCCCGCGACCAGCCCGATCGCGATCAGCAACAGCCCCGCCAGCGCCAGCCACGGCGTCAGCGGGCGTGCGATCGACAGGAAGCGGGCGGGATTGGCGAAGATATGCATGGTCGCAGCCTCGCCTTAAAGCAGCTTTGGGCCGCTGGGAAGCGCGACAAATTGCCCCAGCCAGACCGTCGATGGCACCGGGCGGCGAGTTCGCCCCCCGGAATCACCGTCAGGCGCAGCGCCCCAGCTCGACCGGGATCACCGCGTTGGGGCCGACATCGCGCGCCACCTCCAGCCGCCCCTCGGGCTCGGGCCTGAGCGTCCAGCGCTCATCGTTGCTGCTGCCCTCGACCGTGCAGGCGAGGTGGAGGTTGACCTCCTCGGCGGTATTCTCGATGCCGCGCACGACGCAGCTCGTCTCGCCGTCGGTGGTGATCCGATCCCGGCCGAAGCGCCAGAGGCCGCCCTTGCAGAGCTCGGGCTTCGCGGCCCAGGTTCCGATCCAGTCGAAGCCGGCCTCCGCCTCGGCGGGCGTGGCGTTGACGGGCTCGGCGGGGATGGTTGGCGGCGGCGGCTCCGGCGGGTCGATGACGGCGACGTTGCCGCTGGCCATATCGGCGTCGGTCTGGTCGACCGGCTCGCTTCGCCCGCAAGCGACCAGCGCGAGCAGCAGCCCGGCCGAGCACAGCGTCCTCACAGTCGAACCCATGCGTCCTCCCTCGAATCGTTCCGCCTAGTGAACGCCGGGAAGCGGCTTAGGGTTCAGGGGATTTCTGGAGTGGGCGGGATAACCGCACCGCACCCAATCCTCGCAAAGTACTGTTCCACCCAAACCGTTCGTGTCGAGCGCAGTCGAGACACCGGCCAACCGGCCTGCGAGGTGTCTCGACTTCGCTCGACACGAACGGGATAGATCTTGCGACAGTCCCGCGAGGGCGAGACTTTTCCGCTTCGCCGATCAGCGCGACTTCAGCGCCGCCTGCGCCGCCGCCAGGCGGGCGATGGGGACGCGATAGGGCGAGGCGGAGACGTAATCGAGGCCGATCTTCTCGCAGAAGGCGATCGACGCCGGATCGCCGCCATGCTCGCCGCAGATGCCGAGCTTGACGTCGGGCCGGGTCTTGCGCCCGCGCTCGGCCGCCAGCTCGATCAGCTCGCCCACGCCCTCGACATCGAGGCTGACGAAGGGATCGCGGGCGTAGATGCCCTGATCGACATAGGTCGTCAGGAACCGGCCGGCATCATCGCGGCTGACACCCAGCGTGGTCTGGGTGAGGTCGTTGGTGCCGAAGGAGAAGAAGGCACCGACCTCGGCGATCTCGCCCGCCTTGAGCGCGGCGCGCGGCAGCTCGATCATCGTGCCGACGAGATATTCGACGCGCGCGCCCTTCTCGGCGAAGACCGCCTCGGCCGCCTTGTCGATCACGATCTTCATCAGCTCCAGCTCGCGCCGGGTGGCGACCAGCGGAACCATGACCTCGGGGATCGGCGCCTCTCCGGTCTTCGCGGCGACGTCGACCGCCGCCTCGAAGATCGCGCGGGCCTGCATCTCGTAGATCTCGGGATAGGTCACGCCCAGCCGGCAGCCGCGATGGCCCAGCATCGGGTTGAACTCATGGAGCTCGGCCGCGCGACGGCGGAGCGCCTCGATCCCCAGACCGGTCGCCGCCGCGACCTCGGCGAATTCCGACTCCTCATGCGGCAGGAATTCGTGGAGCGGCGGATCGAGCAGGCGGATCGTGACCGGCAGGCCGGCCATGATCTCGAAGATCTCGGTGAAGTCGGCGCGCTGTTCGGGCAGCAGCTTGGCGAGGGCGACGCGACGCCCCTTCTCGTCCTCGGCCAGGATCATCTGGCGGACGGCGGTGATCCGGGCGGCATCGAAGAACATGTGCTCGGTGCGGCACAGGCCGATGCCCTCGGACCCGAATTCACGCGCGGTGCGGCAATCGGCCGGGGTCTCGGCATTGGTGCGGACCTTGAGGCGGCGGACGCCATCGGCCCAGACCATGAGCGTGCCGAAATCGCCGGCCAGCTCGGGCTGGACTGTCGCCACCGCGCCGGCCATCACCTCGCCGGTGGAGCCATCGATGGTGACGACATCGCCTTCCTTCAGCTCGCGGCCGGCGACGCGCAGGATCTTGCCCTTGCTGTCGATCGAGAGGCTGCCCGCGCCGGAGACGCAGGGGCGGCCCATGCCGCGCGCGACCACGGCGGCGTGGCTGGTCATGCCGCCTCGCGCCGTCAGGATGCCCTTGGCGGCGTGCATGCCGTGGATGTCCTCGGGGCTGGTCTCGACGCGGACGAGGATGACGGCGTCGCCCAGCTCGGCGCGCTTCTCGGCGGTGTCGCTGTCGAACACGATGATGCCGCTGGCCGCCCCAGGCGAGGCGGGCAGACCCTTGGTCAGCACATCGCGCGGAGCCTTGGGATCGAGCGTGGGGTGGAGGAGCTGGTCGAGCGCGGCCGGATCGACCCGCGCGATCGCCTCCTCGCGCGTGATCAGCCCCTCGTTCGCCATGTCGACCGCGATCTTGAGCGCGGCCTTGGCGGTGCGCTTGCCCGACCGGGTCTGGAGCATCCAGAGCTTGCCCTGCTGCACCGTGAACTCGATATCCTGCATGTCGCGGTAATGCGTTTCGAGCAGATCGAAGACACGCGCCAGCTCGGTATAGGTCTCCGGCATCGCCTCTTCCATCGAGGCGGGCTTGGCACCGG
>Ga0160461_1001128_pt1 | contig 11936 bp, 13 predicted proteins | sample HID1975I_E6MG_FD_108266 | JGI IMG/M metagenome (GOLD analysis project Ga0160461, IMG submission 108266) | Enriched soil microbial communities from UW Madison campus, WI, USA - HID1975I_E6 MG | ecosystem: Environmental > Terrestrial > Soil > Unclassified | place: USA: Madison, Wisconsin...
GCATGTCTTCCGGCCGGGTCAGCAGGAATTCCGGGTCGCTGGCATCCAACACGATGGTGGTCCTTAGATAGTGAGGTCAGGCGGGCGGCGCCGCTTGGGGAAGCTCGCGCGATTCCAGGCGATACAGCCAGGCCAGCAATTCTGCCACTGCTACGTACAGTTGGGGAGGAATATGTGCATCCAGGTCCACCTGCATGAGCAGGCCGACCAATTCACGCGATTCGTGCACATACAGGCCGTTCTCTTCGGCGGCGCGCACGATGGTGTCGGCCAGTTGGCCGTAGCCCTTGGCCACCACGCGCGGCGCGCCGTCCTTGTCGTCATAGGAAATGGCGACGGCGGCATTGCGGTTGGCGTTGGGGCCATCGGTGGGGCCGATGCCCTGGGAATTGGGGGTATTGCTCATCAGAAATCGGTCGGGATGACGGGGCGCGGCTCCGTCACGCTGACCGCCAGATTGCTTAAGGTCAGGCCCGCGGCCAGAAGGCGCGAGCGCAGTTGGTCGGACGCATCATTGATTTCGGCGGCGGCCAGCGGCGCGACCAATTGCAATACGATCTGGTCGCCCGCCAGGTTCAGCCGCGCATCCACCAAGCCCAGGCGGGGCAGGTCCAGCTTGAGCCGGGTGGCCCAGGTGGGCGTTGCCGAATCGGGGTCGCCACCGTAGGGGTCGCGTTCCACTTCCCATTCCATCGGCGTGCCGGGCCAGGCTTCGCCCTGCCAGACCAGGGATTGGTTGGCCAGCACGTCCAACTGCTGGCGCACCAGCACGGTCAGGTCCTGGTGAATGCCGGTCACGGGCGTGCCGGGCGCGGGCGAGCTGCTGCCCGACGCTGCCTCGGCGCCGCCACCGGTGCGCGCCGTGCTCGACGCGTCCGAACGGCTGCGCGCCGCCGTGGCGTTTTGCTGGGCGGTGTCGCGGCTCATCCTGGCCTGCGGCTCTTCCTGGAGCGCGGCCGGGTTGGTCCGACCGAACACCATGTCGGTCAAATGTGATTCATAGAACAAGCCGCTGGTTTGCAGGGCTTGGCGCAGCGCCTGGCCCAGCAAGCGGGCGGTCGGGCCGCCTGCCGCCAGCGAGGCGTGGGCGGCGGCATCAGCGCCGCGCGCCGCATGGGCATCGGCCTGGCCGGCGGGCCGCGTCAGCTTCGCGGCAGCGGCGGCATCCGCGCTGGTCGCGGCGGTTGCGGTTGCTGTGGCGGTGGTCGGTGCGGCAGGTAACGCAGGCGCCGAGGCCGGGGGCTGCCCGGCGGCGGCTTGACCGGACGGCGGGGGTTGGCCCGCACCGGGTGCGGGTTGCGGCGCGGCTTGCGCGGGGGCTTGTCCGGCCGCGCCACCATTGGCGTTCCAGAGCGGCGCGCGCCCCTGGACGGCGGGCGCCGCTTCGGGAAACTGGGCCAGCAAGGCAAGAATCGTCCGGGCGGTGGTGCCCAGCGTGGTCGGGGCCGAGGCGGTGGTGTCGCTGCTGGTGACCAGCCCGCGCGCGGCCAGCGCCAGCGCGGCGGCCGTCTTCGCGTCGACAACGGCATTCTGGCGGTCGCCTCGGGCGCCGCCAGTTTGTATGCCTTGCCGGGGATCGCGGGTGGAACCGTCCGACGACCCGGGCTTTTCCGGGCCTCCGGGCTGGCTGACGGCGTCTGGCCGTGCGCCCGACACCTGATTGGCGTTCGCGGCGGACATCGTCGTGCCAAGCACGGCGTCCAACCGCTGCACCAGGACATTACCGAGTGCGGCGGGACCGACGCTCATTCTTCAGGCGCCTGATATCCGTAGGCCGACAGCAGCGTCTGCTGGCGCTTCATGCGTCCCAGCAGCTCGCCCAGCCGGGCCAGTTGCGGGATAGCCAGGTCGCGCGTCAGCGCATCGTTTTCCAGAATGCGCACGAGCAGGTCGTACTTCATGGCGCGGCCGGCGTCGTCCAGTGGCTCTTTTTGTTCCGTCTGGCGCAGGAGCTCGACACGCTCGCAGTATTGCTGGCCATGGACCATGGCCAGGTCCCAGTCGCCTGCCTTGGCGGCGGTCAGCATTTCCCCCGTGATGAAAGCGATCTCCTGGTAGTGCTCCAGGATGGCGGGAAGGGACTGGGTCAGGGACGTCATGGAAATCTCGGGCGTTCTCAGGCTGGCTAGGGGCATGGTTCGGGCCATTACGGCTCCATGCCGCCAGCCGGCCGGTCGATGGAAGTCTGCCAAGCTTCGGCCAGATCGGCCAGCAGCCGGTCGGCAATATCAAGCTGCTCGACATCCGCCTTCAGGTTCGCTGTCAGCAGCGTACGGATGATGTAGTCGTAAAGCAGGGCGAGGTTGGCGGCGATGTCGCCGCCGGCCTCCATGTTAAGCCCCGTTTTCAGGCCTTCATCGACAATCTTGATCGCTTTCGAGATGGCCGCGCCGCGTTCAGCGATGCGACCTTCGTTCAAATGGATGCGCGCCTGCCCGATGGCCGCCCGCGCTCCCAGATACAGCAGGGTGATCAGCCGCTCCGGGCTTGCGCCCAGGACTTGCGTTTCCAGGCCGATATCGGCGTAGGAACGAACAGAATAAGACCCTGAGGGCCGTCGGGCGGCATACGTCATTTAATGCATCTTCTATTAAGTTGGTTACTTCGACTTGTTCATGGCCTCAAACTGCTGGGTCAGATAGCTGCCCGTACTTTGCATCTGCATGTAGAAGGTGTCCAGCGCCACGAACTGCGTGCGCATCCGCTCGATTTCAGCATCGCTCGATGCCTTGGCGCGCGCCTGCTGCGCGGTCAATGCGGTGATCGACTTGGCCAAGCCGTCCTGACGCGTCTTCAACGAGCCGGTCGAACCCAGCACATCCTTGAGCGCGGCGTCGATGTTCTTCGCCAGGCCATTTTCGCCCGTCAACAGCTTGGTGACGTCGGCGGGGTTCTCGGTCAGGGCCTTGGTGAGCTTGGTCGTGTCCAGCTTCAGTTCGCGGGCGGTGGCGTCGGTGGTGATGCCCAGATCGGCCAGCGAGCGCAGCGTGCCGTCGCCCAGCACGCTTTGCAAGGCGCCAGACAGGGCCGACTGGATCGAGCGCGTGGTGCCGTCGCCCGTCAGCGGCTGGTTGGTGGCCGCCGCGGCGTCGAACGCGGTCAGGTTCTTGATCGTGGTTTGCAGCGTCTTGTACTTGGTGACGAAGTCCTGCACCGCCTTGCTGGCCACCGAGGTGTCGGCTTCCAGTTTCAGGGTGATGGGCTTGCCGGCTTCGGTCTTTTCGGCCAGGTTCAACGTAATGCCGTCGATGGCGGTCGAAATGTTGTTCGAACCGCTCTTGACCGTGATGCCGTTGATGACGACCTCGGCGTCCTGCCCCGCGGTGGCGGTCATGCCGGAGGTCACGCCGTTGGCATCCGTGCTGAAGCTCAGGATGTCTTTCAGCGACTGGTCGCCATTGACGGTAATGGACTTCACCGATGCTTTTTCGCCCGTCTCGCGCGAGGTCAGCATCAGGTAGTTGTTGCCGTTGCCATCGTTGATGACGGTGGCGCGCAGGCCGGTCTTGTCGTCGGCGTTGATGGCCTTGACGATGCCGTTCAAGGACGTGTCGTCCTTCAGGTCAACCGTGCGCTTGGTGCCGTCGGCCAATTCAATTTCGAAGGTGCCCGTGGCGCCGTTCTTGGCGGTACGGTCGGCCACTGCCGACGATTGCAGGCTTTGCGCGCGCGCCAGGTTCTTCACTTCGATGGTGTATTCGCCAGCGACCGCGCCTTCAGCGGCCACCGTGGCCGTCAGGGCGGAACCGCCGGTGACGCTGCCCTTGATGGCAGCCATCGTTTCAGTCTTGCCCAACACGGCGGCCGAAGACTGCAAGGCTTCCAACGCGCTCTGAAGCTGCGAGTAAGCGTCGATACGGGTCTTGTAGCTTTCCGCGCGGGTCGTGTAGACCGAAAGCTTTTTCGTCTCGGCGTCTTGCAGGTCCGACAGGATCTTTTCCAGCGGCAAGCCGGACACGGACCCAAGGTTGGTGATAGAAGCCATGTGATTTCCTTCCTAGCGAAGCGATTCTGACAAAAATAGGGTGCCGGCGATTGGCCGGGTAAGGGCATAAGGCGGGCCTAATTCGGGGTTTCCCTCACGCATAGGCGCCAAAACAGTTGAAGAACACTGTTTTAAGGGTCAGGTCATGCAGTGGTTTTAATGCCGTTGCCTTGCATGTTCACGATCATTTTGGCGATTTTGAGCACCGTTTCGCTGGGGATCGTGCGAATGACATCGCCCGACTCCGCATCCACGACCGACACCACGACCTGATGCACATTCGGATCGATTTCGAACTGCAATTGCGTCGACCACGCCTTCATCTGGTCGTTGATTTCGTCCAGCGCCTTGTCCAACGGCAGCTTCTGCGAATCTGATTGATCCGACGTGGCGCTGTCGGAAGCGCCGCTGTTCGTGGCGGCGGCGGCGGGCGTCACGCTCACAGCCGGTTCGGCTGCGATGGGCGCCTGCACGGGCGCAGCGGGTGCGAACGTAGCGGGGGCTAGGGGGGTTACGGCCATGATCACTCCAGCGGCGATGTGGGCGTCTCGGAGGAACGCGCTGTTTTCAGGGAATTCTCAGCTACGATTACGGCACCTTTGCAGGGAACTTTAGCCCCGGCGGAGGCGGATGTTTCACGTGCTAATCAGTTTGGATCGGGCAATGAGTGTCAAGACGGCGCTGCGAGTCATCGAAATCATCGAAACCTTTGCCCGCGAGAAGCGCGCGCTGCCCTTGTCGGAGCTCGCGCGGTTGCTGGATGTGCCGGTGTCCAGTTGCCTGGCGTTGATCCGCACGCTGACGGGCCTGGGCTACCTGTATGAAACCGGCCGGCGCCAGGGCTACTACCCCACGGGTCGCTTGCTTGCCATGGCGCAGCGCATCGCGCGCGCCGACCCCGTTTTGGATCGCGTCTACCCCAGCCTGTCGGAATTGCGGGACGCTACCCGCGAAACCGTGGTGTTCGCCAAGCTCACCCAGGATGGCCGCGTCGTCTATCTGGATGTGCTGGATTCCCCGCATACCATCCGATACGCGCCCGTTGCCGGCGAGTTCAAGGACGTACACGCCAATTCGCTGGGCAAGGCACTGATGTCGCTGATGGACGGGCCCGCGCGCCGGGCCGTTCTGGAAAGCACCCCGATGACGCGCTACAACGAGCGCACGCTGGTCACCCCGCAAGCGCTGGAAGACGACCTGCAACGGTCGCGCCAGCGCGGTTGGTTCATGAACAGTGGGGAATCGATCGCCGACGTGGGCGCCATCGCCTGGCCCGTCACCCTGTCGGGCGAGCACTATGCGATTTCGGTGGGCGGCCCGATCTACCGGATCGAGCCGCAGCAAGAGGCCTATGCGCGCATCTTGCGGGCGGCGTGCACCGCCCTGGAACAGCAGGCCTGAATGGGCCCCGGGCCGGGCGTTGCGCCCGGCGCGGCGTCAATAGGCCTCGTTAGTACGACTTCGGCAGGCCCAGCACCTTTTCCGCGATGAAGCACATGATCAGCTGTGGGCTGACCGGCGCGATACGCGGAATGAAGCTCTCGCGCAGCAGCCGTTCCACGTGGTATTCCTTGGCATAGCCCATGCCGCCCAGCGTCATCACGGCGGTTTGGCAGGCGTTGTAGCCGGCTTCCGCCGCCAGGTACTTGGCCGTATTGGCATAGGGGCCGCAGGGCAGGCCGGCGTCGTACAGGCTGGCCGCCTTGAACACCATCAGGTCGGCGGCTTCCAACTGCATCCAGGCTTGCGCCAAGGGATGCTGGATGCCCTGGTTCTGGCCGATGGGGCGGCCGAACACGGTGCGTTCGCCGGCGTATTTCACGGCGCGGTCCAGCGCGGCGCGGCCGATGCCCACGGCTTCCGCCGCGATCAGGATGCGTTCGGGGTTCAGGCCGTGCAAGATGTATTCAAACCCGCGGCCTTCTTCGCCGATGCGATCGGCCACCGGAATGCGCAAGCCATCAATGAACAGCATGTTCGAGTCCACGGCCTTGCGGCCCATTTTCTCGATTTCGCGCACCTCGATCTTTTCGCGGTCCAGATCGGTATAGAACAGGGACAGGCCCTGGGTGGGCTTGGCCACCTCGGACAGCGGCGTGGTGCGCGCCAGCAGCAGCATCTTGGTGGCGACCTGCGCCGTCGATATCCAGATCTTGCGGCCGTGCACCACGTATTCGTCGCCCTGGCGCACCGCGCGGGTCGACAGCTTGGTGGTATCCAGACCGGCGTCGGGCTCGGTCACGGCAAAGCAGGCCTTTTCGCGGCCGGCGATCAGGGGTTCCAGCCAACGGCCGCGCTGCTCGTCGGTGCCGAACACCACCACGGGGTTCAGGCCGAAGATGTTCATGTGTACGGCGGACGCGCCGGTAAAGCCCGCGCCGGATGCGGCGATGGTCTGCATCATCAGCGCGGCTTCGGTCATGCCCAGGCCCGCGCCGCCGTATTCCTGCGGCATGGCGATACCCAACCAGCCGTCGCGTGCCAGGTCGGCGTGCAGCGGCTCGGGAAAGCCGCCTTCGCGGTCGCGTTCCAGCCAGTATTCGTCGGGGTAGCGGTCGCAGATGCGCGAAACGGCGTCGCGCAGCGCCAACTGCTCAGGGGTGAAGGCAAAGTCCATCAGTGGTTTCCATCCTGGGTAATGCCGCGGGCGACCAGCGCGTCGATCCGGGCGTCGTCGTAGCCGGCTTGGGCCAGCACCTCGCGGCTGTGCTCGCCCAGCCGGGGGGCGGGCCGTCGCAGGGACGTGGGCGTGCCTTGGTACTGGCCTAGCGGCGCGGGGGTGCGCAAGGGGCCTTCGCTGGGGTGATCCACGTGGCGGATGAAGTCGGTGGCGGCCAGGTGTTCATCCAGCAGCAGGTCGTCCACCGTGTAGAGCTGCGACGCGGGAATGTCCGCGCGGGCCAGGGCGTCCAGCCACTCCTGCGTGGGGCGGGTGCGGATCACGTCGGCCACGTAGGCGTAGACCTCACCGATATGCGCGGCGCGCGCGCCGTGTGTGCAAAAGCGCGGATCTTCGGCCAACTCGGGCTTATCGATCAGGTTAAAGAAGTTGCGCCAGTGCTTGTCGTTGTAGATCAGCAGGCAAAGGTAGCCATCGGCCGTCGCGTAGGGCCGGCGATGGGGCGCCAGCAGGCGGGCGTAGCCGGTCGGACCCATGGGCGGCTCGAACGTCGCGCCACCCAGGTGATCGCCCAGCACCAGGTGGGCCATGCCTTCGAACATGGGTATTTCCACCTGCTGGCCGCGCCCCGTCGTCTTGGCGTGCAGCACGGCCGACACCAGGGCGATGGCCACGTGCAGGCCCACCGCCCGGTCGGCCAGCGTCAGCGGCGCGTAGCGAGGCACGTCGCCACTTTGCTGGGCCGACAGCGCGGCGATGCCCGTCTGCCCCTGGATCAGGTCGTCATAGGCAGGCCGGCCGGCGTAGGGGCCTGCCTCGCCAAACCCGTAGGCGCCCAGGTAGACGATGCGCGGGTTGCGCGCCGCCACCGTCTCGTAGGACAAGCCCAGCCGGGCCATTGCCTGCGGCCGGATGTTGTAGAGCAGGGCGTCGCAGCTTTCGGCCAGCTTCAAGCAAGCCTCCAGCCCCTCGGGCGTCTTCAGGTCCAGCACGATGGACCGCTTGTTGCGGTTCAGGTGCAGGTACAGGTGGCCCATGCCGGGATTGCGCATGGGCCCCACGGCCCGCATGTTGTCGCCCGCGGGCGATTCCACCTTGATCACGTCGGCGCCCAGGTCCGCCAGGGTTTGCGTGGCGTAGGGACCCATCACGACGGAACTCAGGTCCAGGATGCGCACGCCGGTCAGCGGGCCGGCCGGCGTGGCCTCAGGGGAGGAGGGCGTGGTCATTGCTGTTCGATTCCTGCATCTTTGATCCGCTTGCCCCACAGCGTGCGCTGGTCGCTGACGAACTGCGCGAACGCTTCGGGGGTGCTGGAAAAGGCGTCAAAACCCAGGCCCGCCAGGCGCTTCTTGACCTCGGGCTTGGCCACGACCTGGTTGATGGCGGCGTTCAGCTTCGCCACCACTTCCGGCGGCAGGCCGGCCGGGCCGAAATAGCCGTTCCAGGAATTCAGGTCAAAGTCCTTCACGCCGGCCTCGGCCATGGAGGGCAGGTCGGGCACGATGGCGCTGCGTTCGGCGGTGGACACGGCCAGGGCGCGCAATTGGCCCGACTGCACGAAGGGCAGACCGGAAGCCAGGTCGGTAAACATGAAGTCCACCTGGCCGCCCACCACATCGGTCAAGCCTTGCGGGGTGCCTTTGTAGGGTACGTGCAGGATGTCGATGTCGGCGCGGTTGGCCAGCGTGGCGCCGGCGACGATGCCGGTGCTGTTGCCGCTGGCATAGGTGATGCGGCCCGGGTTTTTCTTGGCGTCGGCCACCAGTTCGCTGACGTTCTTCCATGGGCGCTTGGGGTTCACGACCAGGATGAAGGGCAGGTTGCCGCCGCGCGCGATCGGGGTGAAATCCTTGACCGGGTCATAGGACACATTCTTCATCAGCCAGGGCGCGGCCGAGTGCGACGTGTTGGTGGTGACGAAGAGCGTGTAGCCGTCGGGCTTGGCACGGGCCACATAGCTGGCCGCGATGGTGGCGTTGGCGCCCGGCTTGTTCTCAACAACGATCTGCTGGCCCAGGATGGCCGACAGTTCAGACCCGAATATCCGGCCGACCGCATCGGTGCCGGAGCCGGCCGGGAAGGGCACGACCAGGGTGATGGGCTTGTTGGGATAGTCAGACGCCGCGTGGGCGATGGGGGCGGCCATCAAGGCCGCGCCGCTGACCACGGCGGCGCTTAGCAAACGGAAAGGGTGCATGGGGTTGTCTCCAGTTTTATAGGGAATTCAGGCGCGGCTCTGCGTCCGCTGCCTGCTGCCGCCTTGTGTCAGGCGGCAGGTGGTGGCGCCGGAAAGTCCCGGATCACGCGATCGGGGGATTCTTCATACGGAGGGGTGTAGATCACCAGCAGCCTGGCGGGCTCGTCACTGGTCACGGTAAAAACGTGGGGCACGTCGGGGGGGAAATAACAGCAATCGCCCGCGACCATATCGGCCGATTCGTCCTGCACCTGGGCGCGCGCGGTGCCCGACAGCAGGTAGCAGACCTGTTCAATGCCCGGATGCGCATGCGGCAGCGCGCCCTGGCCTTTTTCGATGACGCCCAGCAGCACTTCCACGCCGCGCGAGCCCACGGTATCGGGCCCGATCAGGCGGCGGTTCAAGGTGCCGGTGTGATTGGCGGGGTGATAGCCGGGCACCTCGGCTTCGCGGACCAGCCAGGTGGGAGAGTTTGCTTGCGTCATGTTCATCCATCTAAATTTTCATACGTAAATTCATTTTCACGTATGCGAAAAACATCGGCAAGCGCTTTTTCGGCCGGGATACTGTGTCGCGCTCTAGGGGATTAGGGAAAACACCGTGCGCGGACTGCTAAAATCCGGCGCTGATCTTCTTTCACGGCCCGCCATGTCTTCCGTTTGTCCGCCTGACGCCTCCGCCACCCTGTCTGATTGGTTGCAATACCTGGAATCCATCCACGCCACGGCGATCGACATGGGCCTGGATCGCGTGCGCGAAGTGGCCACGCGCATGGGGCTTGAGCTGTCGGGCGTGAAGTTCGTCGTGGGCGGCACCAACGGCAAGGGCTCCACCTGTGCCATGCTGGAAGCCATTTTGCTGGCGGCCGGCTACAAGGTGGGGCTGTATACGTCGCCACACCTGATCGACTTCAATGAGCGCGCCCGCGTCAACGGCCAGATCGCCTCGGACGGCGACCTGATCGCCCAGTTCCAGGCCGTCGAGGCGGCGCGCGGTGAAGTCTCGCTGACGTACTTCGAATTCACCACGCTGGCCATCTTGCGCCTGTTTTCGCAATCGCGCCTGGATGCGGTCGTGCTGGAAGTGGGCCTGGGTGGCCGCCTGGATGCGGTCAACATCGTTGACGCCGATTGCGCCATCGTCACCAGCGTTGACCTTGATCACACCGACTGGCTGGGCGATACCCGCGAGAAAATCGGCTTTGAAAAAGCCCACATCTATCGCGCCGGCCGGCCCGCTATTTGCAGCGACCCGGTTCCGCCGCAATCGCTGTTGGACCACGTGGAAAAAATCGGCGCGGACCTCTGGCTGTTCAGCCGCGACTACAACTATTCCGGCGACCGCCAGCAGTGGGCGTATGGCGGGCGCGAACAGCGCCGCAGCGCGCTGGCCTATCCGGCCCTGCGCGGCGCCAACCAGTTGTTGAATGCGTCGGCCGCGTTGGCCGCGCTGGAATCCGTGCGCGATCGTTTGCCGGTGCAGCAACAGGCCGTGCGCCTGGGGCTGCTGCAAGCCTCGCTGCCGGGTCGTTTCCAGATCCTGCCGGGCCAGCCCACGGTGATCCTGGACGTGGCGCACAACCCGCATGCCGCCGCCGTGCTGGCGCAGAACCTCGACAACATGGGGTTCCATCCGTACACCCACGCGGTGTTCGGCATGCTGAACGACAAGGATCTGGCTGGTGTCGTGGCCAAGCTGGGCTCCCGCATCGACCACTGGTATTGCGCGGGCCTGCCCGGGCCGCGCGGCATGTCGGGCCAGGCGCTGGCCGACAAGGTCGCCGCTGCCTTGCCACCATCGCCCGCGGGGGCGGAAAGCCCCAGCATCACCGCCTTCGAAAATCCCGCCCAGGCCTATGCCGCGGCGCGCGAACGGGCGGTCGAGAATGATAGAATCGTCGTGTTTGGGTCGTTTCTCACCGTGGCCTCGGTTTTGCAGGCACTGGGTCGCAAGGCATAGGCAAAAACGGGTCATGGCGGCCCGCCGCCACATTGCCGCAAGGAATTCTCTTCCATGGGTTTTTTCAATCGCAAGGATCCTGCCGACCAGGCGCAGCCCTCTAAACGGGCGGCAGTGCCTAGCGAGGTTCAGGCTGCGGAGCTGCGCGGCCGCGCGCGGCGCAGGTTGGCAGGTGCCGTCGCCTTGGTGCTGGCGGCAGTCATCATTCTGCCCATGGTGCTTGATTCGCAGCCCGAGCCGGTTGCCGACAACATTCCCATCCGCGTGCCAGAACGCAACACCCCGTTCCAACCTCAGGTAAGTGACCCGCAAGCCGCGCCCCAGGCGGACGGCACCGCGACCGCGCCGACGGTTGCGGGCAACGGCAGCACGCCCGCGGATTCCACGGTGCCCACGCCGCCGCCCGTGACGTCCACGCCGTCGACCCCGCCCACGGCTTCCGCGCCGCCCGAATCGGCAGCCCCGCACACGACCACCGTGCAGGTGACGCCGCCGCTCGTGGCGCCCAAGCCGGAAGCCAAGCCCAAACCCGAAGTCAAGCCCGAAGCCAAGCCGGCCCCCAAGCCCGACACGCGCTCCGACGACGGCGCGCGCGCCTTGGCGCTGCTGGAAGGGCGTGCCGCGCCGGCCGCCGCATCGGCTCCCAAGCCTGCCGCCAAGGGCAATTTCGTATTGCAGATTGCGGCCTACACCACGTCGGAAGACGCGCAATCGCGTCGTGGCAAGCTGCATCAGGCCGGCGTCACCAACGCATTCGTGGAACAAGCCTCCATCGGAGGCAAGCAGCAGTACCGTCTGCGTGTGGGGCCGTTCCCCTCGCGCGAGGCGGCGCAGGCGGCCCAGGCGCGGTTGCGCACCTTGGGCTATGACAATGGTTTTATTGCCGCCCAATAGTGACCGGCTTCGACTTCGTCGTGCTGGCCATCCTGGCGGTCTCGGGTGTGCTGGGCCTGGTGCGCGGCCTGCTCAAAGAGGTGCTGTCGCTGGTCGCCTATCTGCTGGCCTTCGTGGCCGCGATATGGTGGGGCCCCACGGTGTATACGTGGCTTGAGCCCTATATTGAAACGACGCTGCTGCGCATGGGAGTCTCATACGCCGTGGTGTTCATCCTAGTGCTGCTCGGTGTGGGTTTGGTCAACATGACGCTAGCCGCCTTGATCCGCAGTACCGGA
>Ga0160461_1001129_pt1 | contig 11932 bp, 9 predicted proteins | sample HID1975I_E6MG_FD_108266 | JGI IMG/M metagenome (GOLD analysis project Ga0160461, IMG submission 108266) | Enriched soil microbial communities from UW Madison campus, WI, USA - HID1975I_E6 MG | ecosystem: Environmental > Terrestrial > Soil > Unclassified | place: USA: Madison, Wisconsin...
CCGGTCCTTTCATTTGGTGATGAGCCAGGCACTCACGACCGGCACGGCGATGCCCAAGAAGGTCGTGGCGAGATTCTTCATGAGCGGGCTGGTCCACTCGGTTCGCAGTGCCCAAATTCCGACTGCGACCAAGCCGCTGAAGGTATACGCGAGCGCGTAGACCGCTCGCCATTTCTCCTCTGAGTTCAGTTCTACGAAGCTGGTCACTTTTGGTAGATCGACGCCGAGTGCGAATGCGGTCACACTCCCGACCAGGACGCTTATCGCCGTCCAGATGTAGGTTTTAGCCTCGCTCTCTGGTGGTTTGTTCTTCCGCCAGATCGTCCAAGCTTCCTGTCCGAACACCAAGACGAACCCGGCGATCAAAGCGCCAGTGATCACCGTGCGTGCAATACTGACGGAATTCACGACATGGATGGAGTCGACTACAGTGACAGCGCTCACGACAATTCCCCTTTTGTCGTCGACTCACCGGCCCGAGGTGAGTGTCGAAATGTTACGAATGTGCACTCGGGTCGGATAGAACATCGATCACGAACTCGGCGTCTATCGTTACCGTAACGGAGGCAATCGGGCGCGGATGCCCATCGATCGAGCATTTCGTTCGAAGCGTATTGCCGGACGCCTCGTGGCCTATCGTGAAGTCACACCCAGCCATGCATCGCCTCGCGCGCATAGGCGGTGATGTAGTCGTAGGGGAGTGTGCCGAAGCCCTTGTCACCCCACCAAGTGTGCCAGCTATTCTTGAACTCGAAGCGCGCTCTGCTGTCGTCGTATCCGCAAACCGCTACGGCATGCCAACCCGACACGTTGGGCGGGCTCTTGTTGTCCAGGAAATTCTGGAGAAGGACTGGCGTCGGCATGTGAATGTCGGGACCGTCCTCCCAGCCCGCTTCGAAATGGCCATCCGATTCCCACCATACCGGTATCGATACGGCGACGGGTGTGCCGGCATTGACCAATGCGGCCTTGAGGAGGCGCACGAAATTCTGTGGCTGAGGAAGGTTCGGATCGTCGAAGACGTCGACTGAATATTGCGCCGGAGAGTTGACGAAGGGATTGTTGATCCCGTTGCGCAGCTGCTCCTTCATGACGTTGAGCACTGCAGCCGATGTCCGGTAGAACACGAGCCGGTTTGCGGCGAACTTGTAGCGCGGCTTGCCCGTCACGTCGGGCGGGCTGGCCCAGCAGGTTTGGCGGGGATCATTGGCCCAGAATTCTTGATCGACCATGCCTGGATTGGTCGCCACATCGAACGCGTGAGCAAGTGCTAGGCCTTCGGTGCAGTCGCCGTGCCGCTTCTCGGCCTCATGGGTGAGGCAAGATTCCGAGAGGTCGCGTTTGCCGTAGAAGTAGTCGAGACAGCCGGTAATGGCGAAAGTCGCACAATGACCGCCGGAACCCTGATCCTTCGCGCCCGACATGCCGGTTTTGATCGAGAACGAGGGGGGGACAGTCATCGCAAGTGCTTTGGGCGTCGCGAGCTCGGTCAACTTTATCCCGTTCTTGTCGAAGAAGTCGGGATCGACTTCTTTGACGATCGGAGTGCGGACTGGCCGGTGATTGAGCTGAAAAGTCATCGCTTCCACTCCCTTGGCTCTGGTGCTGTGATGGTTCGTGAGGAGGCGTAGCTCGGCCTCTGCCTCGGCATAGGCCGTCTGCAGATCGGCCATGCTCGTGCCCACGGGCAGGTGGCCTAAGAGTTCTGCGTTCGACGATGGGAGTTCGGTGCAGTCGCCGTAGATCCGATCGAGCGAAATCGCCTGGCTCTCGGTGAGGCCGAGCCTCTCGATCATGCGCCGGCGGATGAGCGGATGGATCATCTGGGCCCCTCCGCCTTCGCTTCGATCCGATCGAGCAACCAAGACTTGGTGAGGTCATCGAACCGGCAGGCCAGGGGATCCGACTGTGCCTGCCAATAGTCGTCCATGAGATTGGGGACGGTCGTATCGGTGAGGGCGGGGTGGTACGACGACCATCCCGGTCCGTAGCCGATGTGGTCTCTCACCGGATCGCTATCGAACTCGTCTCCGTCGTATTTCGCGAAGGTCGCCGGGATCGGCCTACCCTGTCTCTTGTTGATCTGGAGCGCGGTGGGGTCGAGGTCGTCGTGATAGAGATCGATGATCCTGCCGTTGGTGCTCTCGGAGGCGGCATGCCCGAATTCGTGGAGGGGCGTGTGACTGAGATCGAAGCTGTAATAGGACAAAGTCGCTACGCCGGGCACTTTCGTTGCGCGTCCGAAGTAGAATTTTTTGCCGTCCATCCTGAACGAAACTTTGCCCGAGGATCTGTCGTCGATCGTGAATTTGGCCGAGGCGCGCGTGTAATTCATCGACCCGTGGACGACGAGCGCCACATCGCAGGCGATGCCGAGCCCCTCAAGGTAGTCAGCGATGGCCCGCTGGCGAGGTCTTGCTACGTTGGGCACGACTTCTTCTACCAGAGCTTCCGTCGGCCGATTGCCAGCGATAGGCGTCAGGAATGACAGGCTTAGCCGGCCATGCTGTGCCACGTGCGAGAGGATGTCCTCGGGCGCGAAGAGGAGACTGCGGATCGTGTCCTCTAGCGCCGAATTGTACGCGCCGGCATTGCCGAACAAGCCGTCGTCCCGGTCCCCATCATTTCCTGTCAATGCCGCGTTGGCACAGACAACGATTGAGTAGGCGCGCGATGCGTCACTGGGCTGCGCCAAGATGATACGAGAACAGTTCTTGTCAATCTCGATCGTGCCTAGCGGTATCGTGCGATTCACGCTCGCACCTTCGAGCGTATAGGTTCCTGCGGGCAGACGAGCCCCCACGGGTTCTGCTACGAGGAGAAACCCATTTGCCAAGATGACCGGCAATGAAAGGTGCGAATCAATACTGGTCAGAATCAAGTAGTCGAGTTGGTCCCCGGCATACCCATGTGATGCCCCGCACGTGAGAAAATAGGGATTACACTTCCATCTCATGATGACCCAATCCCCCTGGTAACCATATTCTTGATGCGAGATTGTTTTCGAGTCAAAGATTCTATTGAGAGAGATGAAGCGGCCTCCGTCTGGCGGGACGGCGAGACCCATTGCCTCAATGTGACCAAGAGGAGCGGTTTCACTCCGCCAGGAGTGTAAATCAACTATACGACCGCGGAACTTTCTGGACGTACAGAGACCTCAGACGGTCATCATTGGACCGGGCCAACCACTTCAAACCACTCGATTTCTGGATAGGCTACTGTGGGCCAAGGTTTTCGCCTTCACTCGGTACAGTGGCGCTGGGTTTCGCAATTCTGTAGACCGATCTGCCGAGGCGCTCTCGCACCGATACATAGTCCGAGGCCGAGAGGCTGATCATTCGCAATTCATGGCTGAGAACGAGGGCGAGACCAAATGCGAGATCCATGAATTCAGAATCGAGTTCCCGCTTTTTGTGTTTTTTGTCGAGCCGACCGATTGCGAAGTCCTTGTACTCCTCCCGGAACTTCAGTGTCTTCAAAGACTCAATTGCTGCGATCGCGTGGGCCGCGATCGGGACTTCTGGCTCATCATCGGCGTCGGCGGTCAAGGTCCGGGTCGCGTAGCGCTCGGCGATCGTCGCGCTCACACCGAGCCGCCGAAGTGCAACTTCGAGGCCAAATTCCGGCGGGATCGCCGCGAAACCACGGCCCGGCAACTCGAGCTGCGCGTTTCTCTCCTCGGCCGACGCAAAGGCGCCGATCATCGAATGATCGAGCAGGAACGGAATAATATTCTCGGTCGCGCTCCGAAAACGGTAGGTGAGTTGGTAGCGCGTCGTGCGATCGGCAACGTGAATCAACCGATTGAACAGGCGATAGTAGGTCAAAAGGGCTCTGGCAAAATCGAGCGCGAGTAGGCTACGGGCAAATCGCTCATCGATATCGAACTCGCTCACTAGCTCGCTCAGCGCCTTTTGCGTGCTGCCTTGGTGCGCTTCGGTTTCCAGCAACAGTGAACGCCGGATCGCAGCGGCCAAAAATCTCGGCTGATTGATGAACCCCGCAACCTCGAGTTGTGAAAACGGGAAGCTCCGCAACCCGTCGAACATCTTCTTGAGCCGCTCGACCATTACCGGCCGGGTGCCCGTTTCCACTACACCGTTGGTGTGCCGAAACGCAAAAATGTTGGCGTCGCCCGTCTGATACTCAAGCTCGATGCCATCGGGGGCTGGCAAGAGTTCCTCTTCCAGTATTTCTGCCTGCGAAAATGAGTCGATCGACAGAAGATTGTTGGCTGTATTCGCTAGATAATACTCGCCTTCTGGCGAGACAAAGGCTGGGGTTACGAAGCCGGGGACGTCGAGGCCAGGATCGATGATCCCGATAAGAATGAAATTTTCGCTGCTTGGTGAATCGACCGTCACCGTCATGCGACTTTCAACGTCTGATGCAGCTCTTGCACCATCGAACAGGCATACTCGAGAACGACAGACATAAGGCCCGATCGCTGCTGCTGCATGTATTGATATTTCTGAACGGTCACTCCCTGCGATTGTAGATGCCGAATGGCGCTGTTGTCGGCATATTGCCGGGGCAGGACAATTCCGAGAATGTTCGACGCGTCGATAGGTATGTCGGTCAGGCTGGTCACTTCGAGCGACGATCGCCGATCATCGGCCGCGTCGGGGTCGGCGTCGCGCACAATCGCCGAGTAGCATTCAACTGCTGGACAATCGGGGTCCAGTCGGCGGCTGAACCCATCTAGGTCGGCCCGAACATAATCCCCGTGGGATTGCCAGTGACGCTCGATCACTCGTTCGCACTCCGCAACCTCTGCCTGCATGGCAAAATCCGTCAGCTTATGACCATCGGCCGCAGGGCCGTAGCGCGGAAAGCCGCCGGTATCGAATGGATATACGCTGAAAGGTGTTGATATTGCGTTCGCCGCGATGATCAACGCTGCGGGAGCGGCAATGACGACATTCGTCTTACTACCGTCCTTTGGGCGGTAGGCAGCGCGGCCATAGAAAAAATAGTTAAGCTTCTCATCGAAGACATCACAGATTTCGTCGGTCGAAACCATCCCATTTTCGACGAAATCGATGATCGTGCGACACGAAGCCACGTGACATAATGGGAGCTGCAGAATTGCAGGCGTGCTTGTGTTTACGGCTAACGACTGCCTGAAAGTATGCGGCATGTACCCCCCCTTGCTGCACGCCCATTATGTTTAAGAGCACGCTTCTCCGCAAGAGGGACCACAAGCTCATTTTTCGGTCCGTGCGCACGTTATTGCTGATATGCAAAGTGGTTTGCAATCGTCACTCGTCCCTGAATGGTCCTGACACATCCGGCTGCGCGACTTTCATGGTAGGTGCCCTTCCTAGCGTTCCTGTGGAACGGCTGCATCGAGGCGAGTCCGATCGTTTTCTACGGTTTGCACCTCGGCGCGAAGTTCATGCGCAGGTGACAAGGCGCCGCGTATTCGAACGGATTTCAACCCGCCGGTGATACGACAACCCTGGGAAGGTCGGGCCGAGAGCTTGTCCCCGCCTACCGGCTCTCTTTAGAAGGTCAAAGTCGAGCCGGACTAAGTACTTCAGATCACCTGGTGTCCGGACGTTTCTGGACCCGCGTGGACCTCACTGGAAGATAGGCAGAAGAGCTTGATCGCTGGGCATCTAAGCGCTTGATTTCGCAGTCAAATCATAGACTTGCGAATTCGCCGAGGGCATCGATAACACATCTTGTATTTGTGGAAAAGGCTGGACCTTTCTGGACAGAGGGTTTTCTTTTCATCGGCTGTTCCGAAACCATCTTCAGCCAGACCTGCTAGGATCGACCTCTTGATCCGCTATGCGACGGCCAACCGCGTGAAGAAAAATGACACGTGGATTGGCTCCAAGCTCGCCGGACTCCATGAGCGAGGCTATGTCATCGGTCAGATCGTTGCCGCCATCATCATCAATTACCAGCGGTTCGCCATCGCGATCCAGATTGCCATCCGCCAGACGCGTCAATGCTGCGTCGTCGATGGGATCAACCTCTCGACGAAGGATGCGCAGCTTTTCCCCGACCGGTATCGCGGAGCCGGTATCGAGGTATCCAGATGGCAAGCCAAGCAGCGCAGACACATCTTCCATGGTGAAGCCGAGCTTCGCTATGCCATCCGGGCTGAATGCGTCGTGCAGGCAACTCTCGTGCGGAAACTGCTGCCGGAACGCTTGGATGAGACGTGCTACCTTGACCAGCTGATCTGCGCAGGCGCGTACGAGCGTGACGCCTTCAAGTACGTTCGGCAACGCTTCACGGTTTCCGGCAAAGCGATAGGTCCAGCCCGGTGGGCGCATCGTGGACCCGCCCACGACGGAGACCGGCCCCTCATGTTGCGAGATATTCCGCAACTCGAGAAAGAACCCCATGGCAGGGTCGGCGCGCATTTCGGCCTGCCGCTCGGCATACCACGCTTTGAAATCGGGAACCGACGCCATCGACTTCTGGAGGTAGAAGGAGACACTGCGGCAAGCCGCTAGAAACGCATTGAGGTTATAGCGCAGCTCATCGCCATGTGCACAGGCGATCCGGCCGAGGAAATACTCCGCCTCGAGCAGCTTTTCGACACTGGTGCCAAGGCTTGTGAAGTGGTGTCCCATCGATTCCGTCCCTCGGCACGATCTGTATCAGAAAAGCCTGAGGGTATCTTCAGCCTGTAATGGGCTGGCTGACGATGACGCTCAGGGGGATTCCGAAAGTTTCTTTCAGGAACAGCTCGGTCGCACCAAGGACATCAAGAAATCGCGGAGTAATGGCTCCAAGATCAAGGCCGGGCTGGACGATCACGGCTTCGTAGTGGAAGGTCAGATACCGCGCCCTGTTGATCAGCGCTTTCAGCATGGCGACATCGCCCAGCTCAAAACGGGTCGCCTCGCCCCGTTCCAGTCTGCGCTGCTCCTGATAAAGAAGATGCTTTAGCATTCTGCGCGGATTCTCCCGCCAGTGAACACTCTTCTGCGCTTGGCCACATACCTCGTAGAAATCAGTGATGCGCGCTCCCGGCGTGATGTCGGCGGAATATTTCAGATGAAACATCCGTACCGTCACGGTGTCGCCGACACGTGTGACGGCCACGATGTCCGCTACTTCACCCGGTCCGTCTCCATCGAAAACAAGGTCGTACCCACCTTGTGTCAGCAATTGATCAATCACGTGACGCTGGACTGAAGGTCGCTTTCCTGCCCCTTGGGATTCCCGGCGGATATCGACGCCCGACCAGTCCCAGCCGTCAATGTGGCCCATGTCAAAGCTCGCCCGCTCACCGCCTTGCGGCAGTTCGAAAAGCTCGTTGAAAATAAGAAAATCGCCATTGGCAAAATAGACAATTGGGGGGCTGTCATTGAACCATTCAAGCAGTGATCGCTCGCGCCCGCGGACGATCGCAGCTGCTTGGGGGCCGGAGGTCTGCTCAATCCGGAAACTATCTGCACCGAATATCCAGGTGAAGTCCGCCTTCTCAGCGCCTGCAATCACGGTCACGGTCAGCGGACCGGCAACCCCATGTGTGGCGAGAACGATGTCGCATTCAAATAGCGCCCGGCGCTCTGCTCCGACAACTATTTCGACGCGGTCTTCTGGCTGGGATTCGAAGTCCTCCGGCCACGCCGCCATCACCGGCGCCTCTGCCGGTCGCTCGGCTATACTTCTTGGCTTGATGAGCCGGTCGAAGACCGCGTCCAGTTCAATGGTTTCGTCAACAAGCTTGCCGCCGATGTGGGCACACCAGTCGACCCACTCTGAGAGATCCCACGCAATTCGATGCGACCACAGACGGCCTTTGTGGGACCCACCGACCGTGACCCGCTCGTCATTTTCATAGCCGAGGCCGAACACGTTCGCCATGCGGCGATTGGTGAGCCCGGCGGCACCGAGCCCCTCGGTGATGTCAGGGCCCATGAACATGGTGTAGCGGATATTCCTTCCGAGAGCATGGCTTACCCCCAAATTGTTCAGAACCAGCCTGTTGATATTGCCGAGTACGCGGAAGATGGCCTTGCCTGTAATCCGGTCCCGTGTGCCGCCAACAGCTTCCGCAATACGTTCGTGAAAGTCCTTGCTCGAGCTGTTGATGAACAGAAGGGATAGTTCCTCGTTCCAATGGAGCACGTGAAGGTTCCACTGGACGTTCTCGAGCTGTCTGACTTCCCCCCAGCGGATCGGCTCCTCATCACGGGTAATAAAAATGGCTAGCGCGGCCGCAGGATTTATCACGGGTCCCGTATGAAGTCTGGCCGCAGGCACTGCGTCGTAGATTGCTGTCGGCGACCATTGCTCGCAATCAGTCCGGTACACAACCGCGCTCATACGCGGAAACAGGGTCTGAAGCGGGACATCGTCAAGCGATGCTGTAAAGCCCTCGAGCAGCTCGTTGCGCTTTTGTGAGCGGCCTGTTGCGGTCTCGCTCAGCATCTTGAGCAGCACGTTCCAGTCGGCATCCTCTGCATAGAGGTTGCGGAGAGCGTCGGTCGCGGTGTCGTCCGCGATGTTTGCCACGACGTGGGCGTCTCCGACATCCTTAGGATAGTCGCGTGTAAACCTGCCCACAAACTGCAGCGTGATTGCGAGACTCTGATGTCGGTCGTGAAGTGCGGCGATCTTCAGCTGCGGTAGGTCGAACCCCTCGCCGAACATGTTGACGCAGACCAGTATCCTGCTTTTCCGGCCAAGAAGTTGTGCAAGCCGTTCTTTCCGGACAGCTTCAGGCATCTTGGAGTGTATCACAACGGGTGCGTGGTCAGGACAAAGGCGCGAGTAAAGCGCGTGCAGAGCCTCGGCACGTGGAGTGTCCGCACAGCGCGCCATCATAAGATGGTCAAGACCTGACGCCAAGTCGTCGCGCAATTGCCTGACCGCACGGCCGGCGATCGCCGCGTCTGCCGCAGCAAGGTCGTATTCCTCGACCGGTAGAAGCTGGACCGGCCTGAAGAAGCCGTCGTCCTGGGCCCGGGAAAGTGGATAGGAATAAATGAAGCGCCCATCGACACGCTTCGTATCGGTGCGGAAAGGCGTCGCGGTGAACTGCAGTATTGGCTTCCTGCCATCGAAGCGGCGGCGGAACTCGGCCCATGTCCGGACAGCAATATGATGGGCCTCGTCAATAAAGAGGTGGCTGCAGAGTTCCGCCATGCGGTCCTGCACCTCGGGCGAACACTGGCCCGCGACATTCATGCCGGCAACGATGACGTTTGCCCGTCGGAAAATTGCGTCAACCTTGTCCACCGACCGGGGTCGGTGCCGAAGCGTCGCAACGACGGGTGGCCGGATATCGGGCGGAACGCAGCCGCCGGCAGGCAGCGCGCCGAGCTCGGCGAACTTACGTGCAATCTGGTCCCTCAGGGCTGCATTTGGCACAACGACCATCAGGCGGCGGATCTGCGCCTTGACCAGCAACGCGATCATCGTGTCAGTCTTGCCTGTGCCGGTAGGCATGACGATCGTCGCTGGCTGATCAGTCGTGCTCCAGTGCGCAAGCGCCGCATACAGCGCGCCGATCTGTGGACGACGAAGCCCCCGGATCCCCCGCTCCCTGTCCTCTTCGCGAAATGTGAACCGGTTCTCCCAGTCAGCTACGATCGCATCGCACCGCTTCTCCCCCTCCTCGATGGTTTCCTTCGCGGGATTGACCGCCGTGGGGGCGATCCATTTCGATGTGGCCTGTCGAAGTGGGTCAAGAATGTCGGCAGGGCTGGCCGCACCGTCTATCAGCAGGGTTGCCTCGGCCTCGACAGTGACCCTTGTCGGACGTGGCGACACGAAGAAGTCCCGCTGTTCGGACCTCGCCAGGAAGCCATCAACACCGCGAACGGAATGTGTCACCACGGCCACCCTGACGGACTGATCAAGCTGGGCGAAGCCAAATAGGGGATTCCCATGCACGGACCCCGTCACAGCGACCCTGCGCGGCAGTGCCAGTTCACCTCTGCTGTCAAAGAGGTTGGGTCGCTCCGGTGCTCTGGCTATCTGCGTGATCCTCCCCCTTGAAAACTGCCTCTTTGCGGCGAAAATGCAAGAACAAAAAGCGAATCTCCGCGCTTTGGCGGGGTCACGCGTTGGATTGCTTTCGCCCAGAGGTGCCCGTTCCGCGCATCTTGCCGGAATGGCTGGCAATCGGATCGACGCGTATGTCCGGTGTCAGTTCTGCATAGTCGCCGTTGACGAGCGACGCGCGTCTATGCACCACTGCCTAAAGGGGGGGCGAAATGCGTTACGAAGTATGTGGACCATTTGATTCGCCCCGGTTCTCACGGGATGCCGTGGGAGCGCCGCTCACTTCCTTTTGGGATGACGTCGAGTATTGGGCCGAGGGCCTTTCACGAGCGGTCGGCGTCTATGTGTTTTCCATCCGGCACGGCAGTAAATTTACGCCATGGTATGTCGGAAAGACCTGCGCGCAAACCGGCTTTCGCGGCGAAATCTTTCAGTCTCACAAGCTCGGCCATTACATTGCTGCTTCAGAAATGCGCAGGGGCTCACCGACGCTGCACCTAGTTGCGAGGGTCGATCCCAACAGGGACCGGTTCTCGAAACCTTCGCAGGTTGCTGACCGGGACATAGATGCGCTCGAGACTGCCATGATCGGCATGGCGCTGCGCGCCAACCCAAGTGTCCGCAATGCCCGCAAGACTTGGTTTATCCGTAATTGCCGCGTGCCGGGCATCATGGGAGAACCGTTGCCTGGTCGTCGACCCGAGGCGGCAACAACGCTTCGAAGGGCGCTCGCGCTGTGAACCATATCTGTCAGTCGGGCGCGGATATCCGGTATTCCGGTATGGTACCCGGCATATGAGCAGGGAACGCAATGATCCGAACGAGATAGCAGAACGCCCCGGCCCGCAGGTGCAGGGGTGGGTGCGGCAGATCCGCAAGGAACAGGCAGCAGGGCTGGATCTGCGCACCGCTTCGGAAGAAGCACGCCTTTCCTTCGAGAACCTCACGGGATCGCCGTTGTCCGACGCCCAGTCTGCCGCCTGGAAAGCAGCGATCGCCTTTATAACAAAGGGTGCCGAAGATTCCTCCAACGGTACAACACCAGTGCTCCGGCGGCCGAGACCGCGAGACTGGTACGGCGGCCCCCAAGCTGACGACTCAAACTGGCCTCCGATGCGCGCCCACCTTCTGGTACGTCAGAACTGGTCGGAAACTTCGGTGCAGTCGCTCGACAGGAGTTCAACCGACATTGTGGCGCTGGTTGAGGATCCGTCGCTGCTGGAATTCCGAGGGCGGGGCATGGTGGTAGGCTATGTCCAGAGCGGCAAGACCGCCAATATGCTCGCTGTCACAGCCAAGGCGGTGGACGCAGGATACAGGTTTGTAATCTTTCTAGCGGGCCTGACAAACTCGTTGCGGCGTCAGACCCAGCACCGCTTCGAAGGCGACCTCCGGGCGCAGAACCGGTACGGGTGGCACCTTCATACCACGGCCGATGACGACGGGGATTTCCGGACCCCTCCGAACCAGTGGTTCTCCGTGATGGATCCCGCGCAGGTCGCGGTCATCAAGAAGAACGTTACTCCTCTCCGCCGCCTAGTCGAGACGATCGCCCGAACGCCACCGGCTCTTCGAGAACGGATTCCTGTCCTGATAATAGATGATGAGTGCGACCAGGCAAGTGTCAACGCAAGCGGGAGTCAGTACGACCTTACTGCAATAAATGCGTTGATCCGTCGCCTGCTATCACTGCTGCCGCGCGTCCAGTATTTGGGCTACACCGCTACTCCATTTGCGAACGTGCTGATCAATCCGCACACGACTGATGGCCAAGCAGATGATCTCTATCCAGCGGACTTCATTGTCGCGCTACCGAGGCCGGAAGGGTATTCCGGCACTGACAGTCTGTTCGGGGAACCTGATGCTGACGCCGATGGCGTGTTGCCCGCCGAGGCAGGTCTCGACATGGTGCGATCCATACCTGATGGCGACGCACAGGCAGTGCGTCCGA
>Ga0160461_1001131_pt1 | contig 11856 bp, 11 predicted proteins | sample HID1975I_E6MG_FD_108266 | JGI IMG/M metagenome (GOLD analysis project Ga0160461, IMG submission 108266) | Enriched soil microbial communities from UW Madison campus, WI, USA - HID1975I_E6 MG | ecosystem: Environmental > Terrestrial > Soil > Unclassified | place: USA: Madison, Wisconsin...
CCCCAAGGGTCACCAGAGTCGAACGGTGTAGTCCACGTTGACCCTCAGCTCGTTATCATCCCGGTGCGACGCACCGGGCAGGAAGTCGTTGCGATACCAGGCGTGGCGCAGGCGCAGCGCCACGCCCTTGAACGTGCCCTGCTGCACGGTGTACGACAGCTCCACGTCCTTCTCGCTCTCGCTCAGCCCACCGCCGCCGAAACGCGCCAGTTCGATGTTGTCGCCGCGCACATAGCGCAGCATGCCTTTGAGCCCCGGCACGCCGAACGGGGCAAAGTCCTGGTCGAACTTGACCTGCCAGCTGCGCTCCTTGGGGTTGATGAACTCGGAGCTCAGTGTACCCTCGGTGATCACCAGCGGTTCGGTGCCGTACAGGTAGGGCATCGCGGTGTCGCCGTCCAACTGCATGTAGCCCACGCCCAGGCTGTGGCTGGCCCAGGCGTAGGTGAGCATCAGCGCGGTGTTGCGATTGTCGACCGGGCCGGCCTTGGCGGCACCGTCCTCGCCAGTGACGAACAGGCGGAAATCGCTCTTCAGGCGGCCCGGCCCCAACTTGCGGTCGTCGACAAAGCCGAAGTAGTCCTTGCGGTACAACTGGTCCAGCTCGGCGTGGTAGTAGCGCAGGGTCAAGGCATCGGACCAGGCGTAGTCACCACCGAGGAAGGTGAAGCGGTCGGAAGTGGCGGCGCCGTTGAAGCGGCCATTGGGCCCTGCGATGCTCATCTTCTGGTAGTCGGTGGAGTCGCGCAGGTTGATGCGGTCGAGCCAGCCCGCATGCAGGCTCAACCGATCGATATCGCTGGAACGCAGGTAGGCGCCGCGAAACGTCTGTGGCAGCAGCCGGGTCGGGCTGGCGAAGGCGATCGGCAGGAAGGTGCTGATGGTGCCGCCTTGCAGTTCGGTGCGCGAGATGCGCATCTTGCCGGTCAGGCCCAGCTCGGAATAGTTGTCGGCGGGCTCGCGGGTGGCCGGGTCGAAGGGCAGCAGCCCGGTGCCGGCACGGTCAGGCGAGGAGTCGAGCTTGACGCCGAGCATACCCTTGGCATCCAGGCCGAAGCCGATCGGCCCTTCGGTGAAGCCGGAGGTGACATTGACGATGAAGCCCTGGGCCCATTCGCGGGCGGCCGCCTGCGGGGTCGGGCCCAGGTAGTTGCGGTCGAAGTAGTAGTTGCGCAGCACCATCTCGGCATGGCTGTCGTCGACGAAGCCAGCGGCATGGGACAGGTTGGCGCAGAGCAGGCTGGCAGTCAGGGCCAGGCAGGTTTTCGGGGCCTTGTGCATGGTCACTTCACTTTCTTGTAGTTGTAATGAGCCCTGCCGCTAGCGCAGCAGGGAGCAACGCAAGGTTGAACAGCGCTGGGGGTCAGGCTGGGCGGCGACCGATCAGGCGGAACAGCGCCACAGCGGCAATCACCACCCCCGGTGCCGAGGCCAGCAGCACCCCGGCAGAACCCGCACCGAGGGCGAGCATCTGGCCGGCCACCAAGGGCCCGCTCATGGCCCCCAGGCGCCCGACCGCCACGGCCGCGCCGACGCCGGTGGCACGCACGCGCGCAGGGTAGAAGTACGGCGCCAGGGCATACAGAACACCTTGCCCGCCAGTGGCGAAGAAACCGGCGAAGAAGCCGGCGACGAGCATCCCCGGCAAGGCGTTGGCCAGCCCCAGGCCCGCCAGCGCAGCGAGGATCCCCAGGTACACCAGGGCCGTGGTGACCCCGGCAGGCAGGCGCTCGAGCACCTGGCCGAGGATCAGGGTGCCGATGGCCGCGCCGATCTGCAGGGCGAACATCACCCAGCTGGCGTCATGGCTGCTGAAACCCTGGCCAACCAACAGGCTCGGCAGCCAGTTGATCAGGATGTACACCACCATCAGGGTGAAGAAGTAGCTCAGCCACAGCAGCCAGGTCGCGCTTTGCCCGAACAGCTCGCGCCCCAGGCTGGGCGCATCCTCGGCCTGGGCGGTAGCGCGGAACTGACCGGACTCGGGCAGGTACAGCGCCAGCAGCGGCAGGATCAGCAGCGGCCCGACGCCGCCAACATGGAACACCCGCTGCCACTCGCCGCTGTAGCCGGCGATGCCGATGCCGGCGGCCAGTGCCGCGCCCAGCGGTACACCGCAGTACATCAGGCTGACCGCCGTACCGCGCAAGCGCTCGCCAGCGGCTTCGCTGGTGAGGGCGATCAGGTTGGGTAGCGCGGCGCCAAGCCCCACACCGGTGAACAGGCGGGCCAGCAGCAGGCTGGGCAGGCTCCAGGCGTGGGCGGTGGCCAGGGAGAACAGGCCGAACAGCGCCACCGAGCCGATCAGGATGCGCTTGCGACCGAAACGGTCGGCCAACCAACCACCGACCAGGGCACCGGGCAGCAGGCCGAGGATGCCGGCGCTGAAGACCCAGCCCATTTGCAGCTTGTCCAGGCCAAAGGCAGTGGCCATGCCTGGGGCGGCGATGCCGGCGGCTTGCAGGTCAAGGCCTTCGAGCAGGGCGACGAGGAAACACAGGCCGATGGTGACGGCCACGCGAGGCACGTTATTGGTAGAAGTCATGAAGTCACCCATTTTGTTTTTGTACTGGGTCAATTTTTACGAAGGGGTACACATACCCCAATCGCCGGCAAGCCGGCGCCCTCACCGGTACTGCGCAGCTCCTGAGTCCTGCGCAGTAGCGATGGGGGTGGGTTCACAAAGGGCTGGGGAATCAGCGCTTGAGCAGGTCCAGCGCAACGTCCACGATCATGTCTTCCTGACCACCGACCATGCGGCGCTTGCCCAGCTCGACGAGGATATCCACCGCCTTGATGCCATACCTGGCAGCGGCGACCTCGGCATGCCGCAGGAAGCTGGAGTAGACCCCGGCATAACCCAGCGCCAGCGTTTCACGGTCCACCCGCACCGGACGGTCCTGCAGCGGGCGTACCAGGTCGTCGGCGGCGTCCATCAGCGCGTACAGATCGGTGCCGTGGTTCCAGCCGAGCTTGTCGGCGGCGGCGATGAACACTTCCAGCGGGGCGTTGCCGGCACCGGCGCCCATGCCGGCCAGGCTGGCGTCGATGCGGTCACAACCCTCCTCCACCGCGGCAATGGAGTTGGCCACGCCCAGGCTGAGGTTATGGTGGGCATGAATGCCGGTGTGGGTGGCCGGGTCGAGCACGCCCTTCACCGCGCGGAAACGCGCACGGATATCGTCCATGTTCATCGCACCGCCGGAGTCCACTACATAGATGCAGGTGGCACCGTAGCCCTCCATCAGCTTGGCCTGTTGCGCCAGCCCTTCGGGCGTCTGCATGTGGCTCATCATCAGGAAGCCCACGGTGTCCATGCCCAGCTCGCGGGCATACTCGATGTGCTGGCGCGACACATCCGCCTCGGTGCAGTGGGTGGCCACGCGAACGACGCGGGCACCGGCGTCGTAGGCGTTCTTGAGGTCGTGGATGGTGCCGATCCCTGGCAGCAGCAGCGTGGCGATCTTGGCGTGGCTGACCGCGTCGGCGGCTGCTTCGATCCATTCGAGGTCGGTGTGGGCACCGAAACCGTAGTTGAAGCTGGAACCCTGCAGGCCGTCGCCATGGGCCACTTCGATGGAGTCGACCTTGGCCTTGTCCAGGGCGCTGGCGATGGCGTGCACGTCGTCCAGCGAATACTGGTGGCGGATGGCGTGCATGCCGTCGCGCAGGGTCACGTCGGAAATATAGAGTTTCTTGCTCATGCCGAAGCCCCCATTGCTTGCGCCATGCGCTCGGCGGTGGCCAGCGCGGCGGAGGTCATGATGTCGAGGTTGCCGGCGTAGGCCGGCAGGTAGTGGGCAGCGCCTTCTACTTCGAGGAACACCGAGGTCTTGAGGCCGGTGAAAGTCCCCTGCCCTGGCAACTTGAGGTCGCGCACCTCTTCGAACTGCACCTGCTGCTTGAGGCGGTAGCCCGGCACGTAGGCCTGCACGGCGGCGGCCATTTCCTCGATGCTGGCCGCCACCTGCTGCTGGTCGGCGGCCTCGCTCAGCACGTACACCGTGTCGCGCATCATCAGCGGCGGCTCGGCGGGGTTCATGATGATGATCGCCTTGCCCCTGGTCGCGCCGCCGATCACTTCGATGGCCTTGCTGGTGGTCTCGGTGAATTCGTCGATGTTGGCGCGGGTACCGGGGCCTGCGGACTTCGATGCGATCGAGGCAACGATCTCGGCGTAGTGCACCTTGGCTACACGCGACACCGCCGCGACCATGGGGATGGTGGCCTGTCCACCGCAGGTGACCATATTGACGTTGGTCGCCTGCAGGTGCTGCTCCAGGTTGACCACCGGCACGCAGTACGGGCCGATGGCCGCCGGGGTCAGGTCGATCACGCGCAGGTCGGCCTTGTGCTGGCGCAGGAAGGCGTCGTTCTTCACATGGGCACCGGCGCTGGTAGCGTCGAAGACGAAATCGATGTCCTGGAACACCGGCAGGCGGGTCAGGCCTTCCACCCCTTCGTGGGTGATGGCCACGCCCATGCGGGCAGCGCGGGCCAGGCCATCGGACGCCGGGTCGATACCGACCATCGCGGCCATTTCCAGGTGCTTGGCGTTGCGCAGGATCTTGATCATCAGGTCGGTGCCGATGTTGCCGGAACCAATGATGGCGACTTTGCGTTTCTGGCTCATGGGGGTCTCCGTCACTCGCCGCTGAAGGTCACGCCGACACGGCCCAGGCCGTCGATTTCGGCTTCGAAATGGTCGCCCGGCGCCACCGCCACCATCGGCCCGAGGGCACCGGTGAGGATGATGTCGCCGGCACGCAGTGGCTCGCCCAGGCGGGCCATGGTGCGGGCCAACCACACCGCGGCATTGAGCGGGTGGCCGAGGCATTCGGCGCCGCTGCCGGTGGACACCAGTTCACCGTTGCGGGTCATGCGCATGGCTGCGCCGCGCAGGTCGAGGTCGTGCAGTTGGCGGGCCGGGCCGCCGAGCACGAAGCAGCCACTGGAGGCGTTGTCGGCCACGGTATCGGCGAAACGGATGTTCCAGTCCTGCACCCGGCTGCCGACGATCTCCAGCGCCGGCAGTACATGGCCGGTGGCCGCGATCACATCGGCGAAGGTGGTCTGTGCACTGGGCAGGTCATGGGCCAGCACCAGGGCGATCTCGGCCTCGATCTTCGGCTGCATGACGCAGGCGAAAGGCACGCTTTCGTTGTCGCCGTAGCACATGTCGGCGAACAGGCAGCCGAAGTCCGGCTGGTCGACGCCCAACTGGGCCTGCACCTTGGGGTTGGTCAGGCCGATCTTGCGGCCTACCAGGCGCCGGCCTTCGGCCAGGGCGTGGGCGATGTTCAGGCGCTGGATGGCGTAGGCCGCCTCGGCGTTTTCCGCGCCGATGGCGTCGCGCAACGGGGCGATGGCCTCACCCTGCTGTTGGGCACGGCGCAGGTCGGCAGCCAGGCGCTCGAGGGTTTGCGAATCGATGGTCATGAGGTGTACCTCAAATCAGTGCTGGAGGAAGTCCAGTACCAGGCGGTTGAAGGTGTCGGCGTGTTCCCACTGCGCCCAATGGCCACAGTTGTTGAACACATGCAGTTCGGAATTGGCGATACCGGCGATCAGGCGCAGGCCGACGTCCATCGGCACGAAGCGGTCGTTGCGGCCCCAGATCACCAGGGTCTTGGCCTTGATTTCGCCCAGGCGCGCGCCGAAGTCGGGGAATTGCTTGGGGTTGGCGGCCAGGCTGGCGACGAAGTTGTCGAGGTGGTCGCGGCGGCCGAGCATGTTGTCCAGGCGAGTCTGGAACAGTGCCTCGGTAAGGTCGCTCGGGTCGTAGACGAAGACGTTCATCATCTTCTTCAGGTTGTCGATGGTCGGCTCGCGGTACAGCGCGTTGATCAGCTTGATACCTTCGGTGGGCATCGGCACGAACGGACTGGCGCCACCGGTGCCACCGCCCATCAGCACCAGCTTGCCGACACTCTGTGGGTAGCTCAGGGCGAAGGCCACGGCGCTGTGGCCGCCCATGGAATTGCCGAGGATGTGCACGCGCTCAAGGCCGAGCACATCGAGTAGGCCCTTGAGCGCGGTGGCGTTGAGGTCCGAGCGCGAACCGCGGCAGACGATCGGGTCGCTCTTGCTCCAGCCCGGGCAGTCCATCAGCACCACGCGATAACCGGCGGCCAGCAGCGGCTCGATGTTGCGGTTGAAGTTGGCCCAGCCACTGGCACCCGGACCAGACCCGTGCAGCATGACCACGGTCTCGGCGCCTTCACCGAGGTCGTTGTAGTGCACTTGCAGGTCGAGGTCGCCTTCGCGGATACGGGCGAAGCGACTGCTGGTGGCTTCACTGAGAGAGATGTTGGTCATGATGGGAATCCTCCGTTCATCAGGAAAGGGAATAAGCGCTGAGCGAGCCGAAGCCGGCGATCCACTCCGGAATCGGCCGGTAGTAGCGCTCGGTGGCCTGGTAGTCGCCGAACGCAGAGAGCGCGGCAAAGGCCGCTACCCAGGTCTTGACCTCATGGGTCGACTTGCCAGCCAGCGCCGAAAGCTCGGCATTGGCCATGACGTCGAGCTCGGCAAAGCGGTTTTGCTCCAGCAGGTCGAGGAAATGGTTGTCCCAGCCCGGGTTGAGCGGGTGAAGCGTGTGCTGGTCGCGTACGAAGCCTTCGGCGGCATTGATGACGCGCTGCTGGCGGGCCTCGCGCTCGTTGGCCGGCAGATCGCGGCCACTGCCCATCAGGCGGTCGGCCATGCGCGCATCGACATGGGCCAGCTCGGGCACCGGCGGCTGGTGCGACAGCCCACCAGAGCCGAGGAACAGCACGCGTTTGCCGGTGCCACGGGCGAAGCGCCCAATGGCCTCACCGAGCAGGCGGGCACGGGCAAAGCCGGGCAGCGGCACCGCCACGCTGTTGATGAACACCGGAATCACCGGTTTCTCGGCCAGGCCGCCGAGCAGGAACTCCAGCGGCTGGGCAAAACCATGGTCAACCTGCATGCGGTAGGACACAGCGGCGTCCACTCCGGCTTCCAGCACCGCGCCAGCACAGGCCTCGGCGATGTCGCGCGGCACGTCCAGCGGGCCAGCCGCGCTCTGGAAGTCGCCAATGGCGGTGGCGCCCATACCGAGGCAGAAGGCTGGCATCACGTCATAGAAGAAACCGTTGTAGTGGTCCGGGGCGAACAGGAACACCAGCTCAGGGTCGAACGCGGCGATGCGCGCACGGGCGGCACCAATCACCTCGTCCACCTCGGCCAGCACGGCTGGCACCGGGTCGACGTAGCCCACCAGCGGGGTGTGCGACAGGCAGTGCAGATAAGCGCTCATATCAGGCCACCTTGCATGCCAATGGCGCTTTCTGGTTACCCAGGGGCTGGGCCGCGAGCGCGCCCAGCAAAGCATCGCTGGCCTGGCCTATGGTCTGTGGAATGGCCACGGCACCCACGAAACGGTCCGGGCGCAGCAACGCAATCGATAGCGGATAGCGGCCGAACCACTCCTTGAGCCGGCCGGTGCAGTCACCCACGCGAATCACCCCGTCCGGCACTTCACGCCCAGCCTTGAGCTGGACTTCCGGTAATACCTGGATGAAGCAGGCACCCAGCGCCTGCCAGGCTTGCACCTGAGCAGCGCTCAAGCCCCACAGCGGATCGTTGCCCCAGGCGATGAAGGCGAAATTGCTGCCGATCACGTCGTCCAGCATGCGGATTTCGCCCGTCTCGGTGACCACCTTGGGCTGGATGAACATGCGCCCGACCGGCGTCGCCTTGCGCTTGCTGTCCGCTTCGGTGACCAGCGCGCCTCTGGCGTACTGCGGCATGGGCTTGAAGCGCATTTCCAGGAAGTAGCGCTTGACCGCCGGCAGGTAGTTCAGCATCCAGGAAATGCCATCGCGCAGCGCACCTTGCCAACGCTTGGGCGGCGCCAGTACATGGCCGGCCAGCACCGACAGGTCGATCATCGCCTTGGCGTGGTCGCGGCGCTCCTGCTCGTAGGTATCGAGCAGCGCTTCGCCGGCCAGGCCCTTGACCACCAGGGCCAGCTTCCAGCCGAGGTTGCTGGCGTCGCGCATGCCGCTGTTGTAACCCTGGCCCTGCCACACCGGCATGATATGCGCGGCATCGCCGGCCAGCAGCACGCGCTTGACTCGGAACTGGCCCGCCAGGCGGGCGTTGTGGGTGTATACGCGCTTGCGGATCAGCTCGACGCGGTCCGGGTCCGGCAGCACCTTGGCCAGCAACTTGCGCATGTTCTCGGGCTTGCCCAGCTCTTCTTCGGTCTCCCCCGGCATGACCATGAACTCGAAGCGGCGCACGCCGTGCGGCAGCGCCGCCGATACGTATGGCCGCACCGGGTCGCAGCACAAATAGACGTTGGGGGTGCCCAGCGGGTCGTTGGCGATGTCGATGACGATCCATTGGTTGGGGGCGGTCTTGCCTTCGAAGGCAATGTCCAGGCTGCGGCGGATCAAGCTGTTGCCACCGTCGCAGGCCACCAGGTAGCGGGCACGTACGGTTTCCTGGCGGCCTTGCGGGCCATTCATGCACAGGCTCACGCCTTTCTCGTCCTGCTGGAACTCCACCACATCGCGGGAAAACAGCGTGCGCACATTGGCAAAGCGCGCCAGCCCCCGGTGCAGCACAGCATCGACCTGCGGCTGGATGAAGGCATTGCGTCGCGACCAGCCAAACTCATCGGTGGTGGGCTGGATATCGGCGAAGCAGCGCCCTTTGGGCGTCAGGAAGCGCATCGCGTGCCACGGTGTGGTGTGCGGCAGTACCTGCTCGACCAGGCCGATGGCCTGCACGGTACGCAGCGACTCGTCGTCGATGCCGATGGCGCGTGGGTAGTCGATCAGCTGGTCGAGCTTCTCGATCTGCAGCACCTGCACCCCGGCCTGGCCGAGATAGTTGGCGATGGCCAGCCCTACCGGGCCGGCACCGATGATCACCACGTCTGCGGTGTAGTCGGCCTGGATGTGATCTGGATGCGGCTTGTTCATTGTTGTAATCCTCGACACTGCCCCACGGCGCACCCGGCATATTCCAGGCAAGCCGCGACCGTCCTCGCGCAGGCAGGCGCAAGTGTGATGAAGGGCGTTTTGACTGGTACGGGGTCTAACGGAATGTCGCTACGCTTCGAAGGAGGAAGGCGCAGGCAATGGGTAGGGACGGCAGGCAGGCATGGCGCATGGTGTATTCCCCTGTCAGGGCATTTGTAGTTGTTGCGGTGAGTATAGGAATGACGCCGATTGCCCTACAATGAAAAACCGCCTTGCTGTGCACTATGTGCACATCATTGTTTTATAAGGATTTTTTCGTTGAACACAGACCGAGATTCCGAGTACAAGACCGTGCGTGGGCTGAGCCGCGGCCTGGCCCTGCTCAACGCCCTGAACCGTCTGGACGGGGGCGCCAGCCCGACGCGGCTGGCCGAAATCACCGGCCTGCACCGCACGACCGTTCGCCGCCTGCTCGAGACGTTGCAGGATGAAGGCTACGTGCGCCGCAGCGAATCCGACGACAGCTTCCGCCTGGCCCTCAAGGTGCGTGAACTGAGCGAAGGATTTCGCGACGAACAGTGGATCTCCGCCATCGCCGCACCGTTGCTCGGTGACCTGTTGCAGCGCGTGGTGTGGCCGACCGATATCTGCACGCTGGACGTGGACGAGATGGTGGTGCGCGAGACGACGCACCGGTTCAGCCGCCTGTCGTTCCACCGATCGATGGTCGGGCGTCGCCTGCCGGTGCTGCAAACAGCGACCGGGCTGGCCTATCTGGCGTTTTGCGGCGAGGCGGAACGCGAGCAGATTCTGGCACTGCTGGCCACCCGCGACGAGCCCGAATACCACCTGGCCCGCGACCGCCAGGCGCTGGACAACATCCTGCGCAAGGCACGTCATCGTGGCTACGGCGAGAACTACATGGGATGGAACCGGGAAGCCAACATCGCGTCCATTGCTGTGCCCTTGTACGACCATGACAGCCAACGACTACTAGGCTGTGTCAGCCTGATCTACATCGCCAAAGCCATGACCATCGAAACGGCTGCCGAGCGCTACCTGCCAGCCCTGCAGGCCTTTGCCCAGCAAGTCAGGCATAGCCTCGGCGCCGACCCTTCATCGCCGCCGGGGCTATCTGGAGCGGCCAACTGATACCGGACACTGCGTTACGTTTTTCTTCAACCACGGCGGGCGCCAGCCCCTGAACCCTCTCCCCCGGATTGATTTCAAGGCGCGATATCGGTCCGGTCGGTCAGGGCCGTCGCTTCGCGCCGGTTTGCGCCCTTCTCCATGGCAGCCACCAGATCCTTCGCACCCGAGCCCCATTTGGAGACGACTTTGAAGGCATCAGTGAAAGGAACGTCCAGGGGATGCACGCGGTTCGCGTCGAGAATGTAGATCGCGCCGGCCAAAGGCGTGGGCACCGAGGGCACGAAGATGGTGTAGCGGCCGTCCTCGAACACCTCGATGATAAAGGCCGGGACGAGCGCGTCCTCGATCTCGACCAGGGCAGGTTTCCAGGCGGTCTGGCGGCTGTCCCCTGCCACTTGTTGTGTCAGGCCGCGGAACAGCCCATAACCGGGGATTCTCTCGAAGACGCGCTTCTCCACCCGCTCGCGGGCTTTCTCGCCGAGCCGCGTGCGCAAGGCAGAACCAATCAAAAAGCAAATGAACAACACCAGAACCAGTGACAACGCCTGCTCGGCGGGAAACCAGTCCGGAAGGATCCGGGTGAAGGGTCGCACCAGTTGCCCAAGCGATTTCATGCCCTTGAGCAGCAGCAGGATGGCGAGGTAAATCGGAATGATGACGAGCAATCCGGCAATCACTCGCTTGGTGAAGTACGCAAGTGTCTGTTTCATATGCACGGCCCTGGTTTCTGGCTGAGCGGGATGGGCCGCCCCCTTGACCTGTCTGGACAACTGAAGTGCACGAGACATTCGTCAGAATGTTGCCGCGTAGCTACAACCGGTTCCCGAACAGATCGACCGTTTTCACCCCCTCGGCAGCCATTTGGCGACGAGGTTCGGATGATTACTGGTATTTGACGTCCCGCGCCTTGTCACGCGTGTCCTGCTTGGTGTCGCGCTTGTCCTGGCGACATTCGGCACGGCTTTGCTCATCGCCCTCTTTGCATTCTTCCTTGGTTTCCCTGGCAGCATCTCGCCCTTCCTGTTTGGTATCGCGCGATTCTTGCCTTTGATCAGCCTGATCGGTTGCGTAGGCGGGCACCGACACCGCAGACACACCAGCAGCGAGAGCCAGTGTCGCCAATGCGGTCTTGTAAAGGATGCGAATCATGATGATCTTCCTCCTGTCCAAGAGTACTCAATCACTTGATTTCCCCGTTCAGACAACCGGAGATGCCATACCGCACATAACCCAGAAAGTTCCTCTTGAATGCCAGTTTTAACGATAGACGATACAGGCAACCCCACAAGTTGGCGCGGTGAGACAATGTCTGCAAACTGCAGACGTCGATCCAGGAATGGTCTTCTCACTCCACCTGAAGCCAGTGCTCAGGGAAAGCATCATCATGGGTTCACCATCCATCACGCACATCACACCGCCTCGTCTCCCCTGACCGAACGCCCCTGCCCCCCAGCCCCTAGCTCGCCGCATGCATTGCCTTCTGGCACCAGCCGAATGTCCACACGACGATTTTCCGCTCGACCATCCAGGGTGTCGTTGCTACTCACCGGCTGGCGCGCCGCGACACCTTGAACAGCAAAACAACTGTCCGGGATATCCCCCATGCGCTGCATCCAGTCGCGGACAACCGCGGCTCATAACGGCGCAACGTACGCGCGATATCCTTCATCAAGCCATGGGCCGAAGCAGGTAGCCCTTGCAGTACCGTGCCCATATCCGGCAAGCCATAGTCCGGAAGATGAGAGAG
>Ga0160461_1001133_pt1 | contig 11848 bp, 6 predicted proteins | sample HID1975I_E6MG_FD_108266 | JGI IMG/M metagenome (GOLD analysis project Ga0160461, IMG submission 108266) | Enriched soil microbial communities from UW Madison campus, WI, USA - HID1975I_E6 MG | ecosystem: Environmental > Terrestrial > Soil > Unclassified | place: USA: Madison, Wisconsin...
ACCGAAGGTCAGGCCCTGCACGCCAACGCTGCCGTTGCCCGTCGCATCGCCGTTGGCGGCGGTCACCCCGCCGGTCGCGTTCACCTCGAAGAACTGTTCCTGCATCAACTGCAGCCGCCGATTGGACGAGGCGATGTTGAGCGGCTCCAGCACCAGCCCCTGCAGCAGGATCGAAAGCTGGTCGGCCTGCCCCTCCTCCGGCGCGAAGCCGACCGGCGTCTGATCGGTCAGATAGGGGTCGACCGCGCCGCCGTTGACCTGGTCGAAATAGGCGCTGGGCGTGAAGCTGTCGAACACCCGGTCGCCGTAATACCGCGCCCAGTCGTTGAGATCGAGGAAGCGGAACGCGCCCGCGATGTAGCTCCCGGTGCCGCGATTCTCCGACATGTTGGCATATATGCCGCCCCGTGCCCGGAACCGGCGGGTGGCCTCGCGCGCGCTGCGGATCGCGGTGTCGAGATCGAAGCGGTCGAGCGCGATGGCGGCGCGGAACAGCGGCGGCGCGATGCCCGCCGGGTCGAGCCGGTCGGCGGCGTCGAGTTGTTGCAAGGCGACATCGTACTCACCGCGCCGGTAATAGGTCGCGCCCAGCATCAGCAACGTCTCGGCATAGGCGGGGTCGGCGGCGGAGGCGGCCAGCAGATCCTCCAGCGCCTGATCGTAATCGCCCTTCTGCATCGCGTAGCGGCCCAGGAATCCACGCACGACGGACAGCGTGGGATCGAGCTCCAGCGCCTTGTCGAGTTCCGCCTTCCCTTCCTCGATCCGGTTCAGGTCGAGCAGCGTCAGTGCATGGTTCGTGCGGATCAGCGGATCGCCCGGCTCGGCGGCGACGCCTTTGCGCATCGCGGCCAGCGATTCGCGGTCCGCGCCGCGATCCGAAAGCGCCTCGGCATAGGCGGACCAGAAGGTCGAACTGGCCGGCTCAAGCTCGGTCGCGCGGCGAAGATCCGCGATCGCGCCATCGGGATCGCCGTTGAACTGCGCGCGCAATAGGCCACGCAGGCGCAGCGTCTCGGCATGATCGGGATCGATCGCGAGAGTCGCGGCGATCGATCGTTCGAGCATCGCCCGATCGTCGAGCAGCACGCCCAGCGCACCCTCGATGCTCAGCAATTCGATATCGCCGGGAAAGCGCGCGACACCTTCCGCCGCGACCCGGCCGGCTTCCTGGAGATCGCCGGCATAGGCCGCCAGATAGGCCCGGCCGAGATAGGATGCCGGTTGGTCTGCGTCGGGGGCCGGCGGCTGCGGCGTGCTGTCCGGATCCACGCGCCGGATCGCCACGTAGCGCAGATAGGCGGCAACCGTCGCGCGATGGCCGTCGAGCCCCTCACCCGCCGTAGCGGCCAGCGCCCGATCGAAGGCGGCCAGCGCCTCGGGCCAGCGCCGATCGCCGGCGAGCATCCAGCCATCGATGAAATCGGCCCGCGCCACCTCTCCTCCGGCGAGTCCACCCGCGCGCGCGGCGGCGATGGCGGTGGCGATCTCGGCATGCGGGCGGACCCGGATCCCGCTTTCGGCATAGGCCAGCCAGTCGGCAGCGCTGCGCGATGCAGGCGGGATCGCGGCGATCCGTGCCACCTCCGCGCGCGCCTCGCGCGACTGGGCCGGGGTCGCGTGAAAGACGCTGAGCGCCGCATCGAGCGGGAAGTAGAACAGCATCTGCTCGCGCTCGGTCGAATTGACGATCACGACGCGGGATGGGGCCTTGCCCAGCTCGGCGACGGCGGCCTGCCCCTCGGTGACGGCAAGCCTGCCCTGATCGTTGAAGAACTCGATCTCGCCGTCGAACACTTCCAGGTCGGTGCGATCGTCGGTCGCGGTGATCGCCCAGTCGGTGCCGCGAATCGCGGCCGTGGCGGACGGCGTCTCGATCGACAGCCGCGTCTTGTTGCGCGGCGCGCGCGCCCAGAGCGAACCGCCTTCCAGCCGGAGCGCGGATGGCGCGCCACCCGCCACCGCCTTCACCACCAGCGTCGAATTGCGCCCCAGCCGGATCTGGGTCTGGTCGGCGAAGACGATCGCCATCGTGCCCGACGCATTGGTGCGCAGCGTATCTCCGGGCTTCAGGTCCTGCCGCTGCTCGGCCGGCCGCAGCCGGGGGTCGGGGATCAGGCTTGCGGTCTCTCCGCCCTTCACCGTCACGATCGTCCCCGCGACTGGCGCCGGGCGCGGCAGCGGCGCGGCGGTCGCGACACCCGTCGCAAGCAGGCAGGTCAGGCCGCAGGCCCCCACCCGAAGGCTCGTGGCGCAAAGAATGCCGGCACGGGTGAGATGCGAACGCATGATGTCCCCCTGGTCGATAGTCCCCCATCGGTGGTCCACGCCGCCTATGCGAGATGAAGGACCGCGCCAGTGATCCTGTCCACAAGCCTGCGCGATTATTTTTCTGCGAAGGAGGCGTCCGGCGCGACGAAACCGCCGACGGAGCGTGCCCAGGACGGGGCGTGCGCCATCGCCGACCGATCGACCGGCGTTTACCGCATGGCAGCATTGTCTGATTATACGGGGGTGAAACAGCGTGTGCCGGACGGATCCGGGGGGATCATATCATGTTTGAAATCGCCGCCTTCACTTACGGTCTGCTCGCCAGCTTCATCATGTCGAGCGCCAGCGCAAACCGCCGCCACAGCCGGCCGCATGCGCCGCTGCTCGTGATGGCCGGTTGGTGCCTGATGGCGATGTCCTTCACGCTCGCCGCACTGCTCGGCGGTTTGGCGATCTGGGACGCGCTGACCCCGCCGCTGACCTGATCGCGGCGGCACGCAAAAAAAGGGGCGGCCGAAGCCGCCCCAGCGTGACTGTCCTTGGAAATCCATACTTCGAAGGTTCAGCTTCCCTCCGAAGTTCAGCCTGCGCGGCCGATCAGCGCACCGATCCGCGACGGACCAGGTTGACGATCGCCAGCAGGACGACCGCGCCGAGGAACGACACGAGCAGCGAACGGATATCGAGCGCGCCGGTGGTGATCGGCGCACCGCCCAGGAACGGCGTCAGCAGGAAGCCTGCCAGCAGGGCACCGACGATACCCACCACGACGTTGAGGAAAATCCCCTGCTGCGCGTCGGTACGCATCACGATGCTGGCGAGCCAGCCGAGAATGCCGCCGACGACGAGTACGATGATAAGACCCATGACCAATTCCTCCACCTGTATCGTCCGCCAGACCACGGAACCACGGCGATAAATACGGCCAACGGCGTGACTTGTTCCGCTGGCGATGAAAATGGAACCGGTGGAACCGTTACGCCCGGGGCATCGCGGAATTCTGTCGGGATGCCGCGGGTTCGACTTGGCCTGGAAACGATCCGATCCCGAAACTGCCTCCGCGCGTCGACGCAGCCGGCAAGGTTCGTAAAAGTGTTGGATGCTGCATTGCGGCATCGACAGCTTGTTAACCGCGTGACTATGATGATGCGGGGCTTCGGGGGCGTCTTCCTGCCGCCCGCGCATCGCGATCTGAGGGGCTTTGCTGATGGCCGATACCGCCGCCGCTTCCACCGTTCCGAACGACCAGTCGAGCGCCGCCGCGCTCGCAGAACGAATCGTCGAGACGCTCAAATACAGGATCGGCAAGGATGCGCAGGCTGCCCGCCCGCATGACTGGCTGACGGCCACGGTGCTGACGATCCGCAACCAGGTGATCGACCGCTGGATGGAATCGACCCGTGCCGCGCACCGTACCGGCGCGAAGCGGGTCTATTATCTCAGCCTCGAATTCCTGATCGGCCGGCTGCTGCGCGATGCGCTGTCGAACCTGGGGCTGATGGGCGAGGTCAGCCAGGCGCTCGCGCTGCTCGGCGTCGACCTCGACATGATGGTCGAGCTGGAGCCCGATGCCGCGCTCGGCAACGGCGGCCTCGGCCGGCTCGCGGCCTGCTTCATGGAGAGCATGGCGACGGTCAACCTGCCCGCCTATGGCTATGGCATCCGCTATCACAACGGCATGTTCCGCCAGCGGATCGATGACGGCTGGCAGGTCGAGCTGCCCGAAACCTGGCTGGCCCATGGCAATCCGTGGGAGTTCGAGCGGCGCGAGAGCGCCTATACCGTCGGCTTCGGTGGCCGGGTGGAGGCGGACGCGACCGGCCTCGTCACCTGGACGCCGGGCGAAAAGCTCATCGCCACCGCCTATGATACGCCGGTGGTCGGCTGGCGCGGCAGCCGGATCAACACGCTGCGGCTGTGGGACGCCTCGTCGGAAGACCCGCTGCGCCTCGACGCCTTCAACGCCGGCGATCACATCGGCGCGCTCAGCGACGTCAACCGCGCCGAGAGCCTGACGCGGGTTCTCTACCCCGCCGATTCCAGCCTCGCGGGGCAGGAGCTTCGCCTCAAGCAGGAGTATTTCTTCTCCTCGGCCTCGCTGCAGGACATCGTCCGCCGCCACGTCCAGTATTTCGGCGACATCCGCACGCTGCCGCAAAAGGCCGCGATCCAGCTCAACGACACCCATCCGGCGGTGTCGGTGGCGGAGCTCATGCGCCTGCTGATGGATTTCCACGGCCTCGACTTCAACGAGGCGTGGAAGGTCACGCAGGCTACCTTCGGCTACACCAACCACACGCTGCTGCCCGAGGCGCTCGAAAGCTGGCCGGTGCCGCTGTTCGAGCGGCTGCTGCCCCGCCACATGCAGATCGTCTACGCGATCAACGCCAAGCTGCTGCGCGAGGCGAAGCGCGACAAGGGGCTGGACCAGGCCGCGATCTCGGCGGTGTCGCTGATCGATGAGAGCGGCGAGCGGCGGGTGCGGATGGCGAACCTGGCGTTCGTCGGCTCGCACAGCGTCAACGGGGTGGCCGCGCTCCACAGCGACCTCATGACCAAGACGGTCTTCGCCGATCTGCATGCGCTGTTTCCCGACCGGATCAACAACAAGACCAACGGCATCACCCCCCGCCGCTGGCTCATGCAGTGCAATCCCAGGCTGACCGCGCTGCTGCGCGAGACGATCGGCGACGCCTTCCTGGACGACGCGGAGGCGCTGTCCGCGCTCGACGCCTTTGCCGAGGACGCCGCCTTCCAGGAGAAGTTCGCGGCGGTGAAAACCGCCAACAAGGAAGCGCTCGCCCGCCATCTCAAGGCGACCATGGGGATCCGCATCGATCCCCAGGCGCTGTTCGACGTGCAGATCAAGCGCATCCACGAATACAAGCGCCAGCTGCTCAACATCATCGAGACGGTCGCGCTCTACGACCAGATACGTTCGCACCCCGAACGCGACTGGACACCCCGGGTCAAGCTGTTCGCTGGCAAGGCGGCATCGAGCTACCACAACGCCAAGCTCATCATTAAACTCGCCAACGATGTCGCCCGCGTCGTCAATTCCGATCCTTCGGTCAGCGGCCTGCTGCGCGTCGTCTTCGTGCCGAATTACAACGTCTCGCTCGCCGAGAAGATCGTGCCCGCCGCCGATCTTTCCGAGCAGATCTCGACCGCCGGCATGGAAGCGTCGGGCACCGGCAACATGAAGTTCGCGCTCAACGGCGCGATGACGATCGGCACGCTCGACGGCGCGAACATCGAGATCAAGGAGCGGGTAGGCGACGACAACATCGTGATCTTCGGGCTCACCGCCGACGAGGTCGCCGAAAAGCGGACGCGCGGCCATGATCCGCGCAGCATCATCGAGGCTTCGGGCGAACTCTCGCAGGCCTTGTCGTCGATCGCCTCGGGGGTGTTCTCGCCCGACGATCATGGCCGCTACGCCGGGCTGATCGGTGGCCTTTACGACCATGACTGGTTCATGGTCGCCGCCGATTTCGATGCCTATGCCGCCGCCCAGCGGAAGGTGGACGCGATCTGGAACAAGCCTTCGGAATGGCGGGCGAAGACGATCCGGAACACCGCGCGCGTCGGTTGGTTCTCCTCCGATCGGACGATACGCGAATACGCGAAAGACATCTGGGGAGCGATGTGAAAGCCCAAGCCGGCGAGATAGCGGGGCTGCTCGCCGGAACGCATGACGATCCCTTTTCCTTTCTCGGGCTCCACGGCGCTGCGCCCAACTTTTTTGCGCGCGCCTATGTGCCGGGCGCGGAGACGCTGGTCGCCCACCGCCTTGACGGCACGATCGTCGGCCCGCTCGATCGCATCGACGACGCCGGGCTGTTCGAGGGGACGGTCAAGCTGATCGCGCGTGCGCCCCTGCGCTATCTGGCGCGGGGCCATGGCGCGGAATGGTGGCTGACGGATCCGTACAGCTTCGGCCCGGTGCTCGGACCGGTCGACGACTTCCTGATGGCCGAGGGCAGCCATGTCCGCCTGTTCGACAAGCTGGGCGCGCATCCGATCGCGCATGAGGGGGCCGACGGCATCCACTTCGCGGTCTGGGCGCCCAATGCGCGGCGCGTCTCGGTGGTCGGTGACTGGAACGACTGGGACGGCCGCCGCCATGTCATGCGCCGCCGCGCCGACATCGGCGTGTGGGAGATCTTCATCCCCGACATCGGCATCGGCCGGCACTACAAGTTCGAGATCATCGGGGCCGGCGGCGATCCGCTGCCGCTCAAGGCCGATCCCTTCGCCTTCCAGTCCGAATACCGCCCCGCCACCGCATCGATCACCGCACCCTGGCCGAGCCACGACTGGCAGGATGCCGATCATCGCGCGCACTGGTCGTCGATCGATCCGCGCCGCCAGCCGATCTCGATCTACGAGGTCCACGCCGGATCATGGCGTCGCGGGCCGGACGATCGCTTCCTGACATGGGACGAGCTGGGCGACCAGCTGATCCCCTATGTGGTCGATATGGGCTTCACCCACATCGAATTCCTGCCGATCGCCGAGCATCCCTATGATCCGAGCTGGGGATACCAGACTACGGGGCTGTTCGCGCCGAGCGCGCGCTTCGGCGATCCGGCGGGGTTCGCGCGTTTCATCGATGGCGCGCATCGGGTGGGCGTCGGGGTGATTCTCGATTGGGTGCCCGCGCATTTCCCGACCGATGCGCACGGCCTCGCCCGCTTCGACGGCACCGCGCTCTACGAGCATGACGATCCGCGTCTCGGCCATCATCCCGACTGGGATACCGCGATCTACAATTTCGGCCGGCGCGAGGTTTCCAACTTCCTCGTCAACAATGCGCTGTTCTGGGCCGAGCGCTATCATGTCGACGGGCTGCGCGTGGATGCCGTCGCCTCGATGCTGTACCGCGATTACTCGCGCAAGGCGGACGAATGGCTGCCCAATGCGGAGGGCGGGCGCGAAAACTGGGAAGCGGTCGATTTCCTCCGGCGAATGAACGCGGCGGTGTACGGCACGCATCCCGGCATCGTCACCATCGCCGAGGAATCGACGAGCTGGCCGGGCGTCAGCCAGCCCGCGCATGACGGCGGGCCGAAGTCCAACCTCGGCTTCGGCTTCAAGTGGAACATGGGCTTCATGCACGATACGCTGCGCTACATGGCGCGCGAGCCCATCCACCGCCGGCATCATCACGACGATCTCACCTTCGGGCTCCTGTATGCCTTCAGCGAGAATTTCGTCCTGCCGCTCAGCCATGACGAGGTGGTCCACGGCAAGGGATCGCTGATCGCCAAGATGTCCGGCGACGACTGGCAGCAATTCGCCAATCTACGCGCCTATTACGGGCTGATGTGGGGCTATCCGGGCAAGAAGCTGCTGTTCATGGGGCAGGAATTCGCCCAGCGTCGCGAATGGAGCGAGGGCCGTTCGCTCGACTGGGAACTGCTCGCCGCGCCCGCGCATGATGGCATCCGCCGGCTGCTGCGCGATCTCAACCGGGTCTATCGCACGCTTCCCGCGCTCCACGCCCGCGATTGCGAGGGGGACGGCTTCGAATGGCTGATCGCCGACGATGCCGAGAATTCGGTCTTCGCCTGGGTCCGCCGGTCGCCGGGTTCGCCCCCGGTCGCGATCGTGTCGAACATGACGCCGGTTCCGCGCCACGGTTATCGGGTGCCGCTGCCGCATGACGGCCGCTGGCGCGAGATCATCAATAGCGACGCCGCCGGCTATGGCGGCAGCGGCATGGGTAATCTCGGCCAGATCGAGGCGCGCGACGGCGGCGCGCATATCGTGCTGCCGCCCCTGGCGACGATGATGTTCGAATATGATCCGGCCTGATCGCGCCGGACGAGAGGAGAAGGACGGGGAATGACCGATCGAGCACGCAGCCAGCCCCTCGCCCGCGAAGCCATGGCCTATGTGCTGGCCGGAGGACGGGGCAGCCGCCTCAAGGAACTCACCGATCGCCGCGCCAAGCCGGCGGTCTATTTCGGCGGTAAATCGCGCATCATCGATTTCGCGCTGTCCAACGCGCTCAATTCGGGCATCCGCCGCATCGGCGTGGCGACGCAGTACAAGGCGCATTCGCTGATCCGCCATCTCCAGCGCGGATGGAATTTCCTGCGGCCCGAGCGCAACGAGAGCTTCGACATCCTGCCGGCCAGCCAGCGCGTCTCCGAGTTCCAGTGGTATGAGGGCACCGCCGACGCGGTGTTCCAGAACATCGACATCATCGAAAGCTATGCGCCCAAATACATGGTCGTGCTGGCGGGCGACCATATCTACAAGATGGATTACGAGCTGATGCTGCGCCAGCATGTCGACAGCGGCGCGGATGCGACCGTCGCCTGCATGGAGGTGCCGCGCATGGAGGCGGTGGGCTTCGGCGTGATGGCGGTGGACGAGCGGGACGTCGTCACCGCCTTCGTCGAGAAACCCGCCGATCCGCCCGCGATGCCGGGCCGCCCCGATGTCGCGCTCGCGTCGATGGGAATCTATGTGTTCGAAACGCAGCTTCTCATCGACCAGCTTCGCCGCGATGCCGGCACCGACGGATCGAGCCGCGATTTCGGCAAGGATCTGATTCCCTGGCTGGTCACCAACGGCAAGGTGGTGGCGCATCGCTTCTCGGACAGCTGCGTCCGGTCCGAGGCGGAGGCGAGCGCCTATTGGCGCGATGTCGGGACGGTCGACGCCTATTGGGAGGCCAATATCGATCTGACCGACGTGGTGCCGCAGCTCGATCTCTACGATCGCAGCTGGCCGCTATGGACCTATGCCGAGCTTTCGCCGCCTGCCAAGTTCGTCCACGATGTCGATGGCCGGCGCGGATCGGCGGTGTCCTCGCTGGTATCCGGCGATTGCATCATCTCGGGATCGTCGATCCGCCGCAGCCTGATCTTCACGGGTGTCCGCGCGCACAGCCACTCGCTGATCAGCGAGACGGTGGTGCTGCCGAGCTGCCACATCGGGCGCGGCGCGCGGCTGAGCAAGGCGGTGATCGATCATGGCGTCACCATTCCCGACGGGCTGGTCGTCGGCGAAGACCCGATCCTCGACGCCCGCCGCTTCCGCCGGACCGAAAAGGGCATCTGCCTGATAACCCAGGACATGATCGATCGGCTGGCCTGAAAATCTGGCAGGGATCACGCAAATCCTTCAACACCGTTCGTGTCGAGCGAAGTCGAGACACGGGGCGCAGGTGTCTCGACTTCGCTCGACACGAACGGCTGGACTGAGGGTGAAAAGGTGAACGAGAAGATCCCCAATAGATCCAGCGCGCCGTTGCGCGTGCTCTCCGTCGCCTCCGAGGCGTTTCCCCTGATCAAGACCGGTGGCCTCGCCGATGTCGTCGGCGCGTTGCCGGGCGCGCTCGCGCCGCACGGCGTGGCGGTGACGACGCTGGTGCCGGGCTATCCGGCGGTGCTCCACGCGATCGGCAAGGCGCGCACGCTGCGCAAGACCGAGCTTCTCGGCGCGCCCGCACGGTTGCTCAAGGCCGAAGCCGGCGGGCTCGACCTCATCGTGCTCGACGCCCCCGCCTACTTCGTGCGCGACGGTGGCCCCTATGGCGACGCGACGGGTGTCGAATGGCCCGACAACTGGCGGCGCTTCGCCGCGCTCGGTCGCGCGGCCGCGGATATCGCGCAGGGCGCGATCCAGAGTTTCCGGCCGGCGCTCGTCCACGCGCATGACTGGCAGGCGGCGATGGCGCTCGCCTATCTGCGCTATGACGAAGACGTCGGCGTGCCCGGCATCATCACCGTCCACAACATCGCCTTCCAGGGCAAATTCGGGACCGAGACCTTCGCGCAGCTCGGCCTGCCGCCGCATGCCTATGCGGTCGACGGGGTCGAATATTATGGCGGCGTCGGCTTCCTCAAGGCCGGGCTCCAGGCGGCGAGCGCGATCACCACGGTCAGCCCCAGCTATGCCGAGGAGATTCGCACGGCCGCCTATGGCATGGGGCTGGAGGGGTTGATCGCGGCGCGTGGCGATGTGGTCCACGGCATCGTCAACGGCATCGACACCGCGATCTGGGATCCCGCGACCGACCCCTACATCCCGGCCAAATACGCGCTGCGCGCGTTGGGCGGGCGACGCCGCAACCGGGCGGCGGTGGAGCAGGCCTTCGGCCTCGATCCGGGCGCCGGGCCGATCCACTGCGTGATCAGCCGGCTGACCTGGCAGAAGGGCATGGACGTGCTCGCGACGATGATCGACGAGCTGGTGCTCGGCGGCGGGCGGCTGGCGGTGCTCGGATCGGGCGATGCCGCGCTCGAACAGGCGTTTCGCGCCGCCGCGCAGCGCCATCCCGGCCGGGTGGGCGTCCGCATCGGCTATGACGAGCCCGCCTCGCATCTGCTGCAGGCGGGGGCGGACACCATCCTGATCCCGTCGCGCTTCGAACCCTGCGGGCTGACCCAGCTCTACGGCCTGCGCTACGGCTGCGTGCCCGTGGTCGCGCGCACCGGCGGCCTCGCCGATACGGTGATCGACGCGAACGAGGCGGCGGTGGCGGCCGGCGTCGCGACCGGCTTCCAGTTCCGCGATGTCACGCCGCCCGCGCTGCGCGGTGCGCTCACCCGCGTCGCGCGCGCCTTCGCCGATCCGGCCGGCTGGGCGGCGATCCAGCGGCAGGGGATGAAGGCCGATTTCTCCTGGGGTCGCAGCGGCGCGCGCTATGCCGCGCTCTATCGCGCGCTGCTGGCGTGAGACCGGGCACCGAGATCCTGGCCGACGGCATCCGCTTCGTCGTCCGCTCGCGCGATGCCACCGCGCTGACATTGTGCATCTTCGACGGGGAGGGCGAGGTCCGCGTGCCGATGACGCGTGCCGATGACGATCTTCACGTCGTCGAGATGCCGGGTCTGCTGCCGGGCACCCGCTACGGCTATCGCGCCGATGGCCCGTGGGCGCCCGAACAGGGTCTCTGGTTCGATCCGGACAAGCTGCTCGTCGATCCCTATGCGGTCGAGCTCGATCGGCGCTTCGCCCATGATGCGCGGCTGGCGGCACCACGGGGAGCCGGCTTCGACACCGCGCCGCTGGTGCCCAGGGCGATCGTCCCCCCGCCGCGCGATCCCGTGCCGCCCGCGCCGCCGATCTTCCGGCCCGGCGGGCTGGTCTACGAGCTCAACGTGCGCGGCTTCACGATGCAGCATCCCGAGGTGCCGGAGGCGCAGCGCGGCACGATCGCGGCGTTGCGCCACCCGGCGATCATCGCGCATCTCCGGAAGATCGGCGTGTCCGCGGTCGAGCTGATGCCGATCGTGGCGTGGATCGACGAGCGCCACCTGCCGCCGCTCGGCCTCTCCAACGCCTGGGGCTACAACCCGGTCGCGCTGATGGCGATCGATCCCGGCCTCGCGCCCGGCGGCGTGGCCGAACTGCGCGAGACGGTGGCGGCGCTCCGGGCGGAGGGGATCGGCGTTATCCTCGATCTCGTCTTCAACCACAGCGGCGAGAGCGACGTCTTCGGGCCGACGCTCTCTATGCGCGGCCTCGATAACCGGCGGTACTACGCGCATCTGCCCGACGATCCGGGCGCGCTCATCAACGACACCGGATGCGGCAACACGCTCGCCTGCGATCG
>Ga0160461_1001136_pt1 | contig 11805 bp, 9 predicted proteins | sample HID1975I_E6MG_FD_108266 | JGI IMG/M metagenome (GOLD analysis project Ga0160461, IMG submission 108266) | Enriched soil microbial communities from UW Madison campus, WI, USA - HID1975I_E6 MG | ecosystem: Environmental > Terrestrial > Soil > Unclassified | place: USA: Madison, Wisconsin...
ACCAATACTTTCCTGGTGGATCGCTTTGAACATTCTCAAAACAAACTCTTCAGTAAGACCTTTTTTCTCACCTTCTAAAATCATTTTTCCTAAGATTTCGTTCCAACGGTTGTTTTGAAGAATCGCTACGTTTGCATCTTTTTTCACTTGACCAATTTCGTCAGCAACTTTCATACGTTTTCCTAATAACTCTAATAAGTTAGCATCAAGAACGTCGATGTTAGCTCTTAATTTAGTCATTTTAGAACTGTACTCATCTGTAGTATCATCCGTTTTTCTGATAGTCAAATCTTTAATGATTTGTTTCAAAGCGTCTGGAGTAACTTGTTGCGCAGCATCAGACCAAGCATTGTCTGGATCGTAGTGCGTTTCGATAATCATACCATCGTAGTTCAAATCTAAAGCCTCTTGCGTTACTTCGAAAATCATTTTACGATCTCCTGTAATGTGAGATGGGTCGATGATTAATGGTAAATCAGGGAATTTATTCTGCAATTCGATAGCAATCTGCCATTCTGGAATATTTCTGTATTTTGTTTTTTCGTAAGTAGAGAAACCTCTGTGGATAACTCCTAATTTCTCAATTCCAGCCATATGTAAACGCTCAACACCACCTAACCATAAAGCTAAATCTGGGTTTACAGGGTTTTTAACCAAAACGATTTTATCAGTTCCTTTTAAAGTATCAGCAATTTCTTGAACTGCGAAAGGGTTTGCAGTTGTACGTGCACCAACCCATAAAACGTCGATATCGTGTTCTAAAGCCAGTTTACAGTGAGCCGCAGTCGCAACTTCAGTACCCATTAATAAACCAGTTTCAGCTTTTGCTTTTTGTAACCATTTCAAACCAATTTCTCCAACACCTTCAAATCCTCCCGGACGCGTTCTTGGTTTCCAGATTCCAGCTCTGAATACACTAACTTTTGAATCTTTTAATTCGTGAGCAATTTTCAAAACCTGATCTTCAGTTTCTGCACTACAAGGTCCAGCTATCACAAGTGGGTGATTTAAATTGAAATCTTCTAACCACTTTCTCATTTCTTTCTTATTTTCCATCTTAATTCTAATTTACTTTTTAGTTGTTGTTAATCCGTTTAGTATCTCTTTTATCTTATTTGTGCTTTCCATTTCTTCAAAAATGGCATTATAATTTTCATCTTTTAACAAATCTCTAAACCGACTGAGATTTGAAATGTATTCTTCTAATGTTTCCAGAACGTGTTCCTTGTTTTGCTTAAAAATCGGTGTCCACATTGCCGGTGAACTTTTTGCCAAACGAACGGTACTTTCAAATCCACTTCCCGCCATATCAAAAATATCCTGTTCGTCTTTTTCTTTGTTCATTACCGTTTTCCCAAGCATAAATGAACTAATGTGCGACAAATGCGAAACGTAAGCAATGTGTTTGTCGTGCGAAGTCGGATCCATATATCGAATTCTCATTCCTATTTCGCTGAAAAGCTTTAATGCCTTTTCCTGCAATTTAAAAGTGGTTTTTTCCACTTCGCAGATAATATTTGTCTTTCCTTTAAACAAACCTCTTATCGCTGCCGAAGGTCCCGAAAACTCTGTTCCTGCTATAGGATGCGTTGCAATAAAATTTCTTCTTTTCGGATGACTTGCCACCGCTTCACAAATTGGCTTTTTCGTTGAACCTACTTCAAAAACGATCGTTTTATCTCCAACCGAATCCAGAACTTTAGGCAAAACTGTCAATGCGACATCAACTGGAACGGAAACAATTACAAAATCGGCTTCAGCCAAATCTTCAAAACTTCCTGCCTCGTCGATAACTCCTAAATCAATTGCTTCCTGCAAATGTTTTTCGTTATTATCGATTCCAAAAATTGTCGAATCAGGATGTTGGTCTTTGATGTCCAGCACCATCGAACCGCCTATTAATCCTATTCCTATTACGTATACTTTCATAATTCTTTTTATTTTTTGTCATTGCGAGGAACGGGCGCCACCACACTAACAATTGACTCAGCAACTGAGATTGCTTCGTTCCTCGCAATGACTTCTAAAATCGATCTATCGCTTCCTGTACTTTTTCTTCTTTTACACACAATGAAAATCTGATATACCCTTCTCCGTTGCTTCCAAAAATGGTTCCCGGCGTGATAAAAATATGTTTCTCGTATAATATTTCGTCAATGAACTTTTCTGCAGATTCTATTCCTTCCGGAAGTTTTGCCCAAACAAATAATCCAACTCCTTCTTTATAAACTTCGCAGCCTAATTTCTCTGCTAACTTTTCAGTCAATTCTCTGCGGCGTCTGTAGATTTTGTTTTGATCTTCAAACCACGATTTATCACATTTTAAAGCTGCAATCGCACCTTTCTGAATTCCGTAGTACATTCCGCTGTCCATGTTGCTTTTTACTTTCAAGACTGCATCGATAATTTCAGGATTTCCTAAAACCATTCCGACTCTCCAGCCTGCCATGTTGAAAGTTTTACTAAGTGAGTTTAGTTCTAAAGCCACATCTTTTGCTCCTTCAACCTGCAATAAACTCATCGGATTATCATTCAAAACAAAACTATACGGATTGTCGTTGATCAATAATATATTGTGTTTTTTAGCAAAAGCAACCAATTTTTCAAATAATGCTAAACTTCCTCTCGCTCCAGTCGGCATGTGTGGATAACCCAGCCACATAATTTTTACTTTCGAAAGATCTAATTTTTCCAGGGCTTCGAAATCTGGTTCCCAGCCATTTTCTTCTTTCAAATCATAATAAACCGGAACTGCCTGAACTAAATTGGTTACCGAAGTATAAGTTGGATAACCCGGATTTGGAATTAAAACGTGATCGCCTTCATTTAAAAAAGCCAGTGAAATATGCATAATTCCTTCTTTCGAACCCATCAAAGGCAAAATCTCATTATTCGGATTCACTTCAACACCAAACTGATCTTTATAAAAATCTGCCATCGCTTGTCTCATTTCTGGTAATCCCTGATAGCTTTGATAACCATGTCCGTTTTCATCTTGAATTGCTGCAGCGACTGCTTCAATTACTGCTTTTGACGGACTCAAATCAGGACTTCCAATTCCCATATTGATGATCGATTTTCCTTCAGACTGCAATTGACGAACTTCTCTCAATTTTGATGAGAAGTAGTATTCTTCAACTGTATCTAATCGTTTTGCTGTTGTAATCATTTTTTTCTGCTTTAGGCTTTAAGCTGTAAGCTTTAGGCTCTTTTTTACTTCTAACTTTTAACTAATAACATTTAACCTATAAAAGGTTTTGTATTCTTATATTCTCCCAGAACTTTTAAATATTCTGCCATTATATTCAGTAATGCTTTTGCTTTTGCAAAGTCTTCATATTTCTCGAATGTTACGTCTACGAAAAATGAATATTTCCAAGGTGTTTCGATTTTTGGAAGTGACTGAATTTTTGTCAAATTCAATTTGCAGTCGCTCATTACGTTTAAAACTGCTGCTAAACTTCCTCTTTTGTGATCTAGTTCAAATTTGATTGAAGCTCTGTTGATTTCGTTTTCTGGCAAAAATGAATTTTGCTTTTTGATAATCACAAAACGAGTCATATTGTTTTTGATCGTTTGAATTTCGGGCGCAATGATTTCTAAATCATACATTTCTGAAGCGACTTTACTTCCTATTGCCGCAATTCCGGTTAATTGTTTTTCCTGAATTCTTCTTGCTGTTTCGGCAGTATCTTTATCTTCAACCAATTTGATGTTTGGATATTGCTTTAAGAAATCCATGCATTGCAAAAGCGCCATTGGGTGCGAATGAACTTCTTTTATGTCTTCAATTTTTTGACCTTTTAAAGTCATTAAATTTTGGTGAATGCTCAAATAATGCTCTCCAATAATGTGTAAATTATTCTTGTCAATCAAAGCATAATTTGGAATAATTGGCCCTGCAATCGAATTTTCAATCGCCATCACCGCCTGATCTGATTTTCCAGAAAGAAGGCTGTCGACCAATTCTTCAAAAGACAAACATTCATCAATAGCCACATTTTCAGAGAAATACTCCTTTACAACCTGATGATGAAAAGAACCTTTTATACCTTGTATTGCAATTTTCGTTGTCATATATTCAAAAAAAAATCCTGATTTGCATCAGGATTGTATATTAGTTTTATTTGTATTTTATATTTCTCAAATAACCATAGCACAATCCTTACTTCTACTAAAGAAGAAATAAAAAGAGTTGCTAAAATAAAAACGGTTATTAGACATTTTGTTTGTGTTTTTCAATAAATTCTCTGCGAATGTATAAATTATTTTTACCGCACCAAAAAAAATAATGCATTTTATGAAACAAAAAAGGATTTCTTAACAAATTTAGGAGGTTTTGTAGGATAATATAAAAATATCGGCTTGAAATGAGATATTTACAATGGTTTTTTGAGATGCTATCCCGAAACTTCGGGACTGAGGTGCTAAGGTCCTAAGTTTTTTTTACAGGCTTAGTCTTTTAGACCAATTTTTCGGAGAGCGAGAAGTATGAAAAACTCCAATCACAACAATTTCATCTTTTTCTACCAAGTAATGAATTCCATAAGGAAATCGGGAAATAAAATGCATTCTTATTTTTTTATATTTCTTTTGAAATAAATCTGGATTTCTTAAAACAGAATCAATTCCAGCTTCGAGACAGAGTTCAAAATCATAAGAAAGTCCAATTCTTTGTTTTTCATACCATAAAACAGCATCTTCAATATCAAATAAAGCTTCTTTTACAAAACGAATTTTGTACATTATCTTATCGATTTTAAATGCGCTTTAACTTCATCCCAAGAATACAATTCAGTTTTACCTTCTTCCAGATTCTGAATTCGAATATCCAATTCTCTTTTAACATCATCAGAAATTTCTAAATCATCTTTAGAAACGCTATCCCACAGTTGCTCTGCCAAAACAATTTTTTCAGCATTGCTATATCTAGATAAATTTTTGATTTCCATCTTATAAGTATTATTATCAATATACAAATTTAAACAAATTAAATTACGTTATAACTTAATTCAAAACAATCCCGAGACAGGCATATTCTTAATCCCAATTTTAGAATAATCGAAATTCATTTTTTCTTTTAGTAAAGAAGCATAAACACTTCTAAAATCTATTTCGTGTTTTAAATCACCATTATCTAAGTCGGCTAAGTTTGGATTATTGCCTAAAATAGTTCCTTTATTATTTCCTCCTATGATAAACATTGGTGCTGCAGTTCCGTGATCCGTTCCGTTTCCGTTGTCTTTTACACGTCGCCCAAATTCAGAAAAAACTACAACGGTGACATTCTGCAATAACTGCGCTTCTTTTAGATCTGAATAAAAACTATAGATTGAATCATTTAAGTCTGTCAATTTTCGTTCGTGAATTGAAAGCTGATTATCATGCGTATCAAATCCGTTAAGCGAAGTGTAATATACTTTTGAATTTAAGTTTCCTTTTATCAATCGCGCTATCCATTCCAAGTTTTTAGATAATTCTGTTTTAGGATAACTGATTTCTGTTTTAGATTTCGCTAAGGCTTTCTGAATCTCACCTGAACCTTCTGTAACCGAATTAGCAATTTTTCGAACAAAATCTAAATGCGGATTTTTAGACAAAGTCACATTTTCTTCTTTAGACTTCACTTTAAATCGATCTGGATCTTTTACCGTAATAAAATTAGGTTCTACTCCTTTTAAAGCCAAATTATCAATCGAATCTAAGTTAATTCCTGCCGTTGCCTGATGGCCGTTGCATTGTAAATCCAAGTATCTTCCCAACCATCCTTCGTTTATATACTTATTAGAATCTGTAGCAGTCTGCCAAATTTCCTGACTTCTAAAATGCGAACGAATAGGTTCTGGATATCCGACATTCTGAATTACAGTTAAATCTCCATTTTGCTGCATTTGAGCAAAATCTTTTAACGACGGATGAAATGCCATTCCATTATTCTTTCCCACAACGGCATCTTTATTTAATGCGATTTTTGTTCTCAATTCATAATACAACGGATCATCATACGGAATAAAAGTATTCAAACCGTCGTTTCCGCCATTCAACTGCACAAAAACAATACATTGCTCGCCAGTTATTAAATTGGGCTGCGAACCAAAAGCATGTAAAAAACTAGGAAGCACAAGCATCCCGCCTGTAAATGTTCCTGTTAACGTTAGAAAATTTCTTCTGTTCATGATTCTTATTTTCTAGATTAATTGATATTCGGGCAATTTTGTGATGTAATTGAAAACTCTGACCACAGCAAAATCGGCATGAGGATCTTTTGGATCGAAATCATATTTCAAAAGATTCTCCATGTCTTTTTGAGCCGAATTGCTGACAGAAAACAACAATCTTTCTGACAATTCAGAGATAATGGTTTTGTTATTTCCATCCGAATCAAAAACTACTTTTACCGTAGTTTTTTCATATTCTGATTTTTCTTTTTCAACTCCATTTACCATGGTTTTCAAAACCTTTCTGTTAAGACTTTTGCCACTGCATAATAAATCGGATGTATTGTTTCTTTGAAGGTAAATCTGGGAAGTCAGCCATGAATTGCCGCCGTCCCAGCCTTTTACATTGATCTGATTATACAAATCCATTCCTTGCTGTTTTATAAATACCATAATTGCGGCATCATCAACATTCTCAATCTGCAATTCATCGCAAAGCTGTAAAATATAAACCAGCGGATTTTTAATCTTATTTCCCGAATTCTCTTTTTTAAATTCTTCTGTAAAAATCTTGGTCAGCAAAGGCTCAATTTCAAACTTTTGCTTCCTAAAATAATCTCCGTAATAAATCACCAAATCTTCTGGCGGATTATCATAAATAAACCATTTCAAGATTTTTCTGGTAATGAGGTACGGAATGTTTCTCTGTTCGAAAATAATATCGACTAAGTCATCTGCTTTCCAGTTTCCGGTTTTTCCGAAATAGGTTTTATCGCTGTTATCTTCAATATTTTTCCTGTAAACAGCACCATCATCTCCAACACTCAAACCGGCTAAAGCTTTGGCACCGTTTTTAATATCATCTTCAGTATAATTCCCAATTCCGACAGTGAATAATTCCAGCAATTCCCGGCTTAAGTTTTCGTTGATTTTGCCCTTTTTATTATCGCCATTATCAAGATAGCGAACCATTGCGTTTGATTTCAGAATCTGTTTGGTTAATTCTTTAAAATTTCCAAAAGCATTTTCGCGTAAAATCATATTGTGCTGGTAAATCCAGTAATTGATTTTTACTTTTTGAGAAGTAGAAACGAAATGATTGTGCCAAAAACAAACCATATTCTCGCGCAATGGAAATTCGTCATTACGCATTTTGGTAATCCACCATTTTTTAAGTGCAACGGTTGCTTGATTTTCTTTTTTCTGAATTTCCTTTTTGGTTTCGGAATCTGAGGTTTTGACTAATTCCCGAACTTGCTTAAGCTCTAAAGTGGTCTTAGGCTGATCTTGCAGAAACGATGGAATTTCTGTATCAAACTTTGAATCGTAGGAATGCTTTAGAAATTTTTCTAATCCGAGTTTTTCAATTGTTGAAGCTAGTTTTCCTGAAAAACCTAATCGAAGGGACCAAAGACTGCTTTTTTTCATAATTCAGAAATTATTACAATAAGACTTGACTTTCTTTTAAAGGTTTAATTTTAAAAGAGGCTAAGTCGCTAAGAATCTGAGGTGCTAAGTTTTGAAGTCTTTGGTAATAATTAGAACGGGGATTTTTTTGAGTTATTGTTAGATTCTTATCTCGTATTTACTTTTCTCCAATAAGAATCTGATGGTTCATTGCCATGAAATAAATAAGCTATTCTCTTTTCATCTATTACAAGAAATTTCATTGGCTGTTTTTTTTCATTATTCTCAAGTATTAAAGTATCACCAGACATTTTCCATTTACCATATTCATCATTAGAATTCATTAAAACATTTTTCCTTGCCATTTTTTTCGAATTGTACTTTTGAGACAAGAGCCTGTAACTATCATCCTGTAGATACAATACACTAACCCAATAAGAATACGCGACAGTAGAATATGAACCAGAAGCAATTCTATATACAGCATTCCTTCTCTGGGCAAAAACAGAAACAGTGAAAAATAAAATCAAGAAAAAATATTTATTCATAATAATTTATCAATAATGAATAACAAATAAACAAAAAAAGCAGCTATCAAAATGACAACTGCTTTTTATATAATTCAAGAATAAACTTATTTCTTTATTCTATTTTCTTTCTTCTAAAAAAATTAAGACCCACACATTTCACAATCTTCAGGATCTGCTGCTTGTGCTTTTAAAAGCATTGCTTTATAATCCTCAACACTAATTGCTTCATTTTCTGCCACTAATGATGGAGCTGTTTCTTCTTTTTTATCGTTGTTTAATGTGAATTTAATCGCATCGACAGCTGCTTTTGTTCTCAAGTAATACATTCCTGTTTTTAAACCAGATTGCCAAGCGTAGAAGTGCATTGAAGTTAGTTTAGAATAGTTTGCATCTTGCATGAACAAGTTCAATGATTGAGATTGGTCAATAAAATACCCTCTTTGACGAGACATATCGATAATATCTTTCATCGACATTTCCCAAACTGTTTTGTAAAGATCTTTTAAGTCTTGAGGAATCTTGTCTATGTTTTGTACAGATCCGTTATGACGCATAATTTCTTGTTTCAAATCTTCGTTCCACAAACCTAATTTTACTAAATCTTCTAGTAAATGTTTGTTTACTACGATGAACTCTCCAGACAATACACGACGTGTGTAAATGTTTGATGTATATGGTTCAAAAGCTTCGTTGTTTCCAAGAATTTGAGAAGTTGATGCTGTTGGCATTGGCGCAACCAATAATGAGTTACGAACTCCGTGTTCAACCACTTCTTTTCTTAATGAAGCCCAGTCCCAACGACCAGATAATTCTTCATCTTTCATTCCCCACATATTGTATTGGAATTCTCCTTTAGACATTGGAGAACCTTCAAATGTAGAATATGGGCCTTCTTCTTTTGCCATTTCCATAGAAGCAGTTACAGCAGCGAAATATAAAGTTTCGAAAATCTCTTGGTTTAATTTTTTAGCATCATCGCTTGTAAAAGGCATACGCAACATAATGAAAGCATCTGCTAAACCTTGCACTCCTAATCCAACTGGACGGTGACGCATGTTTGAGTTTTCAGCTTCTTTTACAGGATAGTAGTTTCTGTCGATTACTTTGTTCAAGTTACGAGTTACACGTTTTGTAACATTGTAAAGCGCTTCGTGATCGAATTTTCCGTTTTCAATAAACATTGGCAATGAGATTGAAGCTAAGTTACAAACTGCAATTTCATCTTTAGATGTAAACTCCATAATCTCTGTACACAAGTTCGAAGAACGAATTGTTCCTAAATTCTTGTGGTTCGATTTACGGTTTGCCGCATCTTTGTACAACATATATGGTGTTCCAGTCTCGATTTGAGATTCTAGGATTTTCTCCCACAACTCACGAGCACGGATTGTTTTTCTACCCTTTCCTCTAAATTCGTAATCTGTATATAAAGCTTCGAATTCATCTCCGTAAACATCATATAATCCTGGACATTCATTAGGGCACATTAAAGTCCAAGTTGAATCTTCCTGAACACGTTTCATAAACAAATCTGATGTCCACATGGCGAAGAATAAATCTCTTGCACGCATTTCTTCTTTTCCTGTATTTTTCTTTAAATCCAAGAATTCGAAGATATCAGCATGCCAGGTTTCGATGTAAATCGCAAAACTTCCTTTACGTTTTCCACCACCCTGGTCTACGTAACGAGCCGTATCGTTGAATACTCTCAACATTGGCACAATTCCGTTTGAAGTTCCGTTTGTACCACGGATATAAGATCCTGTTGCACGAACGTTATGAATAGATAGACCAATTCCTCCCGCTGATTGCGAGATTTTTGCTGTTTGTTTTAATGTATCGTAAATACCGTCAATACTATCATCCTGCATTGCCAAAAGGAAACAAGAAGACATTTGTGGTTTTGGAGTTCCCGCATTGAACAACGTTGGCGTTGCATGCGTAAAGAACTTTTTAGACATTAAATCGTAAGTTTCAATTACCGATTTTAAATCGTCTAAGTGAATACCAACCGAAACACGCATTAACATGTGCTGTGGACGCTCTACGATTTTTCCGTTTATTTTAAGAAGATAAGAACGCTCTAAGGTTTTAAAACCAAAGTAATCGTAATTAAAATCTCTTGTATAAATGATGTGAGAATCTAAAAAAGCAGCATTTTCCTGAATCACTTTGTAAACGTCATCAGCAATTAACGGTGCGTCTTGACCGTTTCTTGGATTAACGTAGTGATACATATCTTTCATCGTTTCTGAGAAAGATTTTTTTGTATTAGAATGTAGATTTGAAATTGCCACACGAGCTGCCAATTGTGCATAATCCGGGTGAGCAATAGTCATAGATGCTGCAGTTTCTGCCGCAAGGTTATCCAATTCAGAAGTAGAAACTCCGTCATACAATCCTTCGATAACTCTCATCGCTACCTTTACCGGATCTACAAGCTCATTCAAGCCGTAGCACAATTTTTTGATTCTTTCTGTAATCTTATCAAACATTACGGGCTCTCTGTGGCCATCTCTTTTTACTACATACATAAGCTTACTAAATTTAGTTATTGAAAAAATGAAAGACACTAGAAAAACGGTTTCCAGCACTTAAACATTGCGTGTTTTTAAATTATTTTTTGAGAATTACCGAATTCTCAATAGTTACTCGTTTCAAATTCGAAAATCGAATTTAAATACGTCAAAAATTGTCATTGAATCTGCGATTTGGGAAAGAGATTCAACCTTAAAATATTCTGTTAATCTTTTTTTCAGCACCTCTAGAAGAGTAGATGCTAAAAGTATTTTTGTTGTCTAAAAATCTGCATCAAATGAAATTTTCTGAGCATCGCTGTCTGTGTTCATCACACCAGATTTTTGATACTCGGCAACACGTTTTTCAAAGAAATTAGTTTTTCCTTGAAGAGAAATCATGTCCATGAAATCGAATGGATTCGCTGATCCGTAAACGCGCTCACATCCTAATTCAACCAAAAGTCTATCGGCAACAAACTCTAAATACTGCGTCATTAAACCAGCATTCATACCAATTAAACTTACCGGAAGAGATTCAGTTACAAACTGTCTTTCGATATCTAGTGCATCAACAATAATTTCTTTAATTCTTTCTTTTGGCACTTTGTTTACCAAATGGTGATTATGCAAGTGAACTGCAAAATCACAATGTACGCCTTCGTCACGCGAAATCAATTCATTAGAAAAAGTTAAACCTGGCATTAAACCACGTTTTTTCAACCAATAAATTGAACAGAAAGCACCTGAGAAAAAGATTCCTTCAACTGCAGCAAAAGCAATAAGTCTTTCAGCAAACGAATCAGACTCGATCCATTTTAAAGCCCATTCTGCTTTTTTACCAATTGCAGGGAAAACTTCCAAAGCATTAAATAATTCTGCTTTTTCTGCTTCGTCTTTAACGTAAGTATCAATTAATAAAGAATAAGTCTCACTGTGAATATTCTCCATCATAATTTGGAATCCATAGAAAAACTTTGCTTCTGCATATTGAACTTCATTTACAAAGTTCTCAGCAAGATTTTCATTTACGATTCCGTCAGAAGCAGCGAAGAATGCTAAAATATGCTTAATAAAATATCTTTCATCGTCATTCAGCTTGTTATTCCAGTCTGTCAAATCTTGGTGTAAGTCAATTTCTTCAGCAGTCCAAAAACTTGCTTCCATTTTCTTGTACCATTCCCAAATATCATG
>Ga0160461_1001142_pt1 | contig 11708 bp, 9 predicted proteins | sample HID1975I_E6MG_FD_108266 | JGI IMG/M metagenome (GOLD analysis project Ga0160461, IMG submission 108266) | Enriched soil microbial communities from UW Madison campus, WI, USA - HID1975I_E6 MG | ecosystem: Environmental > Terrestrial > Soil > Unclassified | place: USA: Madison, Wisconsin...
CATGAAGCAGATGGTCGACGCCTATGAGAAGGTCGGCGGCAACGTCATCGGCGCGCTCGAGGTCGCCCCGGAAGAAACCAGCAAATATGGTGTCATCTCGCCCGGCAAGGTCGATGGCCGGCTGACCGAGGTGAAGGCGCTCGTCGAGAAGCCCGCCGCCGGAACCGCCCCGTCGAACCTGATGATCCCGGGCCGATACATCCTCCAGCCCGAGGTGATGCGCATCCTGGAAAAGCAGGAGCAGGGTGCCGGCGGCGAGATCCAGCTGACCGACGCGATGGCGCAGCTGATCGGCAACCAGCCCTTCCACGGCTTCACCTTCGACGGCACCCGCTATGACTGCGGCGACAAGGCCGGCTTCATCCAGGCCAATCTCGCGCTGGCCTGGGACCGGGAGGATATCGGCCCGTCGGTCCGCGCCTTCGCCAAGACGCTGGTCTGAGAAGCGGCGCGCATGAGCAAGCCGGTCGTCGTCGACATCCCCCACAGCCTGGGCCGCGAAGAAGCCCGCCGCCGCATCGAGAAGGGTGCGGCGACGATCGCGGATCGCATTCCCGGCGGCACCGCGGAGGTTCGCTCGGCATGGGAAGGCGACCGGCTGACGCTCGCGGTCACCGCGATGGGGCAGAGCGTGAGCGGTCATATCGACGTCTTCGACGACCGCGCTCATGCCGAGATATCGCTTCCCTTCATGCTGTCGCTCTTCGCCGACAAGATCGAGGAGAAGCTGCGCAAGCATGGGCCGAAGCTGCTGAAGTGATCCGCGCGTGACCGATCCCGCACCCCGGCGGCTGGCGGAGATCGCCAGCTATCACGCGCATGTCTATTACGACCCCGCCCGCACCCGCCACGTGGCGGAAAGGCTGCGCGATGGCGTCGGCCGCCGCTTCCCGGTCCGCCTCGGCCGCTGGCACGACATCCTCGTCGGCCCGCATGACGGCGCGATGTTCCAGATCGCGTTCGAGACCGCCTTGTTTCCCACGCTGGTGCCCTGGCTGATGCTCAACCATGGCGGGCTGAGCATCCTGATCCATCCCAACACGCACAACCCCCGGCGCGATCACCTGCGCGACGCGCTCTGGATCGGCCCCAGCCTTCGCCTGCATGAGAACCGGCTGCCCGAATGGCAGGACGAAGCCGACGGTGCCGGCGAACCCAACAGCGAACCGGACGGCAGCGAGATCTGAGGCTACCGCCCTCACCCTTCCCTCTCCCGACGGGAGAGGGAGGGAGGCGGCGAAGCCGACGGAAGGGTGAGGCCGTCTCTTCACACCCTGCACGGTTCACCCGCAAGGCCAAACGCTCAAATCTAAAAGGGAAATTCCGGCGGAGGGGTGGTGGAGCTGAGGGGAATCGAACCCCTGACCTCTGCAGTGCGATTGCAGCGCTCTCCCATCTGAGCTACAGCCCCGCATCCGCCGGGCGCTCCCTGTAGCCGCGCCTGCGGCGGGATGCAACGCCCTATTGCGGCGTTCCCCGCGCTTTCTCGCGCATCGTTTCGCCATCGACCGGCGGTTTGCCGATTTCCCCTGATTTTCCGGGTGTTTTTCGGAACGCGGCCCCTGTCGCTTCGTTTGTTCGGGACAGTGGATGCGCAGATTCACGAACGGATCGCGCGTGCATTTTTCGACACCCAGTCAAGAACCACAGGAGGATCCGATGGGTTACGAACGCAGCGATCGCCGATATGGCCGCGACACCTATGGCCCCGGCCAGGGCTATGGTTACGGCGCGCGCGACCGGGGTTACCGGCCAAACGCGGAACGGTCGAACTACGATCGCGGCTACGGCCAGGGCACCGGATACGGCAACCGCCAGGAGCGCGACGACTATCGCCGCAGCTATGGCGCGGACCGACCGCCCGGTGACTACGACTACGACGATCGCGGCTTTTTCGATCGCGCTGGCGATGAGGTGCGCAGCTGGTTCGGTGACGAGGAGGCCGAGCGCCGCCGTCGTTACGACGAGCGCAACGACACCCGCTATGCCGAAAGCCACGATCGTGATCGCGGCCCCCGCTGGTACGAGGGCGCGGCCTTCGGTGCCGGCTTCGTCGATCCGCTCGGCTTCGGCTATTACTCGCCCGGCGACAACGCCCGCCGTCGCAACGCACCTTCGGCCTATGTCTCGCGTGATACGCGTGGATCGCATGATCCCGATTACAGTTCGTGGCGTGATCGCCAGATGGCCGATTACGACCGCGACTATGAAGAGTATCGTCGCGAGAACCAGAGCCGCTTCGACACCGAATTCGGCCAGTGGCGCGAAGGTCGCGCCAAGCAGCGCGGCTCGCTGCGCGAGGTGAAGGAGCATCAGGAAGTGCTCGGCTCGGATGGAGCCCATGTCGGCACCGTCGATCACGTCCGGGGGGATCGCATCCTCCTGACGAAGAACGAGACGGGCACCGGCGGTCACCACCATTCGATCCCCTGTTCGTGGATCGAGAGCGTCGATGCCAAGGCTGTCCATATCCGCAAGACGGCGGAAGAAGCGCACAACCACTGGCGTGACGAGGATCGCAACCGCGGCCTCTTCGGCGATCGTAACGAGGCCAACGGCCCGCACGTCCTCAACCGGAGCTTCTCCGGCACCTATTGAGCGCGACGCGGATCACCGCTGAACCGATCAGGGGCTGGCCTTCGGGCCGGCCCCTTTTTCGCAAATACTCTCAGCGCAACGCGATCGCCCACTCGTCTCCCACCATCCCACTGGACAATCCCACTCCATCGATATAAAGATGTCTTTATATCCTTATGTCCATATATGTGTATTGCTACATATATCGACGGTATCGAGAAGGGAGTGTTCATGACCAGCTTCAGACCGCCGTTCCGCGCCGATCATGTCGGCAGCCTGCTGCGCCCGCCGTATCTTCTGGAGGCCCGCGCCCAGTTCAAAAGCGGTGCCATCACCGCCGAGGCGCTGCAGGAGATCGAGGACAAGGCGGTGCTGGAGATCATCCAGCTGCAGGAAGACGTCGGCATGCTGGGCGTGACCGATGGCGAGGCGCGTCGCGCGTCCTGGCATATGGACTACATCTACCAGATCGGCGGGATCGAGAAGCAGACCTCCGACATCAAGGTCCACTTCCACAACAAGGGCGGCGACATCGATTTCACCCCCTCCGCGCTGGCCGTGACCGACAAGCTCGCACTGCCCGAGACGATCTTCGAAAAGGCGTTCCTGTTCCTGCAGGCGCATGTGAAGAAGGGCACCCCCAAGCTCACCATCCCCAGCCCGTCGATGGTGCATTATCGCGGCGGCCGCTCCGCCGTCAGCGAAACCGTCTATCCCGATATCGAGGATTTCTACCGCGATCTTTCGTCGGTCTACGCGCAGCAGATCGATAATCTCGGCAAGCTCGGCTGCACCTATCTGCAGCTCGACGACACCAGCCTCGCCTATCTGAACGACCCGGCCCAGCGCCGCCAGATCGCCGAGATGGGCGGCAACCCCGACAACCAGCACGAGATCTACATCGACATCATCAACGATGCCGTGAAGAACAAGCCGGCGGGGATGAGCATCACCACCCATCTGTGCCGGGGCAATTTCCGCTCCTCCTGGGTGGCCAGCGGCAGCTACGACTATGTCGCCGACGCGCTGTTCAACCAGCTCGACGTCGACGGTTACTTCCTCGAATTCGACGACGAGCGGTCCGGCGGGTTCGAGCCGCTGCGCCTGCTGCCCAAGGGCAACAAGCGCGTGGTCCTCGGCCTCGTCACCTCGAAGACCGGCGAGCTGGAGAGCAAGGACGAGATCCTGCGCCGGATCGAGGCCGCGTCGAAGTTCGCGCCGCTCGACCAGCTCTGCCTCTCGGCCCAGTGCGGCTTCTCCTCAACGCATGAAGGCAACGACGTCACCTTCGAGCAGCAGCGCGCCAAGCTTGAACTGATCGTCGACATCGCTCAGGAGGTCTGGGGCGACAGCTGAGGCGCGACCCCGGCCGGACCATCGGTCCGGCCGGGGTGCCCTCGACGGACGGGGCGATCTACGCGGGATGACGACAGCAACCACGTCCCCGCGCACTGGCCCGCGCACCGCCCCGCAGACTGCCCCCCGCATCGCCGTAGTCGTCGTCAACTACCGCACCCCCGAACTCGCGATCCGCTGTGCCGAGGCCGTCGCGGACGAACGCGAGACCGGCCTCGATATCCGGCTGGTCGTCGCCGACGGCGGATCAGCCGACGGTTCTGCGGAGACCATCGCCGCCGCGCTCGCCGGCCCCCGCTTCGTCGGCTGGGCGACCACATTGCCGCTGGCGATCAACGGCGGCTTCGGCTGGGCCAATAATCAGGCGATCCTGACGCTGATGCAGGAGGCCGCTCCGCCCGAATTCATCCACATCCTCAATCCCGATGCGGTGGCGGAACCCGGCGCGATCGGCGCGCTCGCCCGCACCCTCGCCGATCATCCCGGCTGCGGCGCGGCGGGAAGCGCGCTGCTCGACGGCGACGGCCGCCCAGCGACATCGGCCTTCCGCTTTCCCACTCCGCCGCGCGAATTCATGCGCGGTTGCCGCACCGGCGCGATCGGCCGGCTGCTCGGCATCGACGATCTCGCGATGAACCCCGCCGGGTCCGATGCGGCGGGCGAGGTCGACTGGGTATCGGGCGCCAGCGTGATGTTCCGCACGGCGGCGCTGCGCGACAGCCGCCTCTTCGACGACGGCTTCTTCCTCTATTTCGAGGAGGTCGAGTTGATGCACCGCCTCGCCCGCGCGGGCTGGCGGACGCGCCATGTCCCCGAAAGCTGCGTCCGGCATATCGGCGGCGCGTCCACCGGCGTGCTCCAGCATGGCGATCGCAGCACCCTGCCCCGCCGCCCCGGCTATTACTACACCGCCCGCCGTCGCTTTTTCGCGCGGGCCGGCGGTTGCCCGGCGCTGGCGGACATCGCCTTCCTGGCCGGCCATGCGATCTGGCGGCTGCGGCTGCTGGTCCGCCTCGCCCGCCCGTCGAACGAGATCGCCGGCGAGGCCGCCGACACGCTGCGCGCCTGGCTGCGCGGTCCCGCTTCCGCTCCGGCCTCGACGCCGCCGCTCGAAGCACCGCCCGGGTCGCCACCGGCCTGGATGGAACACGGCCGGTGAGTCTGCCCCATGACCTAGGGATCGTCGTGATCGGCCGGAACGAGGGCGATCGGCTGAAGGCCTGCCTGCACTCGATCCCGATCCTCGATCGCACTGTCTATGTCGATTCCGGGTCGACCGACGGCAGCGTCGCCTTCGCCCGCTCGCTCGGCGTGGCCGTGGTCGAGCTCGATCCCGCGCGCCCCTTCTCGGCGGCGCGCGCGCGTAACGAAGGGCTGGACGCGCTGCTCGATCGCGATCCCGCGCTGCGCTTCGTCGAGATGGTCGACGGCGATTGTGCGGTCGCCCCCGGCTGGCTGGCCGCCGGCTACGCCGCGCTCGCCGCCGACGATCGCCTCGCCGCCGTCTTCGGCCGCCGGCGCGAACGCTTTCCCGATCGCAGCCTCTACAACCGGCTGTGCGACATCGAATGGGACGTGCCCCCCGGCGAGGCGCGCTTCATCGGTGGCGATGCGATGCTGCGGGTCGATGCGATGCGCGCGGCCGGCGGCTATGCGGCCTCGCTGATCGCCGGGGAGGATCCCGATCTCGGCTTCCGCCTGCGCCAGGCCGGATGGCGGCTGGCCTGCCTGCCCGTCGAGATGACGCAGCATGACGCCGCGATCCTGCGTTTCGGCCAATGGTGGCGGCGGATGGCGCGCGGCGGCTTCGCCTATGCCGCGCTGGTCGACCGCCATGGTGCCTCGGCCGACCCCGAATGGCGGCGCGCGACCCGGCGGATCGGCTTCTGGGCCGGCGTCCTTCCCGCGCTCTTCATCACGGCGCTCGTCGTGGCGTTCTGGTTTCCACCCGCCCTCCTCGCGGCCATGATGTTTGCGGCGCTCTACCCGGTGCAGATCGCGCGGATGACGCGGCGGGAAGTTAACGCCGGCATGTCGCGATCGCTGGCTTTGCGCCGTTCCGCGCTCCTGACCTGCGCAAAATTCGCGGAAATGGCCGGAATCATTCGGTTCCACCTGATGCGGGCAACCGGTGCAAAAGCACGATTGATCGAGTACAAGACATCCGGCGATTGATACGGGGTCGACAGAGCGAGAGATTTGCCCGGCGAACCAAACAGGTACAACGGTCGCAACAATGGCTCTCCCCTTGCGTTCGGCTTTGGGCTAAGAGTAATTTTACGGTAATTCCGTCGTTAGGGGTTTTCTGATGATTCAAAGCGTTGCAGCATCGAAAGCCGCCAAATTGATTGCAGCATGTGTCTGCCCGATTGCCGGCACCGGTGCCCTGACGATGGCGGTCCCGCAGGTGCGACAGGCCGTCCACAAGGCGACAGAGCCGCGCGCCTATGCCAAGCCCAAGACACGGGTCCGCGCCGCGCCGAACGCCCTTGCCTCGGCCGGCGATCCCTGCCTGGACAACATGCCGCTCGCGCTGTCCGATCCCAAGGCGATGGCGATCGGGCCGCAGACCCCGCTTCAGGTGGCAAGCAACAACCCCGGCCCCGGCTCCTTCCTCCCGCCCTATACCCCTGGCGGCAACCCGCCCGTGATCGGGCCGGGCGGCGGTGGTGGTCCCGGCGGCACCGACCCGACCGATCCGGTCCCCGGCGTTCCGGAGGCATCGACCTGGGTTCAGCTGATCCTCGGCTTCGGGCTGGTCGGCGGCGCCGTCCGCGCCAGCCACAATGGTCGTGGTTCGTCGGAGGGGAAACCCGCCGGCTCGACCGATGGCACCGGCGTCGATCTCACCACGACCGCCTGAGCTTCTGTCCCGGGGGAGGATGGGATCGGCAGGTGCAACAACGGCTTGATCGGCCTATAGGACCGATGGGCCTTTGGGGTTGTGGGAAATACGCTTGCCGAAACTTGCGCGCCATAGGGGACTGGCGGCGATCGCTGGATCCGCCTTGCTCATGCTGGCAGGCTGCGAATCCTCGGGTGATCGCGCGGCGGAATCGGCCGCCCGCTTCGACCAGCTCTTCGCCCAGCGCAACTTCTCCGACGCGCGCATCGCCATCGCCCAGGCGATCGGTCTGCGCGAGGATACCGCCGCCTACTGGATCAAGCTGGGCGAGGTCGAAAGCGCACTGCGCGATCCCGCCAGCGCCTATGGTGCCTATTCCCGCGCGCTGGAGCTGGAGCCCGCCAATCTCGACGCCAAGACCAACATGGCGGAACTCGCCCTGCTGGCGGGGCTGATCGACGAGGCGCAGCTCCACGCCGAACAGCTGCTGATCACCCAGCCGGACAATCTGCGCGCCAAGCTGGTGCTCGGCTCCGTCCTGCTCCGCCGCAACGACCATGAAGGCGCGATCAAGGCCGCCGACGAGCTGATCGCGGCCGCACCCAGCGCCGACGGCCCCTATGTGCTCAAGGCGCGCGCGCAGATCGCAATGCAGGAGCCGAAGGCCGCCATCGCCACGCTGGACGGCGCGGTCGCGATGCGCGGCCCCAGCGCCTCGATCTACGAAACGATGCTCGATCTCCAGCGGCAGATGGGCGACCTGCCCGGCATGCTCGCCAGCTATGACCAGCTGATCAAGCTCGATCCCAAGGATGTCGAGCTCCAGTTCGCCCGCGCCGAGGATCTCCACGATTTCGGCCGCACCGATGAAGCGCTCGCCCGGCTCACCGCGATCGACAAGCAGCATGCCGGCAACCCCGGCATCCGCGCCCGCGCGATCGATCAATGGCTGCCCAGTGGGGGCCAGCCGATCGCCGACCCGGAACTGCTTCGCCGCGCCGCCGACGCCGCGCCAGCCGTCACGGTCGCGCTCGCCCGCCATGCGATCGACACCCGCCGCGCGCCCATCGCGCTGAAGCTGCTGCGCGGCCTGGGCGATCAGGAGAAGGTCGATCCCGTCAATCTCGACGCGCAGATCCTGTTCGCCACCGCCGAGAACATGATCGGCAAGACCAACGCCGCGAGGGAGCGGATCGAGAGAGTCACTGCCTTCGACGGCAGCAACCCCCGCGCGCTCCTGCTCCACGGCCGCATCGCCGAGGCGACGATGGACTATGATACCATGCTCCTCGACGCCCAGCTGCTGACGCGCGACAGCCCCGGCTTCGCCGATGGCTGGGTGATGCTGGCCGAGGCCTATCTGCGTCGCGGCGAGACCCGGCTGGCGGTCCAGACCTATCAGCGCGCGTCCAACGCGCTGCCCGAGGAGATCGAATTGCATAGCCGCTTCACGGGCCTGCTGATGCAGCAGGGCGAGGACGAGCGCGCCATCCGTGTCGCGCGCGAACTGGTCGATCGCGATCCGGCGTCGGTCGGCGGCTGGACGCTGCTGGCCGATCGCTGCCGCCAGGGCGGCCGCAAGGATTGCGTCAAGGAAGCCGAACAGGCCATCGCCGAACTCCGCACCGCCCGCCCCGGCGCGCCGCAGGACGGTGACAGGCAGGAAATGGCCCGCTCATGACGCAGCCGCTCGATCCGGTCGACACCAGGGCCAGCGCCGACGACGACTTTCCCACGGCTACGCCCGGCCTCCCTGGCGGCCTCCACGTCGTCGAGGATACCCCCATAGAAAAGCCGCGTCCGCGCTTCACGTCCAACGTCCTCGCCAGCGTCGCGATCCTGTTCGATCTGCTGGCGGTGGCGGCGACGATGCCGCTGGCGGCGTCGATCTACGGCTTTTTCACCAGCCAGCATTTCGATGCCAGCGCGCATATGACGGGGGCGGTGATCGTCGCGGTCAACTTCATGCTGATCCGCCTCAGCCGCGACAGCTATTCCGCGCCGATCGGCCGGACCGGCGAGAACGAGTATTCGGTCGCGGTCGATTTCCTGCTCGCGCTGGTGCTCGCGGTGGCGACGGTCTGGCTGCTCGGGCTGCTCCATTTCTATTCGCGCGGGCTGATCCTGGTCTACGCGGTGGCGGGCGTCGGCCTGCTGATGGCCGGCCGCATCGCGCTTCGGCTGCTGATCGATCGCCTGATCCGCCACGGCTATGTCGGGCAGCGCGTCGTGATCTACGGCGCGGACGAGCAGGTTTCGAACCGGGTGATCCGCCTGCTGGAGATGCAGGGCCTGCCCCATCTCCGCATCGCGGGCGTTGCCGACGAACGTGACAGCCGCGTCACCCAGGGCCGCGAGGACGGCATTCCCGTGATCGGCGGCGTCGGCGAGATCGCCCGGCTGGCGCGTCGCGGTGAGATCGATCAGGTGCTGATCGCCGTCCCCGGCATCTCGCAGCAGCGGCTCGAGCACCTGACCGAGCAGCTGGCCAATGTCGCGGTCGATCTGTGCGTCATCCCGCGCGAGGCGCTCGACCTCGATACCAGCTTCCGCGTCCAGTATATCGGCTCCGCGCCGATGTTCTATCTGTGGAACCGGCCGCTGCGCGACCTCAACGGCGTCGCCAAGACGATCGAGGACAAGCTGCTCGCCGGCGTCGCGCTGCTGTTCCTCTCGCCGCTGCTGCTGCTCGTCGCGGCGATCATCAAGCTCACCAGCGCCGGCCCCGTCTTCTTCGTGCAGAAGCGCTTCGGCTTCAACAATGTCGAGATCGACGTGATCAAGTTCCGGTCGATGTACGTCGACCTGCAGGATCGCAGCGGCGCGCAGCGCACCCAGCGCGGCGATCCGCGCGTGACCCCGATCGGCCGGATCATCCGCAAGCTCAGCATCGACGAGTTGCCCCAGCTCTGGAACGTGCTGCGCGGCGACATGTCGCTGGTCGGCCCCCGCCCCCACGCCACCCAGATGATGGTCGGCGATCGCTATTATTTCGATGCCGTTCGCGGCTACGCCGCGCGCCACCGGGTCCGTCCCGGCATCACCGGCCTCGCCCAGGTCCGGGGCCTGCGCGGCGAGATCGACTCGATCGAGCGCGCGCGCCAGCGCGTTGCGCTCGATCTCACCTATATCGACAACTGGTCGCTGGCACTCGACGCCCGCATCCTGCTGGAAACGGTCTTCAAGATCATCGTCGACCGCCACGCCTATTGAGGCGGTCGCGGGACCGCCTATCCGACCCTCGCGCTTGTTCCGGATGCCGGCCGGCCGCTGCCGACCGCGCCCGATCGCGCCGTTATAGTTAACCCGCATCGCGACCATGGTTAAAACCCCGGCGACCAATGGCGCAATGTATTCGTTAGCCAGCTTTGTAAGAACGCCCTTATAACCATACGTGTCACACGCTCCAGCAGTGTTCTGGAGTAGCTTTGCGTGCCTGAAGTCGGAATCAATCTCAGTCAGCCTCGTTATTATTCAGGCCAATACGCGTTCGTCGATCGCGTTAAGGAGAGCGAGGGGTGGGTTGCACGGTCTTGGATTGGAAAGTCCGCCGCGCTTTCGCTCGTTCTTGATGAGAACGGTTGGCCGAAAGGCCTGCCCACCGGCGCGAATACTGTGCAGACGATCGTGTCGATGGATCCGGTCGCGCTTGCCACCACGGATCGCTACGTCATTCTTTACGAAGGCACCGGCACGATCTCGCTGTCGGGCACGAAGGTGATCTCTTCGGAACCCGGCAAGATTACCGTCGAATACACCTCGACCAGCACTGCCGCCGTGCAATGGGCCGCGCTCGACATCCTGAAGAGCAGCCTGCTCGATCCGGTCCGCAACGTCAGCGTCGTGCGCGAGGACCAGCTCGCCGCCTTCGAACAGGGCCAGCTCTACAACAGCGCCTTCATCGAGAAGATGGACCAGCTCGGCACGCTGCGCTTCATGGATTGGGGCCGCACCAACGTGAACCCGCTGGTCAACTGGGAGGATCGCCCCCTGCCCAGCGCTTCGGCCTATGACGAGCGCGGCGTGCCGCTCGAATACATGATCGAGCTCAGCAACCAGACCGGCCAGGACATGTGGTACTGCGTGCCCACCGGCGCCAGCGACGATTACGTTCGCAAGGCCGTCGAGCTGATCCGCGACACCCTCGATCCCGGCCTCCAGCTCCACCTCGAATATTCCAACGAGATGTGGAACTGGGGCTTCGAGCAGTCGGCCTATGGCATCGATCAGGCCGCCGCGCTCTGGGGCGTGGACGCCAATGGCGACGGCAAGATCGATACCGCCTCGGGCAAGGAAACCGTGCCCTGGGGGCATCTCCAGTATTACGGCTATCGCTCCGCCCAGATCGCGCAGATCGCCGAGGAGGTGTTCGGCGCGCAGTCCGACGGCCGGCTCGTCAACGTGCTGACCAGCCAGACCGACTGGACCGGGCAGGAACAATGGGTTCTCGCCGGGGCCGCTCGCGCCGGCGTCGACGAGATCGGCGACCTGTTCGACGAATGGGCGATCACCGGCTACTTCAACGGCGGCATCGGCACCGCCAGCAGCGACTGGAACGTGCTCCTGCAATGGGCGCGCGAGGGTGAGGCCGGCCTCACCAAGGCGTTCCGCCAGCTCCAGTACGGCGACCTGATCGAGGGCGGATCGCAGACGCTGGAGGGGCTGGCGAAGATCTACGCCTATTATGCCGCCTTCGCGACCCAGCACGGCCTCTCGCTCGCCACCTATGAAGGTGGGCAGCACATGGTGGCGACCTTCGCGCCCGCAGAGATCCGCGACGAGATCGCCGCGTTCTTCGCCCGGATCGAGAATGATCCCCGCATGGGCGCGCTCTTCACTCGCAACATCGAGCTGTTCGAGGCCGCCGGCGGCGATCTGTTCATCGCCTACAACAATGTCGGCGGGTCGAGCGTCTATGGCGGCTGGGGCG
>Ga0160461_1001143_pt1 | contig 11699 bp, 9 predicted proteins | sample HID1975I_E6MG_FD_108266 | JGI IMG/M metagenome (GOLD analysis project Ga0160461, IMG submission 108266) | Enriched soil microbial communities from UW Madison campus, WI, USA - HID1975I_E6 MG | ecosystem: Environmental > Terrestrial > Soil > Unclassified | place: USA: Madison, Wisconsin...
GATGCCGGTCTGCGGGTTGGTCAGGATCACGAACGGCGTGCTGCCCGCCACGGCCACATATTCATAGCTCTTGAGCGGGTCGTAATTCAGGTTCGAATACAGCAGCGGATTGAGCGTGAAGGTGGGTGCGCCCGTGATCATCAAGGTATAGCCGTCAGGCGCCGCGCGTGCCACGGCCACCGCGCCGATGCTGGTGTTGGCGCCCGGCTTGTTCTCGATCACGACGGTCTGCCCCAGGCGCGCGCCCAGCTTGGCGGCAAACAGCCGACCGATGACGTCGGTGGACCCGCCGGGCGGGAACGGCACCACCATGGTGATCGGCTTGGAGGGATACGTCTCGGCCGACGCCAGGAGCGGCGTGGCGGCCAGGACGCATAGCGCGAGGGCGCTCGAAAAGGCTTTCTTCATGGATTTCCCCTTATGTTGTGTTTGGAATGGTCAGTCGGGCAGGACGGGCGCCCGGCGCCAGTGCTGCGTGGCAAGCTCGAACGCATGCGCCAATTGCAGCAGCGCGTGTTCCTGCCGATAGCGGCCAACGATCTGGATGCCGACCGGCAAGCCTTCGTCGGTGAAGCCACAGGGCACGGAAATGGCGGGATGGCCGGTCAAGGACAGGTAATAGCCCGAGCGCATCCAGTCGATGTAGTTCTGCATCGACGTGTCTTCAATACGGCTGACGGTTTCCTCTTCCACTGGAAAGGGCAGCACCTGGCTGACCGGGCCGATCAGAAATTCGTGGGTCTGCATGAAGGCATGCATGCGCGCGAACAGCGCCGCCCGGTCGCGCTCTGCCTGCAAGACGGCTGCGGGGGACTGGGTCAGCCCCAGTTCAATATTCCAGATCACCGTGTCTTTCAGTTGGTGGCGATGCTCGCGCAGCGCGGCCTCGTAGCCCACCGCGAAAACCTGGCCGCGTAGCGCTTGGAAAGCGTCGTTGGCGCCGGTGAAATCCGGGCAAGCTTGCTCCACCCGCGCGCCCAGGTCCGTGAAGACCGGCAACTGACGCTCCAGCACCTGCGTCACCGCGCGCTGCACCGGCAGGCCGCCCCAGTCGGGCGCGTAGGCGATGCGCACGCCCTTGAAATCGCGCGAGAGGCTGTCCAGGAAGCGCGCGGGGTCCTGCTCGATGGCCAAGGGGTCGCGCGCGTCGGGGCCCGCCGTGGCGGCCAGCAGCAGCGCCACATCCGCCACGGTGCGCGCCATGGGGCCGGCAACCGTCAACGCGTTGTAGGGGCTGGCCGTTGGCCATTGCGGCACGCGGCCGGGCGAGGGCCGCAGGCCCACCACGTTGCAGAACGACGCCGGGTTGCGCAGCGAGCCGCCCATGTCCGTGCCGTCCGCCAGGGGCACCATGCGCGCGGCCAATGCCGCCGCCGCGCCACCGCTGCTGCCGCCCGCCGTCATGCGCAGGTCGTACGGGTTGCGGGTCGCGCCGAAGACCGTGTTGAAGGTTTGCGAGCCCGCGCCGAATTCGGGCAGGTTGCTCTTGCCCAGCGTGATGGCGCCGGCCGCGCGCTCGCGGGTAACGATAAGGCTGTCGCGTTCGGGCACGAAGTCGCGGTATAGCGGCGATCCGTAAGTCGTGCGCAGCCCGGCCGTCAGGAACGAATCCTTGTGCACGATCGGCAGGCCATGCAGCAAGCCCAGCGGATGGCCGTTCGCTTGCCGCTCATCGGCCAACGCGGCGTGGGCCAGCGCGCCCTCGGCGTCCAGGGTCACCACGGCGTTGACGTGGGGATTGCAGGCGTCGATGCGCGCCAGGTGCGCGGCCGTGACCTCGCGGGCGCTGAGATGGCCAGCGGCGATCTCGGCGCGCATCGCCAAGGCGCTAAGGTCGCAAAGGGACGAGGGGTTGCTCATAAAACGGAGCTCATGCGGGGACTTATACGGGGACTCATGCGGGGACTCATTCAGCGGCCTTGATGTATTGCTATGCGATACAAAGTATTGAATAATCAACTTTATAGTGCGTATTCGGCGCCCGGACAATTCGGGGAAACTAGCGCCGGCCACGGCTTCGCGCCTCATCCACCCTTGCTTTCAGCGCCTTGCGCCCCTGCGGCTTCCCACTCATGACGACTCGCAAAACCCCGCTTGCCGCCACCACCACGCCCGACGCGGACGACGCCTTGTTTGTTGCCTCGCTGGAAAAGGGCATGCGGGTGCTGGATGCCTTTCGCGACGCCTCGGATTCACTGGGGCTGACCGACATCGCCACCCTGACCGGGCTGGGGAAAAGCGCCGCGCAGCGCTTCGTCCATACCTGGGAACGGCTGGGCTACCTGGTCAAGGACGCGGCCACGCGCCGCTACCGGCTGGGTCCGCGCGTGGTGGAGCTGGGCTATTTCTTTTTGCGCAACGACCGCCTGGTGTCCATGGCCGCGCCGCATCTGGTCGCGCTGCGTGACCGCTGCGGCCTGGCCGTACACATGAGCGTGCTGGCGGGCAGCGACATGATCTATCTGCTGCGCCTGCCCAGCCGCCAGCTGACGCTGGCCGAAATGCTGCCGGGCCGGCGCATGCCCGCGTGGTGCAACAGCGGCGGCCGCATGCTGCTGACCCAACAAGATGACGACGTCATCCGCCAGGCGCTGCTGCACGCACCGCCACGCGCCTTCACGCCGCGCACGGTGGTTGAGCCCGAGGCCTTGCTGGCGCTGATCCGCCAAGCCCGCGACGACGGCTATGCGCTGACCGAAGACCAGGTATTGCAGAACCAGGTGGGCGCCGCCGTGCTGTTGCGCGACGCGCGCGATGTGCCGCTGGCAGCCATCAGCGTCAGCGCGCCTCGGCATGATTACCCCAGCGACCGTTTGCTGCGAGATATCGTGCCGCAACTGTTCCGCACGGCCCACGCAATCCAGCACGCTTGAACAAAATTTTCAGACCGCTTTGCATTCTTCCAATTTTTTGTGCATAATTCGGCCCCTCTACCTGTTCCCCGATAGCTCAGTCGGTAGAGCGACGGACTGTTAATCCGCAGGTCGCTGGTTCGAGCCCAGCTCGGGGAGCCAAGAATTCAGCAGTGCATGTAATGCTTGCAGCAAGACCGCAGCAAAACCCGCACCGCTAGCAGTACCCCTAAAAAAGCCCGCAACTTGTTTGCGGGCTTTTTGCATTGGTGCTTGGCATTGGTGCTTGCTTAAGCGCTTGCCACAAGCGTTTTGCACCCGTGCTTTGCTTCGCGGCAGTCGAAGCGCGTAGCATGACGGGCATCCGTATCGACTTCACCCCGCGACTTCACCCCGCGACGCCATCAAGCGAAATCACAGCGCAACACCACCGAGCCACGCCACCTCCTTCCCCATGCGTTCCACGCGATCCCTGCCCGCCCTGGTATCCCTGCGCGCTTTTGAAGCGGCTGCGCGGCGCCTTAGTTTCTCACTGGCCGCGCAGGAGCTCTTCGTCACGCAAAGCGCCATCAGCCATCACATCCAGCGGCTGGAAAGCGAACTGGGCGTTGCGCTCTTTGAGCGCCGCACGCGCGCGGTGGCGCTGACGGCCGCCGGGCAGGCCTATTACGACCATGTGCACGCGGCATTCGAACTGCTGCGCCAAGGCACCGACCAGATCCGCGCCCCCGCCGCCGCGCGCGTCACGCTGAAGGTGGGCTTGCTGGCTTCGTTCGCCACGCGCTGGCTGGCCCCACGGCTACCCGCGTTTGCCGCCGCGCATCCCGGCATCGACCTGCAATTGCAGCCCGACATCGGCCTGGCCGACGTGGCGGGCGGCGAGGTGGACGTGGCCATACGCTATGGTCGCGGCGCATGGCCCGGCGTGAGCGCGCGGCTGCTCATGACGGAATCGCTGTCCGTGGTTTGCGCGCCGACGCTTGGGCGGGGACGCAAGCGCGCCCGCACCCCGGACGATCTGCTGCGCCACCCCCTGTTGACCTCGCACGCCAGGCAGCCCTTTGAATGGGATGCCTGGGCGCGTCGCTTCGGCATGGACCTGGGCCACGCCCAAACGGTGCGCCTGCATGACTACAACATCGTGGTTGAAGCCGCCTTGGCAGGGCAGGGGTTGGCCATGGGCCGGCACCGGCTGATTGCCTCGCATCTGGCCAGCGGCGCACTGGTGCAGGCACTGCCCGACGCCGTCCTGCAAGACCCCCGCATAGGCTGGTGGTTTGTAACGCCACGCGGTGCGCTGCCGCCCGCGGCACTCGCCTTGCGCGACTGGCTGGCCGAGGCCGCCCGGGCGGACGACCCGGCCGGCGCCGCCACGCATTAGTTTGACTCATGCGTCCGGGGCAAGAATTGATTGGTCAGGCGGCGGCGCGGCCGATAGCATCAACACTTGCCTCTGCGCACCCACCGTGCGCCCCAAGCACCCTCTACTTATTCACAGGTGATCCGCCATGACTCAAACGATTTCCGGCCGCGTCAGCGAACTGGGCTACACCCTGGAAGCGGCCGCCGCTCCCGCCGCCAACTACGTGCCCTTTGTACTGGAAGGCAACCTGCTCACCATCTCGGGCCAGATCTCGCGCAAGGGCGGCAAACCCCAGTACCTGGGCCAGTTGGGCAACCAGATTTCCGATGCCGACGGTATTGAAGCGGCCCGTCTGTCCGCGCTGGGACTGCTGGCGCAAATTGCCGCCGCCACCGGCGACCGCCTTGACCGCGTGGCGCGCGTGGTGCGCCTAGGCGTCTTTGTGGCCAGCACGCCCGACTTCAATCGCCAGAGCGCTATCGCCAACGGCGCCTCCGACCTGATGGTGGATGTATTCGGTGATGCCGGCCGTCATGCGCGCAGCGCCGTCGGCGTGGCGTCCTTGCCGCAAGGCGTGGCGGTGGAAATCGAAGCCGTCATCGCCCTGACCTCCGCCTGAGCCTCCCACAGCCGCCCCATGTCCGCCGCCCCCCTCAGTCCCGCCACCATCCAGGCCTTGCGCGCCCAGACACCGGGCACGCAAACCAGCGTCCACTTCAATCACGCGGGTTCGTCGTTGCCGTCGTCCGGCACCGTGCAAGCCATCCAGGCGCATCTGCATCGCGAAGCTACCCAGGGCCCCATGGAAGCCGGCGTGGCCTCGCGCGCGTTGACGGAAAGCGCTCGCACCCTGGCCGCCCAACTGCTGAATGCACAGCCGGAAGAAATTGCCCTGACCAGCGGCAACTCCGCCGGCTGGGGCGCGGCTTTCGCGGCGCTTGCGCCGTGGCGGCCGGGCGACCGCATCCTGGTCGGGCGCCATGAATGGGGCGGCAACCTGGCCACCATGCGCTTTAGCGCCGAGCGCGCGGGCGCCGTGCTGGAAACCATTCCGTCGGACGCCAGCGGCTGCGTGGACGCCGACGCGCTGGCCGCCATGCTGGACGAGCGCGTGCGCTTGATCACGCTGACGTGGTTGCCGGCCAACGGCGGCCTGATCAATCCGGCCGCCGCCATCGGCCGCGTCGCGCGCAAGGCCGGCATTCCTTACTTTGTGGATGCGGCGCAAGCGCTTGGCCAGTTGCCGATTGATGTGGCCGACATCGGCTGCGACGTGCTCAGCAGCGTGGGCCGCAAAGCCCTGCGCGGCCCGCGCGGCACCGGCCTGCTGTATGTGCGGCGCGGCTTCCTGGACCAGTTGACGCCCGCCTTCGTCGACACCCATTCCGCCCCCTTGGGCGTGGACGGCCGGCCCATGCTGCGGGCGGACGCCGCGCGTCTGGAACCGGCTGAATCCTCGATGGCGCTGCGCTGTGGCTTGGCCCATGCCTTGCAAGAGGCGCTGGAACTTGGGGTGGATGCCATCCGCGCCACGCTGGACGCCACCGCCCAAATGTTGCGCGCCGAGCTCGCGGCCATTCCCGGCGTTACCGTGCTGGACCAGGGCCGCGAAAAATCCAGCCTGATCGCATTCAATCTGCGCGGCTGGAACGCCGCCGACGTGCAGCGCGCGCTGGCGGCGGACGGTATCACCATCGGCAGCAATGGCGTGCCCTACACGCCGCTGGACATGGAAGCGCGTGGCCTGTCGCAGATTGCGCGCGTGTCGGTCAGCCCCCTGACCAGCGCCGACGAGATTGACCGCCTGCTGGATGCGTTGAGACAACTGGCACGATCAGCGCCGGGCTGAACTCGCAACTCTGGCCTCGAAACTCGGGCCTCGCCTTGGGTCCGAGATCCATCTACCCCGCCACCCGCCGCACAAACGGCGACCACTTGGAAAAGACCAGCAGGTTGCCGCCCATCACCAGCACCAGGCCCACCAGCGCGGGCGGCGTCCACTGGTAGCCCTCGGCCACCGTCGACACGCCCAGCGCCACCACCGGAAACAGCACCGTGCAGTACGCAGCGCGCGCCGGCCCCATGCGCCCGACCAGCGTCAAGTACGCCGTGAACGCAATCACCGACCCCGGAATGGCCAGATAAAGCAGGGCGCCGACATACGGCGTGGACGTGTCGAACTGGAACGGCAGGCCGGCGACCAGGCAGCCTGCCAGCAGGATCGCCGCTCCGTAGAGCATGCTGTAGGCATTGCCGGTCAGGGGCCGCACGCCCGCGCGCTGCTGCAAGGACGACAGCATGTTGCCGGTGGAAAAGCAGAACGTGCCCAACAGGGCAAAGCCCAGTCCCAGCAAGGTTTCATGGCTGGCCTGCTGGCTGGCCAGCTCGGGCCAGAACAGCAGCACCAGGCCCGAAAAGCCGATCGCCCCCGCCACCATCACACGGGGCGCGATCCGGGTGCCGAACCACAGGCGGGCGTTCAGCGCGTTCCACAGCGTGGCGGCGGAAAACACCACCGACACCAGGCCGCTGGGGATCCACTGCGTGGCCGTGTAGAAGCACAGGAAATTCAAGCAAAAGAGACATAGCCCCTGGCCCAGACAAAGCCAATGCCCGCGCCGGTCCAGTTTCTGCAGCTTGCGAGCCAAGAACAGCACGGCGAACAAGACCAGACCCGCCAGCGCAAAGCGATAAAAGATCGATACGGGAATGGCCACCACGCCCAATTGCAGCTTGATGGCGATCCAGGTGGTGCCCCAGATGACGACAGTCAGGAAATACAGAAACAGGTTCACGATGCGATGCGCAAAAAAAGGGGACATGAGGCCGCCATGACCAGGCCGCCCGCCGGAGCGCCAGTGTGCGCCGCCCCCATTCAAGGCGATTGCCGGATCTTGCTGTTTTTGCGCGGCCCGGCGGCGCGGCGCGCGCAAGATCGCTTAGCATTTCGCCACTATGGGCACCGCTGCTTCGGCCCCGGCCGACTTCTCCGTCTTTCGCACCCTGTCGCGCTCCACCGCCACGCTGGAGCGCGCATCGCCCCTGGGCGAAGGAATGGCCATCTCGCAATGGCGGCGCAGCGCGCACGAAACGCTGGGCTACGACATGCCCGGCCATCACACGCTATCGCTCTACCTGCACGGCGGCGACAAGTCGTTTCGCGTGGGCCGCGACACGCTGCATGGCGGCGCCGGAAAATTCTGCGTGCTGCCGGCCGAACACTATTCGCGCTGGTGCATGAACGACACCGTGCACTTTCTGCACCTGTACATCGCCCCCGAGCGGCTGGCGCGCGAAGCCGTCATGCGTCTGGACTGCGAGCCCCGCGCGCTGGAACTGCGCGACCGCACCTACATCCAGGACCCGTCGCTGATCGACGTGTGCCGGCAACTGCTGGGCACTGATTGGGCGCAACCCGCTGACCGCCTGGCCGCCAGCAGCGCCGCCGAAACCGTGCTGCACCATTTGCTGCAACAGGGCGTGGCGCGCAAGACGCCGCAACCCGCGCGCGGGGGCCTGGCGCCCGCCGTGCGCCGGCGCGTCATGGACTATGTGGACGCGCATCTGCACGAACCCTTGACGCTGGACCAACTGGCGGGCGTGGCGGCCTTGTCCACCTACCATTTCGCCCGCATGTTCCACACCTCGTTCGGCGAGCCGCCGCACGCCTGGGTACGCGCACGGCGCCTGGCGCATGCACGCGCGCTGCTGGCGGCCGGCAAGGGCGACCTGGCCGGCATCGCGCAAGCCAGCGGCTTCGGCAACGCCAGCCACCTGTCGCGCGTGTTCCGCGAGGCCATCGGCCTTACCCCCGGCCAATACCGCAACGCGCACCGCCAGCACTGATCGCGGCCGCTCTCCGGTTTCGCTGTCTGGTCCACTGTCTGCCCGACTCTCCGCAACGCTTTCCGCCCCTTCCGCAAATCCCCCCGGTCTACAATGGCGCATCGCCCTTTGCGGCCTCACGCCGCGGTCCGACCGCGCTGCCTACCGACGCGATGCCGTCCTCGACCTCTCGCGCTTTTGATCCCCCGCCTGGCCCCGCCACCCAGCGCCCCTTGCGCGCGCATTGGCTGGCCGAACTCATCCGCCTGCGTGAAACACATTGGGGTCCGATGGACGATGCGGACGCGGTCCGGCGCGTGCGCCAGCTTGACACCGATCTGCCGTCGCGCATCCTGGCCCGCGCCGACTTGCTGGCACAACGCGAAAACCTTTCCCCGCTAGTGGACGGCTGGCGCCGCAGCGCCCAGGCCATGCTGGCGGCGCTGTTCGTGCTGGCCCTGATGTCCGGCATTGCCGTGGCCCTGGGCGCATTGGGCGACGGTTCCCGACCCGTGAACGTGCTGTGGGCGCTGGGCGCCTTGCTGGGTCTGCACGCGCTGACCTTCCTGCTGTGGCTGGCCAGCTTTCTGTTCAAGCCTTCCGCCGCGACCGGACTGGGGCGGCTCTGGCTGTGGGCCACCCGCAAGCTGGCGCGCGGGCCCGACAGCGCGCTGGTGCCGCAAGCCTTTCTGAACCTGCTGGCCCGCGCGGGCGCCTTGCGCTGGCTGTTTGGCGCGGTCAGCCATCTGCTGTGGCTGACCGCGCTGTGCGCCGCGCTGGCGGCCTTGCTGGTGGCGCTGTCCACCGCCAGTTACCGCTTCGTCTGGGCCACCACGCTGCTGGCGCCCGACACCTTTGTCTGGCTGACCCAGGCCATCGGCTGGCTGCCCGCGCATCTGGGCTTTCCGATGCCGGATGCCGACGTCATCCGGGCCAGCGACGGCGCGCAGCCGGTGGCGGCCAACGCGCAGGTGCGCTGGTCGTGGTGGCTGATCGGCGTGCTGGTGGTCTACGGCATCTTGCCGCGCCTGCTGGCCGGGGCTTTGTGCGTCGGCGCCACGCTGCGTGCGTTGCACCGCTTGCGCATCGACCCCACGCTTGCCGGCTTCTCGCCGCTGCGCGACCGCCTGGAGCCGCCCGCGCAATCCACCGGCATCGACCGCCCGGTCGACGCGCTGCATCAGCCCCGCATGCAGTCCGCGCCCCTGTCCGGCCTGGCGGGGCAGCCCGTGCTGCTGGGGCTGGAGTTGCCCGCCGACCTGGCCTGGCCACCCGCCGGCCTGCCCGCCAGCGTGCAAATGGCCGGCAACCTGGACACGCGCGAAGAACGCAACCGCGTGCTGGACGCCTTGGCCCAAGCCGCGGCATCGCGCCTGCTGATCGCCTGCGACGCGCGCCAAACGCCCGACCGCGGCACCTTGTCGCTGATCGCCGAACTCTCCGCCCACGCGGGCCATACCGGTGTCTGGCTGATCGCTTCCGCCGACGACGGCGCGGCCACGCGCGCCGCGCTGTGGCGCGAACGCTTGCTGGCGCTGGGCTTGCCGGCCGACGCCATTCTGCAAACGTCCACGCTGCCGCTCACGTGGCTGGAGGCCGGCCATGGCTGAGGACATCATCAAGATCGCCCTGGTCGGCCACACCAATACCGGCAAGACCTCGCTGTTGCGCACCTTGACGCGCGACACCCGCTTTGGCGAGGTTGCCGACAGCCCCGGCACCACGCGCCACGTGGAAGGCGCGCGCCTGCGCCTGGACGGGCGCGCGGTGCTGGAATGGTTCGACACGCCGGGCATGGAAGACAGCATCGCGCTGTTGGAATACCTGGAACGGCTGGGCGCCACGGACGAACGGCTGGACGGCCCCGCGCGCATCCGCCGCTTTCTGGACACGCCCGAAGCGCATGGCCGCTTCGAACAAGAAGCCCGCGTGCTGGCAAAAATGCTGGAGTGCGACGCGGCGCTGTACGTGATCGACGCGCGCGATCCCGTGCTGGGCAAGCATCGCGACGAACTCGCCATTCTTGCCGCCTGCGGCCGTCCCCTGCTGCCCGTCTTGAATTTCGTGAACGCGCCCGCGCACCGCGCCGACGAATGGCGCGGCGCCATGGCGCGGCTGGGCCTGCACGCCGTGGTGGAATTCGACACCGTGGCGCCGCCGCTGGATGGCGAACAGCAGCTCTACGCCAAGCTGGGCGTGCTGCTGGACCGCCACGCCGGCGCGCTGGCGCGCCTGGCCGACAGCCTGTCCGCCCAACGCCGCGAACGCCACGCCGCCGCCTACGAACTGCTGGCCGATCTGCTTATCGACGTGGCGGCGCTGCATCTCACCAGCCCCAACGATGACAACGCGCTGGCCGCTGCGTCCAACCAGTTGCGCGACCACGTACGGCAACGCGAACAGGCCTGCGTGAACGCCTTGCTGGCGCTCTACAACTTCCGCGCGTCCGACTTCAGCGACGACGCGCTGCCGCTGCAAGGTGAACGCTGGGGCATGGACCTCTTCCACCCGCAGGCGCTCAAGGACATGGGCGTGCAAGTGGGCATGGGCGCCGCCGCCGGCGCCATGGCTGGCGCGGCGGTGGACCTGCTCAGCGCGGGCCTGAGCCTGGGCACCGGCATGCTGATCGGCGCGGCGGCGGGCGGCTTGTGGCAGGGCGTGGAGAAGCTGGGCAAGCGTGTCGCGGGCAAGCTGCGCGGCTGGCGCGAAATCAGTGTCGACGACGCCGTGCTGCGCTTGCTGGCCTTGCGCCAACGCCAATTGATCGACGCGCTGGAACGCCGTGGCCACGCCGCGCGTGAACCCGTGAAGCTTGCCTTGCCCGATGACGAGGCCTGGAAAAAAGGGCCTTTGCCCGACGCGCTGAAAGAAGCCCGCAGCCGCCCGGAATGGTCAGCGTTGGGCAAGCACCATGAAGACAGCGACCGCCGCAAACGCATCGTTCAGGACCTGGCGCGCACCCTTGCCACCGGCCCCGCCGACGCCGCCTGAATGGCCACCAACCTGCACCATTCCAGGCAGACGGCAAGCACGGACTATCCCCAATCCAAACCGATTGACGCTTAAACGAATGCGTCTATAAGATTCGATCTGCATTGGCGCGGGCCCGTCCCGGTCATGACAATCAAAAGGGGTTGGGTCTATCGTGAAGTCGAAGTCCTCCGCATTGATACCCGGCATCGCCCTCCACGGCCTGTGCGCAGTTCGCGCCACGCCCCACTCGACCCCGCGCCGTCTTTCGCAGTAAGCAGCAACGCCATGCCCTGGACCCCGTCGGGGCCGGGGCCCTGTCACTTCTGTCGCGCGATCCGCGCACTACACGGAGCATGAGGGCTATGCGTACTTTTCCCCACCTAAAGCAAGCTGCGCTGGCGGCAACCATTGCCGCCTCGCTGGCGTTCAGCGCCGGCGCGGCAGCCAAGACCTTCCACTGGGCGTATCAAGGCGATGCCACGTCGATGGACCCGATGGCCTTGAACGAAACGTTCACGCTGGGCTTCCAGGGCAATATCTACGAGACACTGGCCGGCTATGACGGCGAACTGAAATTGACGCCCCTGTTGGCCGAAAGCTGGGAAAACCCGGAGCCCAACAAGTGGGTCTTCAAGCTGCGCAAAGGGGTCAAGTTCCACGACGGCTCGCCCTTCACCGCCGACGAC
>Ga0160461_1001146_pt1 | contig 11694 bp, 12 predicted proteins | sample HID1975I_E6MG_FD_108266 | JGI IMG/M metagenome (GOLD analysis project Ga0160461, IMG submission 108266) | Enriched soil microbial communities from UW Madison campus, WI, USA - HID1975I_E6 MG | ecosystem: Environmental > Terrestrial > Soil > Unclassified | place: USA: Madison, Wisconsin...
CCTTTGTCCCTGCCTGACGATCTAGACGTTCGACCAGGCCTTTTCGGAACCCATCTTCGCGCAGCTTTCCGCCTTGATCCAGTGCCCCCTGTTCCAATCAGCCCTTCGCCGCGCCGCCCTCGCTATTCCCCCTGGAACTTCGCGATCACCTTGGCGTCGACGCCCGCCGCGCGCAGGGGCATGGCGAAGCTGCGGGAGATGGCGTTGCGGGCCGCTTCGCGCGCGAGGTTCATCGGCAGGGTCTCGCGCGCCTGGCGGAGAAGCTCCTGCTGGCCACGCTCCCGGTTCGCGCTGTCGAGCCTTGCCTCGGCGTCGGTGAGCGCCATCAGCACGCCGCCTTCGCCATATTCGCGGATCTGCGCCAGATCGACCTGCGGCCCGGATATCTCGACCGGCGGCAGGATCACGGTCAGCGTCGACGTCGCCGCGTCCCAGGCGAGATCGCCCTGGTCGAGCTTGGCGAGATCGATCTCGTAGCGGACCATGCCCGGCATGATCAGCGTCTTCTGTGCGGTGAGGCCGAAGCGGGTCTGGCTCGAGGTGACGACCGCCACGAAGCGTGCCGCGAAGGGCGTGAGGCGGTTCTGCTCGCGCACCGCCTGCAGGCTGGCGGTGGCGATCGTGACTGGATCGGGATCGAGCTTGCGCGCGACATAGTTGGTGACGCCGATCCACAGACCTGCGGCGACCAGCGCCAGCACGACGAGGCCGGCGATCCACTTGAACAGGCTGCGCATCAGGCGGCGATCCTCCAGCTTTCCCCGGCGCGCGCGACCAGCCCGCGCGTTTCGAGATCGATGAGATGGGCGAGCACCGATCGGCCGGCCGCGCCATGCAGCCGCGGGTCGACGCCGGCATACATCTTCTCGACCATCGCGACGATCGGCCGCGCTTCCTCGCGCAGCAGGCGCAGGATCTGCCCCTCGCGCTGGCGGCGATGGCCGGCGATCCCGCGCACGAAGCGCTGCGGATTCTCGATCGGATCGCCATGGGCGGGATAATAGACGCGGTCCTGGCCGCGCTGCATGAGCCGGTCGAGGCTGGCCATGTAGTCGGCCATGTCGCCGTCGGGCGGCGAGACGACGCTGGTCGACCAGCCCATGACATGGTCGCCGGAAAAGAGCGCGCCCTCCTCCACCAGAGCATAGCAGAGATGGTTCGAGGTGTGGCCCGGCGTCGCCACCGCCTCGATCGTCCAGCCCGCGCCATCGATCCGCTCGCCATCGCCGAGGATGCGGTCGGGCGCGTAGTCGGCATCGAAGGAGGCATCGGCGCGCGGGCCTTCGTCGGCCAGCGCAAGCGGCGCGCAACCGACGATCGGCGCGGCGGTTCGGGCCGCGAGCAGCCGGGCCGCCGGGCTGTGATCGCGGTGCGTGTGCGTGCAGAGGATCGCGACGATCCGCTCGCCGGCCAGCGCCGACAGGATCGCGTCGACATGGGGCGCAAGATCGGGGCCGGGATCGATCACCGCCACCTCGCCCTCGCCGACCAGATAGGTCTGGGTGCCGGTATAGGTGAAGGCCGACGGATTGGGGGCCAGCACCCGGCGCACGAGCGGCGACAGACGCTGCGCATGGCCGGTCGGATCGGGCATCTGGGTGGCGGAGGCGGGAACGGGGGAAGTCACGCCCGCGATGTGGCATCGACGGGGCGTCCTGTGAAGGGGATGGGGGTTGCCCTGCCACTACAAAGCTCCCCTGACCGTTGGTGTCGAGCGAAGTCGAGACACCGGGGGAGCCGGCCCGCGTGGTGTCTCGACTTCGCTCGACACGAACGGTTGCTGGGTGTGGCCAGAAGCATTCGTCAGGATCCAATTTCGTCGGAATTTCTTACAGATGGCGCGGTTGGCTAACAGCCGATAACCATCGCGCCCGGCGGAATGCCGTGGTTGCCGGGTTCTGGCACGCTCCCTGCTCCCTTGAAGTCGTTCCGTATGTTTGACTTCAGAGGTGCGGGGCGGCGTTCTGGTCCAACGTCGTCCCGCCCTCCCTGAACCGGATGGTCCTGACCGGATGGTCCTGACCGGACTTTCCCCCCGAACATCGCTGAGGCAGGATCGCGCGCATGAAGACGCCGATCGCCCTCCGTTCTTTTGCCTCCCCTGCCCTTGCCGTCATGGCGCTGGCATCCGCGACGGTCGCGCCGGCACAGGCCCCATCCTGTCGCGTACCCGCCGATATTCCGGCGGCGCGGGCGGAGCCGGCCGAGCAGCGGCGGGTGGTGCCGATCGGCGCGCATACGCTGGCGCTCAGCTGGTCGCCCGAATATTGCCGGACGCGGGGGACGAGCGAGCGCGACCGGCTGCAATGCGGCGGCGGGATGGGGCGCTTCGGCTTCGTGCTCCACGGCCTGTGGCCCGATGGCGCGGGATCGCGCTGGCCCCAATACTGCCGGCCCGCGCGCGCCCTGCCCGACGCGGTCGTGCGCAAGCATCTGTGCATGACCCCTTCGGTGACGCTGCTCCAGCACGAATGGGCCAAGCACGGCACCTGCATGACGCCGGGGCCGGAGCCCTATTTCGACGCCGCCGCGATCCTGTATCGCGCGATCCGCTATCCGGACATGAACGCGCTGTCGCGCCGCCCGCTGACGGCGCGGGGCTTCGCCGAGGCGTTCGCCCGCGCCAATCCGGGCATCGCGCCGACGATGCTGTCGATCAAGGCGAACCAGCGCGGGTGGCTGCAGGAGGTGCATGTCTGCCTGGCGCGCAACTTCCGCCCGCAGGCCTGCCCGGCGCATGTGAGGGGCGCCGCACCCGCGAGCGAGCTGAAGATCTGGCGCGGTCGGTCCTGAGTACGATTCGGCGCTTGTCCGTCCGCAATGCACGCTTCGCCGCCATTTTGGGAACGATGATGTCGCCGCCTTGTTGATGCGGGGTAACATCGATGGAGGATAAGATGGCCGCCAATGGCACCGCCACCGGCACCCGCCGGACGACACCCACCACGAAGACGCGCACCGACCGCGCGTGGAGCGCGACCAAGGACGCGGCAGGCGCGGTGCGCCGCGAAGCAACCGCGCCTCGACTCGCTGCCGCCGGCGTTCTCGCCCTCGGTGCCGCCGCCTTCGCCTATCTGCGCGACGACGGACGCCGTGCCCGCGCGAAGGAAGCCGGCTGGAAGCTGGTCGACGCGGTGACGCCCAAGAAGGATGGCGAAAGCGCCGATCGCCAGGCGAACTCGCCGCATCTGTCGGCCGTCGCGTAAAGCCGCGTCGGCCGCACTGAGCGGATAAAGAAAAGGCGGCCCGGGGATGACCCGGGCCGCCTTTTCCTTTTTGCGATCAGCCTATTTCTTGCGGGCCTTGCGCTCGGCGTAGCGGCGGTCCCGCTCGGCCTTACGTTCGGCTTCGGTCTTGACGGACTGGGCGGCCTTCGCCGCGGCCTCGGCCGCCTTAGCCTCGGCTTCGGCCAGCTTCGCCGCCTTTTCCGCTTCGATCGCGGCCTTGCGCGCGAGGATCTTTTCCTGCGCCGCAGCTTCGCGGGCGGCTTCCTTGGCGGCGGCGGCCTCGCGGCGGGCGGCGAGAGTCGCCTCGTCCACGGGCGGGCGGGACTTCAACTTTTCGAGCGCCTTCTGTCGGGCACTGGCGGCGGCCGCCTGACGATCACTGAAACTGGGGGCCTTGAACGATGCCATATTCGATTGTCACTCCAACTGCGATTGTCGGTGCCCATAGCATATCCTGGCGTTATGTCGCCTGTCGGCACGGCATTCCAACGATCGCGAGGCAAGGGTGATCCCCAGGGTTGAAATCGATGCGACGACGATCCCCGGGACGATCCCTGGCGGCCAGCGACTGAGGCTGATCCAGCGGGGGGCCGAATTCTCGATCACGCTGGACGGCAACGAGCTGATGAACAGCCGGTTGAGCGGTTCGGAGGAGGCGCTGGCGAAGCTGGCGATCGACGCACTCGGCCCGCCGGCTGCGTGGCGCATCCTGATCGGCGGCCTCGGCATGGGCTTCACCCTGCGCGCCGCACTGAAGGAGATCGGCCCGGATGTGGACGTGACCGTCGCCGAGCTGGTGCCGGCGGTGATCCGATGGGCGCGCGGGCCGCTGGCCGGGATCTTCGACGGCTGCCTGGACGATCCGCGCGTCGACGTGGTCGAGGCCGATGTCCGCAACCTGATCACCCCGCGCGGGCCAGGCTGGGACGCGATCCTGCTCGATGTCGACAACGGGCCGGACGGGCTGTCGACCGAGGCGAACGGCCGGCTCTACAGCCCCGCCGGGCTGCGCGCCGCACGGGCGGCGCTGCGGCCCGGCGGTGTGCTGGCGGTCTGGTCCGCCGCCCCCGACGAAGCATTCGCGCGCCGGATGCACGATGCGGGCTTCGGCGTGGAGACGCATCGGGTTCGCGCCAGTCGCGGCAAGGGCGCGCATCACGTGATCTGGTTGGGCAGGGCCCGCTGAGCGGCATCAGAGTGCGCGATCGGAGCGGTTCGGCGGTCCCCGGCCGTTGTCCGCAACGCTAACAATTGATATCCATCACGCCCAAGAACGAAAACCGGAGAGGAGCCCTGACATGACCGAGATCGAGGAACTGCGCGCGGAGAACCAGGCGCTGTCACGCCGGCTGGGCAAGCTGGAAGACATCGCCGACATCCGCCGCATCCAGTTCGCCTACGGCTATTACATCGATTACTGCCATTACGAGGACGTCGTGAACCTCTTCGCCGAGGATGCCGAGGTCGTCTTCCTGTCGGGCGTGTACAAGGGCCATGCGGGGGTCCGCCGGCTCTACATCGACTGGATCCTGAAGCTGTTCAATGACGGGCGCGAAGGGGCCGACGATGGCTTCCTGTTCGACCATATCCAGATGCAGGACGTGATCACCGTGGCCGACGATCGCAAGACCGCCAAGGGCCGTTTCCGTGGCGTGATGCTCGGCGGTTCGCACGACCTGCGCAAGTTCCGGCCCGAGGGCGTACCCCAGCAATTCATGGAATCGGGCATCTACGAGAACGACTATGTCCGCGAGGACGGGGTGTGGAAGATCAAGCGGCTGGATTACATGCTGCAGTGGCAGGCCGACTACGAAACCGGCTGGGCGCACACCGACGCGCATCTCCGCCCCGCGCAGGTGCTCTATCCCGAAGATCCCTATGGTCCGGACGTCCTGCTCGACGTCAAGCGCGAGACCTGGCCCTATCGGCAGGACACGCCGGTGCATTACGCGCACCCGGTGATCGCGAAGGCGTTGTTGAACAAGTAGGAGCGCGTGATCCTATGTTCGTCATCCCGGGCTTGACCCGGGATCCCGCTGCCTGTTCGACAAGCAGAAAAAACGGGATCCCGGATCACGTCCGGGATGACGATAATAATCACGTAAGGCGCTCTACTACTTGCCCCTCCCCGTTCCGGGGAGGAATTCGGTTTACCGCATGCGCATCCGCAGGGTCGGCCAGTCGCCGAGCTGGATGCTGTCGGCCAGCCGCAGGCCCTGGCGGCGATAGGCGCGGGCGACGGCTTCGGCCTGGTGATCGAGCAGGCCGGCGAGGATCAGGTCGCCGCCAGGCGCCAGCGCCGCCGCGATCGGGGGGGCGAGGTCGATCAGCGGCCCCGCCAGGATGTTGGCGACGATCAGGTCGTAGGGCGCGCGTGAGACGATCCGGCGATGAACCATCCCGTCGGCCACCACCAGCTCGACCTGCCCGCGCCGACGGCCGATCGCGATGCCGTTGATCGCGGCATTCTCCTCGGTCACCTCGATCGAGACGGGATCGATGTCGGTCGCCATCGCCTCGGCGCGCGGCCACAGGCGCAGCGCGGCGAAGGCGAGCAGGCCGGTGCCGGTGCCGACGTCGATCAGGTTGCGATAGAGCATGCCCTGTCGCCGCAGCCGATCGAGCATGGTCAGGCAACCCGTCGTCGTCTCGTGCTGCCCGGTGCCGAAGGCGCGGCCGGCCGCGATCTGGAAGGCGACCGCACCATCGGGAATCGCATCGGCATTGGTGCCGGTGTGGACGAAGAAGCGCCCCGCGCGGATCGGCTCGATCCCCGCCTGCGACAGCGTGACCCAATCCTGCTCCTCGATCCGCTCGATCACCGGCGCGATGCCCGCCGCGCTGGGCACCAGCGCGGCAAGCTGCGCGACCAGCGCGTCATCGGGCCGTTCGGCGAAATAGGCGTCCATCCGCCATTCCTGCGGCCGGGCCTGGTCGGGCTCGCTGGTCATCAGCACCGGCGGCTCGTCGAGCAGGGCGAGCGGGCCGATATCCTCGGCCAGGCTCTCCGCCTCGGCCTTGGTGCACGGCAGGGACAGTTTCCAGCTGGCGGACATGGCTCGCTCCGTTGATGTCGAGGATCGCCCCGACAGCGACCGCCGTGGACGAGGATAGGATCATGCGCCGCCGATAGAGGCTGGGGCGAAGGAGGGGAAGGCATCAACTTGCGGCGCGGTGCACCTCACCTCGTCGGGCTCGCCTTGCGGAACCAGCCCCGCCGTCCGCTCCGCCCCGATTTGAGGACGCTGCGGCGGAAGGCCTTGGCGGCCAGCCGGATGATCAGCGCGATCCACAGCGCCTGCCAGACGATCGCCAGCAGATGCGGCCAGATCGCGCCGTCCTGCGCGGCGCGCGCCAGCATCGCGAAGGGCGAGCTCCACGGAAAGATCGTCGCCGCCATCGCCACCCTGCCGTCGGGATCGGCGACGACCGACGACGCGAAGGCGAAGACCACGAGTTGCCCCATCGTCACGGGCATCGACATGGTCTGCACCTCGCGCACGGTCGATGCCTGCGCGCCGATGCCCAGGAACAGCGCACCGAGCAGCAGGTAGCTCGCGGTGAAATAGGCGATGCCGAGCAGCGCATAGGCCGGCCAGCCCACCGCCGGCACCGGCAACGTCGCGATCGGCGGGCCGGCGATCAGCAGCGCGGCGGTGGCGCCGCCGCCCCAGACCGCGATCCCGACCATCGACATGCCCAGCATCGCCACCAGCTTGCCCAGGAAGATCGCGTCGACCGGCACGGCGGCGGCCAGCACCTCGATCACCTTGTTCGATTTCTCCTCGATCAGGTTGGACAGCAGCATGCCCGCCAGGATCATCGTCAACATGACGAGCACAAGTTGCCCGCCGCGCGCGACGGCATGGCGGCCGGTATTCTCGAAACCGACCGAAGACGCGGTCTCGACCAGCCGGATATCGGTCGCGGCGGGGGCGGCCTCTCCCAGAGCATGATCGCGCGCCGCCACGTCGAGCAGCAGCGACAGTTCGCCCCGCAATGCGCGCAGCTGAAGCGGCGGGGCGCTGAGCGACGGGACGCCGCCGACGGAGAGGACCGCCGAGACGGGATGCGCCTTGTCCGCCAGCAGCCTGGCCGCCTGCTCGTCAGAAGGCCGGTCGGTGCGCTGGTAGCTGAGTTCGGGCAGCGCCCTTTCGCCGAGGCGCGCGCGCAGCATCGCTTCGGCCGCCTGCAGATCGGCCGCGACATGCGCGGGCGCGAGCACGGCCACCACCGGGCGCGACGCCGCCTCGTCGCTGCGCGTGCCCATCGCGGTGAACACGAAGGCGAAGACGATCGGGAACAGCGGGCCGATCAGGAAGAACAGGAAGGTCTTCGACCAGACGGTGGCGATGAAATCCCGGCGGGCGATGACAGCGGCAGCGCGGACCAGTTCCTTCATGGCAGCACCTCCCCTGCAGCGGATACCTCTAGCTGCTCGGCCGCCGCCGCGCCGGCGATGGCGACGAAGGCGTCGTGCAGGCCGGGGCGCTCGATCGAAAGCGTCTCGATCCCGGCATTCCCGTCGATCAGCGCGCGCAGCAGCGGCTCGATTCCGGTCTCGGGAAGCTCGAACTGCCAGACGCCCTCGGCGTGGATCGCCGCCGCCGGCAGCGCCGCGCGCCACGCGCCATCGGCGGCGCGGGTGCCGAGGCGAACGCGGGGGCGCAGCCTGTCCCGCGCCTCCTCGACGCTGCCCTCGAAGCGCAGCCGGCCGCCGGCGATGATCGCGATCCGCTCGCACAGCCGCTCGGCATGGGCGATGACATGGGTCGAGAACAGGATCGTCGCGCCGCGTGCCGCCTGCGCGCGAATCAGCGCCTCCAGCCGCCCCTGGTTGAGCGCGTCGAGGCCCGAGAAGGGCTCGTCGAGGACCAGCACCTGGGGTTCGTGGATGATCGTGCCGAGCAGCTGGACGGTCTGCGCCATGCCCTTGGAGAGCGTGCGGATCGGTCGCCCGGCCGCGTGGCCGAGGCCATGCTCCTCCAGCAGCCGGGCCGCGCGGCGGCGTCCCTCGGCCAGCGGCAGGCCGCGCAGCGCGCCCATGAAGGCGATCGCCTCGCGCGCCGGCATCGCGGGATAAAGCCCCCGCTCCTCGGGCAGATAGCCGACCTTGCGCGCGGCCTTCAGCGGCGACGTCTCCCCCAGCAACTGTCGCTCGCCGCCATCGGGATCGATGATGCCGAGCAGCATCCGCAGCGTGGTCGTCTTGCCGGCGCCATTGGGGCCGAGCACGCCGTAGATCGATCCCGGCGGCACCGCCAGGTCGATCCCGTCGACGACACGGCGTCCGCCGAAATCCTTGATCAGGCCGGTCGCGGAGATCGCGGGCGGCCAGATGGCGGGTGAACTGGGCACCGATGTCTTTCCCTCGAACATGCCCACCGTGCTAGCGGGGCGGAGTGAAGGAAGCATTGCCGGACCTTGTGCGCGAAATGAAGGCCGAAGCCGAAGCCCTCGGCTTCGCGGCCTGCCGCATCGCGCGCGCGGACGGCGCACCGAGGACGGCGGAACGGCTGGCGCAGTGGCTTTCGGAAGGCGCGCATGGCGACATGATCTGGATGGCCGACCGCGCCGCCGAGCGGGGAAGCCCGCGCGGGCTGTGGCCTGCGGTCGAAAGCGTGATCATGCTCGGGATGAGCTACGCCCCCGGCGTCGATCCGCTCGCGCTGGAAAGCGAGGGCGGGGTCGGCCGCATCTCGGTCTACGCGCAGGGCGGCGATTACCACGACATCGTCAAGAAGGCGCTGAAGGCGCTGGCGCGCTGGCTGGTCGCGCGCACCGACGCCGATGTGAAGGTGTTCGTCGATACCGCGCCGGTGATGGAAAAGCCGCTGGCGGAGGCCGCCGGGCTGGGCTGGCAGGGCAAGCACAGCAACCTCGTCAGCCGCGATCACGGCAGCTGGCTGTTCCTGGGATCGATCTACACCACGCTGAAGCTGCCCGCCGACGGGCCGGCCGGCGATCGTTGCGGCAGTTGCGATGCGTGCCAGGCGGCCTGCCCGACAGACGCCTTCATCGCACCCTATCGGCTCGATGCGCGGCGCTGCATCTCCTACCTGACGATCGAGCACAAGGGGCCGATACCGGCCGAATTCCGGGAAGGCATGGGCAACCGCATCTATGGCTGCGACGATTGCCTGGCGGTTTGCCCGTGGAACAAGTTCGCCGAGCAGGCGGCCGCCAACCGCGCCTTCCTGCCCCGTGCCGAACTGGTTGCCCCCGCGCTGGCCGACCTGCTCCAGCTCGACGACGCGGCCTTCCGGCAGGTGCTGTCCGGATCGCCGATCAAGCGCATCGGCCGCGACCGGATGGTGCGCAACGCCGCGATCGCGGCGGGCAACAGCGGCGACGCGGGGATGCTCCGCTGGCTGCTGCCGCTGCTCGACGATCCCTCGCCGGTGGTGAGGGGGGCGGCAATCTGGGCCCTGGGCCGATTGGATGCGGCGCGCTTCGCGGCGGAACGGGGCGATCGGGTCGGGGCGGAAGAGGATGAGGAGGTGCGGCAGGAGTGGGAGGGGTTCATTTCCTCTCCCCTGGGGGAGAGGTAGCGTAGCTTGACAGCTTGCTGACTAGCGAAGCTAGGAGAGGGGGGAGCGAGGCAAAGCCTCGCGCGGCTGCTATGCAGCCGCCCACCCCTCTCCCAGCTACGACTAAGCATTTGCTACGCAAACGCCAAGTCTCCGCAACCCTCCCCTCAAGGGGAGAGGGGCCGGTGTGCCCCCTACAGCCGCACGCCCTGCCGGCCGCCCAGTTCGACCACATATGTCCAGGCCACGCTGCCCGATCGGCTGCCGCGCTGGGTGGCCCATTGCACCGCGTCCTGCGGGTCGACGGTCAGGCCGTGGGCGGCGGCGTAGCGCTCGATCATCGCCACATAGGTCGCCTGGTCGCAGACGTGGAAGCCCAGCGACAGGCCGAAGCGATCGGCCAGCGCGAGGCGATCGTCGACCACGTCGCGCGGGTTGATCGGGCTGTCCTGCTCCTTCAGGTCGCGCGCGACGATGTGGCGGCGGTTGGAGGTGACGTAGAGCCGGGCGTTGTCCGGCCGCGCCTCCGCCCCGCCCTCCAGCATGGAGCGCAGGATGCGCGGCGTCTGCCCGCCATGATCGTCGAAGCCGAGATCGTCGATGAACAGGATAAAGGCACGCGGCGCATCGGCGATCCGCGCGAACAGCGCCGGCAAGGTCTCGATCCGGTCGCCGGGCACCTCGATCAGCGCGATCGCCCTGCCCTCGGCCTGGAGCGCGGCGATGACGCTCTTCGACAGCGCCGACTTGCCCGCCCCGCGCGCGCCCCACAGCAGCACATCATGCGCGGGGAGCCGATCGGTGAGGCGACGGGTGTTCTCCAGCAGCACGGCCTTCTGCTGGTCGATCCCGGTGAGCAGATCGAAGGGCAGCGGCGCGAAGGCGCGGGTCGCGACCAGCGCGTCGCCGCGCCAGACATAGGCGGGATGCGCCAGCGGATCGGAGTCGGCCGGCGGCGGGGGAGCCATCCGCTCGAGCGCGGCGGCGATGCGGGTGAGGGGATCGGATGCGGCATCGGTCATGCCCCCTCCCCTGTCCGCCCCGGCGCGATCAGGCAAGCCCCGTCGAGCCAGCCCAGCGTCGGCAGAACCCGGCCCAAAACGCAAAAGCCCCGCGCGGTCATCCCGCGCGGGGCTTTTCGATCGGGCTGGGAAGCCGGGCTCAGAGGGCGAAAACGACGCCCACGGCCAGCGACTGCGCCGCGATGGCCAGCACCATGCTGGTCGCGACTTCGAAGAACTTCATCTCAAATGCTCCTGCGGTGTTCGGGGACGTTGCCCCACGACGCATCATTGTGCGTCGCAGCGCAGATAGGAGTTCCGTCGCTTCATCGCAATTCGAAAACATTTCAACGCAGTTGCATGTAACGCAACCAGGGATTTCGCCGCAATCAAGCCTGTTTCCTGGCACGCAATATAATTACACGCACCGGAAAACAGCGGCTCCTTACCTCGATATACCGCAATGCAATATTATTCCGTCGTCGCCCCGAACACGCGATCGAAAATGGCGTCGACATTCTTGAAATGGTAACCGAGATCGAAACGGGCCTCGATCTCCTCCGCCGACAGCGCGGCCGACACTTCGGGATCGGCCTTGAGCAGATCGAGCAGCGACAACGCGCCGTCCGACTCCCACACCTTCATCGCGTTGCGCTGGACGAGGCGATAGGCGTCCTCGCGACTCACCCCCGCCTGCGTCAGCGCGAGCAGGACGCGCTGCGAATGGACGAGACCGCCCATCCGATCGAGGTTCTTCTGCATCCGCGCCGGATAGACGACGAGCTTGTCGATCACGCCGACCAGCCGGTTGAGCGCGAAATCGAGCGTCACGGTCGCGTCCGGGCCGATCATCCGCTCGACCGAGGAATGGCTGATGTCGCGTTCGTGCCAGAGCGCGACATTCTCCAGCGCCGGGGTGACATAGCCGCGCACCAG
>Ga0160461_1001147_pt1 | contig 11690 bp, 13 predicted proteins | sample HID1975I_E6MG_FD_108266 | JGI IMG/M metagenome (GOLD analysis project Ga0160461, IMG submission 108266) | Enriched soil microbial communities from UW Madison campus, WI, USA - HID1975I_E6 MG | ecosystem: Environmental > Terrestrial > Soil > Unclassified | place: USA: Madison, Wisconsin...
ACCAACCGCCACCAGGACGGCCAGGGCTACGATGGCTTTTTTCATTTGATGGGCATCGCTTCAACGCCATTGCTCGTGCCGGCCGCGTTGTTGTCGCTGGGTGCTGTGCCGGTGCCGCTTTGAATGGGCGCTTTGGTTTCGGTGGAGGCGTCTCGGGTGCTGCTGTTGGACAGCCGGATCGCTTCTTCGCGGCTGATGGTCTCGAACAGTTTAACCACCTTGGCCACGCCGCCCACGTCCGCGGTGGCGTTGGCGGCATACTCGCCTTCAGCCTGCGTGACCTTGCCCATCAGGTAGACGACGCTGTGATCGGTCGTCAGGGCGATGGTGCCGGACGGCACGTACTTGGTGTTGATCAGCGCGGTCTTGACCTTGGACGTGAGCCAGGTGTCGTTCGAACGCGTGCCGAACGAGGCGATGGGGCCCACGTTCAACTGGTTGATGACCTGTTTGACGTTCTCGATGCTTTGCGCGATGGCGGTTGCCTGGGACTTGGCTTCCTCGGTGGGCACGTCGCCCGTCAGCAGCAGGTGGCCGCCGTAAGCCATGGCGTTGACCCGGGCGGTGTCGCCCAGCTTTTGCGAAATCTGGCTTTGCGCCTTGAAGGCCATGTTCTGGTCTTCAAGCTGGATACCGGAGGTGCGGCGGTCGGTGACGACAACCGCCGTGGTGGCGGCAGCCCCGCCTACGATCAGCGGCGCGCAGGCCGACAGCGACAGCGCGGCCGTGGACAAGGCCGCGGCAAGCATCAGCGGGCGGACGGCGGTTCTGACGTCAGACATCATTCGGTATCTCCAAGCAGAAGAGCGTCGATGCCGTCGCACAGTGCGTGCAGCAGCAGAATATGGACTTCCTGGATACGCATCGTGCGATCGCTGGGAACACATAGATGGACGTCCATGGGCGTAATGAGTTCCCCCATGACGCCGCCGCCTTTGCCCGTGAGGGCCAGTACGTGCATTTCGCGCGCGCTGGCGGCTTCCATGGCGCGGACCACGTTGGGCGAATTGCCGCTGGTGGAAATGGCCACCAGCACGTCGCCCGCCTGGCCAAATGCATTGACCTGGCGTTCGTAGATCTCGTCAAAGCCATAGTCGTTGCCGACGGCGGTGAGGATCGAGGTATCGGTATTGAGCGCGATGCCCGCCAGCGGCAGGCGCTCGCGTTCGAAGCGGCCCACCAGTTCGGCGATGAAATGCTGCGCATCGGCGGCCGAGCCACCGTTGCCGCAAGCCAGAATCTTGCCGTTGTTCGCCAGGGCGCCGAATAGCACGTCCACCGCCACTGCCAGCGGTTCGGCCAGGACGTTCATACTTTGTTCGCACGCAGCCATGGCGTCGCGAAAGTGCGACGTCATACGAGAGGTCATATCCATGGGCGCGATTATCTCACGGGGCCGTCGCGCCGTTCTGTCCATGCGTAACGACTGTGCGGCACATCGTTACCGGCGTGTCCGGACCCTGCGCGCGCGTCTGGGCTACGGCAGCACAAAGGCGCCGCGCAGCCACTGCGGATGGCCGGCGTCGAATACCACCGCGTCAAAGCGGGCGGGTGGCGCCACCCCTTGCCAGTGCCGCCGCGCCAGTTCCGGCAGCCAGTGCGCGGCCGCGCGGGCCAGCCGCGCCTGCTTGTCGCGGCCAATGCTTGCCGCCGCGCCGCCGTATCGGGAGTGTGCGCGGGCGCGCACTTCGACGAAGACCAGCGTGTTGCCATCGCGCATGACCAGATCGATTTCACCGGCCCGCGTCCTCAGATTGCGCGCCAGCAAGACCAGGCCACGGGCTTGCAGCAGCCGCAGCGCGGCGTCTTCGTGGTGGTCTCCCCGGCGCTGCATGGGCGAGCGCCGCACCGGCGTGTCGCCAGGCGAGGTCGGCCGCCGGGAACGGCGCCGCCGCTTGTCCGCGCGGCGCCGGGCAAGCAGCGCCAGTTCGCAGGCCAGGCGCAAGATATCGTCCGTCATGCAGGCTCCGAAGATGGCGGGGATTGGCGGCTACACTGACATGGTTTTCCGTGTCAGTAGGCTGCAATGAATCAAAATGTCTCACCCCCGCCCGGCGGCGATGCCTGGAGCCGCGTGGCCGACCGCGTGGCGGGGCAGCATTGGCCCGCGTCGACGTTGTACGTCGTGGCCACGCCGATCGGTAACCTGGGCGACCTGGGGCTGCGGGCCTGGCATGCCCTGCAACGCGCCGACGTGATCGCCGCCGAAGACACGCGCGCCAGCCGCACCTTGCTGGACGCCTGGGGCGTCAGCACGCCGCTCATGGCCGCGCACCGCCACAATGAAGCCACCGCCGCCCAAGCCATCTGTGAACGCCTGGCCCAAGGCCAGCGCGTGGCGCTGGTGTCGGACGCGGGCGCACCCGCCGTCAGCGACCCCGGCGCGCGCGTGGTGCGTGCCGTGCGCGAAGCCGGCTTCGCGGTCGTGCCCGTGCCCGGGCCCAGCGCCGTCATCGCGGCGCTGATGGGCAGCGGCGTGACCACCGACGAAAATCCCGCCTACGCCTTTGCCGGTTTCCCGCCGCCCAAGGCCGTGGCCCGCCAGCGCTGGCTGCGTTCGTGGTGCGCCTTGCCCGCGCCCGTGGTGATGTTTGAATCCCCCCACCGGCTGGCTGCCACGCTGGCGGACCTGCTGGAAGTCTGCGGCCCCGACCGGCAATTGACCGTGGCGCGTGAACTCACCAAGCGTTTTGAAGAAATCGCCACCATTACGATGGGCGAAGCGGCGGCCTGGCTGGCTGCCGACGCTCACCGCGAACAGGGTGAATTCGTGCTGATCGCGCATGCCGCCGTCGAGCAGGAAATCGACGTGGACGCCGATCCGCGCACCGACGTGTTGTTGGACGCGCTGTTGGAGTCGCTGTCCGTGCGCGATGCCGCGCGGGTCGCCGCCAAGGTCACGGGCCAGCCGCGTGACGTGTTGTACAACCGGGCGCTCTCGCGCAAGAAGTCGGCGGAGTAAGCCATGGCGTACCCAACAATCGTGTCGAAAAAGCCCGCCGATCCGCTGGAACCCTTGGCGTACCGAGACATGCCCACCCCCTTGGGGGAGCTGCGTCTGGTCGCCAGCCCGAAAGGCCTGCGTGGCGCCTGGTTCACGGACCAGGAATCGCTGCCGTCGCCTGAGGGCTGGACGCACACAGAGGCCGATCCCATCCTGGAGCAGGCGCGTCGCGAACTGGACGAATGGTTCGCGGGCAAGCGCCGCGCGTTCGACGTGGCGCTGGACCCCGTTGGCACCGTCTTCCAGCACAAGGTCTGGCAGTCATTGTGCGCGCTGGATTTTGGCAAGCTTGCCAGCTATGGCGACCTGGCCCGCAGCGTGGGGCGGCCCAAGGGCGCGCAGGCGGTCGGCGGCGCGGTCGGCCGCAACCCCATCATCATCATCATTCCCTGTCACCGCGTGATTGGCGCCGATACCTCGCTGACGGGGTTTGGCGGCGGGCTCCCGCGCAAGCAGGCGCTGCTGGCCCACGAAGGCAACCGCTATGTCAGCCGCAACCCGCGCGCGCGCCGCGTCTGCGACGGGCAAGCCGAGCTGCCCTGGTGAATTTGCCCTGGTAGGCGCGAAATCCGCCCGTGTTTATTGCGTGGCGATGCTGGGCAGGATGCCGATGCGGTCGGATACGACTGGCACCGCGTTCAACGCGCTCTGGCGGTCGGGGTAAGGCCCGATCCTGACCCGGTACAGGTTGTTCGATTGATCCACCTGGGCGGGCGGCGCGCCCACCGAGCTCAGTTGCGGATTGATGCGGGCAACCAGCGATTGCGCGTTGCCGGCCTGGCTGAACGCGCCCACTTGCAGATAGACATTGCCGATGCCGGCTGCCGGCGCCTGGCGTACCGGAGCCGAACCCGCGGCGGGGCCGGGCAAGGGTTCAGCCGTCAGCGCTACCGGCGCGGCGCTCAACGGCGCCTGGATGGGCAAGGAGCCCGTGGCGGAATCGGGTTCCGGCGCCGGCGCCGCGGGCATTCCTTGCGAGGCCAGGCGTCGGATCTCTTCCTGCGGAATGCTCTCCACCACAACCTGGCCGCTACCCGGGCCGATGATGCCCAGCTTGTGTGCGGCCACGTAGGACAAATCCATGATGCGGTCGCTATGGAACGGACCACGGTCATTCACCCGCACGATGATCGTCTTGCCGTTGACCAGGCTGGTGACGCGCGCATAGCTGGGAAGCGGCAGCGTGGTGTGGGCCGCGGTCATGGCGTACATGTCGTAGGACTCGCCGATGGACGTGGAATTGCCGTGGAACTTCTTGCCGTACCAGGATGCCAGGCCGCGCTGCTTATACGCTTGGCCGCTGGTGTCCGGCACGTAGCGCTTGCCGAAAACCACATAGGGTCGGTTGGCGCCGCTAGCATAGGGTTCGATGCGGGGCACCGCATCCGGCACCTGGTCCAGGTTCGATGGCGGGTTAGCGTCCGGGCCGTCGTCCTTGTAGTACCCGCCGCCCTTTTTGCGTCCCCCGGTGGAAGAGCAACCGGCCACGGCAATGGCCAGCAACAACATCAGGATCAGGTGTAGCGGGCGAGACAGGGTCATGCGGATTCGGTGGGCAATTGGTTTCGGTGGCGTACCAGCAAGGGATCGTGGTCGGCAAAGCGCAGCGCCAACTGCTCCACCACATAGACCGAGCGGTGCTGGCCGCCCGTGCAGCCGATTGCCACAGTCAGGTAGTTGCGGGTGTCTTGTGTGTATTGCGGCAGCCAGCGGTTCAGGAAACCGGCGATGTCGTCGACCATTTGCCCCACTTGCTCGTAACCGGCCAGCCAGGTGGCCACGGGTTCGTCACGGCCGGTCAGCGGCCGCAGGTTGCGATCGTAATGCGGGTTGGGCAGGCAGCGCACGTCGAACACCAGATCGGCGTCGCCGGGAACGCCGCGCTTGTAGGCGAAGGATTCGAAGGTCAGCACCAGCGGTGCGCGGTCGGCCTGGATCAAGTCGCGGATCCAGGCGCGCAACTGGCCCGGGGTCAGGTCCGAGGTGTCGATCACATGTTCCTGCTCGCGCAGCGGCGCCAGCAGTTCACGTTCCAGCGCAATGCAGTCGGTAAGCGAAGGCGGCGTGCCGCCGCGTTGCAGGCGATCGGTAAGAGGATGGCGGCGGCGCGATTCGGAGTAGCGCTGCACCAGCGTTGAGGTGTTGGCGTCCAGGAAGACCACGCGCAGGCTGGTGCCCATGGCGCGCAACGCGGTGACCACGTCGGGCAGTTCGGCAAGTTCGCCGGGCGAGCGGACGTCGATGGCCACGGCCACGCGCTCCAAGCCTTCGTCGCGTGCGTTGGCGATGAATTCGGTCAGGAAGCGCACCGGCAAGTTGTCGACGCAGGTGTAGCTGGCGTCCTCAAGCATGCGCAAGGCAACTGATTTTCCCGAACCTGAGATACCGGTGACTAGGACGACTTTCAACATGGACATGATTGTGGCACGCTTTTCCAGGACGATGCAGGCGAGAAGACATCTGATATGGCTGTAAATCGGGAATCTGCGCCTGTACCCTTTCTTGCCCCATCGCTTAAGCTTACGGGCCGGATACTTGATCGATTCACTGACCAGCCCGCCGTCACGCTTTCGGGGGATAGGAATTCGACCTAGATGTTAGCGCTCATTTCCTTTCGTAGTGTTTCACTGCCGCGGTTTGGGGCGATTTTCCGCGTGTTGGCGGCGGCGGCTGTTGTCCTTACGACAAGCCCCGCGAACGCGCAGCCAGCGGCGCCCGACACGTCGACTTCCGCCTCTTCCACGCCCGCCAGCGCGAGTCCCGATGCATCGAAGTCCGATACCTTGCAGCCCGACACCATGGCGGCGCGCGTCGCGGCCTGTACCGCCTGCCATGGTGCGCAGGGCCGGGCCGGCGCCGACGGCTACTACCCACGCCTGGCCGGCAAGCCGCAGGAATACCTGTACCACCAGTTGCTGAATTTCCGCGACGACCGCCGTCAGTACCGGCCCATGTCGCATCTGCTGGCGGGTCTACCCGACGATTACCTGCGCGAGATGGCCGCGTATTTTTCCGAGCAGCATGTGCCCTATCCGCCGCCGACGCGCGCGGAGGTTTCCAGCGCCACGCTGGAGGCCGGCCGCAAGCTGGCCTTGCAGGGCGACGCGGCGCGCGGCCTGCCTGCCTGTGCGTCCTGCCACGGCGCCGCGCTCAGCGGCCTGATGCCCGCCATTCCAGGCTTGCTGGGTTTGCCGCGCGACTACATCGGTTCGCAGATCGGCAGTTGGAAGACCGGGCTGCGCCGCGCCGCGGCGCCGGACTGCATGGCCGACATCGCCAACAAACTCACCCCTGTCGACATCGGCGCCCTGGCGGCGTGGCTGTCGTCACAGCCCATCACCGAGCCCTATGCGCCTGAAAGCCCGGGGTCGCTGCGCCTGCCCGCGGAATGCGGCAGCCAGGCGCAACGCTGATCCGGGGGCCATGATGAAACTGCTGAAGAAAATCCTGACTCTGGTGCTGGTGGTGCTGATTGCCACGGTGGGCGGCATGTATTGGCTGGGCACGCGCGACGACACCAGCACGGGCCCCGCCGCCACGGCGGATGCAGGCACGCTGGTTGAGCGCGGCCGCTATCTGGCGCTGGCCGGCAACTGCATGGCCTGCCACACCAGCCGGGGCGGCAAGGTGCTGGCGGGCGGCACGCCCATCCCCACGCCATTCGGCACGGTATACGGTCCGAACATCACGCCTGATGAAAAAACGGGCATCGGCACCTGGACCGCCGACGACTTCTGGCAAGCGCTGCACAACGGCAAATCCAAGGACGGCACACTGCTGTATCCGGCCTTCCCCTACACGGAATACACCCGTATCACGCGGGCCGATGCCGACGCCCTGTACGCCTACCTGCGCAGCGTGCCGCCGGTCAGCCAGCCCAACCGCCCGCCCGACATGGCGTTCCCCTACGACCAGCGCGCCTTGCTGGCCGCGTGGCGCGCGCTCTATTTCAAGCCGGGCGTACAAGAGGCCGACGCGGGGCAATCGGTGCAATGGAACCGAGGCCGCTATCTGGTCGAAGGCTTGGGGCATTGCGCCGCCTGCCATACGCCCCGCAACAGCCTGGGTGCCACCCGGTCGTCCGAGGCGTTTACCGGCGGCATCATTCCGGTGCTGGATTGGTATGCGCCGCCGCTCAACAACGATATTCAGACCGGCATGGGCCGCTGGACGGCGGCCGATATCGCCGCCTTGCTCAAGACCGGCATCTCGGCCCATTCGAGCGCCAGCGGTCCCATGGCCGAAGTGGTGCTGGGCAGCACGCAGCACCTGACGGACGACGACGCGCTGGCGATCGGCGTGTACATCAAGTCCCTGCCGGCGACGCCGCCTTCCACGCCGCGCTCAACGGCGGCGGCAGCGCCGGCGGCAATGGAGCTGGGCAGCAAGATCTATCGTCAGCATTGCGCGCAATGTCATCAGCCGCAAGGGCAGGGCAGCGGCACCGCGTGGCCGGCGTTGGCGGGTAACCCGACGGTGACAGCGCCGTCGCCGGTCAACGCCATACGCATGGTGCTGGATGGTGGCTATGCCCCCGCCACCGCCGCCAATCCTCGGCCGCATGGCATGCCGCCGTTTGGCCAGATCCTCAACGACAGCGACATTGCCATGCTGGTGTCCTACATCCGCAATAGCTGGGGCAACGAAGCGGGCGGCGTCACCGCGCTTGAGGTCAAGCGGGCTCGCGCGTCGTCCACCTTGAATTAAGGCTGGCTAGCGCTGCGCGGCCGACCGCGCGCGGGCCTGGTGCTGATGCGCCAGGTCACCCAGCACGCGGATCGCCGCTTCATGCGCGGCGTCCCAGGGATGGCCGTAGTTCAGGCGCATGGCGCTGGTGAACTGGCTGCTGGCCGAAAAAATCGGCCCCGGCGCCACGCTGACGCCACGCGCCAAGGCCTCGCGATGCAACGCCAGCGCATCCACCACGGCGGGCAGTTCCACCCACAAGAAGAAGCCGCCTTGCGGGCGCGTCACGCGCGTGCCGGCGGGAAATGCATGGGCGATGGCATCAGCCATGCGTGCTTGCTGCGCGTGCAAGGTCTGACGCAAGCGGCGCAGGTGGCGGTCGTAGCCGCCTTGCTCCAGGTATTCGGCGATGGCGCCTTGCGCCGGGCCCGACGCCGAAAGGGTCGATGACAATTTCAAGCGCTCTACGCGCCGAGAGTATCGGCCCGCCGAGGCCCAGCCGATGCGATAGCCAGGCGCCAGGCATTTGGAAAACGATGAGCAATGCAGCACCAGCCCGTCTTTGTCGTAGGCCTTGGCCGGTACCGGCCGCACGGCGCCGTAATACAGTTCGCCGTACACATCGTCTTCGATCAGCGGGATGTCGTGGCGGCGCAATAGCTCAACCAGTTGCCGCTTCTTGTCGTCCGGCATCAGGCTGCCCAGCGGGTTCTGGAATTGGGTCATCAGCCAGCACGCCTTGGGGGAGTGCCGTTTGATGGCGGACTCCATGGCGTTCAGGTCCACGCCGGTACGCGGATGGGTCGGCACTTCCAATGCCTTGAGGCCCAGGCGCTCCAGCGCCTGCAAGGCGCCGTAGAACGTGGGCGCTTCGACCATGACGATATCGCCGGGTTCGGTGACCGCCTGCAGGCATAGGTTCAGTGCTTCCAGCGCGCCGTTGGTGATGACGATGTCGCTGGCAGGCACGTTCATGCCACCGATCAGGTAGCGCAGCGCGATCTGCCGGCGCAGCGCCGGGTTGCCGGGGCTCAGGTCTTCGACCGTATCCAGCGGATCCTGGCGTTTCAGGTGCGCGGCCATGGCGTGGGCCAGGCGCGGCAGCGGGAACAGCAGCGGAGAAGGAAAGGCGGATCCCAGCGGCGTCACGTCGCGGTTGCGCACGGAGTCCAGGATGTCGAAGATGCGCTCGCTGATGGCGAGTTCAGTTGATTCGCCGTCTGGGCTGGACGCGCCGGGTTCGGGCGGCAGCGATTCGGCGGGGGCGTGCACGTAATAGCCCGAGCGAGGCTGGGCGCGGACCAGGCCGCGCGCTTCAAGCAGGTAATAGGCCTGGAATACCGTCGAGGGGCTGACGCCCCGCGTGGCGCAAGCATGGCGCACGGAAGGCAGCTTGTCGCCGACACGCAATACGCCGTCGCGGATCGACTTGGCGATCTCGCCGGCCAGGGTTTCGTACAGGCTCACGGTGCCGCTAGGCGACGCGCGTTCACTTGCTGCTTTGGAGAATAGCCATGGCCTGGCGTTCCATGAATTCGCCCAGCGTATCGATGCCGCGCAGCTTCAGGATGGTGTTGCGCACGGCGGCTTCCACCAACACGGCCAGATTGCGGCCGGCTGCCACTTGCAGCATCACCTTGCGCACGGGCAGGCCCAGCATGTCTTGCGTGATGTCTTGCAGCGGCAGGCGTTCGAACTTGTCTTGCGCGGTGGCACGCACCAGATGCACGATGAGCTTCAGCCGCATCTTCCGGCGCACGGAGGTCTCGCCGAAGATGGTGCGGATATCAAGCAGGCCCAGGCCGCGAACTTCCAGCAGGTTCTGCAGCAGTTGCGGGCAGTGACCTTCGATCATGTTGGGCGCGGTGCGGGAGAATTCCACGGCGTCGTCGGCCACCAGGCCGTGTCCGCGCGAAATCAGTTCCAGCGCCAGTTCGCTCTTGCCCAGGCCTGATTCGCCAGTGATCAGCACCCCCAGACCCAGCACGTCCAGGAACACGCCATGCACGGTGGTGGTGGGCGCCAACTTCTTGCCCAGGTAAATGCGCAGCAGGTCGATCAGTTGCGCCGCCGCCACCGGGGTGGACAGCAGCGGCACCTGGTGCTGGTCGCATTGGTCCACGAGATCTTGCGGGGGCGTCAGGCCATCGGCCAGCAGAATGGCGGGCACGCCGCCGATCAGCAGCTCGTCCATGTGGTGCATGCGGCGGCGCAGGTCGAAGCGGGTGTAGTACGCCAGTTCTTCCTGCCCGAACACCTGGATGCGGGACGGGTGGATCAGGTTCAGGTGGCCAACCAGGTCGGCGGCCGCCATGCCGTCATCGGGTATGGCGCGGTCCGCGGCGCCTTGGCCGGATATCCAGTTAAAGGGGATTTTGTCGGCGTTGTCGTCGACGAGTTCCTGCACCGTTAGCATGGCTGCGTGTCCGCGAGGGTCAGAGTTTGCCGGTCGTGAGCATTTTGTGGACGATGGCCGGATCAGGCTCGGTGGCCAGCGCTTCACGCAATGCCTTGTTCGACATCAGCTGCGCCAGTTCGGCCAGGATGTCCAAGTGCTGTTGCGTGGCCGTTTCCGGCACCAGCAGGCAAAGCAGCATCGACACCGGTTGCCCGTCGGGCGCGTCGAACGAAATGGGCTGGGCCAGGCGGATGAATGCCGCCAGCGCCTGCTCCAGTCCTTTCACGCGGCCATGCGGAACGGCCACGCCCTGCCCAAGGGCAGTGGAGCCAAGACGTTCCCGGGCAAACAGGCTGTCGAACACGAGCGCGCGTGCCAAGCCATGATTGTTTTCAAAAAGAAGGCCAGCTTGTTCGAACGCCCGTTTCTTGCTCGTTGCGAGCATATCGAGCACGACGTTGCCGGCGGGTAGGATGCGCGACAAATGATTCATCGGATCATTATATGGTTATATGACGCAGTGCAATAAATTGGCCTTGCGTCGCGCCCATGCACTGGGCGGCGAACGGTACGGCAAGAGCGACAGCATAGTCTGATCACGGCGCATTGTGGGCGTTCCGGCATGCGGGCCAACCCTGGAAACGCGGGATTCGGCCGCAAACACGCAAGAATGCGCGATGCAAAGCCCTGGGGCCAGTGGAGGCCAAGGATTTCGGGGACAAATCTGGGGGAGGGGTACTGCGAGAAGGGTACTGCGGGGAGCTTTGCCGATGCCCCGGCTGGACTGACGTCTAGCGGGACACCGGGACTTAGGCAGGATTTTTACAATCGCTGTTTAGCGTATCGCCCAGAGCGAGTGATCATGAAGCGCGTTACTGCTGGGGTGGCGAAAGGTTCGCCGCTTGCCGCTTCACGGACTCCGCTGAGTGACTTCGTACCTTGTCCTTGTGCTTGATGACCTGACGGTCGACTTTGTCAGCAAGAAGGTCTATGGCCGCATAGAGATTTTCATCGGTTGCTTCACAATGAATGTCCTTACCGCTTAGACGCATGGTGATTTCGGCTCTATGCCGCAGGGGCTCTACCGAGAGCATGACCTGGGTATCGATGACGTGATCGAAATGCCGCAGCACTCGCGCCAGTTTGTTCATGACATATTCCCGGATTGCCGGGGTGACGTCGAGGTGACGACCGCAGATGCTCAGGTTCATAGTGTGCTCTCCTTCTAAAAGAGAAAAAATGGTTGCGCGAAATGCGCGGTGAGGTCGTTAGGCGTTCTCCTTGATTGGGTGGCTACGTTTAGTACTAGTGTATAGACTCGGGCCGATAAAACAAGCTGACCTAGCGCAAGAACATGGCATTTTTATGGCGGACGCCCTAGGGTGTATTTGCCCGTTCCCGTAGGGGAACTAGGGGTCTTCCCCAGGGTGCCGGTTACATGCGGAAGTGCTCGCCCAGATACACGCGGCGCACGGCCGGATCGCCCACGATTTCGTCCGGGTGGCCGTCGGTCAGCACCTTGCCTTCGCTGATGATGTAGGCGCGGTCGCAGATGCCCAGCGTTTCGCGCACGTTGTGGTCGGTGATCAGCACGCCGATGCC
>Ga0160461_1001148_pt1 | contig 11683 bp, 11 predicted proteins | sample HID1975I_E6MG_FD_108266 | JGI IMG/M metagenome (GOLD analysis project Ga0160461, IMG submission 108266) | Enriched soil microbial communities from UW Madison campus, WI, USA - HID1975I_E6 MG | ecosystem: Environmental > Terrestrial > Soil > Unclassified | place: USA: Madison, Wisconsin...
AGGACGGGCCGCACTTTCAAGTCCCGCGCGACTGGCGAGGCCGAGCATGATCACCGCCGCCAAGGTTGGCCAGGCGCTCGCGGGGTGGAGAGGCTACGCGGCGGTCGCGGTGGCGGCTGCATTGCTCGCCTGGACTGCGGCGTGGACTGCGCAGGGGTGGCGCGCCGACGCGAGGGCAGCAAAGGTCGAGGCCGAACAATCAGCGGAACGAGAAGCCCAAACGCTGGCCACTATTGCCGCCGTTGAGGCGGCGAGAGAAGAAGGAAGGCGGCGTACGGCCGCCGTGGAGAGAGTTCGTGATGATGCAACGAAACAAGCCGCGGCTGCGGCCGCTGATGCTGCTGGTGCTCGTGCTGAGCGTGACGGGCTGCGCGCCCGCGCAAACACGTTGGCTCGCGCCGCAGTCGCCCGAGATCCCGCCGCTGCCAACGGAAGCCCGGCAGGAGCCGCCGCCGTCGATTTGCTCGCCCACATGCTCGGCCGGGTTAGCGACCGAGCTGAAGAACTTGCGAGCATTGCAGACCGCTCCCGCATCGCAGGACTGACGTGCGAGAGGACCTATGACGGCGTGCGCGGCGCGCCGTAGCTATTTTCTTAGATGCTCTTTTACTGCCTCGACGGCGACACCGACCGCCTTCACCGCCTCTTTCAATTGCTGTTCGCTCACGCCCAGTTCTTTGGTCCAGTAGCGCAGCTCGTGGTCTTCGTTCACGTTGATCCGGGCACGGTCCTGGGGGCCTCGGTTCGTAAGATCGTCTGACATGCGAATCCTCCTTGTAAGAACGGACGGACCAGCAAGCAGTGTTCCTGCATATCAATCTACGGGCCGCTTGTGGGCCACTGCCACGGCGATGCAGCCATTCGGCAGTCGGTATTTGCCATCGCCAAGCCAGATGACTGTTTCGCCTGTGGGGAGGGTGCAAACGTACTGGTGGACCGGCGCGCAATCAGGGCTGCGCTTTATAACTAGGCGCCTTTCTACCCTACAGGTGGACCGATCGGGCAGCTTAACGATGACATCGGACAGGCGGGAGCCGGACGCCATAAATGTCCCCTTCTATAGCTCGCGCGTCCGCATCGGGATGGATTTCAATGGCCAGCGGCCGGCGCGTTCTCCCGTGGCACTTCCATTGTTAGCACTGCCCTAACAGTTCGGCATATCCGCCATTAGGTTGAAGGCCAAGCTAGCGCCAGGCACTGGCAAGAAAAAGCGCCCCATCGCTGGGGCGCCGGTCGGGCAGTGGTCCGCTTTGGGCATTCAAATTGCTGCACACGCGCTCGGTGCGGAAATTGAGAGGTACGACCAATGCTACGAGACGAACTACTTGCAAAGATGATCGTTCAAACTTCCCCAGGTCGCAATTTTGACGACTGGGCTGATGTACTGACAGAGTTCGCAACCTGTGTCGTCGAAGTCAGCCCGAAATTGAGCCCGGACGAATGCGATAGGTTGGTGGCCGTCGGGGCTTCGTTTTATCGAACGTTAGCTCGCGCCGAGGACTATCGGCGGACTTCGGTGTTGGGTGACTAAGCGGTGAGCCCGGCTCCTGACGGCAGACGGGCGGCTCCGCACCTCTTTGCGCCAACCGGCTTCCCATGCCTCCACTTTTTCTCGCCACTCGGCAATCGAGCCACCGCAGTGGCCTGGCATCTCCGAAGTGCGTAAATAAGGACAATCCAACAGGCTAAGACCCTCTCGGGCGGCTTGCGCGCCGAGCTTCTGGATGTCATCGCGTTGCATTGCCATTTCCTCCAAAAGAATGGTGATTGGAGAGGCCAGTATTGCCGACTTGGAATGACGTTCGCAATAGTGTTGCAAGACTACTTGGGAAGGGTCGGGCGCATCACTTGCCGATCCACTGCATCCACCAACCTTGGTAGTAGCGCTTGCCGTCGATTTCTTCGAAGCCGCAGACCATCATGCCGCGGTCGGACGCGAAGGTCAGGAGTTCGGGTTGGAGTAAGTCGGGTATCTCGCCCTTGTGGGTAGCCCCGAACTTTTGCAGGCCATCCATTGTCATGACGCGGATATACCGCTTCATGTCTTCGCGCATGATCGAGTACATGCGTACGGTGCCGGTGATGGTGGGGCCGGGATCGCGGTCGGGGCGCTTTTCGCCCAGGCAATGGGTGCGGGTGACGGTACAGAGCATCGTTTGCTGCCTAAATACTGGATAAAAACACAGTATATTGCAGCAAAAACGGGGTCACTTCATCGGGGTCGCGATGAGCTTCTCCGGTGGGAAGGGAACTAGGAACTCGCGACTTGCCTCGGCCGGTGCGGTCAGCCAGTCGCCGTAGGCTCCCTCCGGGAGGATGACGACCATTCGCTTTTCTTTGCCCGCCTGGTGATAATTCCGGAAGAGTGGATCATCGTCCGCGTTGATGGTCAGCATGGTGTAGCTCTCCTGCATCTGACCGGCAGCGTCTCGCCAGCGGTCCCACAGACCGGCGACGCCCAGCGGCGCGCCGTCGGCCCGCGTGAAGCGGGTGGGCACGGCGGACCCGGAACGCCAGTCAGGTTCGAAGATGGCGTCCGCCGGGATTATGCAGTGGTGAGCGCGTCGCCAGCCGTTGCCAAAGGTGAAGGACTTGGGCGCGGTCTCGCTTCGCGCGTTGAACGTCGACAGCTTGCCGGCCTTGTCCAGACCGTCTGCCTTCGTCATAGCACTGATGAGACCCCAGCGACCGATTACTGCCTCGCGGTCTGGCACAGCTTCGTCGCCAGCGTCATGCTCCACCGGCCGGCGCACGAAGACGCCCTGGTAGCGCGGCCACATATCGTACTTGCCCATTGCGGCCGGCTTCTTTGTCACCCCGAACTTCTTGAGGAGTAGCTCGGCGTCCTTCAAGGTCTGGTAATGGCTACACATGAAATCCTCCAAGGTGGATTCCAGTATAGGAGGGGTCAGTCGCGGGGGAGAGGGTTGCACAACTCTTTAGCCACTGAGGGGGGCATCCCATTCAGGACGGCATGCAACTCCTCGACGCGTCCCAGTTCATAAGCCAGATCAGCCAAAAGCGCTTCCGTGACCGTGACTTGTTTGAGGCGCCGCCCGCGTTTAATAGCATGGTGGCATTCACGATAGATTAGGAGACCAACAACTAGGGTCGTTGCTTGCGCGAGCATTCGCAGCGTTGATGTGACCACCTCTCGACCCATACGGTTGATCCACTCGAAGTCCGCCGCGGCTCCGTCAAGTATTGTGCCTTCGCCATACAAAAAAAAGAGCGCCGCATACGAGGAACCGAAAGCTGCATATAGCGCCACGCGCAAAAGAGCCTCGAGGTACATCGAAACCAGCCCGTTTGGCCCTTGGGCGGCACGCAAGTCCAGCGAGTGCTCCTTAAGAGTCCGCCGAAAGAGTTTTAACGACCTTTTCTTTGCTGCATGGCTCAGTCTCTCGTCTCGAGTCTCCGCGCGTTTATCTAGCCACTTCTGAACCCTAGTCGTGAGCAAGTTTCCGACGATTGCCAGGGGAATGGCGAGAAAGACCGACAGCCACCAATCGATTTTGAGATCAGGCATGACTTTTTAGTCGTGTTTGCGAATCGAGAATTGCGGAGCGGAGCCGCAATTGCGGAGCAATGCAAAAGGCCCGCAATCGCTTGCGGGCCTTGAAATTCTTGGTGGCGCATCCCTGATTCGAACAGGGGACCTGCGGATTATGATTCCGTCGCTCTAACCGGCTGAGCTAATGCGCCATTCCTTATTCGTCATTCAGTGCTGTTTTGGCTTGCTGCCGAAGCTTTCGCTTGAGCTTTATTCCGTAGCGCTGATCAACGAAGAACGAAATTCTAGCATGAAACTTTTTTTGTTTGCAAGCGGGCTCGCGGCAAAAAAAATAGGAAGTGATTCAAACATCCCTAGCCAGGCGAATCCCCGAAAACTGCCAGCGGGCTTCGGGCGGAAAGAAGTTGCGGTAGCTTGCGCGGACGTGGTCACGCGGCGTGGCGCAGGAACCGCCGCGCAGCACGTACTGGTTGCACATGAACTTGCCGTTGTATTCGCCCACGGCGCCGGCGTCGGGCTTGTAGCCGGGGTAGGCGTCGTAGGCGCTTGAGGTCCATTCCCAGGTATCGCCAAACAGTTGTACGGGGCCGCCCGAGCCGTTGCGAGCCGGGGCCGGACGCGGATCCAGGTGCCCGTTTTCAAGCATGTTGGCGCGGCCGGGAAAAGCGGGGTCGGCCAGTTGCCGGGCGGCGTGTTCCCATTCCGCTTCGCGCGGCAAGCGTACCCGCGCCCAGCGCGCGTAGGCGTCGGCTTCGAAGTAGCTCACGTGTGTGACGGGAGCCTGTAGTTCCAGTTCATGCATGCCACGTAAGGTGAATACGCGCCAGTCGTCGCGTTGGCCTTCCCAGTAAAGCGGCGCGCGCCACCCTTCGGCGCACACGCGGTCCCAGCCTGCCGACAACCAGAGTTCGGGTCGCTTGTAGCCGCCGTCCTGGATGAAGGCCAGGAATTCGTGTTGCGTGACAAGCCGGTCGGCAAGATGGAACGGCGCCAGCAGCACTTCGTGGGCCGGGCCTTCGTTGTCGAAGCCGAAGCCCCGGCCGTCGTGACCGATGCGCGTGATGCCGCCGCCGTAGCGCGTCCAGCCGGCAGGCGTCGCAGGCGGCAATGCCGGCGAACCCGAGGCCACGTAGGCCGGCTTGAGCGGGTTGAAGGACAGCATGTGCTTCACGTCGGTAAGAATCAGTTCCTGATGTTGCTGTTCGTGGTTCAGGCCCAGCTCCAGCAAGGCGTCGAAGGCCGGGTCGTTGCCGCCCAGGCGCGAGATCAGGTCATGCATGGCGGCGTCGACATGTTGGCGGTACTGCTGCACGTCGGCTAGCGTCGGCCGCGAGAGCAGCCCACGCTGGGGGCGCGGATGCTTGGCGCCGATAGCGTTGTAGTAGGAGTTGAACAGCATGCGGTACTGCGGGTGGAAGGCGCTGTAGGCAGGGTGGAAGTGCGTCAGCAGAAACGTTTCGAAGAACCAGGTGGTGTGCGCCAGGTGCCATTTGACGGGGCTACAGTCCGGCATGGATTGCACTTGGCAATCTTCGGGGCTTAGCGGCGCTGCGAGCGCCGTGCTGGTGGACCGCACGGCGTCGTAGCGATCGTGCTGGCCAGCCTGCCCGCCAGCGTAGGGACCGGTGGCGGGATGAGTCAGCAGGCAGGCAGGTTCCATGGCGATCCTCCAGTGGCGTTTAGGGGAAAGCCCACGTTATGCGCGGGCGCTGAAAACCGAAAACCAGCCGCGCGAATCCGACCAGTGGGCAATGTCGTGAAAGCCCGCGCTTTGCAGCAGATCGGAGAAGGCTTGTGGGGTGAACTTGTAGGAATTTTCGGTATGAATGCGGTCGCCAGGGCGGAATTCCCGCTCGCCGCCAGGCCAGCACACGCGCACCGCGCATAGCGCTTCCAGATGCATTTCGACGCGCGATCGAGCGCTGTTGAAGAGCGCGACGTGGCGCCAGTCCGCCACATCGAAATCGGTGTCCAGCACGGTGTTGACGTGCCGCAGCAGATTCAGATTGAAGGCGGCGGTAAGGTGCAGGGCGTCGTCATAGGCGGGTTCAAGCACCTGCTTGGGCTTGACGCGGTCCACCCCCAGCAACAGGCCGCCGCCTTCGCACTGCGCGCGAATGCGTTGCAGCATGGCATGGGCGTCTTCAGGGCTGAGGTTGCCGATGCTGGAACCGGGGTAGAAGAACAGCCGCTGTGCGTCGGGAACGCCGGCCGGCAGTGCCAGCACCTGCGAGAAATCCTGGCCGACCGGGGTGACGTTCAGATCCGGGTACGACAAGCGCAGCCGTTCGACCGCTGTCTGCAGGTAGTCGGCAGAAATGTCGATCGGAATGTAATGCTTGGGGCGAAGTCTGGCGAACAGTCGCTCGGCTTTCACGCAATCGCCGGCGCCCAGGTCAATCATTGATTGCACCGGCCCGACATGGCGCGCGATGTCCTGGCCATGACGCTGGAAAATCTCCGCTTCGCACCGCGTGGGGTAGTACTCGGGCAACTGGGTGATTGCGGTGAACAACGATGAGCCCAGCGCGTCGTATAGGTACTTGGGATCGATATGGGCAGGGTCATCCAGCAGGCCGTCCCGCAGTTCGGCTTGTTCAGGGCTGGGGGCCGGCGATGCGCGCTCGAAGAAGTCGGAAGCGGCGTGGGCAAGCACTGCGGAAGGGGAAACCATGCGTTCATTCCTTTTTCTGAGGCGGTTGAAGCGCATTGCAAGGGGGTTATTGTGGCGGCCAGGGGGGTTCCGGTGTCAAGCGCCAAGCCGCTGAATGCAATGGACTTTTACGAAATCGGAAAACGGGGGGCGGAATGCCGGCGCCCGGTCCTTGTGACCGCACCAGCAAGTTTCGGTCCGCTGAAATATCGAATTACGGCTGGTTGCGAAAGCTGGAGCGGCAGAGGCGAATGATCGGCACAATGAAGTTCTGGTCAACGGGGATGACGTTGCCGTGTGCGTCGAGGCACCCGGCGGATGGCGCCCCAAGGACTCAATATTTTCAAGGAGCGACTATGAATCGAAAGCACCAACGCGCCGAGATGGCTCTGCATCGCGATCGGGTCAACGACAGCTTCCGCGACCTGGTCGCCGGAACTGAAGATCTCTTGCGCTCGACGGCTTCCTACACGGGCTCCGAAATCGAATCCGCGCGCGCGCGCTTGAAGCAGCAACTGGCCGAAGCTCGCCACCACGCGGGTGATTGGGAAGGCGCGGCGCGCGAACGTGCGTATCGCGCCAAGGCCTATGCCGATGAGTACGTGCATGAAAACGCCTGGAAGTCGGTGGGCGTGGCAGCGCTGTTGGGCGCTGTGTTGGGGTGCCTGGTGGCAAGCGGCCGGCGTTAAAGCGGGCTTCTCTCATGAAGCCGCCTCCGGCCCTGGGCCGGATTGAATCCGCGCCGGGCGAGCCTGTATGGTTGCCCGGCGCGCGCCGTTGGGCACGTGCGCTGTTGCTGATCTGTGCCGCTACGGTGGCGGCGGGTTGCGCCAGCGTGCCCGATGCGCAGGAACGCCAGGCGCGCAAGGCGCAGGCCGGCCTGTCCGCTGACGCGGCGCGTGATAGTTACCGCCGCGGGCATGGCATCGCGGCGGATCCCGATACGCCCAAAGACGACTTCCTGGCGCGGCACCTGGCGGTGGAACAAGCCGTCAGTGGCGCGCCGCTGTCAGCCGGCAACCGGGTGAGGCTGCTGGCGGACGGACCCAGTACGTATCAGGCCATGCTGCAATCCATCGCGCAGGCCCGCCGCTACGTGCACATGGAAACGTACATTTTTGAGGACGACGCGGAAGGCGCGCGCTTCGCCGAGGCCTTGATCGCCGCGCGCAACCGGGGCGCCGAGGTGGCGTTGATGGTGGATGCCGTCGGCACCATCAAGACTCCCGACGCCTTGTTCCAGCGCATGCGCGACGCGGGCGTGCAGGTCGCGGTGTTCAACCCTGTCAATCCCGCCAGCGCGCGTGCCGGGTGGTCACCGAACCAGCGTAATCACCGCAAGGTGTTGGTGGTGGACGGCAAGGTGGGGTATGTGGGCGGCATCAATGTCAGCAGTGTTTACGAATCGTCGCCAGGCTCGGCCTCGGGCTCCGGCCTGGGCTCGGGCGGCGGGTCCGGTGTGAAGCAAGATGATCCCAAGGCGACAAAGGCCAAGGGTGATGCCAAGGCCTCTCCCTGGCGCGACACGCATCTGCGCATTGAAGGGCCGGCGGTCGAGCAACTGGAGCAGGTGATACAGGCGGGGTGGGCGTCGCAGTCAGACGAACCGATTCAGGGTGGCGGCACCCAAGTCGCCGCGCCCGTGGGGTCGACAAGTGTGCGCATCCTGGCCAATCAGCCCGATCGCAGCGACGGCTATACCGTTTACCTGACATTGATGTCCGCGTTTGAAAGCGCGCAGAAGTCCATTCACATCACCATGGCGTACTTCGTGCCCGACCCGGCGTTCATCGACGTGCTGTCGGCGGCCGCGCGGCGGGGCGTGGATGTGGTGCTGGTGCTGCCGGGTTTCAGCGATTCGTCGCTGGTGTTCCATGCGGGGCGCTCGCACTACACCGACTTGCTCGATGCGGGCGTGAAGCTCTATGAGCGGCGCGACGCCTTGCTGCATGCCAAGACGGCGGTGGTTGACGGGGTCTGGTCCACGGTGGGGTCCAGCAATATGGACTGGCGTAGCTTCGCCTTGAACTACGAAATCAACGCCGTGGTGCTGGGGCCGGAATTCGCCGCTGAAATGGAAGCGCTGTTCCAGCGTGATGTTGCCGACTCGGTGCGCATTACCCCGGAGGCGTGGGGCCAGCGCGGTGTCGACGACCGCTTCATGGAAACCTTTTCGCGGATGTTCGAGCGCTGGCTGTAGCCAGTGCGTCGCGCATCCGCGAAAAGGGCAAGAACCTATGCGCGGTGTTCGGCCATCGCCGTGGTGATGTCCTGGGTGGGCTGGAACGACGCTGCTTGCGCCATCGCCCAACCCACGCGGAACACCTGATGACGGAACTCGCCGCGCAGCAGTTCGCCCGGCGCCAGTTCGGGAAACAGCGCGGACAGCAGACGGATTTCGCTGGGCGAGATGCGGCGCGCGATGTGATGCGGGCGCAACTGGTTCGGGTGGGTCAAGCCCGCGGCGGCCAGAAGTTCAGCCAGTGCGTGCAGCGTATTGCGCTGAAAGTCAGCCACGCGCTGCGCCTTGTCCGGCACCACCAGCGCGCGTTGCCGCAAGGGGTCTTGCGTGGTGACGCCGGTGGGGCATTTTCCCGTATGGCAGGCTTGGGCCTGGATGCAGCCGATGGCAAACATGAAGCCGCGCGCGGCATTGCACCAGTCGGCGCCCATGGCCATCACGCGCGCCATGTCGAACGCGGTAATGATCTTGCCCGATGCGCCCAGTTTGATGCGGTCACGCAGGTTCACACCGATCAGTGTGTTGTGCACCAGGCGCAGCGCTTCGCGCAATGGCGTGCCCACGTGATCCACGAACTCCACGGGCGCCGCACCCGTGCCGCCTTCCGCCCCATCGACCACGATGAAGTCCGGCGTGATGTTGGTTTCAAGCATGGCCTTGACGATGGCGAACCATTCCCATGGGTGGCCCACGCAGAACTTGAAACCCACCGGCTTGCCGCCCGACAATTCCCGCAGGCGCGCCACGAATTTCAGCAGCCCGATGGGCGTGTCGAAGGCCGAATGGCTGGCCGGGGAATTGCAGTCCTGCCACGCGACGACGCCGCGCGCTTCCGCGATTTCGATCGTGACTTTGCTCGCGGGCAAGATGCCGCCATGCCCAGGCTTGGCGCCTTGGGACAGCTTGATTTCAATCATCTTCACCTGCGGCGTACAGGCGTTCTTGATGAAGGCTTCTTCTGAAAACGCGCCGTGTTCGTCGCGGCATCCGAAATAGCCCGAGCCGATGTTCCACACCAGGCTGCCGCCGGGTTGGCGATGGTAGCGGCTGATGCCGCCTTCACCGGTGTCGTGCGCGAAGTTGCCTTGGCGCGCGCCTTCATTCAGGGCCAGCACGGCGTTGGCCGACAGCGCGCCGAAGCTCATGGCCGACACGTTGAAGGCCGACATGGAATAGGGCTGCGTGCAATCGGGGCCGCCCACCGTCACGCGAAAATCCGTGTCGTTGATGTGTGAGGGCGACATGGAGTGGTTGATCCACTCATAGCGGTCGCCGTATACGTCTTCCTGCGTGCCGAACGGACGCTTGTCGACTTCGCGCTTGGCGCGTTGGTAAACGATGGAGCGTTGCGCGCGCGAGAACGGCGCCGCATGCGTATCGTCTTCCAGGAAATACTGGCGGATCTCGGGCCGAATGAACTCAAACAGGAAGCGCAGGTTGCCAATGACGGGGTAGTTGCGACGGATGGCATGGCGGGTTTGGATCAGGTCGTACACACCCAGCGCGCCCAGCATTGCCAGAGGAACGGCGGCCCACAGCCACCAGAGCGAACTTGTGAAAGCCAGGACGGCGGTGACGGCAGCGCCGGCCAGGGTCAACAAAAAGGCCGTGTAACGGCCAAGCATCCAACTCATGTTCCTCTCCGTGATGCGGAATTGCAGCAACCATACACCAGCCGGCAGCGCCCCAAAAAGAAAGCCCCCTGAAAACAGGGGGCCGTGCGTGGAACACTGTTTTTCAACAGCGGGGCATTAGCAACTGGAGGCTTGCGAGGTTTTTTCCACCGCCAGGCCGAAAGCGGGGCGCAGGTGCACGCCCAGCGCGCTGCCCGCGAAGGCGGCCGGCAGCCACAGCCAGGCATGCAGGCTGCCCGACAGGATGCCGCTGAAGTAGGCGCCGATATTGCAGCCGAACGCCAGGCGCGAGCCGTAGCCCAACAACAGACCGCCGATGACGGCACCCGCCAGCGAACGCGCCGGCACCTTCCAGACGGGGGCGAACTTGCCCGCGGCGCTGGCCGCGGCCAGCGCGCCCAGCATCAAGCCGATGTCCATGACGGTGGTGACGTCCTGGCGCAGGGGAGCGCCCAGCGACGGCTGCTTGGCCCAGTAGGCCCAGCTTGCGACGTCACCGCCGACGGCGTTCAAGGTCTTGGCGCCCCACAGGGCGAAGGCCGACGTGATGCCCCAGGGGCGGCCGGCCAAGGCCAGCGTGGCGAAGTTCAACACCACCAACGCCACGCCGCCCCAGATCAGCGGCCACGGACCTTGCAGCAAGGACATGGGGCGCGACGTGCGCGATGCGAAGGAAATCACGTGCCCGTGACGGCGCTTTTCAAGCGCGGTCGCGCCCCAGGCGATCAGCGCGAACACGGCCAGGTTGGCGATCAACGCGGGCGCCAGGCCCCAGGTCTTGATCAGCGAGGTGGGCGCCAAGGCGGGCAGGGCGGACCACCATTCGAAGTTGGCGGTGGCAATGACCGAACCCACAATGAAGAAAAGCAGCGTGACCAGCATGCGGGTGTTGCCCCCGCCCACCGCGAACAAGGTGCCGGAGGCGCAGCCGCCGCCCAACTGCATGCCGATGCCGAAGAGAAACGCGCCCAACAGCACCGACACGCCCGGCGGCGACACAAAGCCCGTGACCGGTTGGCCAAACAGCGTGCCCGCCGCCAGGAACGGGAAGAACAGCAGCACGCCTACGCCCAGCATGAGCATCTGCGCGCGCAGGCCCGCGCTGCGCCGGTCGGACACAAACACGCGCCAGGCCTGCGTGAAGCCGAAAGAGGCGTGGTACAGCGTGACGCCCAACAGCGCGCCAATGACCCACAGCGCACCTTGGCGCCAACTGACGGTTTGAAGCAGATACAGCGCGCCGGCCAGCAACAGCAGCAGGGCAATCCACAGCGGCTTGCGGTTGATGTGGATGGGGGGCAGGGCCGAGGGCAGGGGCAGGGTCGAGGCGTTGGAGCTCATGGGATATCCCGGTGGGATCGGATTCGTCAAAGCAAACGGGCGCAAGAAATGGCGCCCGTGGATATGCATGAAAGTTTACGGCGGCAGTTTAATTGCTCATACCATCAATTAATGCTTGTCTAATAACTAAAAGTTATTAACGACTAGAGCGAAGGGGATTCCCCGGATTTACTGCAAGCGCCACACCAGCGCCGCCAGGGTCAAGAGCAACACGGGAAGCGTCAGCACGATACCCACCTTGAAGTAATAGCCCCAGGTGATGCGCAGCCCTTTGCGTGCCAGGACGTGCAGCCAGAGCA